>Ga0302226_10000053_pt1 | contig 103870 bp, 92 predicted proteins | sample II_Palsa_E3_3_FD_193524 | JGI IMG/M metagenome (GOLD analysis project Ga0302226, IMG submission 193524) | Peat permafrost microbial communities from Stordalen Mire near Abisko, Sweden - II_Palsa_E3_3 | ecosystem: Environmental > Terrestrial > Soil > Palsa > Peat permafrost | place: Sweden...
TGTTGAGCTGGGAGTTGAAGGTCTGGCTGAGGACGGTCAACGACGCGGCGACGGAAGCACCCTCCTCGGCAGCATCCGGGGTCAGGCCGATGTTGGGCAGGTTGAATACCAGCATGTTCTTCACGCCGGCGGCCTGCAGCTGACCGATCAGCTTGACTTCCTGCTGCGCGGCAGCGGCGATGTTGGCCTGCGCCTGCGCCTCGGTTTCCAGGGTGCTGACCTTGGCCACGCTCATAACCAGAGCGTTGATGTTTGCGGCTACCTGCGCGGCGGCGGCGGGCGATAGACCGACCGTGTTGGCGGCGATCAGCTGCTGTGCAATCGTGTTGGCCTGGACGGAAGTGGCGGCGTAGAAAATGTCATTGGCGCCACCCCACATCGAATACAGCGCACCGCTATTGATCGACGGCTTGCCACTCAAGTAGGTATTGACCTGGCTCGTCAACGTCGGCACCGTCGCGCCGGGATCATTGTTGACCACGCCGGCACCGCCCCAGGCGTAATCGCTGCCACCAGCCAGCGACGGATTGAGCGTGTAGCCGAGCCCCTGGGCGATGTCGACAATCGCCACCTTGCCTGGGTTGGTGGTGTAGCTCAGCGGTGGTTGCGTGCCGGGGTTGGTGAACAGGGAAACATTGCCATCGTCGCTGAGGCTGTCGCCAAACACGACGACCTGACTGAAATCGGTGGCAACGGCGGCACTGCTGAACAGCAACGTGGCAGCAATGGCGCCGGCAAGGTGACGGGTGCGAAGCATGGGTAAAACTCCCCTCGGCCGAAATGGCCTTGTTAACTGACCGTTACGTTAATGCACCCCATACGGAAGCGCATGCTGCATCGCAATGCATGGCGATGCAGCCACCACCTCAGCGCTTTCCAGCGCGCGCCAGCGCGTCGGCAAACGCGCTGTTGGCCGGTGCGGGCGCTGGCTTCGGCATGCCGCCGCCCGGGCGACCACCACCGTTACGACCATCGCGCGGGCCAGATGCTTTCGCGTCGACCGAACGGCCAGCGCGGGGTTGTCCCGGCTCGTCATCCAGCCGCATGCTGAGGCCGATGCGCTGGCGCGGAAGATCGATTTCCATCACCTTGACCTTGACGATGTCACCGGCCTTCACCGCATCACGCGGGTCCTTCACGAACGTATGCGACAGCGCGGAAACATGCACCAGACCATCCTGATGCACGCCGATGTCCACGAACGCGCCGAACGCGGCAACGTTGGTGACGCGACCTTCGAGGATCATGCCGGGCTTGAGATCCTTCACGTCCTCGACGCCCTCGGCGAAGCTCGGCGCGACGAACTCCGGACGTGGATCGCGGCCGGGTTTCTCCAGCTCTTTCAGGATGTCGCGAACGGTCGGTACGCCGAAACGCTCGTCGGTGAATTGCTCGGGCTTGAGTGCACGCAGGAAGCCAGCGTCGCCAATGATGTTGCGCACCTCGCGGCCACACTGGGCAATGATTCGCTCGACCACCGGATAGGCTTCAGGATGCACGGCGCTCGCGTCCAGCGGGTTGTCGCCGTTCGGCACGCGCAGAAAGCCGGCACATTGCTCGAACGCCTTGTCGCCGAGGCGTGGCACCTTGAGCAGCGCCTTGCGATTGGCAAACGGGCCGTTCGCGTCGCGATGCTTCACCACGTTTTCGGCGACTGACGCGGACAGGCCGGCCACGCGCGAAAGCAGTGCAGCGGAAGCGGTGTTCACGTCCACGCCAACGGCGTTGACGCAGTCCTCCACGCGGGCGTCCAGCGCGCGCGCCAGCTTCACCTGGTTCACGTCGTGCTGGTACTGGCCAACGCCGATCGCTTTCGGCTCGATCTTCACCAGCTCGGCCAGTGGGTCCTGCAGCCGACGTGCGATGGAAACGGCGCCACGCAGACTGACATCGAGATCGGGAAATTCCTTGGCCGCCATTTCCGATGCCGAATACACCGAGGCGCCGGCCTCGCTGACCACGATCTTGGCAAGCGTCTTTCCGGTAGCGCCTTTGTCGGCGACGAGCTTGATCAGTTCGCCCGACAGCTTGTCGGTCTCGCGCGAGGCGGTGCCGTTGCCGATCGCGATCAAGTCGACGCCATGCTGCTTGCACAGTTTTCCCAATTGCACGATCGATTCCTGCCATTGCCTGCGCGGTTCGTGCGGATAGATGACATCGGTCGCGAGCAGCTTGCCGGTGGCGTCGACCACGGCGACCTTGACGCCGGTACGGATGCCGGGATCAAGGCCCATCACGGTGCGCGCACCGGCTGGCGCGGCCAGCATCAGGTCTTTCAGGTTGTCGCCGAACACGCGGATCGCCTCGTCCTCGGCACCTTCGCGCACACGGCCGAACAGGTCGAGCGTGAGATGCAGATGCAGTTTCACACGCCAGGTCAGCCGCACCGTTTCGCGCAGCCACGCATCGGCGGCACGGCCGCGGTTGTGGATGTTCGCATGTGCGGCGACACGTCCTTCACCTTCCACATGACCCTGCTCACTATCGGAGGCGGGACTGAGTTCGAGTTCGAGGATGCCTTCGTTGCGTGCGCGCATCAGTGCGAGCAGGCGGTGCGAAGGAATTTTGTTGATCGACTCGAGGTGATCGAAGTAATCGCGGAACTTCGCGCCTTCGTTTTCCTTGCCCTCGACCACCTTCGCGCGGATCTGTCCCTGCGCCCACAACCAGTCGCGCAACTCACCGACCAGGTGGGCATCTTCGGCAATCGACTCCATCAGGATTGCGCGGGCACCGTCGAGTGCGGCGCGCACGTCGGCAATGCCTTTCTCCGCGTCGACAAACGATTCGGCGAACGTTTCCGGCACTTGCGTCGGGTCCTCGCGCAGGCCCAGCGCGAGCGGCTCCAGGCCGGCTTCACGGGCGATCTGCGCCTTGGTGCGGCGCTTGGGCTTGTAGGGCAGGTACAGATCTTCCAGCCGCGCCTTGGTATCGGCGCTGAGCAGTTCGTTCTTCAGTGTATCGCTGAGCTTGCCCTGCTCCTCGACGCTGGCGAGAATCGCCGCGCGGCGTTCTTCCAGCTCACGCAGATAACGCAGGCGCTCTTCCAGCAGGCGCAGCTGGGTATCGTCGAGGCCGCCAGTGGCCTCCTTGCGGTAGCGTGCGATGAACGGCACGGTGGCGCCGCCGTCGAGTAGATCCACCGCCGCCTGAACCTGTTCGGTTTTTGCGGCGATGTCCTGGGCAATGCGTTGTTCAATACTGAGCATGAGTTGCTGTCGATTCCTTGCATCGACGCGAAGCGCCGGGTGAGATGATCAAGCCTGAGATGATAGCAAGCAGCCCTGCTGGAGGACCTGATCCTGATCTCTCTGGCACGCGCTCCGGGAGATCCGGGAGCGCCAATGAAAACGGCGCCAGAGCAGGGCTCGGGCGCCGTTTTTATGCAATGGCAGGTAATCAGGCGCTGAACGAGCTGTTGCTGCCGGTCGATGCCTGTGCCGACGTGAATTCGCTGGCACGACCGTTCAGCACCAGGGTGCCGGCGATCAAGTCGTGCAGACCCTGCTTGCGTTGGGTCCAGGCGACCATCAGGAAGCCGATGAAGATGATGATGGTGCTGAGATATTTTGCCGGATAACGTCCCAGTGCACGCGGCAGGCTGATCCGTCGACCCTGCATGTCGGTAACGCGAATGCCGAGGGCGAGCTTGCCCAAGGTCGCTTGCCAGGCCGAGCTCTCGCAGAACGCGAAGTACAGCCAGGTGATGACGGTAATGATCAGCATGGCCGGCATCATCGTATCGTAGTAGTGACCCAGCGCGGTGAGCGTCACCTGGAGGTCGTCCGGCGAGGCCAGTTGCGCCTGTTTCATCGTCGCTTCGGCTGCATCGCCGCCCATCATTTTCTGGATGAGCATGCTGGGCAGGTACAGGATGATGGCATCCAGGATGTACGCGGCGACGCGCTTCCAGAAGCCCGCATAGTCTTGCAGCACGGCCGAGATGATTTGCGCCGGCGGCATGCCGACCGCTGGTGCGGACGGCGGCGCACTCGTCACCGCATCGGGAAACAACACCGACAGGGGTTGCCAGTCGGCGAGGCCTTCGTACCAGGCCAGATCCTCGCGGCTTACCTGGCCGTTGCGCAGCCACTGGCGTACATCATCTTCCTTGTACGGGCCATGCCGTTCACCATTGCGACCGATCCATATTTCCATCGTGCACACTCCCCATGGCTGCTTAAAGCCGCATCATGCCATGAGCGGGTCGAACAGGCTCTTGGGGAATCAGGCGGCGTCCCGACGCTTCAGATGCACCAGCAGCAGCGAAATCGCCGCCGGCGTCACGCCGCTGACGCGCGCGGCCTGACCGATTGTTGCCGGCAGCGTGCGCTTGAGTTTGAGCAGTACTTCGGAGGACAGCCCGCGCACCTTGTCGTAGTCGAAGCTGGCAGGAATGGCCGTGTGCTCGTGACGGCGCTGGCGCTCGATTTCCTCACGCTGGCGTTCGAGATAGCCGGCATATTTGACCTGCACCTCGACCTGCGCGGCGACGTCCTCGCGCTCCACGGCGGGACCGAGCTCGGCGACCGTGGCGAGCTTCGCGTAGTCGAGCTCAGGCCTGCGCAGCAGATCCAGCGCGCTGGTTTCGCGGCTTACGGCGATGCCGAGCTGACGCTCGATCGCCGCACCCAGCGCATTGTTGGGTGCAGCCCACAACGTGCCGAGGCGCTGCATCTCGCGCTCGACCGCCTCGCGCTTGGTGCGCAACGCATCGAAGCGCGCCTGCGGCACCACGCCGAGTTGATGGCCGGTTTCGCTGAGACGCAGATCGGCATTGTCCTCGCGCAGATGCAACCGGTATTCCGCGCGCGAGGTGAACATGCGATAGGGCTCGATCGTGCCGTTGCTGGTCAGGTCGTCGATCAGCACGCCTACGTATGCCTCGTCGCGACGCGGGAACCACGGCGCCTTGTCCTGCGTGGCAAGCGCCGCATTCAGGCCTGCGATCAGGCCCTGTGCGGCGGCCTCTTCGTAGCCCGTCGTGCCGTTGATCTGGCCGGCGAAATACAGGCCGCCGATGGCCTTGGTCTCCAGCCACGGATTGAGCCCGCGTGGATCGAAATAGTCGTACTCGATCGCGTAGCCGGGGCGCGTGATGTGGGCGTGCTCGAAACCCTTGATCGAGCGCACCAGCGCCAGTTGCACGTCGTACGGCAGCGAAGTGGAGATGCCGTTCGGATAAATCTCGAACGTGTCCAGCCCTTCCGGCTCGATGAAGATCTGGTGCGAGGACTTTTCCGCGAAACGCACCACCTTGTCTTCGATCGAGGGGCAGTAACGCGGACCGACGCCTTCGATCTGGCCGGTATACAGCGGCGAACGGTCCAGCGCGCCGCGGATGATCTCGTGCGTTTGCTCGCTGGTATGGGTGATCCAGCAGCTGACCTGGCGCGGATGTTCGTCGCGCGTGCCAAGGTACGAAAAGACGGGCGCAGGATAGTCGCCGGGTTGTTCTTCCAGCCCGCTGAAGTCGATGCTGCGCAGATCGATGCGTGGTGGCGTGCCGGTCTTCAGTCGATCGGCCGCGATCGGCAGCTCGCGCAGTTTCGCCGCGAGCGTGCTGGCCGGCGGGTCACCGGCACGGCCACCGGCATATTGCGCCGGGCCGATGTGAATCTTGCCGGCGAGGAAGGTACCGGCCGTGAGTACCACGGTCTTCGCGGCGAACGAGAGGCCCATCTGGGTGACCACGCCAGTGACGCGGCCGTTCTCGATCAGCAGGTCGTCGACCGCCTGCTGGAACACTTGAAGATTTGGCTGGGTCTCCACCAGGTGGCGGATCGCCGCCTTGTACAGGCCGCGGTCGGCCTGGCAGCGGGTGGCGCGCACGGCCGGCCCTTTCGAGGCGTTCAGCGTGCGCCACTGGATGCCGGCGCGATCGGCGGCGTGGGCCATGGCGCCGCCGAGTGCGTCGATCTCCTTGACCAGGTGCCCCTTGCCGATACCGCCGATCGCCGGATTGCAGCTCATCTGGCCGATCGTCTCGATACTGTGGCTGAGCAGCAGAGTGCGCGCACCCGTGCGCGCCGCGGCCAGTGCGGCCTCGGTGCCGGCGTGGCCGCCGCCAATCACGATGACGTCGTAGTGGGTCGGGTGGCGCATCGAACTGCCCTGTAAAGGGTAAAAAGTGACGAAACAGGTCGCTATGGTAGCGCGATCAACGCCTTGCGGCCGGATGGGCCGGAGTGGCATGTTTCCTGCTTATTAATTCCCAGCACTTTCACGGGCAGAAGCTGCGCGATACGCGCGCCGAGATCGAACGGACAGGGGTTCGATTGCGTACTGGGAAAGGAAGCAAGACGGCACCTCTCGGGGTGCCGTCGTCTTTTTGGGAGGCCGAAAAGACAAGACCCCGCAGGTCAGTGCGGGGTCTTGTGCTGATAGATCTGGCGCCAGGCGGTCTCAGGAACAGGGGGAATCCAGGATGACCGTGTTGCCGGGCGCCAGAAACCGAAGGTCGTGGCGTTGTCAGACAGCGCTGCTGCCGGAGAGCTTGGGGTGAATAGTCAGCTCTCGCGCGTGAACAAAGAGTGACTAAGGCGGAAATTTGTGTCAACTCGCGGCAGCAGATGACACGTAGCGTCAGTCGCGCGGCGAGCCATGCCACGCAACTGTGACTTTCCTCACACATTGGCACGGCCGTTGCTTTGTCTGGCTACCAACTGCTTATCAGTCAATGGGGGTGTGCCATGGACATGAATTTCAACTTCGAACCCGTTTATCCGCGTCACGATCTGATGGTCGAACTGGGCCAGGTCGAGATGGCGATGGACAGCTTGAGCGAAAGCGACGACACCGAACGCGGTGCGCTGCAGCCCGACCTGGAGTCGCGCATGAACAGCCTGCTCGAAGCGCTGGATCATTTGGCCATCTAAAGCGTTGCGTGCGTGGCGACAGCGCCATGCGCGGCCGGGTTGTCTGTCAGTGGAGCGGCCACGCGAGTGTGGTTCGGCCGATGATGGAAACCCGTTCAAAGTTTCCGGGTGGCTCGCCTTGAGCCGCTGTGGCCGCCATGCGGTGTTGCGCGGCTTGCACCTTCACGGTGCACCGCCTGATAGGGGGTCAGGCCAAGCCTTGTGCATGCCGCATGGCGACCACAGCAGCTCAACCGCACGACTGTCTTGATCTATACATCAGATGCTGGCGTAGCCGCCCGAAGACCTCGGGCGGACTCTCAGTGATTGAGCACGCTGTCCACGATTTCAGTCAGGTTGCGCGACAGGCCGTCATGCGCTGCGAGTTCGGTAATGGCCGCACTGGCTGCCGCGCGGCGCTGCGTTTCCAGCCGCTGCCAGCCATTGAACGCGGTGGCCAGGCGCGCGGCGAGCTGCGGGTTCAATGCATCGAGCGTAACCAGCCGTTTGGCGAGGAATCGGTAACCAGCACCATCGAGTCGGTGAAAACCGCTGGGATTGCCGCGCACGAAGGCGCCGAGCAAGGCCTGCACGCGGTTCGGGTTCTTAAGGGTGAACGCCGGGTCGTTTTCCAACGCGAGTACGCGATCCAGCGCGGCATCGCCCGGCGCCTGCGCCTGTACGGCAAACCACTTGTCCAGCGCGAGCGCGTTGTCGGCATAGCGTTCGCGAAAGTAGAGCAACGCCGGCGCAGCCTCGGGCGCGTGGCCGCGCAGCAGCACAGCGAGTGCGGCGAGCCGGTCGCTCATGCCGGGCGCGTTATCGTATTGGGATGCCGCGAGCTGTCGTGCGTCGACGCCGTCGATCAATCCCAGCAATTCCAGCACACGGCGTTTCAACCGGCGCCGCGCCTGGCTGACGGCGTCCAGTTCCGCGTTGGTGTGCGCAGCCAAAGCCTGATAGCGCTGGCGCAGTGCTTGTACGCCGAGTCGCTCGGCCAACTGCCGCTGCAGGCTCTGGCGCAATGCATGGATGTGCTGCGGGTCGACCGCCTTCTCGCGCTCGGCCAATTCGACTTCACCAGGTGGCGTCAACAGATCGGCCAGCAGTGCGTCATCGATGGTGTTGTTGTTGAACAGCAGCTCGAGTGAATCGCACCAGGCCTGCAGGGCATCGGTAGCCGTGCCATCGCGCAGGTTCTCATAGGCGCGCGCAGCGAGTTGCTGGCCAGCTTCCCAGCGATTGAAGCCGTCCGCATCGTGGCCCAGCAGCAGCGCCAGTTCTTCCGGGGTGTAATCGCATTCAAGGATCACCGGCGCGGAGAAGCCACGAAGCAACGAAGGTACCGGTGTATCGATGATGCCGGTGAAGACGAAGCTCTGCTCGGCGCGTGTCAGAACGACAACCTGCTCGTTCACAGGTTCGGACGCCTGGCCGTCCATATGCAGAGGAAGCATGTCGCCGTTGCGCGCAAACAGCGCCAACTTGACCGGAATCGGCAATGGTTGAGCGGGTTCATGATCCGCCCCGGTCTGGATGTGCTGGGCTAGCGTCAGCGTGTATTCGTGGCGTGAGGCATCGTAATGGCCGCGCGCTTTCAGTCGTGGCGTGCCGGCCTGTGCATACCAGGCGAGGTACGGCGTCAGGTCGATCCCGTTCGCGTCGCCGAGCGACGAGAGAAAATCTTCCAGCGCGGCAGCGCGGCCGTCATTGCGTTCGAAGTAGAGATCCATGCCGCGGCGGAAGCCGTCCTTGCCCAGTCGTCCGGCCAGCATGCGCACCAGTTCGGAGCCTTTCTCGTACACCGTGGCGGTATAGAAATTGTTGATCTCGCTGTATTGCGCCGGCCGTACCGGATGCGCAAGTGGGCCGGCGTCTTCGGGGAACTGGGCACGCCGAAGCAGCGAAACATCCTCGATGCGTTTCAGTGGCGCCGAGTTCATGTCGGCCGAGAAGCTCTGCTCGCGAAACACCGTGAGTCCTTCCTTCAGCGACAGCTGAAACCAGTCGCGGCAGGTCACCCGGTTGCCGCTCCAGTTGTGGAAGTATTCGTGGGCGACGACCGCCTCGACATGGCGGTACTCGTCGTCAGTGGTGCTGTCCGGGTCGGCCAGCAGGCACTTCGCGTTGAAGATGTTGAGACCCTTGTTCTCCATCGCGCCCATGTTGAAATCGTGGGTGGCGACGACGTGGAATACATCAAGGTCGTAGTTGCGGCCGTAGGTCTGCTCGTCCCAGCGCATCGATCGCTCCAGCGCATCCATGGCATACTCGCAGCGGCCGATGGCATCGGCCTCGGCCCAGATGTTCAGTGTGACGGCGCGTCCGTCGGCGGTGACGTAGTCACGCACGATTTTTTCCAGTCGGCCGGCAACCAGGGCAAACAGGTAGCTCGGTTTCGGATGGGGATCGACGAAGCGCGCCCAATGCCGGCCACCCTCCAGTTCACCGGCGCCGTCGGTATTGCCGCCGGCCAGCAGCACAGGGAAGCGCTCTCGGTCGGCGCGCAGGGTGACGGTGTAGCGAGACTGCACGTCGGGGCGATCGGGGAAAAACGTGATGTGGCGGAAACCCTCGGCCTCGCACTGGGTCAGCAAAAAACCGGCCTCACGCGAACCGGAAAGATACAGACCTTCCAGGGCGGTATTCACGGCCGGCCGCAACCTCACGCGAGTCTCCAGGACGCTGCCGTCATGGACGTCGTCGACCTCCAGCACGCGGTTGGTGAAGCGGTAGGCGGTCGCTGGCAGCGGCTGGCCATCGAGCGTAATCGACAGCAATTCGAGATGCTCGCCATCCAACCGCAGCGGCAGCTGTTGCGTGGGATCGCGACGCAGCAGGAGGCGCGCAGAAAGCTCGGTGGCGTCGATACCCAAGTCGAAATCCAGTTCGACCGTTTCGACCCGCCAGGCGGGCGCACGATAGTCGCTGAGACGAATCAACGCGGCTTGCTCGGTGGGTACGTTCATGCGGTCAGCTGATGTATGGGATGGATCACGCTAACATGTAACGCTTTAACGGCAGGATAATTCAATGACGCGATATGCCGCCGATCATGCTCGGCTGGGCGAGCAGAAAATCGTGGTGTTGACCGATGTTGCAGGCAATCGGCGGCTGCGCATTGCGAGGCACGGCGCGGCCCTGCTCAGCTACGAGGTGGCGGTGGCTGGCGTCGTGCAGGATCTCGCCGATGGCTACCGGGATGCGGCCGAGGTGGCCGGCCGTCCCGGTTCGCGCTTTGCGATCATGGTGCCGTTCGCCGGCCGCATTGCCGATGCGCGCTACACGTTCGATGGGCAGTCACAGGATCTGCAGCCAGGCGTTGTCGGCGCGGACCGGGCCAGCCGGCACGGCTTTGTGCGCGACACGGAATTCGACGTCACGGCATTGAGCGCAGACGAGAACGGCGCTCAGGTGACGCTGAGCACGAATGCGATCCGACCACAGCCCGGCTATCCGCATGCCATCGACCTCAGCGTCACGTTCACGCTGGACGCCGGCGGCATCACGCTGGACGTATCGATGCGCAATGTCGGCGACAGCGTGGCGCCGTGTTTCTTCGGTTGGCATCCGTACTTCCGGCTGGCCGCAAGCTCGGTCGATGGCTGGCAATTGCAGATCCCGGCACAGACACTGATCCGCTCCGGTGCCGACCTCATCGCATTGCCCGGGGACGCCGCATACGTGTCGCTGGATGACCTACCTGCACTGGATTTTCGCGAACCGCGGTTGCTCGGTGACAGCATTCTCGATCACGAGTACACCGACCTGCATGCCGAAGCGGATGGCCGCATCCGCACCCGCCTGCGCGATCCAGCCAGCGGACTGGGCATGGCGGTGTGGCAGGAAAGCGGTGTGATGCACGCGTTCACCGCCGACACGGCGAGCCGCGATGCGCGGCGCGCCATCGCGCTGGAGCCGATGGAATGCATGGCCAATGCATTCAACCGGCCCGAATGCGCGCAAGCGATTCGTTTGCTGCCGGGCGCTGAACGCCACTTCCGCTGCGGCGTGGAGGTCGCGTCATGAGTACGTTATCGAGCACGGCCAGGTTGCCCACGTTCGAACAGATCCGCGATGCCGCTGCACGCATCGCACCCTATGCGCACGTGACGCCGGTGCTGCGCAGCGCGGCACTGGACGCGTTGAGCGGCGCCGAGCTGCATTTCAAATGCGAAAACCTGCAGCGTGGCGGCGCGTTCAAATTCCGCGGCGCCTGCAATGCGGTGTGGTCACTGACCGATGCGCAAGCTGCGCATGGCGTGGTCACGCATTCCTCGGGCAATCACGGCAACGCGCTGGCGTTGGCGGCCGCCACCCGCGGCATCGCCGCCCATGTTGTCGTGCCGGAAGGTGCGGTGCGTGCGAAGGTCGAGGCGATCGAACGCGCTGGGGCGATCCTCCATCGTTGCGCGCCGACCCAGGCAGCGCGCGAGGCGATGTCGGCCGAGGTGCAACGGGCCACGGGTGCGGTGCTGGTGCATCCGTATGCCGACACCCAGGTGATGGCCGGGCAGGGCACGCTCGCGCTGGAGTTGCTGCAACAGGTCTCCGGGCTTGATGCGCTGATCACGCCGGTCGGCGGTGGCGGCCTCGCCAGTGGCGTGGCAATTGCCGCGCATGGCATTGACCCCGCACTGACGCTGTTCGGCGCCGAGCCGCAGGGCGCCGATGATGCCGCACAATCGCTGGCACACGGTGCGCGGGTGACCACGGTCGTGCCGGACACTCTGTGTGACGGTCTGCGAGCGCTCATCGGCGAACCCAATCTCGAGGCATTGCGCGCGCATCGGGTGGATGTGATCACGGTCAGTGACGCAGAGACGATCGCGGCGATGCATCTGCTGTGGTCGGAACTGAAGCTGGTCGTGGAAGTATCCAGCGCCACCGTGCTGGCGGCGGTGTTGCAGCAACGCGAGCGGTTTGCCGGTCGCCGGGTCGGTGTGGTGCTGACCGGTGGCAACGTCGATCTGCAGGCGTTGCCCTGGTAGCGCGCATCGGGGTGCCGTGGCGGCATTCCCAACTTAGCCTAACGCCCCTTCCACCGAAGCGTTGCTGCTGGTCTTGACCGGTTCAACGATCGCTGCGTTATGCGGCGTTCGTTCGAAGACATGCAGATCCAGCCGGCTGACCGGAATCGGTCGGTAATCTTCGCCGAACGCCACTTCACCCGGCGTCCATCCTTCAATGCAGCGCACCGCGCCCCAGAAGCGCTTGAGTGCAGCCCAGTGCAGGCCGACCAGGCCATAGTTGTTGTCGGCGTCGACCATCGGATCACCCACCCCTGTCGGTCGCGGAGCTTCGCCGTATAGCGACGTGCCGAACACCACGTCCCAAACCGAAAGCACTTGCCCGTAGTTGCACACATGCAGCCTCGGCCGTTCGGGATCAACCAGCATGTGATGCAGGCGATGGAATTTCGGATCGACGAAGATCCGACCGAACACAGGGCCAAAACCGATCCGCGCGTTGATGTGCGAGAAGTTCTGCACCAGTTCGCCGATCAGCATCAGCCAGGCGAACTGGTCCGGATCCACGCCGATCACCAAGCCGACGACAGCCAGGATCATCGATTGGATGAAGCCGTCGACCAGACTGCCGCGATCGTTCGTCCAGCAACTCATCTGGCGCGTGCTGTGATGCATGCTGTGCAGTGCCCACCACCACGGGATCGCGTGCTGGGTGCGATGCATCCAGTAGTACACGAAGTCGTAGACCAGGTAGTAGACCCCGAACAGCACGAACGGATGCTGGTTGAACCAGGGCACCCAGTGCACCAGCGCGAACGGTGAGCCGGTGCTGGAATCGTCGCTGCCGCCGAACAAGTGACTGAACGGCGTGAGCACCAGATAGGTGAACAGCGGAAAGATGCCGAGCAGCATCAGCAGCGTGTAGTTGCGATCGACGTAGGTCAATCGGCGATCGGCCCATTTCTCGGCAGGAAAGAACGTCTCCAGCGGCCGGAAGATGAACCCGATGATGCTGACCTGCAGCGCTGCGATCAGCAGTGAGGCGGCAATATCGTCTGGATTGCCGGCCAATCCGGTCAGGTGCAGCGCATCCAGCAGCGGCACGACGGCATGGCCGCTCAGCCAGGCGACCAGATGGGACCAGAGTTGGGTCAGATCAAACATCGCATTTCTTCAAGTTCATCAGAGGCCTATGATATCGCCGCACGCAACCCTTGAGGCTGAATGGCCGGCTCAACGGTCGCGCCGCCTCGCCCCACGCACGCCGATTTGCTCCTCCCCCTGCTTGCAGGGGGAGGTTGGGGGGGGGTTGCAGCTTTTGATCTCCAAGGCGAAGAGCGACCCCACCCCAACCCTCCCCTGCAAGCAGGGGAGGGAGAAAGCTGGGCCGCCCTGTCAACCGAACGGCGGTGTAACGGCGTAACCGCTACCACCAGCGCGCCCCTGCGCAAGCCCGTAAGATGACACTTTGGTTAAGGTCGAGTCCTACAGGGGGACTTTCAATCCATGCATCGAACTTCGCTACGCTTCACGCGGCCCCGCGTGGTCTCGCTGTGTGCGCTGGTTTTCTTCGCCGCCTGTGTCGGCGCAACCGCGCTGCAGGAACCCAAGGTGTTGCAACAGGGCTTCATCCTGGCCCTGATGCTGTGCGTGTTCGGTGTATGGCTGTTTGCGTTCGCGCGATTTGCCACGGCACTGGTGGTCTCCGGTGCCTTGTTCGTCGCGCTCAAGTTCCTGGCGGTACTGAAGCTGCAGTATCTCGAAGAGTCGCTGATGCCGTCGGATTTCATCTACTACGCCGGCACCAGTCTGCTCGATACGCTGCGCCACTATCCGCATCTGTATGCCCTGGGTATTGGCATCTGCGTGCTGGTGCCGCCGCTGCTGTGGCTGATCTGGCGTTGGGATTGGCGCGTGCTGACCGGGTTCCGCTCGTGGCTCGGGGTGGGCATTCGCGTGGGCGGTATCGCTTTGTGCGCGCTGACGTTCTGGGTCTGCATGCTGCCCAACGGACCGTTCGCGACCGTGCATCAGAGAGGTGTCTGGGAGAAATTGTCCGATGACGCCCAGTTGACGAATTTCTTCGTCAACTTCGACGACGCCAAAGTCCATCTGCCGACAATGGCCAGCGACGCTGCCGCGGAGCAGCAGTGGGGATCGACCGCAGCGGGTGAGCCGGGCACGACCCATCCGCCTTATCCCGACATCGTGCAGGTGCTGGAAGAGAGCACGTTCGATCCGTCGATCTATACCGCCTGCACCGCGCCCGAGTGCAGCAGCGTGCAGATGTTCCAGGCCGATGCACGCACCCGCGGCACCGGCGTGCTGCGCGTGCATACATTTGGCGGCGGCACCTGGGTCAGCGAGTTCGCGACGTTGACCGGCATGCCGCAGGACATCTTCGGCCCGGGCGGCATGTATGCGCCGTACGTGCTGGCGCCGCACGTGCGCGACGCGCTCGCGATGCAGCTGCGTCGGCTCGGCTATCTCACCATTGCGATCTATCCGACCGAAGGCAGCTTCATCAACGGGCGCAATGCATACAAGTCGTATGGCTTCGATCATCTGTATGACGTCAACGAGCTCGGCCTGGACGAATGGGAAGAGACCGACAAGCAGATGTTCGACGCGGCCAAGCGCGTCTACGACAAGGTGAAGAAACCGGGCCAGCCGGTGTTCGTGATGATCCTGACGATCAACCAGCACGGCCCGCACAACGACCTTCCGCTGGACAAGCTGCCGCCACCGTTCAATGGCGGCCAGCTGCAGGGGCTGTCAGCGGCCGCGGAAATCAACTTCAGCGCCTACCTGTCGCGCCTGCATGACTCCGATCAGGCCATGCTTGGTCTGGAACACGACTTCCTCGATCGCGAGCAACCGACGGTGCTGGTGCACTTCGGCGACCATCAGCCGTCCTTCGAGGGCATGATCCGCGGCATGTCGCGCACACTGCCACCCGCGTTGCAGCCGTACCGCGATTACCTCACCTACTACATGCTGAAAAGCAACTTCGCCGGCGCACCACTGCCGAGCTACCCGATGCTCGACATCGCGTTCCTGCCCAGCATGGTGCTGCAGGCCGCCGGCCTGCCGAAGGATCCCTACTTTTCCGCATTGACCGTACTGCGCACCCGCTGCAACGGGCTGTACGACGACTGCACCGTGCCGGGTCTGGTGGATTCCTACCACGCGTGGACGTTTGGACGGCTGCACGTGTATCAATAAGTGGTGATTTTGGGTGCGTGACCGGTGACGATGTAGTGTGCTTCGAATGTCCGCAGCCCATCGCGAATATTGGATGCCAAGCTGTTGCAGGGGACACAATCGTGGCGTGCTCGCTTTGAAGCGTCACGACCATCTAACTATTTATCTGCCCAGGGGCTGGTTGTGGAACAGTTGCTTGGCAATGGAAAGGCCAAAGTACTTTGCGGACTTCTTCTCTTGTTGGTTTCGATGATACCTGTCAGCGCCAGAGCTGATATCTACAAATGCACCAAGGCTGGCGCCGTGTCCTATCAGGAGACGCCTTGTGAGGGTGCAAATGTGCAGGCAACCCACATCGAGGATCGGGATTCAAACCATTTCGTAGGCTGTTTCGTCACAAGGGATAACCAGTTTTCGCACTCGATTGAGGTGCGAGCCAACGGCGCTGGTACGTATCAGTTGATTGATGAGCGCAACCCGCTCGGGTCCGGGATGGTCTTGAAGCAGGCCACCAACGAAGAGTTGCTAGCCGTTGGCAACGGACTCCACATAAAAGTGACCCAGGGCTTGAGTCGATATTTAAGCCAAGGCGGGGGCACCTATGTCTACACGACTCGCACGGGTAGTCGTTACTCGGTACGCTCCGTGCCCGTTGCACCAACGATAACGGCGGCAAACCTGTACGGCCTCTATAAGGGAACGGATTCGGACGGAAGGGAGATGACCCTCTTTTACATGGGTAGCGGCATACCGCAGGGCGTCGAAAAATCCACTTGCCCCACGCTCTAGGAAGTTCGTCTTGCCTTTATCAGGGCAAACGTCATTGTCGGACTGCTGCCGGTGGCGGGTAAGTACAGGCTCCAAAACATACGTGCTCTTGCAGCAGGAGTCGTTGGTTTGCTCCTGACTATTTTAGGTAACGTTGGTAAAAGCGGTGGCCCGATCGCCAGACCATTCACTCCAGGCGGATGCCTCTGGCGCCGCTTAACTCAAGCGTTGGAGCGCTTCAAATGCCACCACACGCGACTAGCAACGATTACGACGTCTCTGCGGACAAGCATCGCTTGGACGTTGCCACGATCCACGAATATCTGACGCAGAGCTATTGGTCACCGGGCATCCCACGCGCGATTGTCGAGCGTGCCATTGAAGGTTCGCTGTGCTTTGGCGTCTTCTTTCAGGGCAGGCAGGTGGGATTTGCCCGGGTTGTCACTGACAGCGCCACCTTTGCGTATCTCGCGGACGTATTCATACTTGAGCCCCATCGTGGGAAAGGTCTGTCCAAACGGCTCATGCAGTTCATCTTCGCGCACCCGAATCTTCAGGGGCTCCGGCGCTTCATGCTCGCAACGAAGGATGCGCATGGTCTCTACGAGCAGTTCGGGTTCACGGAGCTGTCCCATCCGAAGCACCTTATGGAGTTGCATCGGCCGCATGTTTACAAAGCGATCTGACAATTCTTTCAAGGCGGACGCCTCGGGCGCCGCCTAACTCCGGCGTCAGGGCCTACGGGACACAGTCATGTATCGGGAAGCAGAGGAGGCAATCAATCATGGCTTGAGCCTCGGTGCGAGGCTGCTGCTTGGTGCATTCGCCACTCTTTTCGGCATCATCATGGTGCTCACCGCCCCACCTACCGACAAGGCGGTGCTTTTTTACTTGTTTGGCGTCTTTTGTTTGCTCGTTGCACTTGCATGCTTCACTCAGGGGCGCATCCGGCAATTCATTGGCAGCGTTGTTGGCTGCGCCATCTTTGGTCTTGGTGTTTGGTACCTTGTCATCGAACTTTCTCGCGGTATCTACTGGCCCGGTGCGCGTAGCGAGCCTTCAGTGTGGAATGCTTGTTTGTATCTAGTCTTCATCGGTATTCCAGGTGCGGCTTATGCTTATCGGGCTCGCTTTGGTCTAAGGCGCAAGCCCTGACATCTCATCCAAGCGGACGCCTTGTCGGCGCCGCTTACATCCAGCGTCAAACCTTGGAAGGCAGTCTTTCACGAAGGGGGCAAAATGACCCGTCAAATCGTGTTCACGCCAAAGGCGGCCAAGCCGCCGCCGGCTTATAGCCAGGCGGTCAAAGCTGCCGGTCTGGTCTTCGTTTCAGGCACAGCTCCAGTTGATCCGGCCACCGGTGCAATCAAGGGCACCACCATTCAGGAGCAGACTCGGCAATGTCTGACCAACATACAGGCGATCCTGGAGGAGGCGGGCAGTTCCCTGGACAAGATCGTCAGCGTCACTGTCGTGTTGGCGGACGAAGACGACTTCGCTGGCATGAATGAGGAGTGGCTCAGCTGGTTCCCTACCCATCCCCCGGCTCGGCAGGGCGCAAAGCTGCCTGCGCGTATCCCCGGGCTCAAGGTCTCCATTGCAGCAATCGCTGAGGCCTGACCATTCGCTCAAGGCGGACGGTTACGCCGCCGCCTAACTCCCACACTAGGTGTTATGAATATTTTGGTACAAATTCGCCGCTACAAGCCAGGTGAGGAGCGGGCGCTATTTGAGGTGTACTACTCAGCCATTCATCTCACGGCCAGCCGCGACTACGACGCTGAACAGATACAAGCTTGGGCGCCAAAGGATCTGGATATGAACCTTTGGGAGAAGCGTATTCGCGGTATCAATCCCTTCGTCGCCGAATTGAACGGAGAGCTTGTCGGATATGCCGATCTACAGGCGAACGGCTACATCGATCACTTCTTCGTATCTGGTACGCATGCTCGCAGAGGCATAGGATCGCTGTTGATGAAGCATCTTCTCGGGGAGGCAAAGGCACTCGGGCTGTCTGAGTTGAGCTCGGACGTAAGTCGCACGGCTCAGCCGTTTTATGAGAAGTTTGGCTTTGTGGTGATTGAGCAGCGCCGCCCAGAGCGGCGCGGAGTCATCATCCCAAACGCACTCATGAAGCGCTGGCGGCATGAGTCCGCTGAGGCAAAGGCTGATGCCTGACAATTCATTCGTGCCGCCGCCGCTTCACAGCAAAACCAGGTTCAAACATCGGGCCTCAAGAACCATGAAGACGAACGAGTGGCATCATCGGGAGAATTTATGACCAATAAGACCGCGCTATCGGAGTATCTCGTCATCTCCCGCGGACAGTGGGACAAAGACAGATCGCCCGAGGAAATACAGAAGGCGATTGACGACTTCTACGTCTGGCACGACCGACTCGTCAGCGAAGGGAGGCTGAAAGCGGGGCAGCGGCTCGCCAGAGAGGTGAAAGTTGTATCGGAGCTTGGCGTGAGTGATGGCCCCTTTGCCGAAGCCAAGGAGGTGGTGGGCGGCTACTGGTTTTTCATGGCCGGCAGCCTTGCCGAAGCTGCAGCACTTGCCGCGCAGAATCCTTGCCTGGCCTTCGGTCTGATCAACGAGGTTCGACCCATTGAAGAGGAAAAAGCCAGCGCATTCAGGTTGAGCTGTGAAACGCCTGGGAAATCCGGCGATAGAGGATGACTAGCGGCGAGCCATTGCACGCGACCGGTGCGGCCTGATCCCTTCTTGAATGTGTGCTTTCGGCGACAGCCGAAAGCACACACAATGAGTCGAACGGTCGGTACGACACGGAGGGGCCAGCGTCTGACTACAGCGTCATTGTCACGCTGGCCCGCACCGTCCGCGGCGTTCCCTGGTTGAGGATGAAGCCCCAGCTGGTGAGCCAGTATTTTTCGTTGGTGAGATTGTCGATGCCGGCGCGATAGGTGAACGTGTGACCGCCCAATGAGGTGGTGTAGCGGGCCCCCAGATCGAACGTGTGGTACGCGCCGATGAAGTTGCTGTTGTCGGCTTCGATGGCCTCGTTGCCCACGTAGCGTCCACCGGCGTTCAGCACCAGGCCGGCGATTTGCGGTACGGCATATTCGACGTAGAGGCTGCCCTGCGTGCGGGGAGCACCATAGGCACGTTTGCCGTCCACGTCCGGGGCGGCGCGTACGTCGCTGGTATCGAGGTACATGACGCCGCCGAGCAGGGTCCAGTTCTGCGACAGCGACATCTGTGCGGACCAGTCGATACCCTGGTAGCGCGTCTGCCCGTTTTGCACGAACACGTTGTTGGAGTTCAGGTATTGCAGGCCACGGTCGACGCGAAACAGCGCGAGGTTCGTGCTCCAGGTTTCAAACTCGGTTTTCGCGCCCAACTCGAACTGCTTGCTGATGGTGGGGGCGAAAGTCTGATACGCATTCAAGGCGGTCTGCGGTGCGCTGCTGCCCTGTTCCAGCGACTGCACATAGCTCGCGTAAAGCGAAACGGCCGCGGCGGGTTTGTAGATCAGTGCCGCTGTCGGTGTCACCGGGGATTTCTGATAACGCGCGGTGGGCATGTTGCTACCGGGGTTGAAGGTCGTGTCGATGTAGTCGGTGTAACGCAAGCCGAGCAGGGCCGACCATTGCGACGAAAGCGCGACCGTGTCGCTGGCAAACAGCGAGCGTTGCGTGGTGGTCTCCGACAGGTAGTTGCTGCGGTTGACCGGGACCTGCGGATTGGCAAACAGCGGGGCATCGAAGATGTTGCCCTGGCCCAGTTCCTGCGACTGAAAGTCGGTAGGGAAGTGTTCGTCCAGGGCTTGCCATGATGCACCGAATACCACGTCATGTTTAAGCGATCCCGTCTCGAACTTCCCGTTGAACATGCCCTGCCACTGCTGGTAGTCGTAGACCGAGTAGCCCAGGTAATTGAGGTCGGTATAGGTGCCCCGGTTGTCGGTGAGGATTAGCGCGCTGTCCTGATTCTCGCGGGTCTGCTTGGCGTAGCTGTAGTCGACGCTGAAGCTCCAGTCGGGCGAGATGTCCCACTTCAATCCGGTATTGGCTACGCGGAACGAGGTCTGATAGCCGGTAAACGGCTGGCTCACGCGCTGGTCGCCGGGTAGTGGTGCAGGCGCGTGCACGGGCGTGGTCACCGGCATGCCGAAATCCTGCCCGAGGATGATGCCGTAGTAGGCACCTTGCACATCGCGGTCTTGATAGATGCTGTTGAAGTGCCAGTGCAGGTTCGGCGCAAGATCTTTGGTCAGTACGAGCGACGCGGTGTTGCGTTTGATATGGCCGTCATCGACGAAGGTGTCGCCATCTTCGTGTGCCACATTGATGCGATAACACCAGCCACCTGCACCGCCGATGGTGCCGCCGAAATCGCCCGCTTCAGTGAACACGCCATCGGACAGATAGCCGAGCGTAAAGCTGTTGTAGGGCTGCGGTGTCGGCTGCTTTGAAACAAAATTCAGGATGCCGCCCGGCTGACCAAACCCATACATGAAGCCGCCCGGTCCTTTCAGTAGTTCGATCTGGCTGAAGGGCTCCAGCGGCATGTCGCTGCCCCAGTTGGGAATCGACAGGCCGTCCATCTTGAAGCCGTTGAGCGTATCCACCGGCAATCCGCGCACAGCGATACCCGCTGCCTCGCCCGTATAGCCGGATGCCAGCGGCGTGGCCGCCGGATCGGCCTTGAATGCGTCGTTGATGTCCAGCGCTTGCCGGTTCTGCATCAGGTCGGACGTGACCGCGTCGATGCTGAAAGGGGTGTCGAGCAGGCTGCGCTGGCCGAGTGCGCCGGTGCTGGCATCGTTTGCGCGATAGAGGTCCAGGGTGTTGCTGGCTGCGGTGACAGTGACCTGGCTGAGCACCTTGGCGTCCTGTGGATCGGCGTCGCTTGCATGTGCCGCGGTGACCGCCAGCGCGGCGAGGATAAGAACGACGGCGCGCCGACGTGCGCCGAGGCAGCGCGCTGCGCTACCGGAAAGGGCAGAGAACATGATGAAACTCCTTGATGGGTTCATGCCCGGCTGGCGCTGGCTCGCCGGAGGTTTTGGGTTATGCGGTCAGTGGGGTGTCGGCAACGCCCAGACACTGTGGGCATCGCCATGGCGGGCACGTCGCGCCGCGGCGCGTGCGAGGCATGCGAAGACGCCGCCGAGGACGATGCCGGTTAGGTCAACGCCGATGACGGATGACATGCCGGGGCGCCAGGTGCTGGCCCACACCATGGCGCTATCAATGAGGTCGACGCCGGCGATGGCCATCGTCAACACCGCGGTCGCGGTGAGCAATTCGACGGCGGCGCGTGGAATCGGTCGGGCGAATGCATACAGGCACGATGTGAGGAATAGCCCGTAGCAGGCGATTGGCTGGGAGATCGCCGTATCGATGCCCAAACGCGCAGCCAGCAGCGTCGCGGCGAACGCGCCGGAAATACCCAGGCACGTCCCAACACAAACACCGATGGTGGCGCGCGCCATGATGCGAGTGCGTCGTGGTTGATCCACATGGCGTCGTTTGCGCCGCGACTCGATCCACAGCAGGTTGCCCGAATAGAACAGGAACGCTCCCGCCAGCCCCAGCGCGAAATACAGCCAGCGCACCGTGCGTCCGCCGTAGCTGCCGAAGTGCAGCGCGTACAGCGCGGAATTGCTGATGCCATTGATGCTGTGCTGCGCGCCCACGTGAGTCGCCAGCACGCGGCCGTCGTTGCCGGCGAGTGCCACGGTGCCGTACGTGCCGAGCGTGTGTTGCGACAAGCCGCGAACTTCCACTACGGCATTGCGATCGCCGTAGTGTGTGTAGTGCAGGTAGTCCGGCATGAAACTCGTGACGCCAGTAGACAGCGCCGCTGCGCGGGCATGCTCGATGAGCTGATCCGGCGCCAGCATCGCCGCGGGCGTGCCGCTGGCTGTCATCACCGGCGCCGTCGCGACGGCCTGAGCGAAGCTGCCGAACAACTTGCCGTCGAACGCGATGACATTGAGCGCGGCAAGCGTGATCGTGAACAGGCACAGGATCGAGCCGGTCACAGCGAAGATAATGTGGAACGGCAGGCTGAGTACGCCGATGGCGTCGTGCGCGTCCTGCCACAACCGCTTCATGTTGTGCCCAACGCGCATCGCGAACAGGTCGCTGGCTAGTTGCGGCAGGTGGATCAGCAGGCCCGATACCAGCGCCAGGCCATACAGCACGCTCACGACGCCCATCAGGTACAACCCGACCACGGGCAGTCCGAGCGAGTCGTGCAGCGCATAGATGAAATCAGCCAGCTCGCCGGCACCTGCGGCGTCTTTCGGCTTTGCCATTTCGCTGGCGCTGGCGAAGCGCGCGCCCTCCTTGTCCTGCCAGTAGGCATACGCGGCATGTGCATCGTCGACGGGCAGCACGATGCCGAAGTCGTCGCGGGTTTCCGGATGCTGCACGATCAGCCGCTCGATCAGGGTGCTGACCGGCACATTCGCGTCGCGCGCGCTGCGCCACGGTGGGTTCTGCCATGCGGCGATATCGTCGTGGAACACCGTCAACGCACCCGCATAGAACGCGACGAATAGGGCGAAGCCGGCGATGAGGCCGGTCCAGGTATGTACGGTCTGGTAGGTGCGGATCGTGGATGCTTTCATCAGATGCGTGCTCTTCAGACGCCGGCCGCATGGCGGGTTAGCCATAACGCGAAAAACCCGATCGCATTCGCTGCGCCGAGTGTCAGCCACGCACGAGCGCCGCTACGCAAGGCGTATGCGCCGGTCATGAAAGCGATCCACAACGGAAAGAACAGGATCAATGCGGGGATCACATAGGCATCGCCGCCATCGGGCAGCGCACGCAGCAGCAGACTCAGCACGACGGCGGCCAGCGGAAATCCGAGCAGGGTGCCGGCGAGGCAGCGGGCGATCATCGTGTGCCTGCACGCGCGCGTTCAGGCGCGCCGCGCCACCAGGACAGATAGGGCAATGCGACCCACGTCAGCATCCACGTGGTCAACGTCGTTGCTATGCCCGCGCCGACCCCTGTCGCTGCGACCCAGGTGGCCACACCGCCGGCAAGCGCCGCCAGCGCCGCCAAGCGGAAGCCTGCGCGCAACGGGGCAGGCAGGAGCTTTTGTTGCGAGCTCGCCAGATAGACGAGGGTAGCGCCGGCCATGCTGAGCAGCAGCGCGCAGAGAGTGATCACAAAGCTGTTTCCGAATGGTTTGAATGCCCGGCGACGCCACTACCAAGGCGCGTTCTGGGGCAATCAGATGTTTAGAAATGCGACTCATTCTCATTTAAGGCGAGGCTCGTGTCAATCGCGAACCTTTCGGCAAACAGCCGCAGGCGTCTGATTCGACGGGGCACCGGCGGTGATTCGCCTATGCTGGACGTTCTCTATTTGCCCCATGGATTGGTCATGTCCGACGCCGCGTCCATCATCGAGAAGCCGATCGCGGCGAAGGTGCTTGTGATCGGTCATCGCGGCGCCAGCGCGCTGCGGCCGGAACATACGCTGGTTTCCTACGGCAAGGCGATTGCCGATGGTGCCGACTTTATCGAGCCGGATCTGGTGATGACGAGGGACGGCGTCATGGTGGCGCGGCACGAGAGCGAGTTCGGCGGCACTACCGACGTTGCCCAGCATCCTGAATTTGCTGCACGCAAGACGACAAAGACGATCGATGGTCACACCGTCAATGGCTGGTTCGTCGAGGACTTCAGCCTGGCCGAGCTGAAGACCTTGCGCGCTCGGGAGCGACTACCGCAGTTGCGCAGCACTCACCACGACGGCGAGTTCCCGATTCCCACGCTCGAGGAAATCATCGCGTTCGTTGCCGCCGAGTCGGCGCGAATCGGTCGGCCGATCGGCATCATTCCGGAGATCAAGTGCGGCACCTATTTCCGCAAGCTCGGCCTGCCGATGGAGGACGAGCTGCTGGCGACGCTGGCCGCACACCCGTATACGCGCACGGCGCCGGTGGAAATCCAGTCGTTCGAGATCGCCAATCTCAAGTACTTGCATGACAAGCTCGGTGGAAGTCAGAGACGTCATCGGCACCCGAATATCCGTCTGCTGCAGTTGATCGGCGCGGCGGATGCACTGCCCTGGGACGTAATAGCGGAAGGCGGACAATTCACTTACGTGCAAATGATGACGCCGGCCGGTCTACGCGACATCGCCGGTTATGCCGATGCGATCGGCCCGGGCATGCGCGCAGTCATCCCGCTCGCCGCCGACGGCACGCTCGGCAGGCCAACCACGCTGGCGCATGATGCGCATGCGGTGGGGCTCGAACTCCACCCTTATACGTTTCGCCCGGAAAACCAGTTCCAGGCCAAAAACTTCTGGCTGGGCGCTGACCCGGTCAGCCGTAACGAGGCTGGCTCGATCGCCGAAATCCGCGCCTACCTCGATGCCGGCATCGATGCATTCTTCACCGACGATCCGGCACTCGGCCGCAAGGCAGTCGATTTGCAATGAGCGTGGCGGGGTTGTGGCGCGCACATGGGCATCTAGCCTTGGCTATGATCGACAGCAGCCCCTCACGGTGACCTGCATGGTTGCGAAGCCCTCACTGATTTTTCCGGACGCCCGCCCGCGCTGGCTTGTCCCGCTCATCGCGTGCGCGGCGGCAGGCGCAATCGTGGGCGGACTGGCGATCGCGCAGGATCCGGCCAGCCCGTGGCGTTGGTTGCACTGGATCGGCAAGCCGCTGGCCACTGCATTGATCTTGCTGCTGGTGTGGTTCACACGGTTGCTGGTATCACCGCGCTATCGACGCTGGATCGCCGCCGGCATCGGATTCTCGTTGATCGGCGACGTCCTGCTGATGCTGCCAGGTGACTTGTTCGTGCCCGGACTGGCGGCGTTCCTGCTGGGTCATCTGTGTTTCATCGCAGCGTTCGTCGGCGACAGCCGGTTCGCTGCGCGCCCGCTCCTGTTGCTTGCCAGTCTCGCTTACGGGGCGATTAACCTGTGGCTGCTGTGGGGTTCGATCGGGGTGCCGCTGCGGCTGCCGGTGATCGTCTACGTGATCGTGCTGACCAGCATGGGCGGGCAGGCGATGGTACGTGCGCGGAGTTTCTCAATGAAGGCCGATCCGCAGGCCCGCAGCGCCAGGCTGGCGGCCATCGGCGCGCTGACGTTCATGCTCAGCGACAGCCTGCTGGCGTGGAACCGCTTTCATGCCGCGATCCCATGGGCCACGCTGTGGGTGCTGTCGACGTATTATCTGGCTGTGTGGTGGATCGCATGCTCGGTACAGGGCAGCGACGGGGCGGTCGAGGCGGGCGCAGTGAAGTGGACACATTGAATTGAATACGCAGGAACTCATCATCACCTGGGCCACGCCGGTGTTCTTCGCGTTGATCGCGCTGGAGCTGCTGGTGGCGAAGCTGCGCGGCATGCGCGCGTATGCCAGCAACGATGCGATCAACAGCATCGGGCTGGGCGTGATTTCGCAGATCGTCGGTGTGTTCAGCAAGTTGCTGACATTCGGCATCTACGCCTGGTGCGTGCAGCATCTGGCGCTGATCAATTTGCCGGCAGACAACCTGGCGGTGTGGGCCGGTGCGCTACTGCTCTACGACTTTTGCTACTACTGGCTGCATCGCTGCGGGCACCGGGTGAACATTCTGTGGGCCGCGCATGTGGTGCACCATCAGAGCGAGCACTACAACCTGTCCACCGCGCTGCGCCAGACCGGCAGCGGCGTACTGCTGGCTTGGCTGTTCTATCTGCCACTGGCGCTGCTTGGCGTGCCGCTCAAGGTATTCGTGATCGTGGCGTTGGTCGATCTGCTTTATCAGTTCTGGGTGCACACCGAACAGATCGGCCGGCTTGGCTGGTTTGACCGGGTGTTCTGCTCGCCGTCCAACCATCGCGCGCATCATGCGGTGAACGATCGTTATCTGGACCGCAACTACGGCGGCATCCTGATCGTGTGGGATCGCCTGTTCGGCAGCTTCGTCGAGGAAGACGACAACGACCCGCCGGTCTACGGCACGCGCTCACCACTACGCAGCTGGAACCCGCTGTGGGCGAATGCCGAGGTCTACTGGAGCACGGCAGTTGACGCCTGGCACGCACGGCGCTGGCGCGACAAGCTGCTGCTGTGGCTGAAGCCGCCGGGCTGGCGGCCGGCGGATGTGGTGGAGCGTTACCCCAAAGCGGCCTTCGTGATGAGCACCGAGCGTTTCAATCCGCCGGTGTCCCGAGCGCTGACGATTTACGCACTGTTGCAGTTTGCGTTGCTGCTCGCGATGGCCACGCAGTTTCTCGGCATGGCGGGCACGGCGAGCGTCTCGGCACTGCTGGCGTACTCGGTGTATCTGGTAGCGAGCCTGTGGGTACTGGGTGCGCTGATGGAAGCGCGGCGCTGGGCTCCATGGGTGGAAGGGCTGCGTTTGCTGGCGACGGCGCTGGTGCCCGCGTTGATCGGCAAGTGGTTCGGCAACAGCCATCTGGACGGCCATATCGCGATCGCGATCGCCGTGGTCTTCGGACTCGGCGCGCTGGCGCTGCCGTGGGTACTCGGCAGCCACCATGCCGACACATTGCCCGGCAATCCCGCGCCGGGCTGAGCGCGGCCAGCTTCCGGCGTCCTGTCCGGCGATGATCCAACATTGATAGCCGCTGCAGTGCCCGTGGCTGAAGGCATGCAGGCATGGGCGGGACTATTCGCTATGATCGCCGCTTGCCTCCGGGGGACATGCGATGGGTTTTTTCAGCAAGCTGGTGCGCCACAAGTCGGTTGAACAACTGCAGTCGGAGGCCGGCAAGCGTGGCGATTTCCGCCGTGTGCTGGGGTTGTGGCAGCTCACTGCGATCGGCATCGGCGGCATCATCGGCGTGGGCATCTTCGTGCTGGCCGGCCAGCAGGCCGCCGCCAATGCAGGGCCCGCCGTTGCACTCAGCTTCATCATCGCCGGCCTCGGCAGCGCCTGTGCGGCGCTGTGCTATGCCGAATTCGCCGGGTTGATCCCGGTCACTGGCAGCGCCTACACCTACGGTTATGCGGTGCTCGGGGAATTTGTCGCCTGGATCATCGGCTGGGATCTGCTGCTGGAATACGCGCTGGTGGTGGCGGTAGTGGCGATCGGCTGGTCCGGCTATGTGCAGGTGTTGTTGAACTCCGCCGGCGTGCATCTGCCGGAGTGGGCGCAGCAGAGCATGAGCACCCAGACGATGCAGTACTACCTGCAGCAGGTTTTCGGCGCGCACGGTGCACAGGCGATCGCGGGACCCAGCGACGGCCACCGTTTCAACGTGATTGCCGCGGGCGTGTCGGTGGCGGTGGCAGTGCTGCTCACCGTGCGTACCGAATGGGGCGCGCGCTTCAACACGGCGGTGGTGGCGATCAAGGTGATCGGCGTCATGCTGGTGGTCGGCGTGGGCGTGTTTTACATCAACACGGCGAACTGGCATCCGTTCATCCCCGCGCGCATCGTCGACGCCACCACCGGCATCGGTCACTTCGGCTGGCAAGGTGTGCTTACCGGTGCCAGCGTGGTGTTTTTCGCAGTGTTCGGCTACGACACCCTGACCACGGCCGCAGAAGAAGCAAAGCACCCACAGCGCGATCTGCCGCGCGCGGTGCTGCTGTCGCTGGCGATCGCGATGGTGCTGTATATCGCGGTGTCGCTGGTGCTTACCGGTATCACGCCTTACAGCCATTTGAGCGGCGAAGCGTCGGTCTCCGATGCGTTCGAATCGATCGGCCTGCACTGGCTCAGCATCACGATCGCGGCGGCTGCAGTGATCGGCGTCACCAGCGTGCTGTTTGCCTTCATGCTCGGTGCTGCGCGGATCTGGTTTGCGCTGGCGCGCGACGGCCTGCTGCCCGGCTGGTTTGCCAAGGTCAGCCCACGCTTCGGCACACCGGCACGGCCGACCATCATCCTGGGCCTGTTCACCGCGCTGGTGGCCGGCCTGCTGCCGATCGGCCAGGTGGCCGAACTGGTCAATATCGGCACGCTCAGTGCGTTCATCATCATCTGCGGCTCGATCATGTTGCTGCGTGCGCGCCGGCCCGATCTGCCGCGCAATTTCAAGACGCCCGCGGTGTGGTTCACCGCGCCGCTCGGCATCATTTTCTCTGTCGTGCTGATTTATGGCCTGCCGTGGATCACCTACGAGCGCTTCATTATCTGGATGGTGCTGGGCTGCGTGATCTATTTCGGCTACGGCATTCGGCACAGCAAGCTGGAGCAGGCCTGAGCTCCGCCGGGCTGTGGGAAGGATTCACACAGCAGGCTGGACGCCCCGATCCTGTCCGCAAAGACACCTCGCAAGTTGATCGCAAGCGCGCCCATGACCTTCGGCATGGGTTAAGCGTGGCGGGACCGGTCTAGCATCGGCTCCTTGGGTCCATGTCGTGGCAGGTATCTGCCCATGGATTCCCCGCATCGTCCACCGGAGAACACATTGAAAGTCACCCGCCTCGCCTCCGCCCTCGTTGCCACTGCTTTCGGGCTGGGCAGTTTCGCCGCGCTTGCCGACGTACCGGCGCCGCAGGATGTGCCGTTTCAGGGCACCTTGAAGATCAGCGTGGATGCCACCGACCTGGCCCATCGCGTCTTCCGTGTGCATGAAGTGGTGCCGGCGCAACCGGGCCCGCTGACCCTGCTGTACCCGCAGTGGCTGCCGGGCAACCACTCGCCGAGTGGCCCGATCGACAAGCTGGCCGGGCTGGTGGTGACGGCGAACGGCAAGACGCTGCCGTGGAAGCGCGATACGCTGAACGTGTATGCGTTCCACGTCGACGTGCCACAGGGTGTCAGCAGTGTAGAGGTGGCATTCCAGTATCTGTCCGCACAGAACACCCACGAAGGTCGTGTGGTGATGACGCCGGAAATGCTGAACCTGCAGTGGAACGCGAACACGCTGTATCCGGCCGGCTACTACAGCCGGCGCATCATGACCGAAGCCAGCGTGAAGTTTCCCGCCGGCTGGCAGTTTGGTAGCGCGCTGGAAGTGGCATCGCACGATGGCGACACGGTGAATTTCAAGCCGATCAGCTACAACGATCTGGTCGATTCACCGATCTACGCCGGCAAGTATTTCAAGCGCGTCGATCTCGATCCGGGTTCGAAGACGCCAGTGCACATGGACATCGTGGCGGACGCCGCGAAGTATCTTGAGATCACGCCGGCGCAGCTGAAAGTGCATCAGGATCTGGTGCAGCAGATGTACAAGCTTTACGGCGCGCATCACTACGATCACTACGATTTCCTGTTCTCGCTGAGCGACAAGATGAGCGGCAACGGCCTGGAGCATCACCGCTCCAGCGAAGACGGTGTGGGCACGGACTACTTCACCGAGTGGGATAAGAATGCGGTGGTCCGCGACCTGCTTCCGCATGAGTTCAACCACTCGTGGGACGGCAAATACCGTCGCCCGGCCGATCTGTGGACGCCGAATTTCAATGTGCCGATGCAGGACTCGCTGCTGTGGGTCTATGAGGGCCAGACCCAGTTCTGGGGCTATGTGATGGCCGCGCGTTCGGGCTTGTGGAACGAGGATCAGGCGCACGACATGCTGGCCATGGTGGCGGCCACCTATGATCGCGGTCGTCCGGGTCTGGCGAGCTGGCGCAACCTCCAGGACACCACCAACGATCCGATCATCGCGCAGCGCGCGCCGCTGCCTTATCGCAATTACCAGGCAAGCGAGGACTACTACTCGGGCGGCCAGATGATCTGGCTCGACGTGGACGCCAAGCTGCGTGAGCTGAGCCATGAAAAGCACTCCATCGACGACTTCGCCAAGGCGTTCTTCGGCATGGACAATGGCAGCTTCGTCACCAACACCTACACGTTCGATGACGTGGTGAAGACCCTCAATGATATCCAGCCGTTCGACTGGGCCGGGTATCTGCGTGGCCGTCTGGACGGCCATGGTCCGCTGATCGGTGGCATCGAATCGCATGGCTGGAAGCTGGTTTACAACAACCAGCCCTCGGCGGTCGTCAAGGCGGTGGAAATGCGTCGCCACTCCGCTGACTTCACCTATTCGCTGGGCATTTCGGTCGGCAAGGATGGCGAGATCGGCGACGTGCTATGGGATGGCCCCGCGTTCAAGGCCGGCATATCGCCGGGCATGACCGTGGTTGCCGTCAACGGCCATGACTACAACAGCGATGCGCTCAAGGATGCCGTCACCGCGGCGGCGGCGGACAAGAATCAGTCGGTCGAGCTGCTGGTGAAGAACTTCGACGAGTACAAGACGGTGCGCATCGATTACCACGATGGCCTGAAGTACCCGCACCTGGTACGCGATACCGGCAAGCCCGACACGTTGGGCGTGCTGCTCAAGGCACGCTGAGGCGATCGTGTTCCCGCTTCCCCGAGTCCGTTCGGGGAAGCGGGTTGCGATGGCCATGGGGGAATCCCCTGGTGCTGGCGCGGCACATCAGCCAGCCAGCTCTTGCAGGGCGGCTCGTCTAAGGCCGGTCCCTGCGAGCCTGCAGTCGACACGCATCGGTCGCCCGGTCACGTCCTGCGGCAACTCGGCTATACTGCGCTCCCGCGGTATGAGCCTCAGACTTTGCACCGCGTCGGCCACCATGCGCTCGTAGCTCAGCTGGATAGAGTACTGCCCTCCGAAGGCAGTGGTCGTGGGTTCGAATCCCGCCGAGCGCACCATTCCTCACGCGACGCGTTCTGCGTCCGGCCGGTCCCGGGGCATCAAACAAGCCATCAAAGAAAGCCGCACGCCTCATTCAGAGGTGCGTGGATTACCTGTGTTCACCCCTCTCGCCATCGCGCGCCCTGGGCTTGAAGGTGAGCTGAAAGTGGTGCTGGATGCGTCGCCGCAGCCATCAAAAAAGTGCAGATCAGATCGGCGAATATCATTACTTGGTTGGCCGTTTCGCGAATTTGCCCTACATTCTGTGTGCCGAGCAAAAAATTCCGGCAAATCATCCATCCAGTACGCGGGGAAATGTATGGCGAAGACCCAGAAAAAAGCAGTGAAAAAGGCAGCTCCTAAGGCTGCTGCGAAGCCGGTCGCTAACAAGCCGATCAAGGAAGTCCTGAGCAAGTCGGGACTGGTGGCACATCTGTCCGAGACCAGCGGCGTGGTGGCCAAGGACGTACGCGCAGTCATGGCGGCGCTCGAAGGTGCAGTCGTCGCTTCCATCCACAAGAAGGGCGCAGGCTCGTTCATGCTGCCCGGCCTGTTGAAGATCTCCGCCATCAGCGTGCCAGCCAAGCCGAAGCGCAAGGGCATCAATCCGTTCACCAAGGTTGAGCAGTGGTTTGCCGCCAAGCCGGCCAGCGTGAAGGTCAAAGTGCGTCCGTTGAAGAAGCTCAAGGATGCGGCAGCCTGATAGGCATGCCGACAGATGCGGTGACTTCGGTCACCGCATCTCCTGACTGATCGATCTAGCTCGGATCAACCTGGCTCGGATCAGCGCTTCGTGATGACAAAATCCTGGTGGGCCACCGGCTTGCCGTCGAGCGAGATCTCGACCTCGTATTTGCCTTCGGGCCACAGATCCGGGTTCTCCACCTTGAAGGTAGTGACGGCCGGGCCGTCGGTGGCGATCGATTCGGTGATGCTGCTGATCAGCTGGCCCGGGCCTTCCAGATAACTCCATTTGGCGTTCAGTGTGGCGCCACTGCTGCGGCCCTCGGTGGCGACGCTGGCGTAGATGATCTTGTCGTTGAACGCGAAGCTGTTGCTGGCGTGGGTTACTTCATGTGCGGCATCGACCGCATTGCCGAGCGTCAGTTTGCCTACCGAGAGAGGCGCATTTGCAGACCCCGTTACCGCAGGGCTTGAAGCGGTTGAGGCGGCCACCGCCGCGCTGGCACCGGTTGTGGCGCTGCTGCTGGCCGTCGCTGCCTTGGGGGGCGCTGGCGCGCTGGCTTTTGCTGCGGCGGTCTCGGCGGGGGCGGTGGCATGCCAAGCTGCTGGCTCGTGTTTTCCGCAGGCGCTGAGTAGAAGCAAGCCGATGAGTGCGGCGCTGTACGGCAGTGCTGAGCGTGGTGAACGGGTCATGCGGAGCTCCAGGGTCGATGGCGGGACGAGTACCCATCCGGCGATTGCCATAAGTGGCGCCTATCCAACGGGTGCGCGTCACCCGTGGCATTGCCGCAGCGAGGTCCGGACGCTTTGGCTGTTCCGCCGAAGCTAACGCCTGAGATCTGAAGCGCCGGTTACCGGGAGAACGAGGCGCCATTATCGAGAGGCTCGTTGCCTGCCACCCGGATCCGGCAGGGGTGTCATCAGCGCGAGAGGTGAGGCTGAAACTGCGGCTACTGGCGTGCGGTACGCGGGTTACCCGGCGTTGCCGGCGTGCTGCTGCGAAACGGATTGATGTCGAGGCCGCCGCGGCGGGTATAGCGCGCGTAGACGCTGAGCCGATGCGGGGCGCAACGTTCCATCAGGTCGACGAAGATTCGCTCCACGCATTGCTCGTGGAATTCGTTGTGATTGCGGAACGAGACGAGGTAGCGCAGCAGTCCGGCATGCTCGATCGGCGGACCGCGATAACTGATCTGCACGCTACCCCAGTCCGGTTGACCGGTGACCGGACAGTTGGAGCGCAGCAGATGCGAGACCAGGGTTTCCTCGACGGCGATGGCGCTGTTGTCCGCCCTCAGGAACGCAGACTGCGGCGGCCCATAGTGGTCGATGTCGATCGACTGGCCATCGAGCAGTTGGCCATCCAGATCGGTGACGGCACACGAAGCTGCCTTTGCATCACTCAACTGCACGCTGACCACGGCGCCGGCTGCCGCCGACAGATCGTGCACCAGGGTGGCAGCCAGCGCGGTCGCATCGGCGATGCGCTCCTGCGCAAAACCATTCAGATATAGCTTGAAGGACTTCGACTCGATGATGTTCGGCGAAGCCGCCGGCACGCGGAACTCGGCCAGCGCCACCACCGGCTTGCCACGCAAGTCGAGCCACGAAAGCTCGTACGCATTCCAGATGTCGACACCATGGAATGGCAGCAGCTCGGCCACGCCGATTTCCGCGCGCTTCTCGGCACGCGGTATCGGGAACAGCAGGCTCGGGTCATAGCGGTCGGCGTAGGCAGTGCTCTTGCCGAGCGGGGAGTGTTCCGGAGTGCTCATGCGGTGAAGTTTAGCGGGTGTTGGCTACACCTCTCATGTACCCGTTCAGCTGCCGCCGCCCGCCTTGCTCCTCCCCCTGCTTGCAGGGGGAGGTTGGGATGGGGTGCTTTTGATTTTCTGGGGGGAGAGCGACCCCACCCCACCCCAACCCTCCCCTGCAAGCAGGGGAGGGAGCAGTCCATCCGGGGAGGGAGCAACTCCGCAGAGCGAAAGGCTCTACACGTTGACCATATGCATCATGGCCCCGGCATAACGCTCGCCCGCGGCGGCATCCGGCGGAAATATCGCATCGATCGCCTTGAGCTCGGCCGCGCTGAGTTGAACATCGAGTGCACCGAGATTCTCGTCTAGCCGCGAACGCTTCTTGGTGCCCGGAATCGCCAGCACGTCCTTGCCCTGAGCCAGCACCCAGGCCAGCGCCAGCTGCGCCGGCGAGCAGCCCTTGTCCGCCGCCAGTGTTTTCACCTGATCGACCAGCTTCAGATTGCGGGTGAAGTTTTCCCCGATAAAACGCGGGCTGTTGCGACGATAGTCGTCGGCGTCGAAGTCTTCCGGCTTGGTGATCGCGCCGGTGAGGAAGCCGCGGCCAAGCGGTGAATAGGCGACCAGGCTCACACCGTACCGACGGCAGGCGTCGAGCATGCCGTTCTCCTGTGGGTCCCGCGTCCACAGCGAGAACTCGCTTTGCAAGGCCGCGATCGGATGCACTTTGCAGGCACGCTCCACCGTCGCGCCGGAGGCTTCGGAGAGCCCGAGATAGCGCACCTTGCCCGCCGCCACCAGCTCCGCCATGGCACCAACGGTTTCTTCGATCGGCAGGCTCTGATCGACGCGATGTTGGTAGTAAAGGTCAATGGTCTCGATGCCGAGGCGCTGCAGGCTGGCATCACAGGATGCGCGCACATATTCCGGTCGGCCATTGGCGCCCCGCCTGGACGGGTCGCCCGGATCGCGAATGATGCCGAATTTGGTGGCGATGAAGGCTTGCTCGCGACGCCCCTTGATCGCCTTGCCGACCAGCACCTCGTTGGTGTGCGGTCCGTAGACATCGGCGGTATCGAGAAGGTTGAGGCCGCGCTCCAGCGCGTGGTGGATGGTGGCGATGGATTCGGCGTCATCGCGCTGGCCGTAGAAATCGCTCATGCCCATGCAGCCAAGGCCGAGGGCGGAGACTTGTGGGCCGTTCTTGCCGAGAGTGCGGGTTTGCATGGTGGCTTGCTCGTGGTGGGTGAGGTTGACGCATGGTGCGCCTCGCCCGCGGTCAAATAAATGCTCAATAATGACTATCACTATTCCATTCGCGACAACAATCATCATGGACCGACTTGAAGCTATGCGGCTGTATACGCGGATCGTCGAGCTGGGCAGCTTCACGGCCGCGGCGGACGACCTGAACCTGCCGCGAGCCACCGTCACCCATGCCATCAAGCGGCTGGAAGTACGGCTCGGTGCGCAACTGCTGCAGCGAACCACGCGCCGTGTGCGCACCACCCGCGACGGCGAGGTCTACTACGGTCACTGCGTGCGGCTGCTGTCCGATATGGACGAGGTCGAAACCGATTTCCGTGAGGCGGCGGTGCAGCCCAAAGGGCGCCTGCGCGTCGATCTTTCGGCGGCGTTGGCACGACTGCTGGTGATCCCCGCGTTACCCGCGTTCTGCGCGCGGTTTCCGCAGATCGAACTGGACATCGGTACCGGCGACCGTTACGTCGACCTGGTGCGCGAGGGCGTCGACTGCGCAGTGCGCGTTGGCGAGCTGGGGGATACCGGCATGGTCGGTCGTCGGGTCGCCACGTTGACGCAAATCACGGTGGCCAGCGCGGATTACGTTCGCCGGCATGGTCGGCCCGAATCGCTTGCCGCTCTGCATGACGGTCACTACGCGGTGAACTGGGCCTCGCCGACGACCCGCCGTGCAGAACCGCTGGAGTTCATGGTTGGCCGCCGGCGTCGCGAGGTGAGCGTGCCCGGAAAAATCACCGTCAGCGGCGCCGATGCGTACCTCAGCTGCTGCAAGGCCGGTCTCGGCATCGCGCAGTTTTCGCGCTACCGCATCGAGCAGGAACTGGCGAGCGGAACGATGTGCGAGCTACTCGCGGATACACCGCCACCGTCGCTGCCGATGACGGTGCTGTATCCGCCACAGCGGCAGATGCCGGCGCGACTTCGCGTGTTCGTCGACTGGCTGGTCGAGCTGACTGCCAACCAACGGTAGGCGTCTATATTTCGCGCGCGGCGCCGCGTCGAGGTGTGTTGGTACCCAGCGTGTCACTGGTCAGCGGGGCGCCGGCAGCGAACAGGGCGCCTCGTTGCTCGGCCAGCGGCAGGCGCAGCATGCAGTCCTCGAAGCGGGCAAGTTTCTGGAACACCGGTTGCGCTTGCACCAGCGCGACGAGCGCGGCAGTGCGCGGCCAACGCGCGGCGTCGATCGCGTAGCGCACAAACGAGGCCGTGCGGAAAAAACAGGCGATGCTGATGTCCGCGATCGACAGCGTGCCGAACGCGAAACCATCGTCCGGCAACAGGCTTTCCAGATAATTCAGCGTGGCGGGAATATCCACGTCGCGTGCATGCTGCACGATCGCCTGATCTGCATCCTCTGCGAAGATGTGCCGCCGGATCGCCAACTGGTAGAACAGCCGCCAGATCAGCGCATCGGCCAGTCGGGTGTCGGCATACTCCTCAAGCCAGCGTGCCTGCGCACGATCGGCGATATCGGCGGGATAGAGCGCCGGCGACGGGTGCCGATCCTCCAGGTACTGAAAGATCACCGACGAGTCATTCAGCACGAACCCGTCGTCGACCAGTATGGGAACGCGCCGCAGCGGGCTCAGACGGGAGAATTGGTCGTCGCCGACGAACGGCGCGATCGGATCGATCTCGTAGTCAATACCCTTGAGCTCCAGGCAGACCAGCACTTTGCGCACATACGGCGAGATGTAGTTGCCGATGATTTTCAGGCGAGGAGGCATCGGAGGGCTCCACTGTGCAACACAAAGCATCAGCCTGAGCGGCGGGGCGGGCACGCGTCAAGCGAATGGCAGGGCTGGGGTGTCAGTCGTTTAGGCTGGCGACAGCAAGCGCCGGTATCGCCGCCGGCGTGCCATTGGAGTCCAGTGCGATCATCACGAAGCGACCGGTCGTGCAGATGCGACGATCGCCACTGAGCAGATCCTCGGCGGTCATCTCGACCTCGACGTGCATCGAACTGCGACCGACCTTGACCACGCTGGCGACCAGTTCCACCAGTTGACCAGTTCGCACCGGCACGCGGAAGTTCACCTCTTCGGAGCGCGCGGTGACCACCGTGCGTCGCGCATAGCGCGAAGCCACGATGAACGCGGCCTTGTCCATCCACGCCAGCGCCTGTCCCCCGAATAGCGTTCCGAGATGGTTGGTGTGGTCGGGGAAAACCATTTCCAGCAGGCGCGCTTCGATCAGGGCAGTCGTCATGGGGTCTTCTGCGTAGGGATGGGATTGAGGGCGGGAGTGTAGTTTGTATGCTGCCAGCAGCCTCACCATTCTCCGGTTGCCGTGTGACGATATTGACCTCTGGCACGGGGTAGCCGGGTGCTATCGCGTTAGGATCAAGGGTTGGACGTGGGCGTGGCCATCGGGGTGCCGTCGCGTCATTCAGTTTCCCGTGGGAGGAAGGGCATGCATTCAATGATTGGCAAGTCGCGCCTGTTCGGCGTCGTGATGTTGGGGCTGCTGTCTACGGGCGTCGCTGCGCAGGATAAAAGCGCCGCGCAGGATAAAACGCTGAGCGCCCATGATTACGCGCAGGCCGAGCGCTTCATGGGTTACAACGTGACGCCGCTGGTCGATCACGACGTGCGTCGCGCGAAATGGCTGGACGACGGCCACTTCTGGTATCGCGACCATGACGTCGCCGGCGATCACGTCATGCTGATGGATGCAGCAACCGGCAAGGCTGCGCCCGCGTTCGACCAGGCGAAGCTCGCCATGGCCTTGAACAAGGCCAGTGACAAGCCGGTGGATGCGAAAAAACTTCCGCCGTTGCTCGACTACAGCGTGAAGCCGGATGGCCGCTACGACATCGATCTCGATGGCAAGCACTATCTGTGTGACCTCAAGGGTGCCGGCAGCTGCGTCGACATGGCCAAGCTGGTGAAGACCGGCACGGAGCCGGGCGTGCTGTCGCCGGACAAGCTCACCGCAGCGTTCATCCGCAACTGGAACCTGTGGCTGCGCGACGTTGCCACCGGCAAGGAGACCCAGCTCACCACCGACGGCGTGCCGAACTTCGGTTACGCCACCGACAACGCGGGCTGGAAGCACACCGACAACGCCATCCTTGAGTGGTCGTCCGATTCGAAGCGCATCGCCACCTTCCAGCAGGACCAGCGCAAGACCGGTGACATGTATCTGGTCAGCACCGGTGTTGGTCATCCGAAGCTGGAGGCCTGGAAATACCCGATGGCTGGCGACAAGGACGTGACCATGATCGAGCGCGTGATCATCGACGTGCCGACGCACAAGATGGTGCGCCTGCAGATGCCGCCCGATCAGCACCGCTCCAGCCTGTGCGACGACGTCAGCTGCGGCCCCGATGGTGGCTGGGACGACGTGAAGTGGGCGCCGGATGGCAAGACGTTGGCGTTCGTCTCCACCTCGCGCGATCACAAGCACGAGTGGTTCCGCATCGCCGATGCAAATACAGGCGCGGTGCGCACCGTATTCCAGGAAAGTGTACCCACCGATTACGAGAGCGGTAATGACGCAGTGAACTGGCGCTACCTGCCGGACAGCCACGAGGCGATCTGGTTCAGCGAGCGCACGAACTGGGGCAACCTCTATCTGTACGACCTGGGCACCGGCAAGCTTAAGCAGGCGATCACCAGCGGCGATGGCAACGTCACCCAGGTGCTGAAAGTCGATCCGAAAACGCGCACCGTGTGGTTCCGCGGCGTGGGCCGCACGCCGGGTATCCATCCTTACTACCAGCAGTTCTGGAAGGTCAGCCTGGACGGCGGCGAACCGACCTTGCTGACGCCGGAAGTCGCTGACCACGCGGTCACGCTGTCGCCGGACGGCAAGTATTTCGTCGATGCCTATTCCACGTCGACCGTGCCGACGGTCACCGTGCTGCGTGACGCCAATGATGGGCACATCGTCACCACCGTGGCCAAGGCTGACATCAGTCGTCTCACTGCTGCCGGCTGGGTGCCGCCGGTTCCGTTCACGGTGAAGGCGCGCGATGGCAAGACGGATCTGTACGGCATCATGTACAAGCCGTCGAACTTCGACCCGCACAAGAAATACCCGATCGTCGACTACATCTACCCGGGCCCGCAGACCGGCTCGGTACGCGGCTACAACTTCATGGCGGCAAGTGGTGACAACCAGTCGCTGGCGGAGCTCGGTTTCATCGTGGTGGCGATCGACGGCATGGGAACACCGTGGCGCTCAAAGGCATTCCACGACACCTACTTTGCCGACATGGGCGACAACACGCTGCCCGATCAGGTCGGTGGCATCAAGCAACTCGGCCAGCGCTATCCGTGGATCGACCTGGACCGTGTCGGCATCTGGGGCCACTCCGGCGGCGGCAACGCGACCGCCGATGCGTTGTTCCGTTACCCCGCGTTCTTCAAGGTCGGCTGGGCCGAAAGTGGCAACCACGAAAACCGCAACTACGAAGACGACTGGGCCGAGAAGTGGCAGGGTTTGCTGGTCACCAACAAGGACGGCACCACCAACTACGACAACCAGGCCAACGAGAACGAAGCGAAAAACCTCAAGGGCCGCCTGATGCTGGTACACGGCACGATGGACGACAACGTGCCACCCACCAACACGCTGCTGATCGTCGATGCGCTGATCAAGGCGAACAAGGATTTCGACCTGCTGATGATCCCCAACGCCCACCATGGCTACGCTGCCGCCACGCCCTACACCACGCGCCGGCGCTGGGACTATTTCGTGCAATACCTCGCCGGCGAGACACCGCCGAAGGAGTACGCGCTGAAGCCGTGGCCGTGGATGTAGTGCAGCGACTGATTGACGGTGTGCTTGTCGTCGATCAACCAACGCAGTGGCGATGACCTACAAAAGGGCGGACGCATGGATGGCAGTCGGATGTCGACACACAGCACATCATGTCGTTGTCCCGCGGCTCAGTCGTCTGGGCGGTTCCTGGCACGACTGAGGCATTGGACACCCCCGAACGAACCTGCCCCGGTTTGGGGAGACGGCCCCGATTGGGGCCGTCTTTTTTTTGCTCGCAAGTGTACGGGGTCCATGCGATTCGACTGAAGCCTCAACGCGTACTCGCGACCTGGGCGATGCCCTTGGCCACCGCTTCATCCAGCAACTGATCCATCTGCTGATTCGCCTTGTCCGACGTCAGCCGCATGCGCCCGGACAATGCCTTTTGCTGCTTGCCCAGTTCTTCCTGCTGTTTGCCGAGTTCGAGCTGTTGCTCGCGCAGGACTTCCTCTTGCCGGCGGTATTCGTCACGGGCCGCCTGTTGGGCCAGCCGCGCTTCCTGCGCGGCCGTACGCGAATCCTGAGTGGACTGTGCCGCCAGCTCAGCCTCACGGGCGGCTATCCGCGCCTGCTGCGCACCAAGTTCGCCTTGCCTCGCGCCAAGCGCACCCTGTCTGCCGCCCAGCCGCCCTTGCTGTGCACCGAGCTCACCTTGCTGGCGGGCAAGTTCCTTGATGGGTGCGTAGGCGGCCTTGGCGCGCTCGATGTAGCTCGCATCGTGAATCACGTAGGCCTTGTCGCCGCGGCGAAACCACAGCACGGGTCCGTTGCCTTGATGCAGCTGTTTCGCGATGGCGAGATCGTTGTCGTCGCCGTTCACCATCACCGTATCGCCTTCGATCATCACAAACCCGCGACTGGCGTTCGAGTGGATGTCGACGTCGACGTGATGGGCATTGAAGCCGAGATCAAGTGCAGGGGGCGGGGGCGGCGGGGGCGGTGGTGGCATCGGCGGAGCCGGCGGCGGTGGATTGGGAAATGTGGGGGGAGCGGGAGGGGTGGGTGGAATGGGCGGCATGGGCGCAGTGGCTGGTGCTTGCACGCCCGAGTCGGCCTGCGTCATACCCTGCGTCTGATTCGGGCCGGCCGCGGTGACGCGGTACGGGAGAACGCCGGCGATGGCGACGAGCACCACCAGCAGCCAGCCGCGTGCGCGCGGCGTCGTATCGTTGACGGTTTGCTGCAACATGATCAATCGCCTTTTCAGGTTCTGAAACGTGGGAGAGGCTCCGGCCAGGCCGGAATGCACCGGGTGGGCCACGCCGAGGCGCAGCAACAGGCGGCCATAGGTTTGTGGTGCCGCACGGTGTTGTTGCAGCACTTGCGCATCACAGGCAGCTTCGCGGTTGAGCGCGTACTCGCGCATCGCCCATGCCACCAGCGGATAGAAGAAAAACAGTCGTTGCGCGATCGCCGGCACCCACACCAGCCACAGGTCGCCACGACGCAGATGGGCCAGTTCGTGAGCGAGTGCCATCGCCGATTCCTCGGGCGTCAGCAGCTGGCTGGTGGGTAGCAGCACGATGGGTCGCCACAGGCCCGCGACCTGCGGTGAAGCAATCGCCGGCGAGATGCGCAGCTGCGGGCAACGACGCAGGCCAAGTGCGTGGGCTTGTTGCGCACATAGCGCCTGCAGTGTTTCGTCATGCAGTGGCGCGGATCCGCGCAACACGGTACGGGCCCACCACCATTGGCGCGCGACCAGCAGCAGTTGCACGAGCAGGCCTGCGAGCCACAGCGCCAGCAGCAGGCGTTGCCAGTGGGGCGAGCTCACCGACGTCGTTGCGACGCTAGTCGTTGAGGTGGGTGACGATGTCGCAACTTCCGATGGCTCCATCGGGTCGACCAACGCTGTCATCGCAGTGATTTGCTGATCGGCCGACGTCGCCACGGAAGCGGCTTGCGATGTAGCCGACAACAGCGGCAGCCGTACGGGCGTGCTGGCTACCAGACCCACCAGCAACTGCGCGGCGAGCAGCCACCACAACATGCAGCGGATCGCCGGCGACAATCGCGGCATCCAGCGACCCAGCAACCACAGGGCGCCGATCAACAAGGTGGCCTGCGCGCAGGTCCAGGCAAGGCGGACGAGCAGGGTATCGGCAAGCATGTCGATGGTGTTCATCTCACGGCTCCTTGCGCTTGGATTGCAGCTGCACTACCAGCGCCTCGAGTTCGGCGAGCTCGGTATCGCTGACTTTGGCGCGTTCGGACATCCAGGCCACGAACGGCGATACCGAGCCGCTGAGCGTTTTCTCGACAAAGCTGCCGACCGCGCTGCGCATCGCTTCGCCCGGGCCGGTGGCCGTGCTGTAGCGATACATGCCCTTGAGCTGGCGACGCTTGAGATAACCCTTGCTGCGCAGGCGCTCCATCATCGTCAGCACGGTCGAGCGGGCCAGCCCGCGCGGCTCGCCAAAACCAGCGGCCACCTCGCCGACGGAAGCACTTTCATGGTCAGACAGGTAATGCAGGAGCCCCAGCTCCTGATCGCCGATGGTTGGCTTGGACATGCTCACGGCACTTCGTGACTACAGGTGTAGTTAAAGCTACGCCTTGGCGACACGTGTAGTCAATAGGCCATGCGACCGAAGCTCTGGTAGGTTGGGGTGAGCAAAGCGATGCCCAACATCCCCCACTCGTCAAAACGCCATATCGAACGCCACTTCGCCTTGCACGCCGACCTGATATGCCGACACGCGGCGTTCGAAGAAGTTGGTGACTTCCTGCACGTCCTGCAGGTCCATGAAGTCGAACGGATTCCTGACGCCGTATTTTTTTGGCATGTCGAGTTGGGCCAGACGCTGATCGGCGCAGTACTCGAGGTACTGGCGCATGTCTTTCACCGACAGGCCAACCACGCCGCCGGACAGCACGTCTTCGGCAAACAGCGTTTCACACGCGATGGCGTCCTCCATCATTTGTTCGACTTGCGCGCGCATGGCGTCGTCGAACAGTTCCGGCTCCTGCTCGCGCACGGTACGCACGACCTCGAACGCGAATGCCATGTGGCCGCTTTCGTCGCGGAACACCCAGTTGGTGCCCGCCGCAAGGCCGTGCAGCAGACCGCGTGAGCGCAGGTAGTAGACGTAGGCAAAGGCGGCGTAGAAAAACAGGCCTTCGATGCAGGCGGCGAAGCAGATCAGGTTGAGCAGGAACTGTCGCCGTTGCTCGCGCGTCTCCAGTCGGCGCAGGTTCTGCACCGAGTCGATCCACTTGAAGCAAAACTCGCCCTTGGCGCGGATCGAGGGGATGCTCTCGATGGCCGCGAACGCCTTGTTGCGTTCGGCGGGATCGGGGATGTAGGTGTCGAGCAACGTGAGGTAGAACTGCACATGCAGCGCCTCCTCATACAATTGGCGCGACAGATACATGCGCGCTTCGGGCGCATTGATGTGCTGATACAGGTTCAGCACCAGGTTGTTCGACACGATGGTGTCGCCGGTGGCGAAGAACGCCACCAGCCGATGGATCAGATGCCGATCGGCGGTGGACATCTTCGACTTGAGATCGCCGATGTCCATCGAGAAATCCACTTCCTCCACCGTCCAGGTATTGCGGATCGCCGCGCGATACATCTCGTAGAACCCGGGATAGCGCATCGGGCGCAGGGTGAGTTCAAAACCCGGATCGAGGATGTGGGCGTTGCGGGTGGATTCGGTGGACATGGGTTACCTCAAAACGGGTTTGTGTAGAAGCGCACCTTGTGCGCGAGAGGCTTGCCGCGGCGCTCATTACTCCCTCCCCTGCATGCAGGGGAGGGCTGGGGAGGGGTGTTTTTGACTTTCGGCAAGCTCGGGCAACCCCCTCCCAACCTCCCCCTGCGAGCAGGGGGAGGAGCAAAGCAGGTTACTGGCAAGCCTCGCAGTACTCGGGATTTTCCAGCGAACAGAACACCGCGGCGTTGGCTTGTGCCTGATCTACGACGAGCACGGTTCGCTCCGCGGTTACCGTCGTCTTGGTGATCTTCGTTGCTGGACGCGAGCGCAAGTAATACGTCGTCTTGATGCCGGCCTTCCACGCGTACATGTACATCGAACTCAATTGACCGATGTTCGGGTTTTCCATGAACAGGTTCAGTGACTGGCTCTGATCGATATACGCGCCACGTGCGGCACCGAGTTCGATCAGTGCCTTCTGCGGCAGCTCCCACACCGTGCGGTAGATCGCCCGCAGGCGTTCCGGGATCGCCGCGATGCCCTGGATCGAACCCTCGGCGAGCTTGATCGCATCACGTATCTCGGCCGTCCACAGGCCGAGTGCTTTCAGCTCGTCGGCAAGATAGCGATTCACCTGCAGGAAATCGCCGGACAGCGTCTCGCGCTTGAACAGGTTGCTGACTTGCGGCTCGATGCACTCGTAGCAGCCGGCGATCGAGGCGATCGTCGCGGTCGGCGCAATCGCGATCAGCAGCGAGTTGCGCAAGCCGTGCTGTTTAATGCGTTCGCGCAGAGCATCCCAGCGTGCGCCGTCATGTGGCGTCGCGTTCGGCCAATAGTCGAACTGCAGTTCGCCATTCGCCGCACGGCTCTCTGCAAAGCCCGGGTGCGGACCCTCTTGTTGGGCCAGTTCGGTCGACATGCCCAGCGCGTGGAAATAGATTTCCTCGGCGATGCGGGTGGACAGCGCCAGCGCTTCGGTCGAGTCGAACGGCAGGCGCAGCTTGAAGAACACGTCCTGCAGGCCCATCACGCCAAGACCGACCGGACGCCATTTCATGTTTGCGGTACGGGCGGTGTCGATCGGATAGAAATTGAGATCAATCACCCGGTTGAGCTGACGCACCGCGGTGCGCACGGTTGAAGCGAGCTGTTCGAAATCGAACGCGCTGCTTCCATCGGCGGCGCGTACGACATGTCGCGCGAGATTCACCGAGCCGAGATTGCACACGGCCGTCTCGCTGGCCGAGCTCACTTCCAGGATTTCGGTGCACAGGTTGGACAGGTGGATTACGTTGTCGGGATGAGCCGTCTGGTTGCTGGTGGCGTTGCAGCGGTCCTTGAATGTCATCCAGCCGTTGCCGGTCTGAGCCAGCGTGCGCATCATGCGCGCGTAAAGTTCGCGCGCCTTGACCGTCTTTACCGCCAGACCTTCGGATTCAGCCTTGAAATAAGCCGCGTCGAACGTCGCGCCCCAACTGCCGACCAGATGCGGCACCACTTTCGGATCGAACAGCGACCAGTCGCCGTCCGTCTCCACCCGGCGCATGAATTCGTCGGGAATCCAGTTCGCGATGTTGAGGTTGTGCGCGCGGCGCGCATCGTCGCCGGTGTTGTCGCGCAGCTCCAGAAAGTCCTCGATGTCGGCATGCCACGATTCCAGATACACGCACGCCGCGCCCTTGCGCTTGCCGCCCTGGTTCACCGCCGCCACCGATGCGTCCAGCGTCTTCAGCCACGGCAACAGGCCGTTGGAGTGACCGTTGGTGCCACGAATCAGTGAGCCGCGCGAACGCACTCGCGAGTAGGCCAGGCCGATGCCGCCGGCAAATTTGCTGAGCTTGGCGACATCCGCGTATTTGTCGTAAATCGACTCCAACGAATCGATCGGCGAGTCGAGCAGATAGCAGGAACTGAGCTGCTCATGACGGGTGCCGGCATTGAACAAGGTCGGCGAGCTGGCGATGTATTCCAGCGACGACAGCAGTCGATAGAGTTCGAGCGTTTCGCCGATCTCGTTGCCACCCAGCGCGCAGGCGATCCGCATGAAAAAATATTGCGGTGTCTCGATGACCAGGCGCTTTTGCGGGTGCCGCAGCAGATAGCGGTCGTACACCGTGCGCAGGCCGAAATACTCGAAGCGGCGATTGGCCAGCGTATCGATCGCGTCGTTCAACTTGCGCGCGTTCGCGGCGACGAAGTCACGCAGGCGATCATTGAGGATGTCGACCTCTGCACCACGTGCGATCGACTGCGAGAAGCTCTGGATCTCCTGGCCGCTCACTTCCTTGTCGATGTAAGCGCCGAGCAATCGCGCGGCGAGCTGGCCGTATTCGGGCTCCTCGGCGGTCAGCGCCGCGGCGGTGCGGATCGACAGCTGGTCAAGTTCCTGTGTCGTGGCGCCGTCGTACAGGCCGCCGATCGTCTTCAGCGCGACCCGCAATGGGTCGACACCGTGCAGGCCTTCGCCGCTGCGGGTCACCGCGCGGACGATCTTGTTGACGTCGACGATCTCCTGGCCGCCATTGCGCTTGGTCACGCGCATCTGGCCAGGGTTGTGCGGTGGAGTCAGTGCAAAAGCGCCATCGCCGGTTGTGTTGGATGTTGTGTTGGATTCGGTCGTCATGGGGTGGACGACGGACAGGGACGTCGTGATGAGTTCGGTGGGTGAATCGGTACGGGCAACGGCGCGCTCGCGGGCGGCGGTATCGGCAGGTTGCATGGCAGTGGCTCCCAGCATGGGTCATCAAACACCTGCTCCCGCGCGCAGGGCCTGAAGTGACGAATGCCGTGGAAAGTCACGGGACAGCCGCCCATCGGCGACTGCTCCGCGACGCGCTTCCCCACGGAAGCCGTCACTACTCACCGGGGCACGTTCACCCCGATGTGCCGGCAGGTCTTCGGACTTGCGGACATGGATCTTTCGATCCGCCTACTCGCCCCCGCTTCCCAGCCGCTGAGGGCCAGTGCTTGTGGGGGCTTTCGTTTCCGCTTTACCGCTGCGGGGCAGTTCCGGATTCACACCGGATTCCCTTTTAAGCCCGACCGACGATCGCGTCTGGACGGGCACCGACAGACACAACATATCGGGTGCTTCGGGCACGGTCAACCCAACAAGTTGTGGACAAGTCGGTGGATAAGCGGCTCGGTACGAGCTGCGACGAGGCTTCGCAGGACACTGAAAATAGTTGCCGGTACGGCCATGTCGACAGGCTCGCTGTGGCGAGCCGGCGATACTTCGAAACATTGCTGGAGATACAGAGGTATCTAGCGTGATGCCATGCCCCAGGGGCTTGGTTTGTACCTCACCGCGCCGGACTGAATGCCACCGGTGACTTCGCCGACTCAGGCCTCAGAGCGCGTCGTGATCCAGTTCGCCGGTACGGATGCGTATCACCTGTTCCAGCGTGCTGACGAAGATCTTGCCGTCGCCGATCTTGCCGGTACGGGCAGAATGCTGGATCGCCTCCAGCACGCGTTCCAGCTGGTCGTCGGCGATCGCTACTTCCAGTTTGATCTTGGGCAGGAAGTCGACCACGTATTCGGCCCCGCGATACAGCTCGGTATGGCCTTTCTGGCGGCCGAAGCCTTTCACTTCGGTGACCGTCACGCCCTGCACGCCGACCTCGGCCAGCGCTTCACGCACATCGTCCAGCTTGAATGGCTTGATGATCGCCACGACCAGCTTCATGGGTTTTCCTCTAGTCGACAGGCATCGGCGCGATGGACGATGCGACACTGCATTCTGCCTGCAAGGCTGGGTGTTGTCGCCTGATAACGATCCATGTAGGACAATCCTTACAGTTTCTGGCGGAGCATACCGATGGCGAACCCGATTTCCATTCACCTAGACTTCATTTCGACGAGCTTGAGGCGCTATCCATGATGGATAGGCAGGATATCGATCAGATTGCCCTGCGACTTGTGTCGTTGGTACCGCCAGGACTGGCACAGGCGCAACAGGATTTGCGCACCAACTTCCAGGATGTTCTGGCGCAGGGATTGCGCCGCCTCGATCTGGTCACTCGCGAAGAATTCGAAGTCCAGACACAGGTGCTGGCGCGTACTCGCGCCAAGGTCGACGAATTGGAGCGACGCGTGGCCGAACTTGAGGCCGCCGTGGCTGCCCGCGAGAGCTAGTACTACCCACCTCCCGGGAGCCGCCCTCGATCCGTCACCTCACCCCGAGAACGATCGAGGGCGGTTATTTATCCAGCACGGCCGATGGAGTCGCTTGATGTCCGTATCTATCAGCGACCGATCCCTGCGTCTGCGACCCTCGGCCGCATGAGTCTTGCGGTCACCCTCAGCCGCGCCCAGGAAGGGATCGCTGCTCCGCAGGTGATGGTGGAGGTCCATTTGTCCGGTGGCCTTCCGTCAACGAATATTGTCGGTCTGCCGGAGGCGGCGGTGCGCGAGGCGCGTGATCGCGTGCGCGTGGCGATCCAGAACACCGCCTTCGAATACCCCGGCCGCCGCGTCACCGTGAACCTGGCTCCGGCCGAGTTGCCCAAGGACGGCGGCCGTTTCGACCTGGCCATCGCGCTGGGCATCCTTGCGGCGAGTGGCCAGGTGCCGCGCGAGAAACTGGACAACTGCGAATTTCTCGGTGAACTGGCATTGTCCGGTGCGCTGCGTAGCGTGCCCGGGGTGCTGCCGGCCTTGCTGCGTGCACGGGCCTGTGGTCGTCGCGTGGTGGTGCCGCGCGAAAATGCCGCTGAGGCGGCGCTGGTGTCGGACGTGGATGTGCGGGTGGCTGACACGCTGGCCGAGGTGTGTGGCTGGTTGCGTGGCGCGCTGGAGCTGTCGTTGCCGGTGGGCATTCCCAGCGATGGCGGCGCGAACGATGGCCCGGATCTGTCGGATGTGCGCGGCCAGCTGCAGGCCCGGCGCGCGCTGGAGATCACCGCCGTCGGTGGACATCACCTCTTGCTGATCGGTCCACCGGGCACCGGCAAGACCATGCTGGCCGAACGCTTGCCCGGCATCCTGCCGCCGCTGTCCGAGTCGGAGGCGCTGGAAACCTGCGTCGTACAGTCGGTCGCCGGTCAGCACGCTGACCTCGCGCACTGGCGCCGCCGACCGTTCCGGGCGCCGCATCACACCGCGTCGGCGGTGGCCCTGGTGGGTGGCGGCTCGATGCCGCGGCCGGGCGAGATTTCGCTGGCGCACAACGGTGTGCTGTTCCTGGATGAGCTGCCGGAGTTCAGTCGGCACGTGCTGGAAGTACTGCGCGAACCGATGGAGTCCGGTCATATCGTGATTTCGCGGGCAGCGCGGCAGTCGACCTTCCCCGCGCAGTTCCAGATGGTGGCCGCGATGAATCCGTGCCCCTGCGGTTACGCCGGCGATCCGCGCCAGCGTTGTCAGTGCACGCCCGACCAGATCCGGCGTTATCGCTCGCGCATTTCCGGACCCCTGCTCGACCGCATCGATCTTTGCGTGGAGGTACCGCAGGTGCCACTGGCCAGTCTCGGCACGCCGCGGGGCGTGCACGACGAGGATTCGGCCACGATACGCGCGCGGGTACTCAAGGCGCGGCGGCAGTCGCTGATGCGCGCGGGACGGCCGAACGCGGAAATCAGTACGCGCGAACTGGAACGCGACTGCGCATTGGGGCCAGCCGAACGCCGCTGGTTCGAATCCGCGCTGGAGCGGCTGGGCTTGTCCGCGCGTGCCTACCACCGTGTATTGCGAGTCGCACGCACGATCGCCGACATCGACGGTGGCGCCGCGCTGCTGGATCAGACGCACCTCGCCGAGGCGCTGCAATATCGTCGCCTGGGAAGCTGACGTCGAGTAGGTCCGTAGGTTGGGGTGAGCGCAGCGATGCCCAACATTCACACGGCGCCCCTGTTGGGCATCGCTGCGCTCACCCCAACCTACGCTTCGCTGGACGTGTCCGTTCGCGCGTGCTCCGATGCGGTTCCGGGTTGACCCAAGGAATGCAATGACTATCGAGCTTGGCCTGATGCTCGCCGGCATGTTGATGATCGGCTTTTTGGCGCAATGGCTCGCGTGGCGCGTAAAGCTGCCGGCGATCCTGTTCCTGTTGCTGGCCGGGATCCTGCTGGGGCCGGTCAGTGGCGTGCTCGATCCGGACAAGCTGCTGGGCGGCTTGCTGTTCCCCATCGTGTCGCTGGCGGTGGCGCTGATCCTGTTCGAGGGCAGCCTGACATTGCGTTTCCACGAGCTGCCTGGCATCGGTCACGTAGTTCGCGGACTGGTCAGCTACGGCGCCGTGACGGCGCTGCTGCTGCTGGCGCTGGCGGCGCATATCGTCGCTGGGCTGAGCTGGTCGATCGCGCTGTTGTTCGGCGCACTGGCCTGCGTGACCGGCCCGACGGTGATCGCGCCGATGTTGCGTACGTTGCGACCGAACGCGCGCATCGCGAACACGCTGCGCTGGGAAGGCATCGTGATCGATCCGCTTGGCGCCCTGTTCGCGGTACTCATTTTCGAAGCGATCGTGTCGCGGCAGGAAGGCCACACGATCGGCATTTTCATCGCGACGATCGGTTGCGGTACCGTGATCGGCGCGCTGGCGGCAGTGCTGGCGGGGTTCCTCCTGCGTCGGCAGATGATCCCCGAATACCTGCAGAACTATGCCGTGCTGGCGGCGGTGCTGCTCGCCTTCAGCGTCTCCAACGTGATCACGCATGAGTCGGGCCTGCTGGCGGTGACCATCATGGGTATCGCGCTGGGCAACATGCGCGGCGTGCACATCGACGACATCCTCGATTTCAAGGAAAGCCTCACTACCGTGCTGGTGTCGGTGCTGTTCATCCTGCTGGCGGCGCGGCTGCACTGGCCGTTGCCTGACGGGATGCTGGGTGCGGGCATCGCGTTGTTCGTGATTGCCCAGCTGGTCGTGCGACCGGTGACCGTACTGCTGGCGAGCCTGGGTAGTGGGCTGACCTGGCGCGAGCGTGCCTTGATTGGCTGGGTTGCGCCACGCGGCATCGTGGCGGCTTCGGTCTCGGCGCTGTTTGCCTTGCGCCTGGATGCGCTGGGCGTCAGCGGTGGCGATGCCCTGGTGCCGCTGGTGTTTATCCTGATCATCGGCACCGTGGTTTTTCAGAGTGCGACCGCAAGGCCGCTGGCGAAGTGGTTGAAGGTGGCCGAGCCGGAGCCGCGTGGCATGCTGATTTTTGGTTCCGATCTAGTGGCGCGGGCGATCGGTAGTGCGTTGCACGAGGCGGGGTTTCGCGTAGTGCTGGCCGATGACGATTGGGAAGGTATCCGCGAGGCCCGCATGGAAGGCCTCGGCACATTCTTCGGCAACCCGGCCTCGCCGCACGGCGAGCGCCATCTGGACCTCACAGGCATTGGCCGGCTGCTGGCCCTGTCCACCCATCGTGAGCGCAACTCGCTGGCCTGTGTTCATTACCGGCAGGAGTTCGGACGCGACAAGGTCTATCGGCTACGCAACCTGACGCCGCAGGAGAACACCGATCGCCTGGCCCTGTCCGGCAACCTGCTGGCACCGCCGCTGTTCAACGAGGAGATGACGCACGGCCGTTTTGCCGAAATGCTTGGCCAAGGTTGGCGCATCAAGTCGACCCGGCTCAGTGCCACCTTCGACTGGCCGCATTTCATCGAGCAATACGGCTCCCATTCCGTGCTGATGTTCGGAGTGGAAGAAAAGGGCGCGTTGCGGGTGGCCTCGGTCAAACGCGAACTGGAGCCGAAGCCAGGCTGGCTGGTGATCGCGCTGGTACCCCCGGCGTCAGCTTAGGGGCGATGTAGGTTGGGGTGAGCGCAGCGATGCCAAACAGGGGGTGCCGGGAATGTTGGGCATCGCTGCGCTCACCCCAACCTACGGTGCTTGCCGCGAAGATGGGGGGCAGATAGCCCGCCATCTCACTTTTGTGCGTTACGCGGCCGAGACGTGTCGCGGGGCGAACTGGGCTTCCTCGGTGGAGCCGGTCAGTGCGGTGGTCGAGGACTGGCCCTGCTGGATCGCCTGCGTCACCGCGTCGAAGTAGCCAGTGCCGACTTCGCGCTGATGCTTCACGGCGGTGAAGCCACGGTCGGCAGCAGCAAACTCCTTTTCCTGTAGCTCGACGAACGCGCTCATCTGGCGGCGCGCGTAACCGTGGGCGAGATCGAACATGCCGTAGTTGAGGCTGTGGAAGCCAGCCAGCGTGATGAACTGGAATTTGTAGCCCATCGCGCCCAGCTCTTTCTGGAATGTCGCAATGGTGGCGTCGTCCAGGTTCTTCTTCCAGTTGAAGCTGGGCGAGCAGTTGTAGGCGAGCAGCTTGCCGGGGAACTTCGCATGGATCGCCTCGGCGAATTTGCGCGCGTCGTCGAGATTCGGCTTGCTGGTCTCGCACCAGATCAGGTCGGCGTACGGCGCATAAGCGAGGCCGCGGCTGATCGCCTGATCCAGACCCGGGCGCACCTTGTAGAAACCTTCCACGGTGCGCTCGCCAGTGATGAATGGCTGATCGTTTGTGTCGATGTCGGAAGTCAGCAGATCAGCTGCATCGGCATCGGTGCGCGCCACCAGCAGGGTCGGTACGCCACAGACGTCGGCGGCGAGACGCGCGGCGTTCAACTTGTCCACGGCTTCGCGGGTCGGCACCAGCACCTTGCCGCCCATGTGGCCGCACTTCTTCACTGAAGCCAGCTGATCCTCGAAATGCACGCCGGCGGCGCCGGCTTCGATCATTGCCTTCATCAGCTCGAACGCATTCAGCACGCCGCCGAAACCGGCTTCGGCATCGGCCACGATCGGCACCAGCCAGTCGGTGTCGTCCTGGCCCTCGGCATGGTGCAGCTGGTCGGCGCGCAGCAAGGTGTTGTTGATTTTCTTGACGACCAGCGGCACCGAGTTGGCCGGGTACAGCGACTGGTCCGGATACATCTCACCGGCGACGTTTGCGTCCGCCGCGACCTGCCAGCCGCTGAGATAGATCGCCTGCAGACCGGCCTTCACCTGCTGCATCGCCTGGTTGCCCGTAAGCGCACCCAGTGCGTTGACGAAGTCCTCCTTGTGCAGCGATTTCCACAGCCGCTCGGCGCCACGACGTGCGAGCGAATGCTCGATCGCCACGGTGCCGCGCAGGCGCACCACGTCTTCGGCACTGTAGTTGCGTTGGATGCCGGCCCAGCGGGCATTGTTTTTCCAGTCCAGCGAGATCTGTTCAGCGGTGGGCAGCGTGTTCTTCATGGTGTAGCTCCGTGGATTCGAAGGCGTGCAATCGAAGGTTTTGCGAGAGTGGTCAGGCGAGTTGGTCGTAAGCGGGCAAGGTGAGGAAGTCGCCCAGCTGGTCGGCATGGGTCAGTGCGGACAGCAGCGCGGCAGCTGCGTCGGCGCGCGTGGCACCGGGCACCGCGCTGTCGCGCAGGCGATGGGTGTGCGCGGCAAGCGCGTGATCGAACAGGGCGAAGTCGATCGGCGCATGGTCGGGAAATTCGAGCCCGCCGTGATGCAGCCATTGCCACAGCTGCGCGCGGGCGATCTCGGCGGTCGCGGCGTCTTCCATCAGGTGATGGATCGGCACGCAGCCGAGGCCTTCCAGCCATGCGGCGGTGTAGCGCAGGCACACCTCGACGTTGTTGTCGAAGCCGGCGCGACTGATCGTGCCTGCGCACGGAGCGATCAACTGATCGCGCGTCACGTGCACATCCTTGCGCAACACATCGAGCTGGTTCGGCGCCGGCATGTACTGGTCGAAGATCGCCTGCGCGACTGGCACCAGCGCGGGATGCGCGACCCAGGTGCCGTCGTGACCGGCCTGCACCTCGCGCAGCTTGTCGGCACGCACCTTGGTCAGTGCGGCCTCGTTCGCCGCCTCATCACCCTTGATCGGAATCTGCGCGGCCATGCCGCCCATCGCGAAGGCGCCGCGGCGATGGCAGGTCTGGATCAGCAGCTCGGAATAGTTCTTCAGGAAGGGCACGGTCATCAGCACCTGGCCGCGCTCGGGCAGCAATCGATCGCGATGACTGCGCAGGGTCTTCAGGTACGAGAAAATGTAATCCCAGCGACCGCAGTTGAGGCCCACGATGCGGCCACGCAGCGCGTGCAGGATCTCGTGCATCTGGAACGCTGCCGGCAGCGTCTCGATCAGCACGGTGGCTTTCATGCTGTTTGATGGCAGGTCCAGCTCGGCCTCGGCCAGTGCCATCGCGTCGTTCCACAGTGCGGCTTCTTCCATCGACTGCAGCTTGGGCAGATAGAAATACGGCCCAAGGTCACGCGACTGCAGCGCATGGGCGTTGTGGAATACAAACAGGCCGAAGTCGACCAGTGCGCCGGCCATCGGCTCGCCGTCAACGCTGATGTGCTTGTCGACCAGATGCCAGCCGCGCGGCCGAACCACCAGCACAGCCGGGTTGTCGCGCACGCGGTACTGCCTGCCCTCGGGCGTGCTGAATTCGATCGTGCCGTTCACGGCATCGCGCAGATTGATCTGGCCATCCATCTGGTTCGCGAACGTGGGTGCCGAGGAGTCCTCGAAGTCAGCCATGAACACCTTCGCGCCGGAATTCAGCGCGTTGATGATCATCTTGCGTTCGACCGGGCCGGTAATTTCAACGCGGCGGTCCTGCAGCGCGGCCGGAATCGGAGCCACGCGCCAGTCCGATTCGCGGATCGCGACAGTGTCGGCGCGGAAATCCGGCAAGGCGCCGGCGTCGAAGCGCGCCTGGAGTTCGCGGCGCGCCTGCAGCAATCGCTGCCGGGTGGCCTCGAAGCGGCGATGCAGCCGCGTCAGAAAAACCAGCGCCGCCGGGGTCAGGATGGCCTCATAGCGCGCGCGATCGGCGTGGATCTCGATCGCATGGATATCGAGCGCGCCGTTGTCGAGGATCTCCCTGGGTACTGCCATGACGTCGCTCCGTTCTCGTTGGATGGAGCTCGAAGCTAGGTCGTAAGCATCTATTTGACAAAGCAAATGTTTTAATCATTACTATGAGCAATGCCAATACATACGCTAACGTATTGAATAATGAGACCGAAAAAGCCTGCTGATCCACTGAACAAAGCGAAAACGGCGCGCGGTCGGACGTCAAAAAAGCCCGTGGCCCCTGACATGGCGTCTGAGGAAGGCGGGCGTTACTACTACAAGGGCAATCGCCACAAGCAGCTGCGCGCGTTTGTCACCGTGGTGAAGCTGGGCACGCTGACCCGTGCGGCCGAGGCACTGTTTCTGTCGCAGCCGACGATCAGCCTGCAATTGCAGGCGCTGGAGCGCGAGCTGGGCGTGGCCCTGGTCGAGCGGCGTCGTCGCCGTATCAATCTGACCAACGCCGGTGAGGCGCTGTATGAGCTGGCGCGACCGCTGGTGGAGGGCTGGGAAACCCTGGATCGCGACTTCCAGGCCCGGGTGCAGGGCCTTCAGGGAGGCCGGTTGACGATTGCCGCTGGCACTTCGACGATCCAGTACCTGCTGCCCGAACTGGTGCGCCGCTACCGCGAGCGCTTTCCCGCGGTGCAGCTGCAGTTGGCGAATGTCACCGGCAAGGACGGGTTGGCCATGCTGCGCGCCGATCAGGCCGACTTCGCGGTCGGCTCGATGCTGGACGTGCCGAACGATATCGCCTGGGCGCCGGTGCATCACTACGACCCCATGCTGATCATGCCCACCGATCATCCGCTGGCAAGCAGGGAAAAGATCACGCTGGAAGATCTGTCGCCTTACGGGCTGATCCTGCCGCCACAGCGGCTATCCACCTATCGGTTGGTGGACCTGATGTTCCAGCAGCGCCAGGTGCCCTATCAGGTAGCACTGGAGGTTGGCGGCTGGGACGTGATCAAGGAATACGTGGCGATGGGGTTGGGTATCTCGATCGTCACCGGCATCTGCATCACCGAAGCCGACCATGGACGTCTGGCCGTTCGCAACATGAAGCAGTACTTCCCGCAGCGCAGTTACGGTGTGGTGATGCGCAAGGGCAAGTTTCTCAGTGCAGAGGCGCGCGCATTCATCGATCTGATCCGTCCCGGCCTGCTGACTCATCGTGACTACGATGAATCGGGACACTCGCAGCGCTGATGCGCTGTCGCACCGCGAAGAGCCACCCCTCCCCAACCCTCCCCTGCAAGCAGGGGAGGGAGCGTGACGTCCCTCGCATTGCTCCTCCCCCCGCTTGCAGGGGGAGGTTGGGAGGGGGTGGCTTTTGATCTTCGGTTATAGAGCAACCCTCCCCTGCAAGCAGGGAAGGGAGCACATCGAGGGCCTCTCGGAGATTCAAACGAACTCAGACGTCGTGATGCTTGCCCTTGAACGGTGCGTAGAACGCGCGCAGGCGGGCGATGTCTGTGTCCATGTCGTCGCTGGTCTGGAACAGCGGGCCGACGCCGATGGTTCGGTTCGCGTAATTGAAATAGGCCGGCACGATCGGCACGCCAGCGGCGCGGGCGATGTGCCAGAAACCGCTACGCCAGCGCACCACGTGCCTGCGCGTGCCTTCCGGTGCGATGCCAAGCCATAGCACCTCTCGTTGGCGGAACTGATCGATCATCTGTTCGACGACACCCTTGGCCGCGCCGCGATCGACCGGCATGCCGCCGAGCTTGCGCAGCAGGCTGCCGAGCGGTCCGGAAAACAACTCCTGCTTGGCCATGAAGTGCACATCGGCGCCAATCGCTGCCTTCATCAGCAGCCCCCAGATACCGTCCCACCATGACGAATGCGGCGCGGCGATCAACACCGCCTTGGACACATTGGGAAACTCGCCGACCAGGCTCCAGCCGCACAGGCGAAGAATCATGCGACAGGTGCGGCGCCGCAGTCCATCGCGCAGCTGTGGCATCCGTGGCGGCAACTGTGTTGGCGAAGGGATGCGTCCGCTCATTCGAAATCCGGTTTGCGTGAACGGGTCTGCTTGATCTTGCCGCGCTGCTGCTTGCCGACCAATCGGCGTTCTTTCGAAGCTCGGGTTGGACGAGTGGCGACGCGCTTCTTCGGTGGCACCAGCACGCCGCGGATGATCTCGACCAATCGCTCGCGAACATCATCGCGATTGCGCGCCTGATCGCGGAAGCGGCGCGCCTGGATCACCAGCACACCTTCGCTGGTAAGGCGGCGATCGCGTCGTGCCAGCAGCCGCGCGCGGATTTCTTCCGGCAATGATGGCGAGTTGATCACGTCGAAGCGCAGCTCGACCGCGCTCTCGGTACGGTTCACATGCTGGCCGCCCGGGCCATCGGCGCGCAGGAAGCGCTCGACGAGTTCGGACTCGGGCAGGGTGATGGCGTGGCTGATGGTCAACATAGCGGAAGTGTAGGGGGAAGCGGGGGCGGGAAACGAGGGGCGAGTCCTTCGCCTCTCGCCGTTCACTCCTCTCCAGGCAACGTCCACTCGAAGCGCGCCAGCAAACCCGCATATGCCGTATCCAGCGGTGCCTCGATCCGCATCGGCGTACCAGTGAGCGGATGTGCGAAACGCAGCCGCCATGCGTGCAGCAACATCCGATGGCAATGGAAATACTGCTTGTACAGACGATTGTGATCGCCGCGACCGTGCTGGCAATCACCGATGATTGGATGATGAATATGCGCCAGGTGCTTGCGGATCTGCCGGAAGCGACCACTCTCCGGCTCGGTCAGCACGAGCGCGTAGCGCTGCTGTGGATAGCGGCCCAGTTCGATCGGCACCTCGATCGTGGCGAGCCGCTGATAGTGCGTGCGGGCCTCGCGGCGCGGGCCGGTTTCGCGTGAGCCGGGCAGCGGGTAGTCAATGCATCCCGCGTCCGGATCGGGCCACCCACGTACCACCGCGAGGTACTGCTTGCGTACCGAGCGACCCATGAACTGCTCGCCGAGCGTGGCGGCGATTTCGTTGGATCGCGCGATCAGCAGCACGCCGCTGGTCGCGCGATCCAGCCGATGCGCCAGGTAGACGATGCCGCCGACCTGCTCGCGCAACTGGTCGATCAGGAACTCCTCGGCATTGCCCACCATCTTCGAGCGATGCACGGCCAGACCGGCGGGTTTGTTCACCGCGATCAGCGCGTCGTCCTGGTACAGAATGTCGAGCATGTTTGCCGTGGGGAGTGGTCGGGGAATAACGGTGGGAGCGACTAAAGCTGCTCCCACCGGTGCGGCTCACGTCAGTGCGAACGCGGCCAGCCGATACGGAAGGACAGCAGCCCAGCCGCAGCAACGACGAGCGGCGGCCAGATGCCGTGCTGCGGCGTCAGTGTCCACAACAGCGCGGCGCCAATCAGCAATGAACTGCCGAGCAAGCTGCAGGCCAGCAGCTTGTGCTGGCGTTGCGCCTGATCGCGCAGCAACTTGAGCGCTTGTGGATCGCTCAGCGTGCGTTGCTCGCCGCGGCCGATCTGGCGCAGCGCATCGCGCACCAGTTCGGGTATCTGTGGTGCGCTGTGCAGCCATTCGGGCAGGCGCTTGCGCACGTCGCACAGCGTGCGCAACGGGCTGTAGCGTTCGCGCAGGATGCGTTTGAGCACCGGATGCGCGACCGCCCAGATGTCGATCTCGGGGTCGAGCATGCGGCCGACACCTTCGATATTCAGCAAGGTCTTCTGCAGCAGGATCAGCTGCGGCTGCAGCGTCAGCTCGAAACGGCGTGCCGTCTGGAACAGTTTTACCACCAGCTCGGCCAGCGAGATCTGCGACAGCGGGCGGGTGAAGTACGGCTCGCACACCGTGCGCACCGCCGCTTCCAGTTCATCCAGCCGCACATCGGCGGGCATCCAGCCGGCAGCGACGTGCAACTGTGCAATGCGCGCATAGTCGCGCTCGAACAACGCGATGAAGTTCTGCGCCAGCCAGTATTGGTCAGTCTCCGGCAGCGAACCCATGATGCCGAAATCCAGCGCGATGAAGCGCGGTTCAGTGGGGCGTGTCGGGTCGACCCAGATGTTGCCGGGGTGTGCGTCGGCATGGAAGAAATTGTCGCGGAACACCTGCTCGTAGAACACCCGCACGCCCTTCGCGGCGAGCGCCTTGCGGTCGAGTCCGGCGGCATCGATCGCGGCGATGTCGTCCGAGCTGATGCCGTGCACGCGCTCCAGCGTCAGCACGCGCTGCGCGGTCAGCTCCCAGTGCACGGCGGGCACGTAAAGATCGATGCCGCTCTCGAAATTACGCTTGAGCAGGCTGGCGCTGGCGCCCTCGCGCTGCAGGTCCAACTCGTTCTCCAGCATCTTCTCGACTTCGGCGACCACGTCGAGCGGACGGATCTTGTCGGCATTCGGATGCCAGCGCTGGGCCAGCTCGCCCAGCGAGTGCAGCAGGCGTACGTCGCGGGCGATTTGCCCGTCGATACCCGGGCGCAGCACTTTCACCACCACCTCGCGGCCATCGTGCAGCGTGGCCGCGTGCACCTGGGCGATCGACGCGGAAGCCAGCGGCGTTTCGTCGAATTGGGCGTATAGATGGCCAATCGGGGATTTCAGTTCACGCTCGATGATCGTGCGCGCTTCACTGCCGGGGAACGGTGCGACCTGGTCCTGCAGCAGTGACAGCTCGTCGGCGATATCGGCAGGTATCAGGTCGCGACGGGTCGACAGCACCTGGCCGGCCTTGACGAAGATCGGCCCCAGTTCGGTCAATGCCAGACGCAGGCGTTCGCCACGCGGCAGTTGCTGCACGTTCGCGCGGGGGCGTCCCAGCAATGGCCGCACCAGTTTCAGCGGGCGGAACAGATGCGCGGCATCGACCAATTCGTCGAGCCGGTACGCGAGCAACACCGAAGCAACCCGCAACAGTCGCGGCACGACTTTCAGCGGCGTCACGCGGCGTTGCCCTGCAGTCGATGGACGAGCCGCTGCACGCGCGATTCCAGCCGCTCGCTGCGTTCGCGCAGGTTGTCCACGCCATCGAGAAAGCCCTCGACCTCGCCCGGAGCCAGCGCAACCCGCGCTTCGTCACGCAGCCAGTCGGCGCCATCCTCGGTGAGATGCGCAGCGGTTTCGCGCGCATGCGCCAGACCCTTGCGCACCGCTTTGGCCAACGGCACGCCCATGACATCGCCGAACGTGCGGGCGAAGGCTTCCTCAAAATCGGGGGCGAACTTGCTGGCGAGTTTTTCGAGCCGGCGCGCCAGTTCGGCGTCTCCGGCGATCTCCACCTTGCCCGGCGCGATACCGTCTTCGTCGCGCCGGAACAGCATCGCCAACAGGCTGCCTGGCGTGGCGGCGACGCGTAGCTGGCTATCGTCTTGGGGCGGCCCGACCTTCAGGCGGGCATCTTCGACGGTCACGGCCAGGGCAATTTCCGGCCCGCGCAGATGCAGCTGCACGCTGCGTCCGTTCAGTGCGGCAAGCCGTTGCTGGGTATCCGGATCAAGCGAGAGCGTGTGGTTCAGCGCAGTTTCCAGCGCTCGTCCCGCGAGTTTGCGCAGCGGTTGCGGTAACCAGGAGTTGGGAGTGGCGGCATTCATCGGGCGATTGTAGCTGTGCTGACTACAATCTGTAGGAATCGCAGCGTGTGTGTGGCGGCATTCAGCGCATGGACGCGGAGGGTTCGCGCACCGCGTGTGCTCCTGCGAAACCGAGCTGGCGCCAGGCTTCGTAGACGGCCACGGCCACCGTGTTGGAGAGATTCAGGCTACGACTGTCCGGGCACATCGGCAGGCGCAGGCGTTGCGCCGCGGGGATGGTTTCCAGCACGTCAGCGGGCAGGCCCGCCGTTTCGCAGCCGAACAGCAGTGCATCTCCGTCCGCAAAACGTGCATCGACGTGGGCGACTTGCCCGCGAGTGGTGAAGGCGAATATGCGTGGTGTACCGATCGCGGCAATGCAGCTGGTCAGATCGTCATGCACCGCGAGGCGGGTGTACTCGTGATAGTCCAGTCCGGCGCGGCGCAGGCGCGCATCGTCAAGCGCGAAGCCGAGCGGACGGATCAAGTGCAGCGCGGCGCCAGTGTTCGCACACAGGCGAATCACGTTGCCGGTGTTCGGCGGGATCTCGGGGCGGAACAGGATGACATGCAGCATCCGCTCATTATCGCCTGCTCCGACACGGTTGCACCGAACACTTGCTTCATTCGTCCAGAACCATTCAACCGGGCAGGCGCGGGCAGACCACACCATCTGCCGGCAGCGCGCAGCTTGTCGGCGCCGTCAGCAGGATCGAGCCGAGGCTCTGCGTCGCGGTCGTCGAGGCCAGCTGCACGGTGGGCGGCGTGGTCGTCAGCATCGCGCCCAGGATCAACGCGCTTACGGCGAAGCAGGCGGCAAACAGGCTGCGCAACATCAATGTTTCGTATTTCATGATCATCTCTCCTTTAATGGGATCAAGCCCTGCAGGCATAGGAGAGCAAGCGGTGTGCCAACTATTCTGCGCAGCATAAATAGTTGATAGATAAGTATGTTCTTGATCCTGACCGAGAGCCAAAACATGTCCGCGGACACCGGGCCGGCGCCCACCGGACAGCCGGACAACCGTTCCAGTGGCCACACCGCGTTTTGCCTTCGTTGGGGGACGCGCTGGCGCCCTCGCGTTAGGATGGGGCTGGGTCGGCGACGGCCTACCTCCTTCTTTGAAGTCACCGCTGCGGAGCCATCCATGCGCAAGACCCTGTTGTTGCTCGCCCCCGTGCTGTTGCTGAGTGCCTGTACCTGGGGCATCACCCTGGACGATGCCGCCCGCAACGTGCACACGGCCTGGAGCGGTGACGTTTCCTCCTGCCGTGACCTGGGCAAAGTGACCGTCTCCGTGATGGACCGCGTGGGTCCGATAGATCGCAACGACATTACCGTGCGCGACGAACTGGAAGTGATGGCGCGCAATCAGGCCGCGCAGATGCATGCCGACACCATCAAGCCGCTGGCCGAGCCGAACGATGGCTCGCAGCCGTGGGGCGCCTACCAGTGCGGTGCGCGCCAGATCGCCCCGGCGACTGCGCCGGGCGCGCCAGCGATCCCAACCACCGGACCCGGCAACGCTCAGACTTTCCCGGTCAAGGGCGGCTGAGTTGTAGCAACAGCTGAGTCGAAGGCGCCCATGTGGCGCCTTTTTCATGGCTGTCGGTCGACGGGATTGCCCTTGTCGGCGGATCGGCATATCCTTCACATATAGATATTACATAAATGTATTAAATATCGTAACCAACCCCGTGGCCGCATGAACAGCTTTCTCCCCACCAAACAGCGATTGACCGTCACCTGCCGCCGCTATCCCGCGTTTCCGCGGCGGCCGGCCACGCTGGTGCGGCTGATCAAGCACATCTACAAGTCGCTGCACGACGATGCGAACAGCTTGCTCAAGCCCTACGGCATCAATCACCCCGAGTACAACTTGCTGATGATGATGTATGGCACCGAGAGTGGCACGATGTCACCCTCGGAGCTGGCGGAAGCGGCCGGGGAGAAGTCGGCCAACATCACCCGGCTGACCAACCATCTGAGTGACATGGGCTTGATCGCCCGTGCCGGCAGCACCGATGACCGGCGCAAGGTCGAGCTGACCCTCACGCCGGCGGGGCAGGCGTTGATCGAGAGTTTTCTTCCCGACATCTGTGGGCTGCTCGAACGGCAAGGACGCCAGTTGTCTGATGCGGAACAGGCGCAGCTGGAAAAGCTGCTGAAGAAAATGCTGGATGGACTGGCTGACTGATGTCCGTAAGCGTAGCCACTGAGGCCGTGCCGACCACGCGCGGACTCGTCGTCGATAGCCTGAAGGAGGAGGCCGGCGTCTGGCTGTTCGTGTTCAAGACACTGCTGGCGTATTACCTCACGGGCTGGCTGGCAATGCGGCTGTCGTTGCCGCAGCCATCCACCGCGATGCTTACCACGATCATCGTGGCCAGCAGGCAATCGGGCATGGTGCTGGCGAAAAGTTTCTATCGCTGCATCGGCACCCTTGCCGGGGCAGTGGCAGCGTTTCTGATCGTCGGCCTGTTTCCGCAACAACGCGAACTTTTCCTGGTCGCGCTATCCCTGTGGGTCGGCCTGTGTGCCGGTGGCGCCACGCTGTATCGCAACTTCAAGTCCTACGCATTTGTCCTGGCCGGCTATACGGCGGCAATCATCGCCATCCCCGTCATCAACGACCCACCGGCCGTCTTCGATTCGGCGGTCGCGCGCATCAGTGAAGTGATGCTGGGCCTGCTGGTATCCGGTGTGGTCAGCGACACCGTGTTCCCCAGCCGCATGCGCGATGTACTGCGGCGGACTGCGCGTGCACAGTTCGCACACTTCATTGGCTTCGTGCAGGGCAGCACCGGTGGCAACATCGCACGCGATACGATGGAGAAGGCGCACCTGCGCTTCGTTCGTGACACGGTGACGCTGGAGGACCTGCGCAGCTCGGTGATCTTTGAAGACGCCGAGGCGCGCGCACGCAGTGGCCACATGCTGCTGTTCAACCAGCGCTTCATGGCGGCATCGACCAGCTTCCAGTCACTGCATCATCTGATCAATCGTCTCCAGCGAAGTGCCAATGATGCCGTGGCAAACGCGTTGATCGAGCTATACGCGCCGATCGGAACAGCACTAGATGCGCCGATCGAAGCGGGTGCCGCTGCCCGGGTCTTGTTGCCGCGACTGCTGACGGCGCGGCAACAGATGGCTGCACTGGCGCCAACGCTGCGCAATCGTCTGGGGCCGGATGCGCAAGTGCGCGATTTCGATACGGGTGCCGCCTTGCTGAGTCGTTTCGTCGACGAATTGCATGCGTATGTCGACAGTGCTGCATCGTTGCAGGCACCCAGGTTGCTGGCGCCTTCGGTTGAGCGCGTGCGTTTCACGCGCGGCAATGATTTCATGGGTGCGGGACTGGCCACGCTGCGCACGACGCTGACCATGCTTGCCCTTGGAGCTTTCTGGATCGCTTCGGCATGGCCTATGGGTGCGTCGGCGATGCTGGTTGCGACCATATTCGCGGGACTTTTCGCCACCAGGCCCAATCCGACCCAAGCCGTCAAAGCGATGGTTTTTGGCTATGCGTTGGGGATGTCTGCCGGCTTCATCTGTGTGTTCTTCGTACTCACCAGGATGGACGGCTATACGCTGTTCGTGGCCGGCTCGGCACCTTTCCTGATCGCTGGTCTGGTGGCGATGATGTGGCCATCGCTGGCTGGCCACGGGCTGGGCTATGCGATGGGCTTCGCCTACATCCTGTCCGTGAAGAACGCGATGGTGTTCGACCCGGTGAACTTCATGAATGACTCGATCGCCCAAATTGTCGGCCTTACGGCGACCGCGATCGCGTTTGTCGTGGTGCCTCCAGCGATCGGCAGCCACTGGCTGCGCCGCCGTCAGCTCGAGCGCTTGCGACGGCAGGTGGGTTTGGCTGCGGAAGCGCCGCTGCCGGGTCTGCGCCATCGCTTCGAGAGTGTGAATCACGATCTTTTCAGCCAGATCATCGAACAGACCGAGCCAGGCAGTGACGATTCCCGCGCCCTGCTGGCGTGGGCACTGGCCGTGCATGAAACCGGCCGGGCCCTGATCGAGCTGCGCAATGACATGGTGGACGGACAGCTTCCAGCCGACGTCAGCCACCCGATCGACTTGGGCATAGCTGCGCTTGCGCGGTTTTACGAGGGTCCGGATGCCGGCGGTTATCTGCTGGCGCGCGATGCGGTGACCGCGGCCATCGCGACTGCCAGCGAGCACGCGATTGCGCGTCCGCTGCTCAATCATCTGCATTTGATTCGTCTGGGCTTGCTGGATGGAGATTCCGTGCTTGCCCAATACATGCCTGCCGCACCGATCGTCGGGGAGATCGCGCATGCCTCGTGAAATTGCGCTCGGTGACGCCCTCGTGCCGGGCCTGCTGGTGTTGTTCGTGCTGTCGCTGGTACTGCTCTGGCTGCTCGACTGGGTGGCAGGCCGGTTCGGTCTCTACCGGCTGGTCTGGCATCCGTCGTTGTTCCGGCTCGCGTTGTTTGTCTGTGTCTTCGGCAGCTTCGCGCTGCTCCTTTTTTGATGGCAGCTGTTGTGACCGTGAACCCCATGAAAATTCCCGCATTGATCCGCTTCGCCTTGACAGCCGTTGTCCTGCTTATCGCGATACTGGTGGCGCACGCGCTGTGGAAGCACTACATGTATTCGCCATGGACACGCGATGGTCGCGTGCGTGCCGAGATCGTGCGCATCGCACCGGATGTCACCGGCCTGGTGACCCAGGTGAATGTCATCGACAACCAGACGGTGAAGAAGGGCGACTTGCTGTTCGTCATCGACCGTGCGCGATATCAGGACGCTGTCGATCTGGCCAGGGCGAACCTCGCCGCTGCGCAGGCCGCTGCGCACGCTGCCGCTGCCAATATCGACGCAGCGACGGCAGGTGCGGCGCAAAGCAAGTCCAACTTCGACATGTATGCCGCCCAATCCAGTCGTCGCGAGCAACTCAACGATGTCGTCTCCGCCGAAGACCGCGCCAATGCCCAGTCGGCGGCAACTGCTGCGCGTGCAGGCTTCAATCGGGCGCAGGCGAGTCGCGAGCAGGCCAGCGCCGGCCAGCAGCAGGCGCAAGCCGCGGTGACCCAGGCGCAGGTTGCACTGGCCAGCGCGCAGCTCAATCTCGATCGTACCGAAGTACGTGCGCCGGTCGATGGTTACGTCACCAACCTCAGTGTTCGTGTCGGCGACTACGCCAGCGTCGGCGTTCCGCGGCTGGCACTGATCGACAGCCACTCGTACTGGGTCTATGGCTATTTCGAGGAAACCAAGCTGCCGCAGGTGCACGTCGGCGACAGTGTAGACATCCGCCTGATGAGCGGAGGTGTGCGGCTGAAGGGCACGGTCGAAAGCATCGCGCGCGGTATCACCGATGCGGCCGCTCCGGTGGGTACGGATCTGCTCGCCAACGTGAATCCCACGTTCAACTGGGTGCGGCTCGCGCAGCGTGTGCCGGTGCGTGTGCGCATCGATACGGAACACATGCCGGCTGGAACCGTGCTGGCGGCAGGCATGACGGCGACCTTGATCGTGCACCCGCATGAAGCGCGTGCATCGCGATGAGTAACTGTCGCGCCAAGTCGCCGATGATCGATCGGGATGCCATGTCATCCGCCGATACGTTTTCATTCAACCCACGATGAGCACCGCAATGCGCTTTCCCTTTTCCGCCACCGCACTTGCGCTCTGCTTCGTGATGGCTGGCTGTGCCAGCAGTGGTGGCTTGCAAACCACGGGCAAGCTGACCGATGCGCGCAGCCTGAAGGCCGAGCGCAGCCTGGCGCATGTATCGCTCAGCCCCACGGCGTGGCCTGCGCAGGACTGGTGGATGGCTTTTGGCGATCCGCAACTGACGGCGCTGATCACCGAGGCGCTGAAGACCAACCCCAGCCTTGACGCCGCCGAGGCGCGCGCCAGGCAGGCGCAGGCCATGGCCGACGGCATGGATGCCGCGCGCAAGCCACAGGTCAATCTCGACGCCAGCGCGATCGGTGAGCGACTTTCCAGCAAGGACCCGATCTATCCCCCCTATACGCTGGGCACGTTCGCCTGGGGCAAGTCGGCCACGCTGGATTTTTCGTGGGACCTGGATTTGTGGGGCGGCAAGCGCGACGCATGGGAAGCAGCACTGGGACGCAGCCGCGCGGCACAGATCGATGCTTACGCCGCGCGCATCGAGTTATCCGTCAACGTGGCACGTGCGTATGTGCGATTGGGCTATGCCTTCGCCCAGCAGGATGTGGCCGAAGCCGAACGGCAACGCGCCGACACCTCGTTGGGATTGACTCGTCGCTTGGTCGCAGGTGGTCTGGGTACGCCGCAACAGGAATATCTGGCCGACTCCCAGGCCACCAGTGCCGAACAGCAGAAGGTACAGGCCGAGCGCGCCATCGATGCTGCGCGCAGCAGCTTGTCGGTGCTGCTTGGGCAGGGGCCTGACCGCGGACTTCTCATCACGCGGCCGCACTTGCTCGATCCCGGCATGGTCGCGCTGCCCGACAAATTGCCGGTGGACCTGATCGGCCGGCGTGCCGATCTGGTCGCTGCACGCTGGCAGGTCGAGGCCGCCGCCGGGGACATCAAGGCAGCCAAGACCGAATTCCTGCCCAACATCAGTCTCGGCGCGATGGCCGGTTTTGTTGCTCTCGGTGACAGCACCAACCTGTTCCAGTTGCCCGCCCGTACCTACGGTGTCGCTCCCGCGCTGAGCTTGCCCATTTTCGATGGCGGTCGACTGCGCGCCAACCTCGCCGCGGCGGACGCTAGCTACGATCAGCTGGTGGCGCGTTACAACACGCTCCTGGTCAGTGCGCTCAACGAAGTGTCCGACCAGCTCTCCGCATTGACATCGGCACGAGCGCAGATCGCGCTTGAGAAGCGTGCGCAGCAGGATGCCCGCAAGAGCTGGGAGGATGCGATGAGGGCTTACAAGGGCGGGGTGAGCGGCCCGCTCACCCCGCTGATCAGCCGTCAGCAATTACTGCTCACCGAGCAACGCCTGGCAGCGCTCGAAAGTCAGCAGGCTGACGCTTCGATTCGCCTCATCGAGGCACTGGGCGGTGGCTATGCTGCCGCCGGTCCGGTGGATACGGAGTCGACCACCCCTGCGGAACCATCAGCCGCCACAAAAACGGGTTCGATTCACTGAGGCGATCGCCTAAGCTGCCAACCGATGCGGCAGGGCCTGCAGCGTGCCGTGGGTAGGCGCGTCCCTCATGGTTTGCGATGATGGGGAATGTTGCAGATGCCCGACCAACCATGAACAAGCTGATGACCACGCCCCGTCGCCTGGCGCGGCGCATCCTTTCACCGCTGCGCGCACCGAAGGAGCAGACGCTGCTGGATGCATTGCCTTCGTTCGCGCTGCCCGCCACTGCGATCGAGGTGCTGCCCGATCCCGATGCGTTTCGCAAAGCGCTGCTGCAACTCATTGCACAGGCCACGCGCCGCATCGTGATCGTGACGCTGTACCTGCAAGAAGATGATGGCGGCCGCGAGGTGCTGGACGCGTTGTATGCGGCGAAGGCCGCGCATCCGGCGTTGCAGATTTCGGTTTTTGTGGATTGGCATCGTGCGCAGCGTGGGTTGATCGGCAAGCAGAAAAGTGAAGGCAACGCCGGCATGTACCGCGAGTACGCCGAGCGACTCGGGCCGGGCGTGGCGATCTATGGCGTGCCGGTGCAGAACCGGGAGCTTTTCGGCGTGCTGCACCTGAAGGGTTTCGTCATCGACGACGTCGTGCTCTACAGCGGCGCGAGTCTCAATGATGTTTACCTGCAGCGACAGGGGCGTTACCGGCTCGACCGCTATCACCTGCTGCGGCACCGTGGACTGGCCGATTCGATGGCCGACTTCGTGCATCGTTGTTTCGTCGGTAGCGATGCGGTACGTCGCTTGAATGTGCCTGACGTCCCGGCGACACGCACGCTGCTGGCTGCGATCCGCGAATTCCGCCAGGCCTTGCAGCAGGCTCGTTACGAGGTACCCCAGAGCACGCTCGGGCCAATGGATGTCTCGGTAACCCCGCTGCTCGGCTTCGGTCGCGCCGACAACGCGCTCAACGACACCTTGCTGGCGCTGTTGCGCAGCACGCGTCAGCGGGTGATCCTGCTGACACCGTATTTCAATCTGCCCAGGCCGGTTCGTGTGGTGCTGGGCCAGTTGCTGCGACGTGGTTGCACGATCGACATCATGATCGGCGACAAGACCGCCAACGATTTCTACATTCCGCCGGGGCAACCGTTCAAGACGATCGGGCTGTTGCCGTATCTCTACGAAAACAATCTGCGTCGTTTCGCACGCGCGCATCGTCGCCAGATCGCCAGCGGCCAGCTGAATATTTATCTGTGGCACGACGGCGACAACAGTTATCACCTGAAAGGCCTGTTCGTCGATGACGACATGGCCGTGCTCACCGGCAATAACCTCAATCCACGCGCGTGGGCGCTGGATCTGGAAAACGGGCTGGTGCTGCGCGATCCCGCGCGATTGCTGCACGCGAAACACCAGGCTGAATGGGCGGCTTTGAAGCGGCATGCCACGAGGCTGTCCGATGATCTCGCGCTGGAAAGCCCTCGCCACTATCCGGCGGAGGTGCGCAAGCAATTGAGGCGCTTGAACCGCACCCGCCTCGACCGGCTGGTCAATCGGCTGCTCTGATCTGTCTTGGCCTGTGCGGGAATACGTAGGTTGGGGTGAGCGCATCGATGCCCAACAGGGGCGCCGTAAATGTTGGGCATCGATGCGCTCACTCCAACCTACGCGATAGCTCAGGCGACAAGTCGGCAGCCATGTCATCCGCGAGAGGTTTTTGCGCGGCTACAGCAACGACGGCGACGAAGATGGGACGAGGCGTTGCAGCCGCAGGCCCAGCCAGCGATCCACGTCCGGCCATTCGCTGGCCAGGATGCTGTAGCAGACCGTGTCGCGCAGGCTGCCGTCGGGACGGCGTTTGTGCGCGCGCAGCACGCCCTCGCGACGGGCGCCGAGACGCTCGATCGCGCGTTGTGAATCGAGGTTGCGAAGGTCGGTATGAATCTCCACCGCCACGCAGTGAATCGTCTCGAACGCATGCCTTAGCAGCAGTCGTTTGCAGACGGTATTCAGGTGACTTTTCTGCCAGCGTCGCGCGTACCAGGTGTAGCCGATCGCCAGGCGTGGCAGTTCGGGCACGAAGTCGTAATAGCGGGTCGTGCCGACGATTTCGCCGCTGCTCTGTTCGCGTACGGCGAACGGCAGCATCAACCCATCGCTGCGGCCTTGCAGTGCCTTTTCGACATAGCCCTGCATTTGTCCCGGTGCCGGTACGCTGGTGAACCAGAGGTTCCAGAGTTCGCCGTCGGCGGCGGCGGCTTCCAGCGCTGGTACGTGATCGAGGCTCAGCGGTTCCAGCGCAACGTGTTCGTCCTGCAGGCAGGTCGCGGTCAGATGGCTCATCGTTGTTCCGGCGGAAGAGGCAGGCTCTCAGGCGTCGAGGTCAGGAATCAGTTTGCTTTCGAGCCGTGCAATATTGTCTTTCAGCAGCAGCTTGCGTTTCTTCAGCCGGGTCAACTGCAATTCGTCGCGGCCGATCGCGGTGGCCAGCTGGTCGATCACCGCATCGAGGTCACGATGCTCCATCCGCAGCTCGGCCAGCAGATGGACAATTTCGGCGTGATCCTGAACCTGCATGGCGATGACGGCGGCTAGAGGGAACCCCCTTAGTCTAGCGCCGATGGGGGCGTCGGAGGTCTACCGCCCAGGCAGCTACAATGACCGCCTCTTCTACCTGATTCGCCGTTATGTCCGCCCAGTCCGAACTTCACCACATACCAGCCGCCGAGGCCGACAAACTGGCCAAGCGCCTGCGTCATCAGGTGGGGCAGGCGATTGGCGATTTCGGCATGATCGAGGATGGCGACAAGGTGATGGTGTGCCTGTCCGGTGGCAAGGACTCCTACACCATGCTGGATATCCTGCTGCAGTTGCAGGCGAAGGCGCCCGTGCGCTTCGAGCTGATCGCGGTGAACCTGGACCAGAAGCAGCCGGACTACCCTGAGCATGTGCTGCCGGACTACCTGACCGCGCGCAGCGTGCCGTTCCATATCATCGAGCAGGATACCTACAGCACGGTGACGCGGGTGATCCCGGCCGGCAAGACCATGTGCAGCCTCTGTTCGCGGCTGCGTCGTGGCGCGCTGTACCACTGGGCGGCGGCCAACGGCATCACGAAGATCGCGCTCGGTCATCATCGCGACGACATTCTCGCCACGTTTTTCCTGAACCTGTTCTACCAGGCGCAGCTGAAGGCGATGCCGCCGAAGTTGCGCTCGGACGATGGTCGTCATGTGGTGATCCGGCCGTTGGCGTATTGCAAGGAAGCCGACATCGCCGAGTACGCGACACAGCGGCAATTCCCGATCATCCCGTGCAACCTGTGCGGTTCGCAGGACAACCTGCAGCGCAAGGCGGTGCAGCGCATGCTGGCCGCGTGGGAGCAGGTGCAGCCAGGTCGCAGCGAGAACATCTTCCGTGCGCTGGGCAATGTGTCACCCTCGCAGCTGGCCGATCGCGAGCTGTTCGATTTCGCCGCGCTGGGTGCTAGCCCTACTGCGGCCGCGGCGTGGCCCTCGGGCGCAGCAGATGAGACGGCGACAACGCATACTTGAATACTTCGGTATCTTTGCAGCCTTGTATTTCCACTCCACCTACTCGAGTAGCCACCGTGTCCTTCTTTGCTTCCGTTGAAATGGCCCCGGGCGATCCGATCCTGGGCCTGACCGAGACCTATCTGGCCGACAGCCGCCCCGGCAAGATCAATCTGGGCGTGGGCATCTACATCGATGAGCAGGGCCGCATCCCGCTGCTGCCGACGGTGTATGAAGTGGAGCAGGCGCTCGTGGCGGCGGGCAAGCCGCGCGGCTATCTGCCGATCGACGGCCTTCCGGCGTATACAAAGCTCACCCAGCAGTTGCTGTTTGGTGCCGAATCCCCCTTGCTGGCGGCCGGACGCGTGGCGACCGCGCAGACCATCGGCGGCAGCGCGGCGTTGCGCGTGGCGGCCGATCTGCTCAAGCAGGTGGCCGGTGCGGGCGCGAAGATCGCGATCAGCAACCCGAGCTGGGGCAATCACCACGTGGTGTTTCGCACCGCCGGTTTCGAGTTGCTCGAGTACCGCTACTACGACCCGCAAAGCCACGGCCTGGATTTCGCCGGCATGCTGGAGGATCTGAGCAAGCTCGAGCCGGGCACGGTGGTGTTGCTGCACGCGTGCTGCCACAACCCGACGGGCGTCGACCTCGATGAGGCGCAGTGGCAGCAGGTGATCGCGCTGATGCAGGAGCGCCGACTGTTGCCGTTCATCGACATCGCTTATCAGGGCTTCGACAAGGGTATCGACGCGGATGCTGCCGCCGTGCGCATGCTTGCGGCGTCGGGCACCGAGGCGTTCGTGGTGGCCAATTCGTATTCCAAGTCGTTTTCGCTGTATGGCGAGCGGGTCGGCGCGCTGTCGATGGTGGGCGCGGATCGCGACGAGGCGGCGCGTTTACTGTCGAAGATCAAGCAGACCATTCGCGCGAACTATTCCAGCCCGTCCGCCCATGGTGCGAGCCTGGTGGCCGGCGTGTTGGGCAGTCCCGAGCTGCGCGTCCGCTGGGAACACGAGCTGGGCGAAATGCGTGCACGCATTCATACGATGCGTGCTGGCCTGGTCGACAAGTTGGCCGCTCTTGGTGCGCCGGATTTCAGCTTCATCAACAGGCAGGCCGGCATGTTTTCCTATTCCGGCCTGAGCAAGGCGCAGGTACACCGGCTGCGCGACGAATACGCGATCTACGCGCTGGATACCGGGCGCATCTGCGTTGCGGCGCTGAATCACGCCAACCTCGATACCGTGGCGGCTGCGGTGGCCGCGGTGTCTCGCTAAATTCTCCATTCGTCATCCCTGCGAAGGCAGGGACCTGGTGCCTTCGATCCAGCCAAGGCACTGGGCCCCTGCCTTCGCAGGGATGACGGTAGTAAAACCTTCGCCTCCGGGCGGCACTCATTCGGATATCCATGTTTTTTCGCAATCTCACGCTGTTTCGTTTTTCCCCCGCCGTTGCCACCGATCTGAAGCGCCTCGATGAAGCGCTGGCCGAGCATCGCCTGCGCCCGTGTGGCCCGTTGGAGATGTTCACCAAGGGCTTCGTGCCGCCGCTCGGGCGTGGCGAAGAAGAGCCGCTCACGCATACCGTGAAGCACTGCACCCTGCTCACCGTGGGTGGCGAGGACAAATTGCTGCCGGCCCAGGTGATCAACGAGGAACTGCATCGCAAGGTGCAGAAAATCGCCGAAGAGGAAGGCCGCAAGGTCGGCGGCCGCGAGCGCAAGCGGATCAAGGAGGATCTGCTGACCGAGCTGCTGCCGCGTGCGTTCGTGCGCACTTCGCGGATGTCCGCCTACGTCGACACCAAGCACGGCTGGCTGGTGCTGGACACCTCCAGTCGCAAGTCCGCCGAAAATGCGTTGACCCAGGTCCGCGAGGCTTTGGGCAGCTTCCCCGCGGTGCCGCTGGCGCCGGAAGAGGGCCCGCGCACGCTGATGACCGACTGGCTCGCCAACGGCAACCTGCCGGCCGGCCTGACCCTCGGCGACGAGTGCGAGCTGCGCGACCCGGCCACCGCCACCGGCGCGATCGCCCGCTGCCGGCGCCAGGATCTGGATGCGGAGGAAGTGAAGGAGCATCTGCGCAACGGCAAGCAGGTCTTCCTGCTCGGGCTGACCTTCGACGACCGCATCAGCTTCGTGCTGGGCGAGGATCTGATCATCCGCAAGCTGAAATTCCTGGATGTCGTCATGGACGAGCTGGGCGACAGCCAGCAGGACGCCCGGGCCGAGCTGGACGCCAGCTTCGCCCTACTGACGCTGGAACTGGAGCGATTGCTGGGCAAACTGGAGGAATGGTTCGGCCTGCCGCGCCCGGCGGACAGCTGAACGAAAAAACCACACCATCGCGCCTGCCGGAGCGGCATACTGAGCGTCCGGTCGCTTGCGGGCGATTCGGATCCCCCTATTTGTCAGAACAGGCCGAGGTGCTACAGGCAGGGTTATGGCGCAACATCTGGAAGGCGATTGGCTGGAACTGGCGACGGTCAGCGGCAACACCATCATGGTGCTCAAGGCCGCCCACCCACGTGCGCGCCGGTTGCGCCTCACGGTCACGCCCAAGGGTGCACGGGTGTCCTATCCACAGGGCACGCATCCGGCCCAGGTCAACGCGTTCCTGCGCAGCCATGCCGAATGGCTGGAGCAGAAGCTCGACGAACTGAACCTCATCGTGAAGCCGCTGCCGCCGTTGCGCGTGGGTTATTCCACCGACATTCCGCTGCGCGGCGAGATGGTGACGCTGGACTGGGCCGAGGGCCCGTACCCTCGCATCGAGCCCGGTGATACCGGCCTAACCCTGGTCATCCCACGTCCGCATACGCGCGCGCTGCCGATCGCCCGCGGCCTGCTCGCCTCGCATCTGGAGGCGCTGATGCGCCGCGATGTCTCGCGTTGGCTGGCTTTTTACGTCCCGCAGCTGGGACTGGCGCCGACCGCGCTGAAAATTCGCCCGATGAAAAGCCTGTGGGGCAGTCTGGATACGCGTGACCGCATCAACCTCGACCTCGCGCTTGCACTGGCTCCGCCTGCCGCGCTGCGTTACGTGCTGGTCCACGAGCTGTGCCATCTCAAGGTGCGCAGCCACGCGCCGCGCTTCTGGGCACAGGTTGAAAACCTGTTTCCCGACTGGCGCGAACAGCGCGACTGGTTGCGTTTGAACGGCGCGACGCTGAAGGCGGAACTTGACCGGCTGGTCGACGACCTCGCTGATTGAGCGGCTACGCGTGGAACGCTTGAGGCTGGTCGGCGATATCATCCGGCATCGCCCAAGGGGATCGCGACATGCACATTCCATTCGAAGCCATCACCGTCGGTGCGTGGCTGGCCTGGCTGCTGTATTGGGCCTGGAGCGCACGTGGTGTGAAACCGGCCACTCGCGTGGAGTCGCCGCTATCGCGCTTTGGCAAGTACTCGTTGCCGATACTCGCGGCGATCGTGCTGCTGCAGCCGCTTGGGGTGTATTCGGGCACCGTGCTGGATCAAAGCTTCGTGCCCTCATCGCTGTGGATCGTCTGGCTGGGCCTGCTGATGACCATCGCCGGCCTGCTGTTCGCCTGCTGGGCGCGCGTGATTCTCGGTCGCAACTGGAGCGGCGTGGTCCAGCTCAAGCAGGATCACGAGCTGATCGAGGCAGGTCCGTATCGCTACGTGCGGCACCCGATCTATAGCGGCCTGCTGTTGGCTTTTCTCGGTACGGCGCTGATGATCGGCGAATGGCGCGCGCTGCTCGCGCTGGCGATCATCGCGGCTTCGTTCTGGCGCAAGCTGCAGCTGGAGGAGCGCTGGCTCGGCGAATACTTCGGTGACGCTTATACCGACTATATGCGACGGGTGAAGGCGCTGGTGCCCAGGATACTATAAGAGCCCACCCCAACGGGTGCGAGCTGTATCAACCGATATTCGACACGTGCGTTCCCTGTTCTCGCTACCGCCAACCACAAGGAAAGTCAGATGCGCCGCCTGCTGATCGTTGCGACCCTGTTGCTGCTACCCGTTTCCGTCATGGCTGAGTCCATTGATGCGCCGACGGTGAAGGCCGGAGACAGTTGGGTTTACCGGGTGACTACTGAGCATGGACCTCAGGGCTGGGCCCAGCATGAGGATGATTTCTCGGTCGAGCACGTCGATGCGAGCACGATTTTTCTGTCGGTCAAACCAAGCGGATCGCAACGTGAGCCGGTCGAGCAGCTGGCCGGTGCGGATTGGAGCCGTTCGCGCGATATCAACGGGAAACAGCAAGTAGTCAACCGCCCGTTTGCTTTCCCGCTTGAGGTCGGCAAGAAGTGGGAGCTCAAATACACCGAGGCCAATCCCAACCGGCAACATCTCAGCGAGACCTTCGATACCGGCTATTCCGTCGTCGGTTGGGAGGACATCGAAGTGCCTGCCGGCAAGTTCAAGGCTCTGAAGATCGAGGCCGAGGGCAACTGGACGGCGGTATTGGCACCGATGAATCAGGTGGCGGCGCAGGGAGTGACCACGGCGAGCGGTTCGGCCATGCTGGTCCAGAACAACCGGGTGACTCCGCACACGACCTCGGGCCGCACTTACAAGGCATTTTGGTACGTCCCCGGCGTCAAGCGTTTCGTCAAATCGGTCGAGGAGTACTACAGCTCCAACGGCATCCGCAGCGAACGCCTTACCAACGAGCTGGTATCGGACAAAGTCTCGAGCTGAGTCCGCCGTTGAGCACTTCGGTGATGCCCGTACAAAGATTCAGGTGGCCGAAGTGCTCTGACGTTTGATCAACCGTGTCGTTGCTCGATGAGCTGCTGACCTGCCGATCTCCGACAACCGAGCGCGGCGGGATTCAGATATTTCTGGGCTGCCGTACGTACCGTGTGCTCAGCAACACATCCCAAAGCGGCGTGGTAACCCCGAAGTTGCTGTCCGGGTGGTAGTGGTGCACGTGGTGTGCGCCGGCCCAGCGCCGCAGCAGCGGGTGCTTGAAGCGGACATGGTGGATGGTGAAATGGCTCAGGCCGTAGGCGATGTAACCCAAAGTCACCGAACCCATCATCAAAAGTGCAAATCCGGTGGGTAGGATCAACATCACCAGGCCGGTCAGCACGACCAACACCGCCCCGGGCAGGAAGAACGGCAGTGAGTCGTAGCCGAGCGGGTGCTCGTGATGCATGCGATGGCCCTGCGCGAACAGCGGTATCCGCGTGTGGAACATCCAGCGGTGAAAGAAGTACTCGACGAAGCTGAAGGCAAACAGCCCGAGTGCGACAGCCAGCAACGCCGACAGGGCTCCGCCTGTATTCAGCCGGCAGCCTTCGACCATAAACAGGATACATAGCGCGAGGTCCACGCCGACCTCGACCCAGTAGTTGGTCTGGGTGGACGACATGCGCACAATGGAATCCACACCTGCGCGCACGAGGTTTTGCTTCATCGGTCGCTGCATAATTCCATCTTCTTCCAAGAAAACACACCTATCTTCGGGCTCACGGCGTCATTGTACATGTTGCCTCAAAATGACAAGGATGGTGATCAGCCAGCTGACTCGCAGCTAACCAACCCGCACGGGCCGGCGGCCCGGTCGTGCAGGTCAGACTCAATGGGCAAGTGCGAATCCGGTCAGGATCTGCACGGTTTCAGCGGGTTTCTCCAGCATCGGCATATGGTTGCAGTCGTTGATGGTGCTGGTGCTGATGGCGCTGGCGTGGATCAGGCCGTTGCGCAGGCTGTCCAGCGCGGAGATGTCGATGATCTTGTCGTCGCGGCACCACAGGCCGAGCACCGGCATGTTGAGCTGGCCCAGGCGGTTCTGCAGCGCGAGATACTGTGACGGGTCGCGCAACTCGTTGAACGTGTGCTCGATGAAGGCCCGGTCCGCCTGATTGCGTTTGATCAGCACATCGACGAAGCGGCCGGGAAGGTCGACCGGCTTTTCGAAGGCGAGCGAGGTGGCGCGGGCAAAGCCGGCGCGGTCGTCGAACACGAACGGGTCCTTGCCGGCCAGGGATTCGCGGGTAAACGCGTTTTCCTGATACTTCAGGCCGAACGAATCGACCAATGCCAGTTCGGCGACATGTTCCGGGTGTTCGGTGGCGTAGACGCCGGCAATCGCGCCGCCCAGTGAGTGGCCGACCAGCACAAAACGCTGCAGTCCCAGGGTCTGCACGAATGCATCAAGCCGCGCGGCCTGGGCGTCGACGTTGTAGCTGGCGTCGGGCACACGTGAGGACTCGCCCCAGCCGGGCACGTCGGGAATGATCAGGTGAAAATGCGGGGTCAACAGTTTGGCCGTCTCCAGCCAAACTTCCTTGTTGGCGGCGAAGCCGTGCAGCAACACGATGGTCGGGCCGTTACCGCCTTCGTAATAGACCCAGTTCGTATCGCCGGCCTGCACCGAGTGCTTGTCCAGATTCGCTGCCATCGCCTGGCGCATGAAATTCGCACGCATCAGCCACTGCGGCGCGAACAGGTAACTGCCGCCCAAAACGATGATCAATATCCCGAGGACCCACCCCAGGAATTTCAGCCGGCGCAGCAGCATGCGTTTCCAGAGCGGGAGGGTGGTGGCACTTGCTGATGGCGGCATGATTGTTTTCTTGGGATTCATCGGCTTTGGTCGGATGTGCTCCCTCCCCTGCGCGCAGGGGAGGGTTGGGGAGGGGTGCTCTTCGCGAGAAACACTATAAGCAGCTTAATTTTCGACCTTGTGCGCCTTGGCGAAAATGGCCTCCACCGCTTGCTGGGTCAGCGGGTGGTAACCCGGCTTGGCCTTGGCGTAGACCTTCTCGGCGTACGTCAGACCTTCCGGCGTCGTTACCAGTGCCTGATACAGCGGCAGCGTGAGGTAGAGCCTGCCGATGCGCATCATGTGATCGGCAGCGGCAGGCCATACAGCCTTGTCACCGGCAGCGATCGCATGGGTGTACCAGCGCATGCCGATCTCGGCGTTCGGGGTGCCGGTGAGATGCCAGGCCGCGTCGATCTGCTGAATCCTGGCCAGTGGCGTGACATCAGGTAGGCGGTTGAGGAAGTACATCCACTCCTGCGTGTTCCAGCCCTTCGCATCGAGCCTGTCGGCAGGCAGCGTGCCGTCGAGAAACGCACTGCGCTCCTGGTCGATCTTGTCGAAGCGCGGCGAGTCAGGCAGTGGCGCGTCCTTCGGGATACCGGTGCCATAGACCCAGTCCTTGACCTCGGCCAGGCTCATCTTGCCGGGGTATTTCTCGATCAGGTTCGGCTTCATGTAGTCGAGCATCTGCTCGGTGGTGATGCTCTGGAAAGCGAAGTGGTTGAAGTAACCCTTGAGGTAGTCGTCGAACGCGGCGCGGCCGAAGCGCTGCTCCAGCGTGCGCAGGAACCACGAGCCCTTGCTATAGGCAACATCGGACAGCGAATCATCGGCGTCGATGCCGCGTGGATCGGGCGCGAGCTTCTGCGAATTGGCCGGCATCTTGCCGATTTCCTTCTGCAGCGCGCGAGCATCCAGCAGTGCTTCCTCGTCGGCCTGCGATTTGCCGTACAAGGCTTCGGTGATGCGGCCCTGCACGTAGGTCGTAACGCCTTCGTTGAGCCAGATGTCACGCCACGATGCAGCGGTGATCAGGTTGCCCGACCATGAGTGCGCGAGCTCATGCGCGACCAGCGAAACCAGGCTCTTGTCACCCACCAGCACGGTCGGCGTGGCGAACGTCATGTTCGGGTTTTCCATGCCGCCATACGGAAAGCTGGCCGGCAACACCAGGATGTCGTAGCGACCCCAGCGGTACGGACCGTACAACTGCTCGGTGGTGGCGATCATTTTCTCGGTGTCTTCAAACTCGTGCGCGGCCTTGCCAACGACCGAGGGTTCGGCATAGATGGCCGAGCGCGGCCCGGTTTCCTTCACCGCGATATCGCCGGCACCGATGGCCAGCAGATAGGACGGGATCGGATGCGGCTGATCGAACGTGTAGTCACCGTTCAAGGCGTGGTTCGCGTCGTTGAGCGCACTCATCACCACGCGCACATCCTTCGGCGAACTGACGTGGGCAGTGTAGGTGAAGCGGATGGCGGGCGAATCCTGCAGAGGCACCCATGAACGCGCATGGATCGACTCGGACTGCGAAAACATGAACGGCAGTTTCTTGTCCGCGGTCTGCGCCGGCGTGAGCCATTGCAGGCCGGAAGCATCCGGCGAGGTGGTGTAGACGATGCGTACCTGCGCCGGGTGCGTCGGTGTGGAGATCGTCAACTTGCTGCCCAGCTGCTTGTCGCGTGGCGCCAGCGCATAGTTCAGTGGCGTCGTCTTGCCGTTCGCGCCCACGGCCTCGATCTTTGCGATCTTCAGATCGCGCGTGTCCAGCACCAGCGATGGCGCCTGTGGGTTCTTCCAGTCCAGCTTCAGCGTGGCCTGGCCATCCAGCTCCCGCTGGGGGAAGTCCAGCTTCAGATCCAGGTCGAGGTGAGTCACCACCACCTGGTCGGGCTGCGCATAGGAATGCGGCTCGGCGGCATGGGCAGCCAACGGCACCAGCAGCGTGCCAATGGCGAGGACGGGCAGAAGGCGCATGAAGGACTCTCGAACCGGAAAACGCCGAGTATGCCACCGCCCCTGCCTGGGCCGCCCGTGACAGAGGTAGGGGCTGGCGGAATTCGCTGGCTGAACGCGGGTCGATTGCCTGCAGTTTGAGAGGCGAAAGAACCAGGCCGTGCCTCGGCCCATGCATGGCATTCCCTTGCTACAATCTTCATTGCTACAAATGTAGCAATGGAGTCGATGATGAGCATGCCGGTCCGAATTGATGACGAGCTGTACGAGCAGGCGAAGGCCGATGCAGCATCCGAACACCGATCAATCGCCGGGCAGATCGAATTTTGGGCCAAGGTCGGGCGCGCCGCACTGGACAACCCGGATCTGCCGGCGTCGTTCATCGCCGAGTCTCTGATCTCGATGGCCGAACCGCGCGAACACGCCACAGCGTTTGTGCCGCGAACTCGCCGGGCGTGAGCCACGCGGTAAGTCAGACAAGGCGTTTTGCAAGGCAGTACAAGAAGCTTCATGACAGCGTGGCTGCCGACGTGGATGCTGCCGTGGCCGCGCTTGCGACCCGTCTGGGCATTGGCGAGCGGAAAAAGGGCGATCTGGCGGATCTGCTTGTATACAAATTTCGCAGCCACGCGCAGTTGTTCCTGCTGGGCTACAGCGTTGACGACGGCCTGCGACTGATTTATCTCGAAGCGATCGGATCACACGAAAATTTCTATCGCGATCTGAAGCGATGAAGTGAATCCATATCTTTCAGCGTGCGTGCCGGCCGCTGCTCAGCCCCACAGCGGGGATTCGGCCACCATCTGCCAGAAGATGACGAGTACCGCGAGAAGGGCCAGTGTGCAGATCAAAGCCCATCAGCCACAGCAGTAGGGGCTACGGCAATTCGCTGGCTGAATGCGGGTCGATCGCGTAGGGATGCACGGTGGCGAGAAATCCCGGCTGCGCCTCGATTCGCGCGATCCAGCCGCGGAAGTGCGGATACGGCTCCAGCGACAGCCCGGCCTCTTCGGCGCGGCTGGCATAGGCGAATACCGCCATATCGGCGATCGTGTAGATGTCACCGGCGAGGAATGGCCGTGTGGCCAGTTCGCGTTCCAGGATGTTCAGCGTGCGTTGCGCCGCAGCGCGCTTGCCCTCGATCATCTCCGTCGAGCGGTGCGACAATTTGCCCGTCATCGTCCAGTGGCGCAGCGAGCCAATCACCGACTCCACCCGTTCCTGCTCGAAATGCAGCCATTGCTGCACCTTTGCGCGATCGAACGGATCGGTCGGCAAGTACATGGTGCCTTCGGCGAGATACGCGAGGATCGCGTTCGACTCCGCCAGCGTTCGGCCATCGTCGAGCTGGATCGCCGGCACGGTGCCGGTCGGGCTGATGCGCATGAATTCTGCGGTCTTGCCCTCACCCTCGAAGATGCTGATGGGCACCGTGCGATACGGCCGGCCCAGATGATTGAGCAATAGGCGCACCTTCCAGGCGTTTTGCGAGGGCAGGTAGTCGAACAGGGTCAGCATGGCCATCCTTCCGTCGATGAGGAAGGGCCAGTCTAGGAACCCGAGTGGGGCGCGGCCATCCGCTTCTTGTGCTCAGCAGTAGCGATCAGCCAGCCGGTCAGTGGCCTGCACCAGCATATCGACGATCGCCGGTTCGGATGCAGCGTGGCCGGCCACGACGATGTGGAAGTCCGCCTCTGGCCAGGCGGCGTGGAGATCGACCGCGCTTTTGGCGGGGCAGATGATGTCGTAGCGACCGTGCACGATGGTGCTGGGGATGTGGCGGATCTTCGCGACGTCGCGCAGCAACTGGTCGGGTTCAAGCCAGCATCGATGGCGGAAAAAATGTGCCTCGATGCGTGCCAGGCTCAGGGCGATCTCGGGCGTGGCAAATGTCGCCTCGGTTTCCGGACTTTCTTCCAGCGTGATGCTGCCGCCTTCCCACGCCCCCCATGCCCGCGCTGCTGCAATTTGCACCGCTTCATCGTCCGAGCTGAGCCGGCGCCAGTAGGCTTCCATCATGTCGCCGCGTTCCTCAGGAGCAATCGCCGCAGCGAAGCGTTGCCATTTCTCCGGCAGGATCATCGACGCTCCGCCTTCCTCGTAGAACCAGCGGATCTCCTGCGGCCGGCACAGGAAGATGCCGCGCAGCACCAGCCCGAGCACGCGTTCGGGATGTGCCTGCGCGTAGGCCAGCGACAACGTGGAGCCCCACGAGCCGCCGAACACCACCCAGCGCTCGATGCCAAGTTTCTCCCGGATCGTTTCGATGTCGGCGACCAGGTGCCAGGTGGTGTTGTCGGTGAGGTCGGCGAACGGTGTGGACTGCCCCGCACCGCGCTGGTCGAACAGCACGATGCGATAGCGCGCGGGATCGAAGAATCGCCGGTGATAGGTGGCCAGCCCCGCGCCCGGACCGCCATGCAGGAAGACCACTGGCAGCCCCGCGGGATTGCCGCACTCTTCAACGCGCAGCGTGTGGATCGCATCGACGGCGATGCGGTGAGTCTGGTACGGCTCGATCTCGGGATACATCTCGCGCATGGCAGTCGTCCCTAAAGGCGATGGTGGGTTGGCGATGATCAGCCGACGCCGAATTGCAGGGCCGCCGTAAGGTCGCCGGGCGGCGGTCCGCCAGCGGCCATCATGGCATCGTCGCGCACGCGCAGGCCGGGCAGTTTGCGCAACCCGAAGCGTCGCGTGATGAAGCGCAGGATCGAGCCGGTGTCGTAGATCGTGTGATCGACGAAACCCCTTTTCGCAAACGGCGACACGATCAGCGCCGGAACGCGCGAACCCGGTCCCCAGCGATCACCCTTCGGTGGTGCCACGTGATCCCACCAGCCACCGTTTTCGTCCACCGTGATCACCACCAGCATGTGCGGCCACTGCGGACTTTTCTGCAGAGCGTCGACGATGCCGGCGAGGTGGCGGTCGCCCGCTTCCACATCGGAGTAGCCGGCGTGCATGTTCAGATCGCCCTGCGGTTTGTAGAACGACACCGGCGGCAGTGTGCCGGCTTCGATCGCGGCGATGAATTGATTGGTGCTGGCGGTCTCGCCGATACCGGCATCGCGCAAGTGCTGTTGTCGTGCCGGCGTGCCGGGCGCGAACTGACGAAAATAATTGAACGGCTGGTGATGGATCTGGAAAGCAGGGCTGGCCGGAAACGTGTGGCTGTCGTTATCGCCATGCCCTTCCAGCGCCAGCTGCCAGCCGCCGGCATACCAAGCCCAGTCGATACTGGCTTCCGACAACGCATCGCCAATGGTCAGGTGTTCCTGTGGCGGCAACGTGGTCGGGCTGGCCGCATCGGCGAGTTGCGGATTCTTCGGGTCGTGGGTGAAGGCTGGCGCATAGGCCGGACCAATCGTGTTCACTGCCCAGAAGTCGGGTGTCAGGACATCGGGCGAAGCGAACTTTGACCGCCCCTGCATCGCGCTGGCCGGCGAGTCATCGGCCAGCTTGGGGTGGATGCCGGTAGGATCTTCACCTTGCACCACGGCGATCTGGAATTTCCCCGGGCCTTGGTCCGCATGCGGGTAGAACGGTGGTTGCGCGGCGACCAGGTATTGATGGTTGAGGAACGAGCCGCCGAAGGCGCCCATGAAGAAGTTGTCGCACAAGGTGTACTGACGAGCCAGCTGCCACAGTCGCAGGTTGATCGCCGTGTCGGCGTAGTGGCCCATCACCATCGCACCGGTATTGCCCCAGGCAACGAAGCCGTCGTTGCGGCCGCCATTGATCTGTAGCTGGTTCTCGTAAAAGCGGTGCACCAGGTCGCGCGTCACCAGACCGTGTGGAAGCGGTGCGCCATCGGGCGTGCGCAGCGCGAACGGCTGGTTCGGCAGACCGGTGATCGCCTGCTCGTCGATCTGGTACAGGCGGTGATCGACGGTCTGCGCCTGTGGCGCCAGACCGCCCCAGATCGGCGGCAAGGTGGTGAGCAGCGTGCCGTCGCGATCACGCTGCTGGTACTCCGGCGAGGCCAGATCCTTCAGCGGCTGCGCGAGACCGGGGAAGTGGGCGAACAGGTTGTTGAAACTGCGGTTCTCGGCGTACAGCACCACGACCTGTTGAATGTGCTGGCGCAGCAGTGCATCGAGTGCCTCAGCTGGAAGTTCGTGTGCTCCCACCGAAGCCGCCGGGGCGCTGCCGCTGCCGCCCCGACAGCCGCCGAGAGTCAGTGCCGCGCCGGCCAGCGCGATGCCGCCGAGCAGGCGACGGCGTTCGGGGTTGAGTGGCGCTTCGTCGGCCGGGACCGGCGGCTTGTCAGTGGGCTTGTCGGTCATCGGATCGATCTGCTGTCAGGTTCGCGGCTAGGAGTGTGGTGTGGCCTCATCATAGAAGCGTGAGAGGTCCGCCTTCACCTGTTTCAACGCGTTTACATCGAAATAGATCATGTGCCCGGACGGATAGAAGCCGAACTCGATGTTATTGTGGATGGCCGGATCCAGCCCGAGGTGGCCGAGGTCGAACTCGGTGGCGTAGAACGGCGTGGCCAGATCGAAATAGCCGTTCGCCGAGAACACCTTCAGATGCGGATTGCGGCGCATCGCTGCCGACAGGTCGCTGCCGACGTAGGGAGCCTGGGTGAAGCCGTGTTCCTGTTTGCGTTTCCAGTCCCAACCACGATTGATCACACCGTAGTTGTTGGGAAGATAGGGGCTTTCCTGGGTGAACTTCAGTTCGCTGGCGGCGTATTGGTTGAACGCGGCGAGGTAGGCGCCGGTGGCCGCGTCGCTGGCCGCATCACCTTCAGGCGTCTCACCGGCAGCGTCCGGATCGATCCCCTGGAAACGGCCGTCCAGACGGCCAACAGTGCGGTGCTGGTCGCGCAGAAGTTCCTTGCGGAAACGACTGGGGTCGATGCGCAGGTTCGCTTCCTTGATGTAGGTCGGTGACAGGCCGATGTACTGGCTCAGCTGGTTCGCGATGCGGTCCGCCTCGGCCGGCTCGATCGCGTCGCCCTTGGCCAGCGCGAGCGTGTAGTCGGTATCGGCGAAGTGGCGCACCCCGGCAAGGAAGCTGGCGATGTCGGCGGGCTTGTTGGGAACCTTGTTGTGATACCAGGCGATCGCCGCCTCGCTCGGCAGGTTGACCACGAAGGCATGGTCGACGCCGGTTGTCGCCCACACGTTGAAGTCGAGGATCGAGGACATCAGCACGACGCCGTTGAACTCCATGCCCTGTTCCTGCAGGTCTTTCACCAGCACCGCCGAACGCGTCGTGCCGTAGCTCTCGCCGAACAGGAATTTCGGCGAATTCCAGCGATGGTTGTCGGTGACGTAGCGGGTGATGAATTTCGCGAACGCCTCGGCGTCCTGATCCACCCCGTAGAAGTCCTTGCCTTCGGCGGTGCCGGTCAGTTGCGAGTAGCCGGTACCGGGCGCATCGATGAATACCAGGTCGGACTTGTCGAGCAAGCTGTCGTCATTCGACACCGTTTGATAGGGCGGCGGCGGAATCGGTTGGTCGCCCTGGTTGGCTACGCGCACCGGGCCGAACGAGCCCATGTGCAGCCACATGGTGGAGGATCCCGGGCCGCCGTTATACATGAAGGTCACCGGACGCTTGCCCGGCTTGCCGTCGTCGACGGTGTACGCGACATAGAAGAAGCTGACGGTCGGCTTGTCCTTGTCGTCCTTGATCAGCAAGGTGCCGGCGGTGGCCTTGTAACTGATCGTGCGGCCATTGATGCGCACGCTGTGCTTGGTGACGACGCTGCGCTCGGGTGGAATTGGCAACACATCTTTCTTGCTGTCTTTGTCAGTCTGCGCCTTGGCGGCATCCTTGGGTGTGTCGTCGTCTGCATGGACGATACCGCCGATGGTCAGCGCCAGGGCGAGGGCGAGTGGAGCGAAGAGAAACTTGCGCATGGTCAGTGGCTCCGCATCAACGCTGTGGGGAAGCGTGGTCGTAGAAGTGCGACACGTCAGTCTTGAGCTGCTTCAACGCATCGGTATTGAGATAGATCATGTGCCCCGAGGGGTAGTACAGAAACTGCAGGTTGCCGCGCAGCGAAGGATCGAGATTCATGTGCGCCAGGTCGAACTCGGTAATCGAGAACGGAGTGGCGAAATCGTAGTAACCGTTGACCGAAAGCACCTTGAGGTTGGGGTTGGTGCGCATCGCGTGGGCCAGGTCGCCGGCCACATAGGCCAGTGGCAGCGGGCGCATCACGTCGGCGGCTTTGTGCTTCCAGTCCCAGTCCTTGTTGATGTCGCCGAACGTCGGTCGATAGTCCAGGTCGGTGTGGTAGTTGAGCTCTTTGTCCACGTAGTCGTGGAACGCGCTGACGAACGCGCCGCTGATGCCGGCGTCGGAGGCGTCGTAGTCGGGGGTCTCGCCGGCGGCATCGGGATCGGTGCCGGTGAAGCGGCTGTCGTAACGGCCCAGGGTAAGGCGCTGATCGCGCAGCAGCTCCTTGCGGAAGCGGCTGGGCTCGATGCGAAGGTTCGCTTCCTTCACGTACTCCACCGACAGTCCGGTGTACGCAGCCAGCTGGTTCGCTACCGCATCGACTTCGGCAGCCGGCAGATTCTGGCCCTGCGCCAGCGCGGCGGCATACGGGCCGTTGGCCCAGGCGCGAACCTGGTCGACGAAAGTCTTCAGGTCGGCAGGCTTGTTCGGGATTTTATTGTGGTACCACGCGGCGGCGGCATAGGTGGGCAGGTAGCCCGCGAAGAGCTCGTCATAGCCGGGGATGCGGATGCCGTAGTTGAGGATCGACGACATCAGGATCACGCCGTTGAACGTCATCCCTTTTTCCTGCAGTGCATCCACCAGCGCGGCCGAACGGGTGGTGCCGTAGCTTTCGCCATACAGGAACTTCGGCGAGTTCCAGCGCTGGTTCACGCTCACGTAGCGTTGGATAGCGCGAGAAAATGCGGAGATGTCCTGGTCCACGCCCCAGAAATCCTTGCCGGTGGCCTTGCCCAGCGGACGCGAGTAACCGGTGCCGACCGCATCGACGAACACCAGGTCGGTCTTGTCGAGCAGGCTGTCGCTGTTCGGCACCAGGTGGTACGGCGCCGGCGAGGTAGCCTCGGGGCTGGCCGTCTCGATCCGCATCGGTGCGAACGAGCCCATGTGCAGCCACATGCTGGAGGAGCCGGGGCCGCCGTTGTAGAGGAACGTCACCGGACGCTTGTCGGCCTTGGCGCCGTCCAGGGTATAGGCCACGTAGAACACGCTGGCCTGCGGTTCACCTTTGTCGTCGCGGATGATCAGCGTGCCGGCGGTAGCTGTGTACTTGATCGTACGACCGCCGATGCTGACGCTGTGCTGCGTGCGAGTTGCAGCCTCGGTGGCGGGTGGTGTGGCGTCGTCGGCATCGTGTGTTTTGTCGCCCTTGGCGTGCGTGGACGCCTCGGCGGCATGGCTGGCAGTCAGCGGAGCAAGCACGAACGCGCCGGCCAGCAGCAGGGAAATCAGGTAGCGCATGGGAACCCCATCTCATCGAACCAGCATGGAGTATGCGTGCCTGATTGCGACCGCGACCGTGACAAAAGTACTGGGTAAAAAATTTAGACGTCTAAATACGTGCGCGCATGTATTCCCCGGGCGCTGCGGTCGGGACGCGCATCAATCGCCCGAGATGGCGTGTCCGGCGCTCCACATGGCGCGGGTCAGCGGTCGATCCGCATGCGGCGTCTGCAGCACGATCAGGGTCGTGGTGCTGATGCTCGCGTGGATTTTCAGCAGGCGGTCGAGCACGGATTCCAGATGCGTGATCGACATCGCCACCACATGCAGCAGTGCCGAGTCCTCGCCGGCGAGACGCCGGCATTCGAGCACTTCGGGGATGTCCGCCACCAGCGTCCCGACACGGGCGCAGACACCGCCGTCGCAACGCACCCGCACCATCGCGTCGATCCTGTAGCCAAGACGCTTCGGGTTGATCACCGCACGATAGCCGGTGATCACGCCAGCTTCTTCCAGCTGCTTCACCCGTTCGGCCACTGCTGGTGCGGACAGCCGCACCTTGCGGCCCAGCTCGGCGTAGCCCAGGCGCGCGTCGTGCTGAAGTGCTTCGAGCAGTTGCCAATCTTTGGCATCCAGTTCCGGTTTCGATTCAAAGGTCATAAGCTTAATTGTCGATTCGTTCAATGGCGAAACATCACTACTGTACGCCGATCCATTATTCGGGTGCGCATCGCCACGGCATAGAATGCGCACATTCTCCCCACCGGAATCCGTCCCCATGGATGCCCCACAACGCCTCGACGGGCGTGCGCTCAGCTACATCGGCATTGCCCTGCTCACCTGGTCATCGGCGTATGCCGCGATCGCCTATGCATTGGCCTCGTTCACTCCGGGCGAGGTGGCATTCGCCCGGCTGGCGATCGGCTCGCTATGTTTCGCCATGCTGTTGCTGGTGCGGCGCGTACCGTTGCCGGCGCGGCGCGACTGGCCGCAGTTGGCGCTGCTCGGTGTGATCGGGCTGACCGTGTATCACCTGTGCCTCAACTATGCGGAAACACGCATCGCCAGCGGCACGGCGGCGATCCTGATCTCGCTGGTGCCCGCCGCGACCGCCGCGGTGTCGGCGATCTGGATGCACGAACGTCTGTCCGCGCGCACGCTGGTCGGGCTCGGTGTGGCACTGGTCGGCGTGGTGATGGTGGTGCTGGCCAGCGGCAAGCAGGTCAAGTTCGAACCGATGGCAGCACTGGTGTTGCTCAGTGTGCTTGCCTGTGCGATCTATTTCGTGGGGCAGAAGCCGCTGTTCGCGCGCAACAGCATGATCGGAGTCACCGCGTTCACGTTTTTCGCCGGCACGCTGGGCACGCTGCCCTTCGCATCGGGTCTGACACAGGCGCTGATCAATGCGCCGTGGTCGCATATCGCCGCGCTGCTGTGGCTTGGTATTGCGCCGACCTTCATCGGTTATCTCGCCTGGAACGCTGCGCTGCGTCGCGCCTCCGCCTCGCAGGTTTCCAGCTTCATCTACTTCTCGCCGCCGATTGCAGTGCTGATCGGGTGGGTCTGGCTGGGTGAGCGGCTGACGGCGCTGACCCTCATCGGTGGCGTCATCACGGTCGCAGGCGTGGTGCTGGCGAACACCAGGCGCCGTCCAGTGTCGACCGTGCCGGTAACATCCGAGGCGTGTAAACAGCATTGATCCATACGACAGGGGAAGGCCGCATGTACGAGCTGCATATCGCGAACAAGCATTACTCGTCCTGGTCGCTGCGGCCATGGCTGCTGCTGAGCGAGTTGGGCATCCCGTTCCACGAACGGCTGGTGCCATTCGCGTCGGGCCCGGGAGTGAACTGGAAGACATTCCGTGCGTTCTCGCCGAACGGCAGGGTGCCATGCCTACGTGACGATGACACGGTCGTATGGGATACGCTGGCGATCGCCGAATATTTGGCCGAGCGACATCCGGGCGTATGGCCATCCGATTCAAAGGCGCGCGCCTGGGCCCGGTGTGCCACGGCCGAAATGCATTCGGGTTTCGGCCCGCTGCGTACACATTGTCCGATGATGTGCGGTCTTCGCATCCGCCTGGCCGACGACCTGCCGCCATCGTTACGCGCCGACATCGCGCGCATCGACGAACTATGGAATGAAGGCCTGACGCGTTTCGGTGGTCCTTTCCTGGCCGGTAGCGCGTTCGGTGCCGTCGATGCATTCTTCGCGCCGGTGGCGTTTCGCATCCAGACCTACGACGTGCCGCTGGGCGATGCAGCCACGGCGTATGCACAACGATTGCGCGAACTGCCAGGCATGCGGCGCTGGTATGCCGATGCACTGCAGGAAACCTGGCGTGACGCGATCCACGAGGATGAAGCGAAGCAGTGCGGTACGTTGCTGGAGGATCTACGTGCGCCAGTAGCGTGATGTGCCGGCGCGGATGTCTATCAGGGCTGTGCCGGTAGCGCTGTGGCCTTCGTTGAGCGGCGCACCTGCCAGCGTGCCAGGGCCACCAGCAGTAACGCGACCGCGATGAAGATTAGCAGCACCGCGCAGGCATCGATCAATACGCGCAAATAGCCGAGCGTGGTGACGTCGAGGAACGGGTAGGGATACCAGTCATTCATTGCGCCGCGCACGAGCACGTACGCAAAATATGCGGCTGGATACAGCTGCCAGTAGGTGACTTGCGGCCAGCGCAGCGTCGCCTTCGGTACCGCGAGCCACCAGTACAAAAGGAACAGCACTGGCATCACGTCGTGCAGGGTCACATCGGCGGCGAGCTGCCAGCCCTGCGGATGCCACAGCTGGCGCAACAGCACGTTGTAGATGGCGCTGACGATCACGATGCTCATCGCGATCGCGGTATGTACATCTGGCCGTCCAAAAAAACGGCTGAATCCTTCGCGTGGTCCGCGCGCCGCCGCCGTCAGCGCCAGCGCCACCAGCACGTTCGTCGTAATCGTGAAGTACCCAAGGTAGGTCCACATCCCAGCCAGTACGCCTTGCCCGTTCGCGATCGTCAGCTGGATGGATAGCAGCAGCTGCAGCACGAGCGCGAGCCAGCCGAGCAGGGCGGCAGCGACGGCGAATGAACGGTAGCGGTTCGGCATGGCAGCAGCCTTAGTATCAGGATGAGGCTGGCGTCGCATCATGGCCAGTAAAGCCCGATGGGTCTTTAACCCGCACTGTTTCCTTCAAGGTTGGAAAATTGACCTGTCAGTGGGTCGTACAGGGCACCCCAGTTACTTGGACCGCCGTCGCATACGACCGCGGCCTTGTTCGGCCAGCTGTCATTTTCTCCGTGCGTGAATTCATCCGCGCCCCAGGCGTTGATGTAAATGTAATGCTGACCTCCGATCACGACCCCGATGTACTGTCGATCGGAAATCTTTGGATCGCCGATCGACTCACTGTTCCCAAGCTTTTTTGTCGAAGCCAGCTGAGCCAGATGAGGCAGGTCGCTTTCCAGTTGCTGGAGTACTTCCTTGGGCGGATCCCAAAGGCCTGTTACGCCGACAATGTCGGGACGAGAGCATTGATGAAGCGCTTTCCTGGCCTCAGCGGCGTGCAACACGGTGTAGTGGACATCGGCCGGGGCGGCGATGGCAGGCGCGGCAAAGAGCAGCGCTGATAGAAGAATCGGCAAGTGCTTCATGAAACTCCCCTGGGTGAGTCGATGCGTTTCAGAGTTTGTATGCCCGATGGATCGCAACGATACCGCCACTCAGGTTGCGTACTTCAACGTGCCCGAAACCGGCGCGTTCCATCATGCCTTTCAGGGTTTCCTGATCCGGGTGCTTGCGGATCGACTCGGCGAGGTATTGATAGCTGTCGGCGTCGCCGGCGAACAGCTGGCCGAGCTTCGGCAATACCTTGAACGAGTGGAAGTCGTAGAGCTTACCGAACAGCTCGCTCTGCACCTTCGAAAATTCCAGCACCAGTGCGCGACCGCCGGGCTTGAGCACGCGGCAGATGTCGGCCAGCGCCTTGTCCTTGTCGGTGACGTTGCGCAAGCCGAATGCCATCGTCACCGCATCGAATGAGTTGTCGGGGAATGGAAGTGCTTCGGCGTTGAGCTGGGCCCAGCGCAGGCCACTGACGACCCCGCGGTCGGTCATGCGGTCGCGGCCGACGCCGAGCATGGCCGCATTGATGTCGCCGACGACGACCTCACCCTCGTCACCGACGACGGGCTTGAGCAATGCGGCAATGTCGCCGGTGCCACCGGCCAGATCCAGCACGCGATCGCCACGGCGCACGCCACTGACGGCGACGAAATGGCGCTTCCACAACCGATGCACGCCGAACGACATCAGGTCGTTCATCAGGTCATAGCTGCGCGCGACCGAGGTGAACACCTGGCCGACGAGTTTCTGCTTGTCGCCGACCGGGACGTCGCGGAAACCGAAATGGGTAGTTTTGGGCTGCTGCTCGTTCATGGGGTACATGTTAGCGGATCAGCGGTCTCGGCTTGCTGGTGAGGATGAGGCGAAGGTCAGTATTCGCAGGACCGCTGATTCCCCGTCACCCTGGCGAAAGCAGGGACTCGGCGCCCGGCGGAGGGCGATCACCTCCGACGCGCTTTACCCCCTCTCCTTTTGAGAGAGGGCCGGGGTGAGGGCTCGGGTGCTCGCGGGACCGCCCACTCACGTCACCCCTGCGAAGGCAGGGGCCCAGCGCTTTGGGCGTGAACAATGGCATTCCCGCTATCTGCTATTTCGCTTGCAGAGCGTTTCGTCCTCCTTCGGAGGGCGAAACGCTCTGCAAGCTCTGAAGCCAGACAAACCCCAGAGAGCATCGCGCTACAGGAACAGCAAGAGCAGCGATGGATGACCTGCGAGGGCACTCGGCCCCTGCCTTCGCAGGGGTGACGAGGCATTGGAGTTCGGCGAGTCCTGCCCCCTTACTCCGAGGAGGAAGGGAGAGATGGCCTACAGAGTGGGCTTGCCGTCCTCCTTGTAGACCACACCACCCTTCATCACGAAGCTGACCCGCTGCATCGCGGTGATGTCGTCCAGTGGGTTGCCCGGTACGGCGATCACGTCGGCTTGGCGGCCCACGGCGATCTGGCCGAGTTCGTCTTGCTTGTGCAGTAGTTCGGCCGCGTGCGTGGTGGCGGCCTGAAGTACGAACATCGGCGGCATGCCGGCCTGCACCATGTACTCGAACTCTTTCGCGTTCTCGCCGTGCGGGTAGACGCCAGCGTCGGTACCGAAGGCGATCTTCACGCCGGCCTTGTAGGCCTTGCCAGCGGTGGCCTGGATGATCGGACCGACCTGCAACGCCTTGGCCGTGACCTGCGGCGGATACCAGCCTTCCTTTGCTTTTTCTTCGGCGAACTTGCCGGCGATGATGGTTGGCACATACCAGGTGCCGTGTTCCTTCATCAGCTTCATGTCTTCGTCGTTCATGAAGGTGCCGTGCTCGATCGAATCGACACCGCCGAGTACGGCGCGACGGATAGCTTCGGCGCCGTGCGCATGCGCGGCCACGGTGAAGCCATAGTCATGCGCGGCGGCGACGACAGCCTTGATCTCTTCCAGCGTCATCTGCGAGTTGTCGGCGCTGGCGCTTTCGTCGAGCACACCGCCGGACGGCATGATCTTGATCATGTCGGCGCCGTCCTTGTAGTGCTGGCGCACGGCCTTCCACGCATCTTCGGGTGAATTGATGATGCCGTCCTTCGGACCGGGGTCGCCCTGCAAATCCAAGCGATAACCGTCGGTCTGATCGGCATGGCCGCCGGTGGTGCCGACGAACTGTCCGGCACTGAAGATGCGCGGCCCGGGCACAGTACCGGCATTGATTGCATTGCGCAGCGCTATGGACTCGTTGTGCGCGTCACCAACATTGCGCACCGTGGTGAAGCCGGCCAGCAAGGTACGGCGCGCGTATACCGTACCGAGGATCGCGTAGTCGGCGGGATTGAGGCGGAACTGGTCGCTGTAGGTGGTCTTGCTGAACTGCATGGTCAGATGGGCATGCGAGTCGATCAGGCCCGGCATGCAGGTGGCGTCGGCGAGTTCGATCTGCCGATAGCTGGCGCCAGCCTGATGCGCGGCATCCTCGTAGGGCTTGCCGTCAACGCTGCCGCTGCGCAGCTCCTTGATGCGCCCGTCCTCCACGATCACCGTAGTGGCGCCCAACAACTTGCCGCCCACCGGATCGACCAGGCGCGCGCAGTGCAGCACGCTGACATCGTGATTGGCGGGTGCGTCGGCCAGCGCGACGGCTGGCAGCGACAAGACGATGGCAGCAAGGGCGAGCGCGCGGCTTTTGGTCATGGAGTGTTATCCGGCTGAGTAAGCGGCCATCTTAGGCATGCATGCGGACCACCGTCACCGTGACCATTGGCATGGTGATCCATTCGCCGATGCGTGGCGTGGTGCACGCCGCCGTCCAGGGGCGTGCACCCGATGACCCGTCTAATCGCGCGGCGATGCGTCTTCGTCGGCCGGCGTCACGGCGGCGTGTGCATGCGTCTGGTGTTCGGTTTCGACATGTCGCTGGTGGAGATCCGCACTGGAGGCATCGGCCGGAACATTGCCGAATAACTGGCCGGTGGTCGGCGCCGACTTTCTGTCCGCTTCAACTTCCGGCGCCTCACCAACGGCCACCTCCTTCTCGTTGCCACCAGGCGTGATCTTGAGGATCGAATGGCGCACCTCGCGCGACAGGATCAATCGCGCGTCGTTGACCATGCCTTCCAGTGCACTGTCGTAGTCGAGCTTGCCGGCTTCGTCGGTCCATACCACGCGGCGCTCGCGCAGCTTCTGGATGAAGCCGCGGAACAGTGCCTTGTCGAAGAACTCCGGTGCGGACAGTTCGTTGAGCAGGCTCAGTCGTTGTGCGGTGAGCGTGCAGGCATTTTCGAGCTCGGCGCCGGTCAGCATGTGTGGACCGTTCTTGGCTAGCGCAGCAATGGTGATGTAGTAGCGCTCGAACGCCTGGATCAGGCTGCGCGCGATCACCTTGAGCTGGAACGCGCTGTCTTCCTGGCCTGCACCGCGTTCGAGCACGCGGCCTTCGCCGGTGGATTCGAGCAGGCCGCGGCGCACGAAGAAATCGATGGTCGCCTGCAGTTGTGCGCTGAAGCCTTCGCCATCCCACGGCAGGAACAACTCGCCCTGGATAAACGGATAGATGATGCGACCGAGCCGCAGTACCGAGGCACGCGACATGCGCCGGTTGTTGAGGAAGCAGCAGGCGACCCACGCTGCGGTCGCTGTGAGGTGCAGCACGTTGTTGCGGAAATAACTGAGCAGCACCGCCTGCTCGCCGCTGGTGGTCAGCACGTCGCCCAATGGATGCTGCACGCGCTGGATCCAGCCCATCTGTTCGCCATAGGCGACGATCGCCGCCGGGTTCATCGGGGTCAGCGTGACGCGGTCCGAATACGGCAGCTCTTCGAGCAACGCCTTGCTCAGGGAGAGCTGCGCCAGCAGGTCGCTCTCGGCCATCGCGTGCTTGGGCGTGGCCAGCAAGGCGAGTGCCAGCAGGTTGATCGGATTGACGTCGGCGGCGCGGTTGACGTTGATCTGAATCCGTTCGGCCAGGCGATCGGTGACGCTGTTCAGCCATTCCGGTTTGGCTTCGGGATCGGCGCTCTCAGTGCGCCAATCGGCACAGGCCGCATCCAGCAGCGGGTTCAGCTCGATCGGCTCGCCGAAGTTCAGTGCGACGTGACCGTAGCGCTGGCGCAGCACCTTCATCAATCCGCGCAGCAGGCCGAACAGCGACTCCTTCTCCTTCGGCTGGCCGCTGAGCTCGCCTGCGTACGAGTTGCCCTCCACCAGCTTTTCATAACCGATGTACACCGGCTGGAACAGCACCGGCCGGCGTGGCGCGCGCAGGAACGCGCGCACCGTCATCACCAGCATGCCGGCGCGCGGGGCCAGCAATCGGCCGGTGCGCGAACGGCCACCTTCGATGAAGTATTCCATCGGCACGCCACGGTCGATCAGCTGCGCGACGTACTCGTTGAACACCACCGAATACAGTGCGTTGCCCTTGAAACTGCGGCGCAGGAAAAACGCGCCACCGCGACGCAGGATCGGCCCGATCCCCGGCAGGTTGAGGTTCACCCCGGCGGCGATGTGCGGCACCACCACGCCGGATACATGCAGCTGATAACTGAGCAGCAGGTAATCGGCGTGGCTGCGATGGCAGGGCACGTAGACCACTTCGAAGCCGGGCGCGGCGGCGCGGGCCTTGTCGAAGTGATGCATCGCGATACCGTCGTACAGCTTGTTCCAGAAATTGCCCAGCAGAAACGATACCGAGCGCACCACCGGGTGCGAATAGTCGGCGGCAATTTCCAGCACCAGCTTGTGTGCTTTGCGCCAGGCCTTGGCGTGGCTGATCTTTTCCTTCGCGGCACTGGCGGCGATCGCGGCGCGCACCGGTTCGGCATTCAATACCGCATCGACCACGGTGCGCCGGTGCGACAGATCCGGCCCGATCACGGCCGCGCGGATACGATGGAAGTGGGTACGCAGGACGCGTGCGATCTTTCGGGTGAAGCGCTCCGGCGCAACATCGCCAGCTTCGTCCAGTGCGCTGCGCAACGACACCGGCGCGGAAAAGTGCACCACGGTGTCGCGCCCATTCAGCAACATCGCCAGCAGCCGGCGGAAGCGGCCGACCATCACCCAGTTTTCCGAGAACAACACGCGGAACCAACCACTGTCGCGGCTCGGCGCGCGACCGACGTAGATCGATACCGGGACCAGCTGCACATCGCGATCCGGCATGCCCTCCAGCGAGCGCACCAGTTGCCGCAGCGGTTCATTGGGGTTGCGCTTGCGGTTGCGCCCGAACACCCAGCCATCGCGACGTGCCAGCGCAAACACCGAGCGTTTGCGCCGGGTGCCGGACAGCGGCTGCATCGGATTCGGCAGGCCCGCCTCGCGACATGCGCGCTGCAGGATCAGCGCATCGGAAAAGCCGTCGCGCTCGATCACATAGCAAACCGGCACGCCGGCGCGCAGCAATGCCGCCGGTTCGGCCGGATCGCGACGAATGCGCAACCAGGGCTGCAGTAGCTGCCCGGCCAGGTTGAACCACCAGGGAGCGCGCTGGCGGGGGAGAGAGTCGGCGCTGGAAATATTCTGCATCCGTCTATTCTAATGGCTGGGATGTTCAGTCTTTAGCAGGCACGGTGCTGGCGGCCGCCGGAGCACTGGCGCTGCTGGACGGCTGACTGCGCTGTTCGCTCAGTTGCCGGTGCGATGCGCGCACATTGTTCAGCATGTCCTCGCTGTACCAGCGACCGTCTTGCTGAACGAGCTTCGACTCGGTCGACAGCGGTTTGCCCAGCAGGGTGTAGTCGATCTTCACGCGGGCGTGGCCGGTGCTGCTCTCAAGGGGCGTGCGCTCGATGGGTGTGACCTTGATCGAATTGAGCGTGTCGTCCACCGACAGACCATAGATCCCGAGCAACTGCCTGGCGCCGGCGAAGCCCAGTGAGTACTTCGTCATCGTGGTGTCGAAATCCATCGTGCGCAGCTGTTCGGGGGTTTTCAGGTCAAGCTTGCGTGCGGTCGCCACGGCGACGCCGACGGCCTGCTTTGCCTTGGCCTGATCGAACCATGGTGTCTGTTGCGCCCACGGAGTAAGCACGTCGAGCACGGCATTGGCCTGGGCCTTCTGCTCGCCGGTCAGGGTCTTGTTCTGGGTGACGCCGTTTTTCAACAACGCCGCACCGACGCTGACCAGCACGGGCAACTGATCCTTGTACTGCTGTTCCATGGCGGCCAGCTTCGGCTGAAGTTCGGTATACAGCTTGTTCTCGGCGTCCGGAGCGGTGAGCTCCTGCATCGCCTGGTTGAACCTGGCGCGATCCTCGGGGGTGACGGGCTGCGAATTCTGCTCGAGCTGGTTCCAGTCGGTGCGCATCGTGGCGTAGTCGGCCGGTGGCAGCGCGTGCTTCCACAGTCCGTTGAAATCACCGGCCTTGAGCAGCTCGACCGAAGCCTGCACGGCGGCCTCCGGCGTGCTGCTGCCTGGCTTGGAGGGGTCGTCCTTGCCATGGCAGGCAGTCAAGACCAGCGCGGCGAGCAGCGGCAGCAAGGTGAGGCGAAGGGCTGGCATGCGCATGCGGGGTCTCGCTGTGGATGATGACGGGATCAGGCGCCGTGGCCGGGCAGGGTAAGCGGCGCCGTGGCTAGTAAACAAGGGCCACCTGCACGCTTACGCGACGCCACAAAAAGAAAACCCCGCGGGCATGGAGCCTCACGGGGAAATCCGGCAGAGCCGGAAGGGAAATGGCCTTGCCTGCAAAGTTTGTTGGTCAGCAGGTGTTGGCAACTCAAATATTACTTGTTCGTTAAATCTAAGGCAATACCTTTGTTTTGTTTGATATCTTATTGATTTAAATAAAACTATTTCCTAGAGCGTGACTACTGATAGCGCAGCGCATCGATTTTCTGTTGCCGCCGCTGCTCGCGTGGAGCGGTCCAGTCGTTGTTGAACAGCGCCGCCTCCCACGACCCGTAGGTCGGATTCGGCAGCACAAACCAGCGCGTGCCGATCCACGAAAGATAGTCCGCGACCGCCGCGCGGCGGCCGGCTGGCGTGTTGGCATTAACGTCGATGAAATCGCCTAGCTGGTCACCGAACTGCATCAACACGCGATAATGCTGGCCGACCAGCTGACGACGACAGCCTTTTTCGCTGCCGACCTGATCGCAACCCTCAAGTATCGTGCCGAGACCGAGAAACGCTTCCGGGCCGCTCACCGGGAACCCTGCCTTGCTCAGGTTCGCCACGGTGGCCTGGTCCAGATCCTTGGCGCGGTTGGAAATGTAGATCACGGCGATGCCGTGGCTGGCGGCGAAGCGGGTGAACTCGACCGCGCCGGGCAGTGCACGGGCCTGGCCCTCTTTGCACCACGCCGCCCAGTCGGCTTCGTTGAATTCGCCACCGCTCTTCACCAGGCGTGCCTGATATGGCGAGTTGTCCAACACCGTTTCATCGATATCCAGGATCACCGCAGGCTTCAGGTGCGCGAGCGAAGCGACTCGATCCGCCTTGCCCAGCGCGTCCCAGTGGCTGTCGTGCAGTGCGCCGAGCAGCTGCGCTTCGGCGTCGCGATAAGTCTGCAGATAGATCAGGTCGTGTTCGATCGCGGTCTGGCTCCAGGCCACCGCGTTCAAGTTGTCATCGGCCGCCGTGACGGCCGCCGTTGGCGCAACTTGCCCGGCGCTTGCCGGTTGGGCGGATGGATGAGGTGCGGTCGCACAGCTCGCCAGCAGGGCGAATGCGATCAGGGTTGCGGGCAGGCGAAATGACATGCGGGATTCCTTGGGCTCAAGGACGACGACGATAGCCGGATTTTATGACAGCACCTTTGTACCTCGTGCCGGGGCTGGCAGCCACGGCGGGCTGCTGACAGACTGATGGCCCGCATCCACCTGGTTTCGCCCCGCATGGATTCTCCGTCGGCCGCTTCGCGCGAGCCATCAGCTGCCATCCGTTACGCCAGTTATCTGCTGGCTGCGGCGGCGCTGATGCTGATACTCGGCTTGCACATGGTGTCGGCGCTGCTGGCTGGTTTACTGGTGCACGAGCTCGTACATGCGATGGCCCCGTTGCTGGGCCAGCGCATTTCCGGCGGGCGGGCGCGGGTGCTGGTGGTGGCCGCGCTGGGCGTGATCGTGGTGGGCCTGCTGCTGCTGCTGATCTTCGGCGCGATCAGCTTCTTCCGCAATGAAATCGGCAATCCCGAGCTGCTATGGCAGCAGCAGCTGATGCCGCTGGTGGAAAAAGCCCGCCAGCAATTGCCTTCCATGCTGGTCGATCACCTGCCGGACAGCGTCGCTGACTTGCGCGAGGGTGCGCTCGATCAGATCCGCAAGCATGCGTTGACCCTGCAACTGGCCGGCAAGGTCGCCGTTCGGGTGTTTGTGCACATCATCATCGGCCTGGTGCTGGGCGCGCTCATCGCGCTCAGTGACAGCACCCGGCCCGCTCATCAGGTTGGGCCGCTGGCTGCGGCGCTGAGTCTGCGCTGCCAGCGACTGGCCGCGGCATTTCGCAATATCGTGTTCGCGCAAATAAAGATCTCGTTGATCAATACGCTGTTCACTGCGATCTTCCTGCTCGGCGCGCTGCCGCTGATGGGTATCCACGTACCCTTGTCGAAGACGCTGGTGGTGCTGACTTTCATACTCGGTCTGCTGCCGGTGATTGGCAACCTGGTATCCAACACTGCGATCACCATCGCCGCACTGTCGATATCCCTCGGTGTCGGCGTCGCCGCGCTGGGCTTCCTGATCGTCATCCACAAGCTCGAGTATTTCCTGAATGCACGAATTGTTGGCACGCAGATCAACGCGCGTGCCTGGGAACTGCTGGTCGCCATGCTGGTGATGGAAGCGGCTTTTGGCCTGCCCGGTTTGATCGCTGCTCCGATCTACTACGCGTATCTCAAGAGTGAGCTGGAATTCGAGAAACTGATCTGAATGGGTCCCGGGCTGGGGCGCAAGCCGGAGGCTACCCGGCCTCTTTGCCTCGAATTGATAAGCGGCGCACGCTCATGCGTCGAGCCGGATACCGGCGTCGCGCAGCAGTGCTTGCAGTTCGCTCAACTGAGGCGCGTATTTCTTCCAGCGCTGCAGCGCGCTTCGATAGATGGGCTCGCGAACCTGCACCACGCTGGCAGTGGCTACCGCGCTCGGGTTTTCCTCGAAGTGCAGGCAGGCGTCGTTCCAGGACAGGCCGCAAAAATCGAGCAGTTGGCGTGAGCTGGACTCCTGGGTATCCACCAGCGTTTCGTACTGCACCTCAAGAATGCGTCCCGGAAATATACGTTGCCAGTGGGCCATCAGGCGATCGAACAGAACGTAGTACCTGCCCGTATCGAGCAAGTCGAACGAATAGTCGAAAAACGGCGATTTCGGCAGGAACAGCTGGCGAAAATTACTCAGGCAGGTATCCATCGGATCGCGCCGCAGGCAGATGATCTTTGCATTAGGCAGCGCGTTGGCGATGAACCCGGAATACAGAAAATTGTGTGGCAGCTTGTCGATGAAGCGTGGCTTTTGGCTGGTGCCGGGCCGGGTACTGGAAAGGTAGATGTCGCCGAGCTGCTTCCAGTCGGCGTTGCGTGCCTTGATGATGGTTTCGCAGTCGATCAGTGAGGGTGTCCGGCTAGCTGTGACATGCTTGAGCGACATGCCGAAGTTCAGCAGTTCTCCGGCGGAATGCACGTCGGGATGGCTGGAAATGATGCGTTCGACCAGGGTCGTGCCGGTGCGCGGCATGCCGATGATGAAAATGGGTTCGTCACTTGCACAGCCCTCCACCGGGGCCTGCTGCTGCGGAAACGATTCCGCAATGGCCGCAAACAACGCCTCGTCCTGCTGGATGGAGTAGTCGCGGTTGGCACCCGCCGACTTGCTGCGAACGAGGTGCTCGAACGCGTTCGGATAATCGGCGAGGTCTTCATATTCCTTGGCCAGGGCCATATGGAGACTGACCAGTGCGGGGCCATTCGTCGAATTGGCGCCGAGCTGCGACAACTGCGATTGCAACCGTTCCACGTGATTGCTGGCTGGCGTCTGCCGACGCAATTGCGCCAGGCTCAGGTGGGCTCGCCAGTAATGCGGGTCCAACGCGAGGCAAGCCTCGATTTCCGCTTCGGATGCATCGATTTCACCTGCGGACAACAGTGAAGTGGCGAGGTTGTAGCGATAGGACGCATGGCGTGGTGCAAGGGTCACCGCCTGGCGGAATGCGGTTACCGCAGAAGCATATCCACCGACCTGTGTATAGATCACTCCGAGCGTATCCAGCATCACGGGATCCTTCGGTGACAATGTCATTGCCCGATCGGCAACGACTTTCGCATCACGGTTCCGGTTGGCGAGCGTCAGGGCTCTGGCAAATTGCACCATGAAGTCGGCCCGTGCGGGATCCAGCACAACCGCTTTGCGCAGATACTCCAGGGCCGCCGGCATCTGCTGCAATTCCAGCGTGGCCATGCCGGCGATGTAGTGAACTCCCGCGTGACCGGGCGCAAGCGGCAGCAGTCGCTCGGCGAGCTGCTGCGATTTTCGCCAGGCGCGCTGGTTAAATGCGCTGGTTAGCTGGGCATAGAGTTCGGCTTGATCAGTCATGAAGTTCTAGGTCGGTGTAAAGGATAAGCGTGCAACCTTGCCGCAAGGTGATCACGGGGACTTCCGTGGTACACCGTCGCCTGGGCAGTTCACCTGCGACCGATCTGATGACCGAATACTTGAGAACCGCCGTGGTCACGCTTCGAGACGAAGTGCTGCACAGTGTAATGCGTCAGCGCCTCCGGGCTGAATGCAACGGTATCGCTGGCATCCCTCTTGAAACGGCTCCGGGGGTCTTTCGACAAGCAGCGGCGCAGATTGTCGCTGATATGGCTCAGCGATTGCCCAGCATGGCGGCAATTTTCGCCATATGCGATTCCGCCGTCTCGCGCGTCACTTCCTTGTTCACCTCCGGATCCTTGCCCTGCCAGTGCAGATCGGCCTGCGCAGGATCCAGCACGACCGCCTTGCGCAGATACTCCAGCGCCGCCGGCATCTGCTGCTGTTCCACCGCAGTCATGCCGGCAATGTAGTGCCCCCGGCATGATCGGGCGCGAGTGGCAACAGACGCTCAGTCAGTTGCTGCGCTTGCCGTCAGGCGTGCCGGTTAAAAGCGCTGATTAGCTGCGCATGGAGTTCGGCTGGATCAGTCATGAAGTTCCAGGTCGGGATATAAGAACATGCGGTCACGAACTTGGTTCGTGGCGATGATTATGACTTCCGCTGTTCACTATCTCCTGGCCGGTCCGTGTGGCGTGGAATAGCGATGGCGGAATGCATCGAAGGCCGACACGCACACATCACCCATCAACATTCCCAATGTAATGCATTGACATCCGCGGGCCATAAATCAAATAAACGGGATCGCAAGGGTTTTGGTCGGCCCGGGCCAATGGGATGAGCTCGAGTACTTCCTGAATGCGCACATCGTCGGCATGCATATCAATGCCCGTTCCTGCATGTTGCTGATGAAGGCGGCATTCGGACCGCCTGGCTTGATCGATGCGCCGATCTACTACGCGTATCTGAAAAGTGAGCTGGAAGTGGAAAACCTGCTCTGATCGATGGCTCGGGTAACTGCGGCGCCTGGCTATTGACTTGATGGATCGGGTGCTGACTTCGCGCCGCACCATTTGGGGTCAAGTGTTCACGGCCGCACGCTCCTTGCATGATTTGATTGTGTAAACAATTTGTTCATGATAAATAACCGACAGCTGAAGAGCTGGCCGGTTCGATTCGGGGGAGTCCGATCGATCACCGCGCATATCAAAGAAGCAAGTTCATACCTTGCAGCATCAGCACAACCCTTGGGGGGGTGTGCTTATCGATGATGAAATAATTGGGAAGGGGAATAAGCATGTTGAAATCCAAACTGGCGGCTGCCGTGCTGGTGGCCTTGGCGTTTGGTTGCGCAGACGCCTATGCGGGAAGTGCGATTGCCGCACCGCAAGATACCCAGTCCGCTCAGTCCACTCAGGACACCTCGACGCAGGGCACGTCGACCACCGACTCGCAGAAAGCGGCGAAGAAGCTGGAAGCTGTCACGGTTACCGGTTCGCTGATTCCGCAGGTTGAGGTTGAAACGAGCAAGCCGGTGATCACGATTACGGCTCAGCAGTTGAAGGACCGTGGCTTTGCCACCGTTGCCGATGCGCTGCAGCAGGGTACGTTCTCTACCGGTAGCGTGCAGGGCTCGAACGCCTCGGGTGGCTTCACCCAGAGTGCGAAAACGCTCAGCTTCTTTGGCCTCGATCCGAGCTATACGAAGTACCTTATCGACGGTCTGCCGATGGGCGATTTCCCGGCGTTGTACAACGGCAGCGAAGCGTTCAACAGCCTGACCAGCATTCCGATCGAGATGGTCGATCACATCGACATCCTGCCGGGCGGCCAATCCTCGCTTTACGGTTCGGACGCCATCGCCGGTGTTATCAACATCATTCTGAAAAAAACCATTGACGCTCCTGTCGTCGATGCGCGCTTCGGCTGGCATTCCGATGGTGGTGGTGCCGATCGGCGCCTCTACGCGGCTGATGGCTTCACCTTCGGCAACCTCAACGTTATTGGGGGCATCCAGATCGAAAGCATTGAGCCCATCTGGGGTTTTGATCGTAGCCTGACCAGACAGTACTTCACTCAGGGCACCACGCCCCCCACCGCGTCTCGCGACTACCTGGTGCTGAGCGAAACACAGTTGGAGAATGCGTACTATGACCCGAATGTGTTGAACCCGGGTGTTGGATGCGGGGCTGTTACCGGCCAGTACAACGGTACCGAGCAGTATCAGACGCGCGCGGACCACGGAAGCTATTGCGGTTCGCAAAACAGCGCTGGTTATGCCACTGAAACCAACAAAGAAAATTCGGCGAACCTTTACACGCACGCCACGTACGATCTGAATAGCGACGTGCAGCTTTACGGCAACTTCCTGTACAACTACGACCAGCAGAAATTCTCGCCGGGCTCCGAGTTCCTGTTCTGGAATAGCCCCATCTACTACGATCCCCGCCTCGACGGGGGTGACTTCGTCCTCGCGCAGCATGCGTTCACTCCGGAGGAGGCCGGTGGTTACCAGAACATCATGAATGACAACGTCGAAAACTCCTACCTGCTGACGCTGGGTGCCAAAGGTACGTTCGGTCAGTCGAACTGGGACTATGACCTGACATTCAACCATTCCGAAGATCATTTGATCGAGCGCACGTTCCAGCGGTTTACCACCGCGATCAATAATTACTTCGACAACGCGGTGCTTGGTCCGAACCTGGGGCCTGATCCGTATGGTGCCGGTTACAACACCTACGAGCCGAACTACGCGGCGTTCTTCTCGCCAATTTCCACCGCGGCGTTCAACAGTTTTACTGGTTACACCACAACGTACGCCAAGACATGGGACAACATGCTCCGCGGCCAGGTCACCGATGCATCGCTGTTCTCCCTGCCCGGTGGCGACGCCGGCGTGGCGGCGGTGGTCGAAGGTGGCAATCAGGGTTGGGACTACGTTCCTGACGCGCGCACACTCGACGGCGAGACTTATGACTTTACCGACGTATCGGGCGCGGGCCACCGCTCGCGTTATGCCGGTACGGTTGAGTTCAACGCGCCACTGTTCTCGATGCTGAAATTGGACGCGTCTGGCCGTTACGATAGTTATAACGTCGCTGGTGGCACGGTGAGCAAAGCGACCTACAACACCGGTTTCGAATTCCGTCCTCTGGGCGACATTCTGTTGGTACGTGGTTCATACGGTACGGCTTTCAAAGCTCCGACGCTGCCTGATGAGTTCCAGGGCCCGAGCGGCTACTACAGTTCCGTGACCGACTATTACAACTGCGCAAAACTCGGTTACACCGGTGGCAATATTGCCAACTGCCCGGGACAGCTGAGCGGTGAACAGTTCTTTGGTCAGCAGTCGGGTAATCCCGCGCTGCAGCCGATCACCGCCAAGGTGTGGAGCTATGGCTTCGTGGTGGCACCGTTCACAGGCTTCACCGTGAAATCGGATTACTACCACTACAACATCTCCAACGAAGTCCAGGTGCAGAGTTCCGACTTCCTCGCCCAGACCGAATCCAATTGCCGTTTGGGTCTCCTGGATATCAACACGCCGAGCTGCCAGGCTGCGTTGGCTCAGGTGATACGTTCGGGCACGCCGCTGGCACCGGGCCTGCTGCCTCCGATTACCGAGATCCTCACGCCGAAGGTCAACGTAGCGCGTGAGTATCTGAATGCAGTTCGGTCCGAGGTGAACTACACCACCTCCATCGGTTCCTACGGCAACATCTCCCTGAACTCGTCCTGGAGTGACATCCTGACGCACAGGCAGCAACTGCTTCCGGGCGATCCCTTCATCAATTTGCTGCGTGAACCGTTTTACAGCACGGAGTTCAAGAGCAGGGTCGATGGTTCGGTCAGCTGGCTCTCGGCAACGCAAATGTGGGGAGCGACGCTCTACGCTATCCGTGATGGCCGTTCGCCGAACTACCTGGCTACCGTCGACAACGACTACACCGACCCGGGTACGGGCAAGCTGGGCGCGTGGACCCGCTACAACCTCACCGTCAGCTATAGCCCGATCAAGAACCTGGCGCTCTCGTTTGAAGTCGACAACCTCTTCAACAAGATGCCGCCGCTCGACCGTAGCTATCCGGGTACGGAAGGCCAGGCGTTCAACGAGTTGAACTATGACGTCGACGGTCGTGGCTTCTTCCTCGAGGCAACTTACAAGTTCGCCAACTCCAAGTAAGCTCCAGCTAGATGTTGCTCAAAGGCCCCGCCGATTGGCGGGGCCTTTTTTTTGGTTCTGACCCGTCCTGAAATGAGTTGACACCTTTTCACCGAAGAAAAGGCGAGCTCATGAATCCAGGGATCAAACGAACGCAGCGGGACTACACGCTGGCTTTTAAACTGTCGGTGGTCGAGCAGGTGGAA
>Ga0302226_10000054_pt1 | contig 101250 bp, 170 predicted proteins | sample II_Palsa_E3_3_FD_193524 | JGI IMG/M metagenome (GOLD analysis project Ga0302226, IMG submission 193524) | Peat permafrost microbial communities from Stordalen Mire near Abisko, Sweden - II_Palsa_E3_3 | ecosystem: Environmental > Terrestrial > Soil > Palsa > Peat permafrost | place: Sweden...
CTCCGCTATTTCGCGTCGATCGACGAATTTTCTTACGCCGAGGAAACCAAGTTACTCAGCTCGATATCGCCGACAGTCCTTATCGGTCAACTGCGGAAATTGCGGAAAGATTTAAGGGCAGCAAAAAGGGCGATCGACCCTGCGCCCCGCCGCATCATGCGCCCCTGCGAATACGGTCTGCTCGGTACAGTGCGCGATTTGGAAACGCAGATGGGGACCGTCGAAGCCTATAACCGGCTCTGCGACGCGGCCCAGCGGTTGAAGGCAAAGATCGATGCCGGTGACGCCGAGCAGCAGCACAAGATGTGGGCGACTGATCCGAATTTTATCTACCCAGCGGAGCAGAGATGACCGACCCCGACGACTGGGCCGAGCCCGAATACCACGACGAGCACCGCACTTGCCAGCATGGTATTGGGCTGGGTGGGGATTGTGATTGGTGTGGGGAGATGGGGGAATGAGTGAAGCGATGAACGACTTACTTGCGACGACTCGCAGATTTTGGGGTTTAGAATGATACTGAAACCGGAAGAGGTGGTGAATATCACGGGCTTGCACCAAGCCAAGCGCCAGGCCCGTTGGTTCGCGCAGCATGGCATCAAGGCGACGATCAACGCCGCGAATCAGTGCGTGGTGTTCGTCAAGGATATCGAGGCGCCCGTGATCGCGCCACGCCCGCAACTGAGGTTGGCAAAATGAGCCGTCCACGCAAAAAGCTGCGCGACCCGCTCGGCAATCTGTTGCCGCCGAAGATGCATTTTCGGCACGGCGCCTATTATCTGGCCAAGCCGGACACGCGATTTATTCACCTGGGCCGCGAATTTGCCACTGCCATGCAGCAATACACGTTGCGCGTGGCGCCGACCGGCAAAGACGCGATGCAGTGTTTGATCGAGGAATGGCGCAAGGACAAATTGCCCGCCTACGCCGAGAAGACCCGTGACGATTACGGGCGCATGTTGGACGGCATCGCCACGGCCTTTAGCGAATTCAATGTGGCCCAGGTCACGCCGGCCGACGTGTACGCGTTTTGTAGCCAGTGGAAAGATAAGCCACGCAGCGCAAATTCGTACCGCTCTCTGATGGCCATGCTATTCACCTACGGCGCAAGCACCGGCTGGCCGAATGATAACCCTGCGCGACAGTCTTTGACGTTCAAGCCCGCACCGAAACGCGATCGATACCTGACCGACAGCGAGATTATCAAGATCAAGCACGGCGCACTGACCGGCAAGGATGAGCGGGATAACGTCAGCGGCCCGATGGTGTGCGCATTCATAGACTTGGCATTGGCGACCGCGCAACGTGTGGGCGACCTGCTGGCGCTCGACTGGTCTGACGTGAGTGATGCCGGGATTTATTTCCACCCCGCCAAGACCGTGAACAGCACCGGGGTTCGGCTGCTGATCGAGATGAGTCCGATCCTCAGCGAGATTTTGGACCGGTGCGGCCGCGCTAAACTTGGGCCGGTGATTCACCGCCAGGACGGCAAGCCATTCACCTACAGCGGCCTACAAACGGCGTGGCGCCGAGCTCGCGATCGTGCCAAATTGCACAACGCGCACATCCACGATTTGCGAGCTAAAGCACTGACGGACATGGAGCACGCGAAGGAGGCTCAGGCACTGGCCGGACACGCCACAGAAGGTATGACCGCGCACTATCGCAAGGCGCGAACAGTGACAAAAGTAAAGGCCGCATTATGATCGGTTATGAACACCGATCACCATACGGCCTTACGAGTACTATATAAATCAAGGGTTTAATGTCGGGGCGAGAGGATTTGAACCTCCGACCACCTGGACCCCATGCATGCAGTCTGGTATCGAGAAAATCCAGTATTTATAAGGTGCTCAAGGAAATTTTAAATGGTGATTGTTCATAATTCACCTTAAAAATATAGCCCAAACATCCTTATATTTACTACGTACTGATCGGAATTATGAACAGTTTTTGGAGTCAAAAATGAAGCGAAAAAACCCACAGATAGAAGTAGACGCGTTCAATGCAATTATGGGGGTTGGCGATCCGATTGACTACTGGGAAATTCTTGGGGAGGGTGACCCGAAGCGGTACACCACCCGAGCGCCTGCCGAAGTATTGAGCGGGCACACGGCGGTCGTATGGGTAAATGAGAAATCCGGCTGCCTGTCGATTTCGCATTGTCTGCCGGCCAATCCAAACGCAAAATAGGATTTGCCATCATGACCAAAGAAGACTTCGAATCTGCCACCGCAGCACTCCCCGAAGGTGTGAGCTGGGGCGATCCGCTGACGCCGGAGATTGCGCGGGGGATTGGGATGGCTTGGGCGGATAAAGCTGCCGAGACTTTCAATTCCATGCGAAAAACTGCCCGGGCCGCCGGCAATGTCGAGCGAGCGTATATTTACGCGGATGTGGTGGTACGTATTCGGGCAATTGATGCGCTAAGAGCGCGGGAGAAAAGGATGTCGGCTATAAAATTGACTTCCAGTGAGCTTCTGATTCTAAGATTCGACAATTCAAACCCTGAGCCGCGAAGGTTTCGAGCGGATGATGTCGAAGTATCTATTGTTGCCTCAGAAAATGGGGTTGAGGGGCAGCCAGATTTACCGGCCCTGGGATTCTGCATAACAACCACTCCCGATAGTCATGGAGAGCAAATCAGGGCGATCTTCGACATCGATAGCTACGAGGAAATAGACCTCTTACGCCGCTATTGCGAGATGACGCTTGAGCTGTTCCGCGATGGAAGGCTGGATTGATCGTCGCCACTGGCGAGAGGAGATGGGATGGGCAGAAAACGTTATATGTTTGACGAACTCGGCAGTCTTGAGAAATTGATGCGCTTAGCGGCCAACGATAAGACGGGCACGAAATTCGTGGCGGTCAACTTTTCTCGGGCAGCGGCCCTGCGATATGCGAAGGCTATCAAAAATATTCGAGGCAAGCTGATTGATATTGCCATAACGCGAACCACCGGGAGAAATGGATAATGAATCTCAAGCTGCGCCGTCTATGCGAAAGAATGGCCCGCGCCAATCGCCTAAACACGCGCGGCCTGCGGTCATACCGGCGTCAGTTCGCCAAAGCTCACAAGGATCAGCATTCGTTAGTCACCCAAGTGGTATCCGGCTATGCCGGGAAGCCGCTCAATGCCGAGACCCGAGACGCGATGCTCGTCGACTTGATGAAAGCTTTGCCGCCCGCACCGGTCATGGATTATGTGCAATCGGTATCGGTCGACGCCGACCGCAAGGCGACGTTCACGCTAACGCCCGAGTTTTCGGCGCTGCTGCGTGCGCAGGGATACGGCGATGCTGAATCTTAGTTGGATCGATCCTCGCCAAACCGTGCATCTCGAATCGGGGTACGGTCTGGATGCGATTGGCGCGATGAAAGGCATTGATCTGCCGCGCAATAATACAGAGCCGGACGCCCTCTATCGCAATCGATTGACGATCCGCCTATGGGAATGGCGCGGCCCGACGAGCGGCGACGAAACTACCGCGCCAGCGGATGACAGCAAGCCCCGCGAAAACCACATCCGCGATGCCATAAATGCCTCTAATGGATGGCGTGATTAACAGCAAGAGACGCGATCACCCGATCCATCAAATGATCATCTACATCCGGCACCAGCCCCGCGGGTTTTCCAACCTGACGCACTACCCCGCCGGCACGCCATAGTGGTGGCACATCAGGAACCGGATCGCTTCCATTGCGGCATAGCCACGGGTTGATCGACTTGAGCAGATCGGCAACGCAGGACGTGGGGCTGATGCGGGGCGACTCGAATCCGTAGACAGCAATAGGCATGATGCCAGAGAGAGTCATCTCGGTAGCTGCGCACAAAGCGATAGCGGCACCGAGAGAGTGGCCGACGAGCGTAACCGGCTGGCCATTGATCGCCGCCAGGACATCCGTGGCGATAGACTGCCACGCATCCCAAAAACCCGCATGTACGGGACCGACGCCCATCACATCGGTGGTCAGTGCATCAAAGTCATGCAGCCACGCATCGATATCGTCGGAGCCGCGGAACGCCACAACAAGACCCGCCGGAGTCTGTCGCACTATCGCCCGAGAGGCGCTATCTGCTATGCCGATATCGGGCGCTGCGGCATAGGCCTCCTGCGCCAGAAACGCATAATCGAGAGGAATCATTGCGGCGTGCTGTATCGCATAAGATCAGCCTGGAATCGCGCCTTTGCATCAGTTGCCTGACGAGCAACCTCAGCATTAGCTCGGTCAATGATGTGCGGGCAGTACAATGCCTCATTAACATCGCTCCAGGAAATTTCCCCCATTCCCAACGCATTAAAATTGGATGGCGCTCGAACCGCATTTAGATTCTGATTTACACCGTCTAACACGCAGCGGGTTGCTGTGTCTTGAAGTGTGGCGGCCTGAGCGTTTGTCAGTGCGATGGCAAAAATCGCGGCAGCAAGCGTCTTCATCATTGCACCTCAGGTGTTGATGCAGCGGTTGGAGCAGTCGTAACGGGCAACGCATTGATAATCTGCGTCAGAATCGGCTGAGCTAGCGTCAAACCAAGCAGAATAGCTGGCTGATTCGGCAGGTCCGGCAGCGAGCCGACAAGCGTAATCAGCGCCGGGAAGGCCGTGGCTTGCAACGTCTGGAGGCTCGCCACATTGATAACCGCGCCGGCCGCGCAAACGGCCTTATTATCCGGGATGATCGTATTTGTCAGCAGCGATTGCTGGCTCGCGGTCAGGAGCGGCGAGACCGATAACACGGCCAAGTCAGCATTCACAATCGGGCAAAAATCCGTCACAAGTTGCTGCGGCGTGGGGATGGACACGGGAGCCGAGGTGCAGCCGGCGAATGCAACACAAACAGCGGCCAAGGCCGCGATAAAGATCGATTTCATGATTTTCCTAAGGTAGAGAGATTTTTGCGGCGGCACCAACGGCGCTTGTGACCGCACCGGCTACAGCACTGGCACCTGCTGCACCGGCCGCAATCGGGGCAGAGGCGCTGACACCAGCCTCTTGAAAATGGATAGCGTAGTTGCCGTTGTTCTCGGTCGCATCGAGACTGAGTGACGTTAAATCTCGGCCGTCTTGCACTAGCGCTTCGCAGCAGACCATTTTCTTGAGATCGGCGCTGTAGAACGGGCGAACGATATAGGTCGAGCATCCGGATAGGCCAGCGAGCGCCAAGACCAACAGAGCGCGAATCATGCTGCGGGTGCGGCTGGGACGGCAATCGGAGCAGCGACGACGGCGCCGAACTTGGCTTTGATCGCCATCTGAGCGACGTGCCCGGCGGCCACTGCACCACCGACCAGAAGCGGCATAACATCGGCCGGCACCGGATGGCCGAATCCCGTGAAAATCCACTGAATCAAGCCAGCAACCGAGCCCGAGGTGACGGCTACGCCGCCGGTGACAAGTGCGTTATTCATTGATGCTCCTATGCGGGTTGGTGAGTCGATACGGGTAACTTCAGGCAAAAAAATACCCGCCGAAGCGGGTTTGTGATGGATTAAGCGGACAGTATTCGTTCGGGCGGCCATCCTCTGCTATGCCGGAAATATAGCGTTCCAGCTTTCAACCCAAGTTCGCGCGACCACTGCGCAATCGTTAGTCGTTTACCTTGGTGCTCAATGAAAACGTTGTTGCGTTTGTTGTTCGCCTGCTCTTCATTGGTCGCCCATTTACAGTTTTCCGGCGAATATCCTTCATTCACACGCTCTCTCTCCAGTGTCAGGCCCGGCGGCCGCTCCCCCATATCTTGCAGGAAGAATTCGTAACCGCTTCGCCACCGCTCGCAAACGGCGATACCGCGCCCACCATATAGGTGAAACTCGCGATACTTCGGGTTCTCGCATCGCGTGCGCATGTCGCGATAGATCGAATACGTACGGTTAAATGCGCTTTTCCGCGAGTGGCCATGTTTCGCCCTTGACTGGGCGGCGATTACCTTTTGACATCCGCACGAAGCAGTATGTCCATTGCGAATGTTATCGATATTCGCAACAGTCAGGTTGCCGCAGTCGCATTGAGCCTCAACCATCCTACCGCGCGCCTGATAACCTGCGCCCCTCACAATCACCAGCTTTCCGAATCTCTGGCCGATAGGCAAAGGAAAGGTTTCCTGCACTCTTTCCTTCTGGTAGCACCCGCATGACGTCGTCTTGCCTGCGCGGAGGTCTGCGATGGCGGCAACCTTATCCGCTCCGCATACGCACGCGCATAAAACTTTACGGCGCGCGCCACTGCCAATCACCTTTCCAGTTTTGATCGTCAATCGACCAAAAACGGATCCGGCGGAAACCGAGGCGATCTTTCCTTCATCGGCCATCCTCAGAGCATACGCTTGGGCTGCATCCCGCCTGAGGCAGCCACAGGATTTCTTGATGCCCTTGACCAGTTGTTGGCAACTGGCCTCAGTTTCAGACCCGCAATCGCAAATGCATCGCACTCTGCGGATATGGAACTTATCGGCCCAAAATGGGCTTGTGACAACGAGCCGGGAGAACCGCGAGCCAATTAGAGTAAAATCTGACGCAGCCATCGTTTAATCTCCGAGATTAGATGGAGGTTAGAGGCCCACAAGGTGTTGACGCACCGAGTGGGCCTTGTCATTATACTATGGCTGTTTCGTGCCACGAAGCTTTTTGTCTTCGTTCTGCGCGTGGCTTACTGCTTTCGTGATTTCAATCCCAGGCTTCACGGCGCGCAGCGATAGCCATATCGGCAGGGTGATTTCGTGGACTCCGAGATTGACACCGCGATGGTGACCGCCGGGAACGGCGACACCCCCAACCTCATGATGACCGCACAGAACGACGAGGTTTCGGATATCGTCCGGTGACTCAATCGGCTGCTCGCCCATCTTGTGGGTGTAGCCGTACGGATCGAAGACATGCAGCGTATCCAGCATCTTGTCCGTATCTAGCGCTGGAAACAGGCTCCACTCGAAAAGGTGATGAACCTCCCGGTTTTCGCGCGATCCGCAAATCCAGCACGGCACATCAAGCTGCTTGACCAGCAGCCTCTTGTTTTTGCGAAACTCTGAGGACTCGGTACGATCTTCGTGCGCCGGGTAAACCACGTCTTGAGTCAGGCGTTCAGATTGCTCGTGTTCTTTGGTCATGGATTTCTCTTTACTGGCTCCGTATCGGAAGGATGGGCCTGCAAGGGCGCACCAAGCTCTTCAGCCATCATCCCCTCTGCCGTGCATTGCGCGCACGGAGACTCAAGCGGCACTTTGTGGCTGCATCTGGTTGTCATAGTCTAGAAATAAAAAACCCGGCGCGGGGCCGGGTCAGTGAATAAGTTGAAGCGGATCAGTCTTCCCAATCGGGAATTGGTACTGTCTGGCCTGCGAACTTGTGCGTGCAGTCATCCAGAAACTGGATCATTCCATCGGCGATGAACGAGTGACACACCGTGTCAGCGCCCTTCCATTGCGACGTGACCAATATGCTTGGTGAAACGGTCGGCTTATCAAGATCCCCGTTGAACGACCAGCAAGGATGACCGCCTCCGGTGATTCGAATTACGTGCAAGAATTCGCACCCAGGACACTCGAAAAGCATTGCCCGCTCACCGGTGTGATGCATCTGTTCGTGGAATTTCATGCAATTCCCAATGCGACCTTCGCGGCCCCATAAAGCGCCAAGCGATGCGGATATCCCGTGAGTCCGCCATTTATCACCTTCGTGATCTGGCTAAAATTCTGCGCGTCCGCGAGTTCGTTGAGGCCGTGATTCGCCCACCACCAAGCCGCCGATAGCGCTGCATTGACCGGTTGTTCGAGTAATTCCGGGTGGGCTACCAAATCAAGGCCGAGCCCCACCGCCGCCAACGTGTAATTCGTGCGGCCGGTGATCTGAATGCAGCCTCGACCGCGGTAGAGCCATCCGTCACCGCTCGCCTGATCGCCGTTACCATTCCGGCCGGCGTAGACGTAGTTCGCGATAGCCTCCGGCTGCCGTGCGTACTGATTGGCCTCGGGCGCATCGAAATGTGTCGGCCAGGTAGCCATCAGCCCGGCGGCTCCGTAGTTCAGGTTCTCGACCAGAGCGGTTAGACCCGCGCTCTCATGCCCGATCTGGGCCAGGAAAGCGGCTTGGCGCAGTGGTGTATTGATTTGGAAGCGATCGCAGGCCGCTTGGATCGGCGGTGCCCAGGCTTCGGCGCTGATCGATGTCGCGCCGCAGCCGACTTGAATGACTGATGGCATCATTTCAATTGCCCTCGTAAATCTTGTATGCGGCCACGATCCACTTCGTCCACTCGGGCAACGAATGGAAAAAGATGTAATGAAAAACGAGATATCCAATCACGAGCGCCACAAAGCGCTTGGAGAAAATCTGCCTAACACCCCACTCCCAGCCGCGCGCAAGTCGACAAAAGAACCGCGTGGCATTTACGCCGCCATCCCACATATCAACGATCGCTGCAGTGCGCTCGCCTTGCAGATCAATCTTTCTGCCAAGCTCAAGAGTCGCGGCGTCCTGGCGCTGCAAGTGGGCCGTTACCTTTGTCAGCCCATCCATGACATCCACGAATTTCTGGTCGCCGTGCGATAGCGCATTCTCTGCGCGCCCCATTCGGTCCCGCAACTCGTTGATCGCGTCTTGGTCGTTCATTCATCTGCTCCGAGACATAAAAAAAGCCGCTCGAAAGCGGCTTTGATGGTTGAATGATTCGACTACGCAACGGTTTTTATTGCTGAAAAACTAGTATCGCGTTTTCTCTTAGGAGTCAAAATCCATTCTTTCAATTTGATTCGGCAAGGTTTTTCTACCAATGCCCACAGGGCGAACGCCGATGCAAAACATGCTGTCCAATACGAAAAGCACTGAACCCAATCAGGAATTTCGGTCAGCGATGCACGATTCGCAGTCAGCCACATAAAAAACAGCAAGTGAATCAGATACAAGGCAAAACTTGTCTCGCCAAGCAATATCAGCGGTTTAGTTGTCAGCATCTTAGAAATCGCCCCGCGATTGAGACCGATCACGATAATGATGACCATGAATGATGGTGCTGAAATCGCTGAATCTGAAAAATACAACCATGGCGAGCCGGTCAAAACATGCCCAACGGCGCGGCTCGGGAAGTCACCAAAACGGTGCAAAACGAAGAGAGAATAAAGCGCCGCAACTTCGATGATCGTCCACAGAACAATCCCATCCGGCAATTTTTTAGAGTTCAGCCATTTAAAGATCGACGCCCCGAGCATCCCAAGCATGAAATTCACAATGCCGACAAACGGAGATGCAGCACCTAACCCGAACGCTGAGACCGTCATTGAATGATCATATGTGTAATTCGGTACGCCTCTGGCTGTCGCGATCGTCAATATCGATGCGCTGAAAATTAGCACGAGTAGTGTTTTCCAGTGCCATGTCGAGCGCCACTTATAAAAAAGGAACGGGAACATGATATAGAAAAACAACTCCATTGATAAAGTGTATGAAACCGGATTAAACGATAGCATGTAACCGTACTTCGGTATCCACGCCTGGACTAGAAATAAATTGGCGATAGTCACTCGAAGCCGATGATCGGTTGCCTGAGTGATAAACCACTGCGCAGACGGTGTGAGCAGCAGAAAAATGGCGAAGGTGACAAGGTGCAGCGGCCAGATGCGCGCGATTCTGGCGACATAGAATGCTTTCACGTCATGCATCGCTCGAAAATCTGGATAGACGTAGCTCAGAATAAATCCCGATAAAACGAAAAAACAGATCACGCCGTAGCCATATGGGAACCACGGCATCCAGGCCGTAGCGGCGAAACCCCCTTTTGTATGCCCCAGTGCGACACACAGCGCGGCAAAAAACCGTAGAGAAGTCAGGGAATCTATTTTTTTCATTATCGTGCCGTACCCAATATTATCGAGCACACGATATCAAAAAACAGATAATTTGCAAGAGAAACCTTTGAATCAGGCTGAGGCCCATATTTTTATATAATCTGCCGCCGTACTGCCTGCAACACATGGGCCACTTGCAATATTGATCAAGGTCGCGCTTACAATATCCCCAAAATTAAGGTCGCCTAAGCCAAGTGTTGGCGATCCCATCAAATCTACGGGGCCAAAGCCCAGCGGCGTGCCATTCACCGATATGTACATCTGACCGTCGGTCACATTCCCACTATCAAGTTTGGCGGCGATTTCAGCACCTTTTACCCCGCCTGGCGCGATTATCGTAAATGTACCCTGTGATGCATTCCAACCGGCAGCAAAATATGCAAGATCCCCAGTGGTATTTTGGTTTTGGTATTTCAAAACGGTGGCTTCCCCGTTGGGGAGTGCTTGTCCCTCAAGATTCGAAACATCCAGAATGAGGCGATGCGAAAAATGCACATGACCAGCACCGGTGATCCCAGCCAACATCGAAGGAAAATTGGCTCCAAATGCTCCATCAGCGACATAAATATTGCACGGACCCTGAGCATTGATCGTCGGCACTGTGCGCGGCACCGTCGAATAGATGTTGTTGCTCGCGTCAATCCGAATATCTCCGCTGAAATCAGGGTCGGTGACAATCAGCGGAACCAAATTTTGCGTGTGAATGCCGGTGCAACCTTGCATGATAATCGCACCGCCTACGGGATTTGACACATTGCTCGGGTTACTCGTGGCGATAAATGTGGATGCAATTTCCATCGTGACGCCCGTTAATGTCAGCGTCCCATATCGATTTGGATATGGAGGCGTGGCTTCGCTTTGAATCGGCTCAAGCATCGCACCATACGACGTTGTGGCAGTCGATGAGGTTTGCAGTAGTTCGCCGTTCTGCATAGTCACATTAGCGCCCACACTCAAAATGCCGATCAGCGGCGCGTTAAGCCACGCACCCGTTCCCTCCCCGTAACTGGCAATGAGATTTGAGTCAGCAATGTGAGCTACTGTTTGGGTACCGGTCGCGCGTAACGGATTGGGGCAGCCATGCGTCGATGTGCCGGAAACATTAAGCTCACTGACTAACGCGTCGGGCTGCGAGATATCCCCGATATCTATCCCGATAGGCGCGCCGATAACATCAACACCTTCGATATCTAAAAGCGAACATCCTCCTGCAGTGTTTGCCCAAATTTTCAAACCGCTACCATAATTTGTCACATAGCCGCCGGAAATAATATTTTTCCCGTCCGTTTTTAATTCCGTAATATTGAGGACTTCTAATATTGAATTTTGTGACGATGTTGATTGGCCCAACAACACAGTGTCACAGATAAGATGATTGATACCTTGAGGAATGGTCAATTTGCTTACTGAATTTTGAGCAGTGAGAGAATATGAATTGGCACCCGTCGATATCGCCGTTGACATCGCGGTTTCGATTGTGGAAGCTTGATCGGTCGTCATATTATGTGCCAGCGGGGAATGGTGGTTTGATGGGCAAAGTGGTTAGTGTAGAATTAGTGCACAGTTCGCGCAATGCTTTGCGATACGTCATGAATGTAATCACATCGGCGTTCGTGAAACTGCAAGTGCCGAGTGACACACCTTCGTTGATTCGCTCTAATGTTACCCGTGTATCAAACAATGCAGAAATAGCAGATTGCTGCATTGCGGCAACGGCCAATGCGTTTGTGTGAGCGGCGATATCGCCGCTGCTCGGGGATTGCAAAACCCCATTGCTGACTGTGTAGGGGGGTTGTGCGGCATAAGCCGATTGCCATTCGGCATCGCTGATAGCAATCGCGCTCACGCCGGATGGTACCGGACTATCCACGTCATCGTAGTAGCCAACAACAACTCCTGATGCGTTATATGCTGCAAATTTTTGTCCCATCATGAGCCCTCTTTATTTTCCAATTGCCAAAAGACCAATGCTTTGACCTGATAGACCGCCGCCGGTACTCGGATTGACTGCGAAAACTTCGAATGTCGAAACCGTTAAGCCTTCTGCGGACACGCATGCTTGTGCGCCAACTGTTAGACTAGTGGCATAAATTGCATATACAGCTGTGGGGAATGCAATAGGAAACGTACTACTAACACTCCCCCCAGTCCCCGTGGTCGCCTGGAAATTTTGAATGATCACCCCGCTTGGCAGTTTGAAATAACCATTTGTGGAGATCGACGCGTTAAACGAACCAAGATTGGACATACCGGCGGTAGATGAGCCTACTTCCCAAGCGGTGGTCGATTCTGCGATCAACAGCAAACTCTCCCCGGCAAGCGGAGAAATCGATGCACTTTGACCGGATGTGCTGTACGTGTAAGTCGACCCAGAAAATGCGACATTTGCGACATTTGCACCGAAATTAGATATGAGTACGGCATCGCCGACACGTGCTCCAATACTTGTCGGCGTGGGAATCGTCAGCGTGCTGCTGCTATTAAATATTAATTTCGCCCCCAAATCAGCGGCAGTTAAAGTGCGGGATGCTCCAATTAGTGTGATCGTTGAAAATGATACGCCATTGGCTTTAACAAAACCTGTCGTTGCCATTTTCGTGCTGTTGTCAAGTGCGGCAACAGTGGTCAAGTTTGTTCCCGCCGCTAATTGACCGAGTTGAACGGCTTGCTCACTTTGCGCTGCCACGGAGACCTGGACCGGCGCGCCGGTACACTCGATCAGCACCCAACTCGTCAGGGTCGCGTTCCAGACAAACAGCGCCCAGCCGGTTGCAAACAACTCGCCGCCTTGCAGTGCTGCATGGGCCGACCCCAAAATCGGGAAGGCGGTACCGGTTAGATTGAGAGTGGATGCGCCGGTATTCGTGTGCGCGATCTTGATCCAGATCGGGGCGCCTGGCGTCGGCGTGGTGATTGCGGGTGCCAATGCGGCCACATAGGCGTTTGCGGCACCGGTATCTACGCCGGCAGTGCCGGATCCAGTTTGAACCTGGCCCATCTGTGCTGCATGCTGGCTGGCGGTAGCGGGGGCGACTTGAAGGGCGCCAGCAGATTGACCGATGAGAATAGCGGTGCCCGTAGCCGTGCTGTAGATCGCCTCATATTGCTTGAGCGCGATCAACTCTCCGCCCTGGAGCGCGCCGACCGCGCCAGTGAGCGAGATGTTGCCGCCACCCGCATTAAGAGTGACCGCCCCCGTGTTGGAGTTCGCGACTTTGAAACGGATCGGCTGACCGTCGGTATAGGTGGTGACGGGAGGCGTAAGCGCGAGCGTGACAGTGTTAGCTGCAGCGCTCGTATCCACTGCATAGATCGCGGAGCCCGTCTGCAACATTTGCAGGATGTTCGTGATAAACGGCGCGCTCGAATATTGGGATATGTTGCCGGACGTGATCGTGGTTGCGCCAAACGCGACGGTCACTACCCACAGGCCGACATACCCCGAGTCAGGTGCGGGCGTCGTTTGCGTGCCGGTGGTTGCTGGGGTGCCGGCTTTGGCCTGCAGGACGACGATACCCTGGCGCTCCGTAGCATTCGAGCCGCCCAGACCGCCGGGGCCGTTGAGCGGCTGCGATACGTTGGCGCTGTTGAAGTACGGCAGCACGACTTGGGTCGTATCACTATCTTGATAGGTCGCTTCGATCAGAAAATTGACCGAAAATCCGCTCGTCGTAGGTGCCGGGCAAGAGAGCGTCGTCGTGCTGAGCTGAATCCCTTGTTTCAGGACAACGTCAGAGGTATCGGGAGGCAATACGCCATATGCCGTGCTGTCAACCTCCGCCAGCGAGTAGATCTCTCCCAAGCCTACCAAGACATTCAGCGCGGCAGGCGAATTGGGCGTACAGGCGAAGCCGTGAGCGAGCGTATTAGCGCCCAACACCGCGCTCGATAGTTTCGCCAGCCCGATCATGGCCGAGCGCATGCCGAACAGGAAGTCGGTGCTGCGGCCTTGTTCCTGCGTGTAAATAATTGGGCGGTCCATTTCGGTCCTGTAAATGAGAAAAGCCGCCCGAAGGCGGCTGGATCAATGTGTGCGGGGATTACGGCGTGATGGGGTTGTTCGCTATCCGGAGCCAGACTACGGTGCCAACTGCCCGTGTAGATTCGACGGCAGCGATGATTGCGGCGTCGGTAACGCTGGTCGCTTGTGAATCAGACCAGTATCCGTAGGCGTCGAAAGCCATCCGATAAGTGTCCCATTCCATCAGCGATTGCAGCCCACCAGTAGGCCGATACGCGGTGATAAGCGATTGGTAAGGCAGTGGGTCGCCCCACCGCCCGACGCCTGTATCCCAATAGAATTGCGCGTCCCACCCGCCCGAGTCGGTCGTATTGCTGGGCTCGAAGATGGTCGGAGCGCGCCCTGTGATCAGGGTCAGGACCGCCGACATGTTGGCTCTTGTCGGCCCCTTGATAAACAGGTTGGCGAGAATGCGCGCCTGAAATGCGCCATCTGTCTCGTTCGGCAGTCGCGGCAGGCCTGTCCCGAAAAAGTCATTCGAGATGAGGTCGAGCCAGCCGCCGGTGGCCGTCTTAATTCGCGTCTGCAAGCCCGCGAAGGTCAGCAACGCATACTGGCTGGAAAGCCCCCATGCCGCCCCCTGCAGGACCGCGTTGAGGTTGGGTGCCTGAGTGAGATCGCCAAACCAGCCGCGAGGCAGGTAAGACTGCAGGCGCGAAACGATATCGTTCTGATCACCCGTCATGAAATCACCACCGTCCCCACCACAATTGCCTGCTGCGAAGTCGCTACGAGGTCAGATGTGGCGCCATTGATCTGGAGCGCAGTGGCCTCCTGCACGCCGGCCACGCCATATGCGACGGCGTATAGTTGCGACCAATAGAGCGTCTGCCCAATCTGGATAGTGGCGATGAACGCCTGAATGGCAGATTGGATGGCAGCCGCGACGGTGGCATGCGTGTAGCCAGACTGGACGGTTACCGTCGCCGTGACGTTGGCCGTCAGGTTCGATGCGGCATAAACCGCGAAAGTCACGCTCAGCGGGCGGATCGCATCAATTGCCGCGTAGACAGCCGTTTGTAGCGGCGTCGTAAATGGCGAAATCACGACATAGAAAAAGCCGAGTTGCGTGGCGCCGGCCAGTGTCTGGTTCTCGGTGAGCGTGTACTGAATGCCCTGCTGCAATCCGGCAATGGCGGCAGCAACTGCGCTCTTGGTGCCCTCGCGCAAACCCTGAATGTAGAGCGCAAAGCGCGCCTTCAGGGCCGTGTCCGATTCCGCATTGACGCCACTGGAAAATGCGTTGGCATTACTGACATAGTCAATACCGGGAATAGCGGTGCCGAGCACAGATATCGCGCCAGCGCTGACATTACCTTGCGCTCCGGAATTTTGAGCTTGCACAGTGACCAAGCCGCTCGAAATGGTCGCGGGTATCACATAGGCATTCGCCGTTGCATTCCAGTAGGCTTGCGTCGGGTCTGCCACTACCGCGAAAGGCTGTGTGCCATCTGCTGTCTGCACCAGCGCGCCCAGCGGGATCGTGGCCGCATTGGTCGGCGTGAAGCGCGAGAACGTGACTTGCCCGATGGCTGATACGGCCGCCTCACGGGTCAAACCGAAATCAGCAACGAACGTGTCTACATCGGTTCCACTGGACGTTGACAGGCGTGTCGTCGCCAGCAATTGCAGGATCAAACCTTGAATCCAGAGGCACACTCCCGCGACGGCCTCACTAATCGCGCGCAGCACCGAGCCAATCGTAAAATCAATCAGGCTCGAAGCCGCGCCTTGGACTGCTGTCGCGAAGTTCGAGACGATCGCCGAGAACGATTGGGTATTGAGGTTTGCCATTAGTTGGACACGTCGAATTCAACAAATTGAGGCGTCGCCGTGTTGGCGTCCGTGTACTGGATGTACGAACTCACCGCGCCTTGTACCTGCGTGAGCGTGATCGACGGCGCTGGCTGTCGAGCAACGGCTGATTCAAGCAACATCTGCCCGCGAATCAGGGCGCGCGTCACCGGCACGTTGCCTGGCGAGCCCACCTTGCGCGGCACGCCCGCGCCGTAGGTCGGATGCCAGGTGTAATCGGGCGATGCGACTGGGTTGCCGGCCGAATCCGAAAGTGCCGGATTGGTCAGCAGGCGGCGATAGACGCGCTGCGTTCCAGTCGTAGGCTGATCGGCGAGCAATAGGTCGCCCGAAGCGGACGCCGAAAGGTCGCCGCCGTACCAATGCATAACGTCTGGCATAAATTCGATGGCAATAAAAAAGCCCGCGCATGGCGGGCTTGATTGTGTGAGGGGGCTTCCTATAAGAGGAAACCTCGCGACTGCATGAATTCGATTGGATCTCTGGCTTGCTTGCTACAGTTGCATATTGGGTGCAGCAACTGAGCGTTTGTTAATTCATTCGTGCCACCTTTTACCAGAGGAACAATATGGTCTAGGTGGTATTTTTTGCCCAATTTCTTTCGGCATACAGGGCACTTCCCTCGCTGCTTTCCGATTAGGAACTTGATATCTGCGGCAGTAATGACACCCGGCACATTGCGCATTCTTGCTCTGCGCTTATGCCCATTCACTCGTTGGTTCAGGGCGTGACGCTCTTTATTATTCTTGCGCCATTCGCGGGCAGTCGCAGCGAAATGTTCTTTGCGCTTTGCATAGCGCATCCTATCTCGCACGCGCTCAATCTCAAGATTCTTGCGCCTATACTCCCTGTCATATTCCCTTAGGCGGGGTCTATTCTCCCTCATCCATTCGCGCATACCTCATGCTTATCGACGCGGTACCGCGCCATATATTCGCGCTTATAGGCGTCGACGGCATCTCGGTTCTTCTCTATCCACTTTTGTGTGTATGCGAGAGACTTTTCGGGATTTTCTTTGCGCCACGCCGCGCCTTTTGCATTGCGACATACCTTGCAGTTACTGTAAGGCTTCCCGGTGTTACGCCCGGACTTGTACGTATAGAAGCCGTTCAGCGGCTTTTCTTCGCCACAATCCTTACAAACACGCGTGATATGATCGTCATCAGCCATCTGTCGTTCTCCGAGAACGGTGGTTGGTCAGGGAGCCGGCACGTGTTGGTAGCACTGCCGGCTTCCGCTATTTTAGCTCAGTTACTTCGGATTGCGTACTAGCCGCCTGATACGGTAGAGGTAAGCTGCCCACTGCCCATTGTCTGGTTCGGAATGCTCGTCGGCGTGCCCGGTGTTTCAGACGTGTGCGTATGGCTATTGAAGAAGGCAACCATCGCCGAGGTAACGAACTGAAGAAGCGTTTGACCGGTTGCGCCCATCTTGATTGCTGGCGCCGTGATGGTCGCTGTGCCAGAAGCCGTCACACTGGCATTCGTGGCCGTCGTGCTTGAATTCCCCGTCACATTCGCCGTCATGTTTCCGGTCACCGTCGCATTCAGGTTGCCGGCGGTGTTCACGTCGATATCGCCATTCGTGACAAGCTTCACGAAGCTGCCCGTCTGGTGAACCGCCCAAATCTCGCCGCTCGGCACCGCGATGGCCTGCTGCGCGACGGAAAAATAACGCCCGACGATGCAACCGGAACTGAAGTCTCCGTTTTCGTAGACGACCAGCACCTGATCGTTGATCTGCGGGCCGACCGCGACGCCCCAGCCACCACCAATCCCGATCGCGCCCAGCGGCATCCAGTTCGATTCCTGCGGGCCAAGTTCAGGGTCAACCGGCTGCAACTGCACCTTGACCGCGTGATTCGATGCGTCGTAACTGGTGATGGTCGCGAGCCGCGGCAGCGAGTAGTCGTTCGTCGACATGCGCGCCTGCTGGCGGATCGCATTCGATAGTGCGTGTGCGCCCCTCATACGACCACCTGCGAGTCGGGCGCATGGTTCTTGGCGGTGACCGTCATTGAGTAGCCGCCATCGAAGCTCATGGAACGATTGATGTTGTCGGGGAAATATTGCTGATCGAACGCCGTGCCGGTGCCGCCGAACTGGATGATCGAGGTGATGTCCAGATCGTTGTCGCCCGGCATCGTGAGCCCTTCAAGCTTCATCTCATGCGCGACGAGCTGCTTGTACCAGTTCTGCGCCGCTTGCAGCGCCTGGTCCTGCGTCAGGTTGGCGACGGTCTTCGAATAGACTTGGCCGCCGGCTCCAATCGAGGACGATCCGACCTTGATCGTTTTGGCGCTCGTCGGATACGCGACCGTGAAGCCCTTCGCAAACTTCTTGTTCCACGAGCGAACCTTGACCTGAATGCCGCGCGAGACTGTGAGCGCGCGCTGCATCTTCAGGTTTTCGAAGTTGGCCTTCGGCCCGCTGCTCGTCGTGGCAACCTGATAGACAATTTGATAAGGCGTCGTGTTGGCGGGAACTGGCGCCGGCTGAAAATAGAGCGACTGGCCGCGCACCCAGACCTTGAATCCTTCGAGGTCTGCCAGGTAGTTCAGGATGTCCCACTCCGAGCGCTCATCGGCCATGTTGACGTGGTCGATCTCGTAATACTTGCCGACCATGGTCGTGGTCGCGGTGACGACCGGCGTCAGGCTGTGCTTTTGCGCAAGCGCGGTCGCAATCTGGCTCGACGTCTGATTCGGCCACTTCTGCGTGGTCTTCGCGTCAATAAACACGCGCGTCAGGTCTCGCCCGTCGACTTCGATCGTGTACGTGACCGGGTCAATCTCGATGTGGTCGACCTGTCCGTAAATCCAGCTTTGAAGATCGGACGCGCTGTAATTCGACGGGTCAGACGGGAAGCCGATGAACAACTCGACAAACATGTCTTGCTGCTGCGAGAACCATGCCGCATTACGGTCGGTCGGCAGCAGCCCGCCAGCAAACCTGCAGCGAAAGGTGTCGGCCGAGTAGAAGCTGTTGTTATCGAGCTCGAAATCGATCCACCCCGTAATCAGCTCGCCATTGACCTTCACCGCCCCGCGCGGTTGCCGCCCGGTCGGAGTCAGAAATGCAGTCATAGCGCTTTAGGAACTGAGGATGCCGCCACTGGTGCCGTTGTTATACGGCGGGATGATAAGCGTCGAGATACCGGCAAGCGTCGGATCGCTCAGGTTGTTCGCCTGCGCAATCTGCGTCCATGCGCTCGGGTCGCCATACTGTTTCGCCGCGATATCGAACAGGTTGCCGCCGCCGACCGTGATTGTCCGGCCGCTCGAATTGATCTGGCCGAGGTTGGTCGACATGCGCCCGAGCAGCCCGCTCACTTGAAGCAATTGCGGCTGCAACCCGGACGCGTTGAGTTGCGACGTGAAGACCGCGACGTTCGCCAGGATCGGCACCGAAGGCAACACACCGGCCGGCACGCCGACGCTCGCGAGCGTTGCATCGGTCGACGTGATGAGCGCGCTCACGCGCTGGGCCGCAGCGTTGATCGGCTGCAGGACGGACGCGACCGTGCTCAGCGACGCGCCAACAAAGGTGGACACCGAACCGACCGCGCTCGATACGGTACCCATGAGGCCGGACAACGTGCTGTCGCCAATGCTCGACGTCAGCGAATTCGCCGAATTCAGATCGCCATTGATTAGATCGTCCGCATCGGGGCCGGCATCCCCATACACGGGCGCCGTGAGATCCTGCAGCACCTCGCAAACGATCTTGTACGGGATGCGGCCGAACCGGTAATCCGGCTCGAACGTCCTGATGTAGACCATCAGATACAGCTCATCCCACGACAGCGCGATAGGCTGCGCCGCGTTCTTCATGCCTTCGAGCGTCAGCGCGCGATCAAGCGCCGATTGGCCATCTTGCGTCGGGAAAAAGATCCCCGACCATTCGAGTGGACGGGGATCCGGTCCCAATGCCTGAATGTCGCGCACCCCGCCGATCATCTTCTTGATCGCGAGCCGCTGATCGCCACCGAACCCGATGGACTCGGGGACCTCCATGTCCTGAAAGACGAAATCGCCCAGCGTGAGTGTCGTCATATCAGTATTTCAGTCCCGGCATCGGCAGACTTACGCCAGTGTCGACGCCGCCCGTGCTAGTGGAGAGTCCAGTTTGTTGCGCGATGTACGGAGTCACGGCTTGGGCTACTTTCTTGCCGTCGATGTTGATCGTGGTATGGACGAGCCCGTCGTTTTTGCCTTTGGTTGCGAATGCGGGTGCACCTCCTAGCGGGCCATTCCCTCTCGGGGCGGCGCTAGGATCCTGGGTGGTTCCGCCGCCCGGCAGCAGGCTACGGAACCACGCCCACTTGGACGAGAACCAGTCGACCAAGGCGCCAAATGCAGTTTGGATACCGGACCACACAGCTTTCACCTTCGGTCCAATCACATCCCAGTTGCGATAGATCAAATACGCAGCGCCAGCGATCGCCGTCAGCGTGAGGCCAATCGGGTTCATCAGCAGCGCGCGGCCCACCCACATGATCGCAGGAGCGAGCATCCGGAACGCGCCAACCGCGATGCCGGCGACGCGTCCGAAGGTGAAGCCCAGCCAATACAGTGGGGCCGTGAATCTCATGGCGACCGACATCGCGAGCAACGCGCCGCGGAACAGCAGAATGCCGCCAGCCGCGATCGACAACACCGAAAAGATCGCGAGACCTTGTACGAGAAACTTTGTCAGGCCGGGGTTGTCCTTGGCGAACTGCGTGATGCCCTTGATCGTGCTGATCAGTGCTGTGATACCACGGATTGCGAGCGGCAAAACGGAGTCACCCAACTGCAGCATCAGGTTTGCCCACTTCGCATGCAGATCCACTTCCTTTCCGTCCAGCGTGCCGCCTGCGGCTTTCACCGACGCATCGATCCCGAGCGTCTTGCGCTGAGCTTCCACGGAAGCGTGGATATTCGGCAACTGCCGGTCGATCAGCGAGAACATCGCGCCACCTGTACTGCCGAAGATCATCGCGTTTTCGCGCGAGATCTGCGCTTGGCTGGCGATGCCGAGCTTCGCGTACATGGGCTTGATCGTTTTCTCGTAGAACTCGACCGGATCGCTCGCGAACTGCGCCTGGTTGACGAGAGGATTGCCCTTGAACGACTTGATGCCGCCCTGGCTATTCCAATCGATCTGTTTGTTATCCCACACACCCGAATTTGCGAGTTCGTGCGCGACCTGATTCGGCAAACGGATGATGCCGTTCAGTCGGTTATAGGCGGTGCGCAGCGAGAAGCCTGCTGTGCTGCCCTTCATCTCACCGATGACCGGCTCAAGCTTGCCGAACAGCGCTTCGTCTGATAGGCCCTGTGCCGCGACGCCGCCGCGCGCCATGAACTGGCGATATTGCGACCAGTCGACGTTGCCGCCCGACGAGCGCATGGCTTTCCAGCCTTCGTCCGCGATCCGGTTGAAGTCGGTCGGTGATTTGAGTCCACCGCGCATTTCAATGAAGCGCAGCATGTCCATCGAGGACGTGCGGTATTTGGCCTTCGAGTCCTCGTCCATAGAAGACGTGGCGAACGCGATCTTGGCGAGCACCGGAGCCGCCAGCTTGGCGCCCTCAAGTGCGGCCGATCCGCCCAATCCTGATTCCCGGAAGACGCCCTGAGCCTCCGTCATCAGCTTCATGTTCTCAGTCGCCGACGAGCCCATGACGTTCATCGCTTTCGCGAATTGCGCCGCTTCGTTGTTCGTCTTTTCGCCCAGTCCATAGAGCGAGAATTTGGCGAGTTCGGTCTGGAACCGCTTCGCTTCGTCAAGCGGCGCCTGCAGTGCCTTCAGCCCGAAAACGCCCACGCCCACCATGGCGCCCCCGGCCATCATGAGCTTCTGGATTTGGCCTATACTGCGCTGGAGTTGCTGCGCGTTTTTGTTCGCTGCCATGAAGTGGCGCGAGAGCCCGAGCAGGCCCGCAGACACGGTTTCGACCAGCGAAAGTTTTACCGCGACACGATAGGCCTCAAATGCCATTTTGTTGCCTATATGCAAGTCCGCGCTTCGTGATTACACGGTGCGCCGTCGAAACCACGCAACCGAACTCTTTTGCGATCCGCTCATAACTGAGCCCTGCATTTCGCATTTCGTGCATGCGCCCAATTTCTTCTTCGCTGAACTTCCGAAGCGATATAGCCATGCGCCCAGACCATTCACCTGGGCGCTTTATCCCACGCTTCGCGGCACTGATTTTCGGCCCAGCGTCAGGGGATTTGGCCTTTCCTCTTTGCGAATCACCGATCGCCTGCTTATGCGCTTCTGAAAGGCTTTTGCCTAACTGACTCTGCCTTATGCGCTCGACAGCTTCGGGGCAAAACTTCATCCCTAAGTTGCTATGAGCGATAGCGCGCCGGTTGTAGCCATTCGCCGGGTCGCACGCGGCGAAGTAATCGATGTAGTGCTGCTCTCTTTCAATCAAACGGCTCGGATCCTCAACCACCTCAAGTATCTCGAATGCGAAAGCTTCGCCGCCATGTTTAAGCCATCCCGACTGAAGGTGCTTATTGACGTGGTAGCCGCCTCGCAGCATCCTAAAGTGATCTTTTCTGCGCCTTTCAATGCAACTTGCGGAGCCGACGTATAATTTCCCGTCGACTAGGTTTCTAATGGCATAGATGCCGCCGACGTAAGGAGGCCTATTAGCCATGCAAAATTCCTTTTCCCGCGCTCAAGAATGGTTGGCAGACCGGGTTTCGTTCGTTCAATACCCGCGCGTCCGGCGGATAAAGCCTAGAACCGTGGCCGATCGAGGACCGAACCAGCTAAAGCTCTGGGAAGGACTCTGGCTGATCTGGTTCGGCGTCGTCGTGATGGCTGTGTCAGGCGCACTGCTGATCTTCATGGGCCTGTTCTTCTGGCACTTCATCACGGGTTCGTGATGTGGGACACACGGATCTGGTCAGGCAACACATGCCCGCCTGCCAGCCCTATCACCGCCGCCCTCCCCAAGATCTCCATGATCTTGTCCTTGCTGCTGAATGCAGCCGTGCCGAGAACCGGCCGCGCTGGCATCTTGCTGGTACCGAACTCGTGATAGACCATCACGTCGCTTGTCGAGCCGATTGCGACTTCCAAACCCGCCGATTCATGGCTGATTGAGTCGCGCAACTCGCCCGTACGTAGCAACGGATCGTTTTCCGAATAACCTTGACGCACCCGGTCGTCTTTCGTGGCTTGCGCCAACTCCGGCCACGCCTGAAACGGACCAACTGCCGGCTGGTATTCGCCGATCTCTTCTTTCGCACGCGCTTCAACGAGCGCGCCAACGGCACTCATGCCACTGTGCATCGCCAACACAAATCCGCCAGCCGACAGCATCACCAGATGCTCGGCGAACTTGGCCATACTCCCGAATTCTTTCATTCTTGCTTCCTGAAACTCATCGTCTCGAAATCAAACTTCTGCCCTTCGATCTCGGAAAAGATGATTGAGTAAGCGGCCCGGGTTACATCGTCCAAACTGAATGCCAAATCGAGGTCAACGCCGTGCGAGACAAGCCATAACGCCTCGCGAATCGGCGCCGACGTTACGATTTTTTTAGTTCTTCGCGGTCGGCCTCCGCCGTGGATTCGCCGAAGTGTTCGTACACGCCTTTGTGCACTGCCGCGACGCCTTCATCGTCCAGCCGAACGATCAGCGCTTCCACATGTTTCTTCTGCTCCAGCGGAGGCACGATGATGCCGTCGATCGATGCGACGAAGATCAGCGGCATGACCATAGCCATATAACCCTGATTCGTTGACGAGTTGCCGACCGCTTCGGCGAGCCGAAACTGAGCCAGCGCGCCCGGCTTGCGCAGCACGATCTTGCGGCCGTTTGCGTCGACGACCTCCGCTTCCTGGGTGGCCCGCGCGATCAGTTGCTCGGTCGGGGTCTGAGTCCGATTTACGGTAACTTTCGTCATCGAATCAGACTCCGATCGTCAGCGGGATCTTCTTCGATGCGCGCCAGCCGACTTTGGGGTTGATCTTGTCCAGCCCTTTCCACGTGCCGGCGTCGGTCAACTTCAATTGCACGCCGGTATATTGGAACTGCGTGATCGACCCATCCAATTCGTTGATGGTCTGCGTGATGGCGGCGGTCGGAGGCGGGAGGCCAGCGTAAAAGTTCGCTTCGGCCTGCGTGAAATAGGCTTCCACGCTCGAATCCTGCCGGTCGAACTCGAAGGTGCCTTCGTGACCATTGGGCACATTGCGAAAGATCGTGTTGCCGGTGATCGTTTCGCTTTCGAGTTCTTTCGTGCGCGCCTTCGCGTCGAAGGAAATCGTGCCGTTGAAATTGACTTGCCCTGCGACGGAATCGAAGATCGTAATCTGTGATCCGTCACGGCCGATGTTAAAACTGTTATCGCCCACGATGTGCGGCTCCAAAAAAGGAAAAGCCCGCGCGCGGCGGGCTTAGGGATACAGAAGGGATCGATTAACCGGGCTGGACCGTCACGTTCACGGTGCCGCCGCCTTGCAGCGAGATCACGAACACGCGCACGATCGACAGGTATGTGACCTTGACGAGCGTCTGCATCAAGCCGAGTGCGACCTGGCTGCTCGGGTTGTTCGCGGCGTTCGTCTGGACCGAGAACGGAACCTGCGTCGGCGCATTCACGTTGCCGATGTACCCTAGGTTCAGCCAGAGGTTCATGAGGAACCCGGTGATGGCGTCATTCACATCGCCGCGCAAGTCGGTCGTCTGCGGATTACCCACCACCCAGCCGAAGTTCGACGCGAGTGTCAGCGCTAGGAAGTTCGTCATCGACGTGTAGGCTTCCGAATTCGTCGCCGCGTACGTCGAGCAGTTCATATCCGTCTGGAAGGCGAAGTAGTTGCCGCCCGGTGCCGGGTTCGCCAGATAGTCGAGGCGCCCTTGAACGGCGGCCAGCGCTTCGGAGTCGGCATATAGCAGGTTCTGGACGGAACGTTGCGTGCCGATGATGCCGTTGACGGGTTTATTGAGCGTCGACTGGTTCGGTGCGAGGTTCGCGCGCATCGCCGCCCAGAAGGTTGCCGGTCCAAGCAGGCGCTGCACGTTGTTGACGGTGTCCTGCCAGTACACCCAATCGCCGACCAGATCCTTGAAGCTGTAGTTGTCGACGCCTGCTGATGCGAGCAGTGAAGCGGTGCTAGCCACTGACGAGCCGACCGCGGCTTGACCCGCGCCGAAGATGCCGTAGGTGATGCCGAACTGCGCCATCGTGCTCCACTGCGACGGCGTCGAGTGGTCGATCAGGTTCATCGTCAGCACGTTCGCGTTTTGCAGCGCGTACATGCCGGTCGGCGGCGTTGCGTTGGTGCCAACCAGCGTTGCGTCGACCACGCCTGCCGCGCCATCGGTGCCGCCTGAGAAGGCGTAGGTCGCGAGCGCCGGGGCTGCCGCGGACGTGCCGACGGTCGCCACCACGATTTGCGACGGACCACGAACGCCAGATTGACCGTTGTTGATGGCACTGACGAGATTCGTCCAGCAGCCCACGCCGAGAGCGATCGTGCCCGGAGTGCCTGCGCCGCCACCTGTGAGCGTCGCGGTGGCCGTGGTGTAGCCAGAGCCCGGCTGCACCACGAGCGGCGTGCCGAGGCCCCACACGAGGTTGATGATGGCGCCAACACCGACACCGGACGTCTGGATTTGGGTGTTGCCGGCCACGGGCGCTGTACCGCCGCCGAGTGAGCCGGCATTCGTGACCGTCAGAGCGGTGATGATGCCGGAGGCTGCCGTGACCGTCAGCACGACGCCATTGGCCAGCGTGATCGTGTCAGCGGTCACATAGCCGCTGCCGCCCGATCCACCGCCGCCCGTGATATTCGCGGACAGGACTTTCAAGGTAGCCTGAACGATCGCCTGAACGCCGCCCGCGGTTTGCGGTGCGCTCGTCGCGACAGCCGGAACCGAGGTGTAGCCTGTGCCCGGAACGACGGTGCCGAGGATCACGCCCACGCCAAGGTTGTCGTAAATCTCCGACAGGAAACCGGGCAATGCAACCGTGCATTTGAACGTCGCCGGCTTCGTTCCGTTGGCGAGCGTCGCGGTGAGCGTGTTACCGACCACGCCGGTATAGAAGCCCGTAAGCGTCGCGCCGGTCGCGGCTGAGCCATCTTTCAGCGCGGATGTCGCTGCGGTGTCTGTTCCGTCAGTCACGCGCACAGCCGTGTTGTTCGTCTGGCCGAGCATGAAGTTGATCGCCATCGCGGTCGCGAGGTCGTACTTGCGGGCGTTCACGGGACCGAGCATGAGACCGGCGATCTGCGGCGAACCCACGCCATAGGCGCTATTGACCGGACCCCACGAAGCGACACCGACCTCGCCGAGGCCATTGCTGGCGACACCTTGAACGACGGCAGGCGGTGCGACCACCTGGACATATGCGCCCGGCGGCAATTGGCCGGCGAGATTCAAACTGCCTGATTGGTAAATCGGCATTGCGTAACTCCAAACGAAAAAGCCACCCGAAGGTGGCTAGGCAAACTGGAATAAGGGGGAATTACTGCGGAGCTACGCGATGCACGTGATGTTTGTTTTCGCCATCCATGACAGCTTGAATCTCGCCAGCATCCGAAATCGGATCGCCGCGGCGATACTCGCCAAACGGATGCACCACGACGAGCATGAAATCGGGCTTTGCCACTTTCGGGGCCGTCACAACAGTTTCTTCAGCCATGTCGGCTCCTAATAGGTTCGCGAGGCGAGCGGATCGCCCTGCATGTCTTCAAAAATGAGTTCTGCAGCAACCACGGTGGCAATCTGCTGCGTCACGGTGGTGGCGTATTCGACGAGGTAGAACAGATCGCGCCGATACGTTTTGGCCTTCTCCAGCACGTCTGACAGCAGGCTTCCGGCCGGCTTGATGTTCGAACCGTAGCCATCTGGCATCGTGAGATTCGATATCTGCGCGAAAGCGGTCTTGATCGCGGCCGATACTGCGGTGCGCGTGGTCGGGTCCGGCGCCCAGACGGTGATCTGGATACGCTGGTCTTGCCGCTCCCATTCGGTGGAGATCTGGCCTGACGTGCCCACGCGTGCGGCTGTTACGCGGACACCGGCAGGCAGCGTGATCACTGTGCCAGAATTGACCGTGCCGGGATACTTCGCGGCGATCAGTGCGCTGAGGCCGGTCGCGATCGAGGTCAGCGTGTCGCTCGCCTGCACCGGGTAGATGAAAGCCTGCCCCGCGATCAGCGCGGCGACGTTATGCAGCGTGAAGGGTGAAGGCATTGCGCCGCCGACCGTGAGCGTCGAGCCGGCGGACACGAGGGTTATCGTTGCTGCTGCAACCGACATCACGCTTTGCTTGGGTCGATACCGCGTCGTATTGCGCTCCTGCCCGGCCGGGAAAATACTCACGTTGACCGTGCCCGCCTGCAGATCCTGGTCGAGCGAGGATGCCGTCGGCCAGCCGGGATAGACCTTGACCATCGAGCCGCACACGGACGGCTGGCTCGTGCCATTGGGATAGACGAAGGCGCTGCATTGCGCGGTGAGAACATTGAGGACGTCGGAAATATCGCTCATGTCTCGGCCTGCATCGCGGTGATTCTCCACCCGAGGTCAGTTTTTTCCGCGCTGCTGATGATGAACCGCCGATCGATATCGTCGGTGATGATGTCAGCGCTGCGCAACGTGACACCGGGGAACGCCGGCAACAGGATCGCCCACCATGGCAGCCGAACGTCGCCGGGCAGCACCGCGCCATCCTTCTCGCCCTTCGCACCCTGCAGAACAGAAGCCGGCCACGCCGTCATCAACTCGGTCTGGTTTTCGTCGACCGTGCCACCGTAAGGATTGGCGCCCGGCAACGTCTGCTGCTGCGGCCGATAGATATTCAGCGTGTTCGTGCACTGCACCGCCAGGATCGGCAGCAGGGGCTGCATTGCTGCGATGAAAAACATCTGATCTGCGCTTTGCAGATAGTCGCCGACAGCCGTCTGCGTGCCGTCCACCAGCGCATACCACAGCGGCTTGGCGTACGGATTGGGCTTGCTGTACTTCATGTCCTGCGCGTTGAAGCTGGCAAGGAGCGTGGCTATCGGGCCGGATGCGAACGGGTTTATCGGCGTGGTCGGGCGGAACTGGTTGAACGCGGTGCCGATGTATTGGGCCGATTTAGCGTAGCCGTAATAGATTTTCGACTGCAGGAACTCGCCATTCATATCACAGCTCCATAGCGTCGATGCCCATGCCACACGACGAACACAAATCGCAAGCCACCTGACAAGCAGCGTAAGCATCGAGGCCGAGGTGCATCGCAGTCATTGCATAGTCTTGCCCACTGCCGATCGCTACATGCTTCCCAGCGAACAGAATGCCTTGGTCGCTGTTCGCATACACAAACGGAATACCATCTGGGCGCACGACAAGCATCCGCGCAAATTCGTCGCCAATAACTGCAGGAAGATCACCCGGCACGAAGCCATTTGCAGCCCATGCGTACATAACGAGCGCACGATTCGTGTCGCCTGCGGTGCCGATGAGGGTCCCGTCAGGGAGCGCTCCGATTTTCTTCATGGCGAACTTGCCGCCATTCATTTCGCATTGCCGATCGGCAGCCAAGGTCTTTCCGTCAAAACAGATGACCGTCATCAAACCACCAATGAATTTGAAGGACCGCCGAAGTTCGGGCCGGGAGGAACGCCGAGGAAGTTGCACAGCCGGCGGCGCCATGAGTCGAATAGGCGATCACGGTCTTCTTGCTCGCGGGGGTTGTGAGTCCATACCGCAGCGACGGATGTATCGAGGTTCGCGCTTGTCCCTGGGATCGCAGACTCCAGCGTGTACAGGTTCGTTAGATACGTATTCGCGACTACGGCGCCCTCATTGGCGCTCATGTGCTGCAGACGATATTCAAGCGCGAGGTATTGACGCATGATCCACGGAAACGGGAACACGACATTTCCGTCTCCCATCGCCGGGTAGCCGCAAAAGCGCCGGACATCGGTCAACTGCGCGTCAGTGAAAACGTACGGAACGAACGCCATTACTGATGCTCAATAATTGCACCGGATTGCGCCAGAGCGAAGACGATTGCGGCATCTTTGACCGGGTCAAACTCGGTTCCGGCGGCATAGAACGCGTGTGAGCGGCCATGCTTGGTGATACCGTGGTTCTTCACCAACACGACGACATTGCGGAATTCTGGCTGCTCGGCTGGCGCTGCTTTCTTTGACTCGGCCATTCGGGCCTCCTGAATTTGGGCAATAAAAAAGCCGCCTTAGTGGGCGGCTCTCAAAATATTCGGTTACGGCTTAAGCTGCCTTCGGCAACGCGAACGGAATCATCGCCAATCGATGAATCTCTGCCGCCCTGTCGGGTGAGAATTCTTCTGCAGTCTTGTGCTTCTTTTTCAGATTGCACTTCAAGCATGCTGGCGCAATGTTTCCAGCCTTGTTTCTGCCGCCTCGCGCAAATGGCGTGATGTGCTCAATGGTCATTCGGCCGGGCTCACCGCAGTAGCAGCACTTGTGACCGAAGACATGGAGAATAGCTTCCCATGCGTCGTGGCCTAGCTTGTGGCCATCATCGTCATAGATCGCGCGATCTTTTGTGAACGCGTGGTAAAGGCGCGAGTGATCCATGCAGCGTTCTCGGCGCCCGGGCTTTGTCCAGTAATGCTTCTGCTGATGCGCCTTATGTTTTTCCGGGTTCGCCTGACGCCAACTTTTCCAATATGCATTGGCGTGCTCCCGGTTGGCTTCCGCCCATTTCCGCATGCGCCGGGCGGCTATCGATGGGTCCGCAGCGTGGCGCTCCTTGGAGCGGACGGCATGTTTGGCTTTTGCTTCGGGCTTTAGACCCTGCTTGCGATCCTGCGCGGCTTTCTTTTCTGGATTAGCCTTTTGCCACGCAATGACTTTTTCTTTCGTGCACGGAATGCAATACCCAGCCCACACAGGTTTTCCAGCGCGATTCTTGGTCTTGTAGAAATTCCCCGCGGCAATCTTGGTTTGTTCGCAACGCGGGCACCGTTTTTCTTCGGCACACGGTTCAAGTGTGATGGTTTTCATGCTTTCCTTGACTAGAGGAGACCGTTGAAGTGCTTGGAAACTGGCGGTCAAACCAGCTTGTCGGGTGCCCCCTATCCAAGCCCTTTAATTGTAACCCTAAATCAGATTACAAAGACTCTAAGAGTATGCCCCGTTTGAAAGCGGAACTGTTGGCCGTCGGCACGGTCGCTGCGGTGGTGGTGATATCGCTGGGCACAACAAAGCCGCCGATGTACGACCACGTCTGCGTCACCACCTGCTTGAGCGCATCCAGCGGTTCGCGCGTCACGTGCGCGATGCCTTCCACGATGGTGATCAGTTCGTCTTTGTCCACCGTCGCCAGCGCTTCGGCGTATGCCGTGTTGGTGAACTCGCCCTCGACCAGCGCGCCTTGACCGCACAGCAACGCGCGGCGAACCGTACCCACACCAGACAAAGTCTGAACCGGGTTTAGATTCGTTTCCTGCAAGCGCACGCCGAGCATTTCGGCGATGATGCCGCGCCGATACTCTTCAGTCGTCACCTGACCGCGGAAGAATTGCTGGAACGCCGGGTCGCTATACAATCCGGTCGCCTGAATCGGATCGATGTACAGGTTGTACATGCCCGAGCTGTTGCCCACCGGAACGCCGTTGGCCGACATCGTGGCCTTCGCGTTCAGGATCATGTTCATCGTCAACTTGCCGTTGTTGATGTCGCTGGACGACGAGATGGCGGCCGTGGTTGCAGCCATCACATTGCCACTCGACGTGCTGGGACGCAGTACGTACGGCGCGACCGCAGACACGACCGGCTGAGCCAGCGTACCGTCTGCCACCGTGACGTTCGTCGAGAACGTCAGCGTGCCCGACACACCGCCAGGCGATGTCGACACGTTCGAGCCGTCAGCAGATGAACCGGTCAGCGAGTAAATGTCGCTGCCCACCGTCACGTTTACCGGGAACGAGCTCGACACCGGCACCACCTGGCCGAGCGTGTTGAACGTGTTCTGGAAACCGCGGATGTCATCGACCGAGATCGTCGGCCCCGTCGAGCCCAGCGTCACACGAACGCGCGTGTTGCCGCCGAGATACGTGTTGAACAGCGTTTGCTGCGCGAGCGTATCGACCGAGCGGAATGCTTGTTCGCCAAGCGTGTACGCGTTGCGCAGATACAGATCGGCAATCGCAACCTTTTGGGTCACGATGTTGATCTGCATGTTCGCTGCGTACTGCGCGATCGCCAGCACATACTGCTCGACCGAGTAGTTCTGCGGGGTCAGTCCACTGGTGATGTCGCTATTGGCAGCGGGCGACATCGGCGTGGTGTTCGCCGGCAGCAAGCCCGTGCGGGTCTTGGTGATGGTTTCACCGATGTTGGCCGTGAACGGCTCGCGATCGGCGATGTCACGGAAGCCGAGTTTGGCTTTGAGCGGCAGGTTGAACTGATGTTCAAGCAGGCCCGTTTGGATCACGCTTTGCAGCGCGGCCGGGAGGTTATTGATAGACATAGCGTGAGTCCTGTTAAAACGAGGAATGAAGGGGGGAATCGATTGCTTTCCCCTCGTCGTCAGGACTCACGGGGTAGTGCGGGTACGGCTTAATGCGTTTTGATCTTCACGCCGAGTTCGCGCGCTTTTGCCTGAAGTTCGGCATCCGTTGCGGTCTTGGCGTCGAATGGCTTCGGCTTTTCCTTGGGAGGGACCGGATCGATGCTGCTGCTGCTCGATGCTTCCTTGAAGAGATACGGCTTGGCTTCTTTCAGTGCCTTGAGCATGTCTTCGGCACCCACCACTTCGCCCTTCTCGTCAAGCTTCACGGTCGACAGATCGGCCAGTTTCAGCCCGTCCAGATCAACCATGCCAGCCTTGATGGCTTCGGCCTTGAGTTCGGCCCGAATGATGCGTTGCTCGGCGGCCGTGTGCGTTTCCTTGACCTTGGCATCTGCATCCGTTGCGGCTTTCGTCGCACGGGCTTCGGCTTCGGTCTGCGCGAGCGTCGCTTTGTCGACGGCTTCCTGAGCCTTCTTCTCGGCTTCGTTGGCGCGCGTGCGGTATGTGGCGTTTTCTTGCCGCAATTCCTGCACGTATTCGCGGGAGAACGTTTCCTTGCCTTGAACCGGAACCACAGGCGCTGTCGGCGCCACGTGCGTGGCATCGTCGCCTTCTGGCGACATCAAGCGGTTCTGCATCATCATTTGGCGCAACAGGGTAGGCATCTAGCCCTCACAAATAGAAATAGCCGCATCGAGCGGCTGTAGTTGATATCCGGCATCGAGCCGGGGTAATGCGGGAATTATTTACTCGGCGATCTTCGCCTGGACCTGCGCGGCTGCATTCCGCTCGGCCATGTCCGCATCTGCAAGCAGCTTCTCAGCGGCGGGGTTCTCAATGTCGTATTTCGCAGCCAGAACCTTGATCGCCGTTTCGCGGCTCAACAGGCCGGCATTGCAGAGTTGATGAAGCGTATTCGCCTCCATCTGCATGTCCGACATCGTTGGCGGGAACCACTCGGGCCAGCGCAATGAAATGCCCTGTTTGTGATCGATCTTGCCGACCTTCTCGCCATCCTTGAACACGAGCGCGAAAGCCTGAGACGCTTTGGCGATCATGCAAATGAGTTCGAGCAGCGCGCCCTCGCCGTAGCTGATGCGCAACCGGTCAGCGAGATTGATCAGCGCTCCCTGCATGATCTCCATCGCGCGGCCGGACTGAGCCGTGGCCATCTTTTCGGGGCTCGTCTGATTGCCGTGCATCGTTTCTAGCGCTATCTCGCGCAGATGCTTGACGTATTCGAGGACGGCAGCAGCGCCTGTGCCGTTGATCTCCAGCAGCTTGGCATCGCCTTGCTCGCTGACGATCAGCGCATTGGCAGCACCCTTCACGGTCGCGCCTTTGTTGCCAAACAAAGGCTCTTTGATGAGCAGCGTCGGGTCGGACGTGTACTTCAGTCCTCGCCCAGCTTGCGACAGCTGATAGTCGATCTCGATCTGCGTCTCGATCGCTTCGTTCGGGAACGTCGGAAGTCCATCGATGGCGTCGCCGCCTGGCAGATTCTTGATCCATACGACCGGCACGAAGCCTAAGTCATGCTTGACCGTGCGCTTCTTGTCAGGCTTGGGAACAACCGGCTTCAGTTTGGCCTCAGCCACCTTCCATGGCGTGAACCATGTTTCAGCAGCCTGATCCCACACGCGCTGGAACCAGAAATCGGCCTTCAGATCATCGTCGGCAATCGTGTAACCGGTCGCTCGGAGGCTTGCGCCTGAGACCTTGTACAGTTCCGTGACGGCTTGCAGCGTGTCAGGTGCCTTCGGGTTCCATGTCGGCGTGAGATACGATGTATCCATCACCTCGAAGAACACGCGCTTGCTCAGTACCTTGAACAGGATGGCCGCGCTGCCCACGCTTCCGTGCGTGGCTGCATCAATCATCACCTGATTCAACGCAGACTCTTTGATCAGCTTCTGAAGCGCTTTCTTCTGACCCTCGTCCTTGAGCTCAACCGAAGGGAAATGCGCTTCGGAGAACAGCAGCGAGACCGAATCGTCAACTACCGTGCGGCACAGATTCGAGCGGACGCTCGGCCGGCGCTCACGTAGAGGGATGTATTCCTCGGCGTCGTTCTTCTCTTTGCCGAATGCGTGCTGGAGTTCGTCGTACAGCGTGCCTGCCAGGACGCGCTGAAGGACCTGGATTCGGAATGCGCGCTCCGGGAAATCCTTGTCCTGATTGAACGTTTTTTGGAGGGTCTTGAACATTGGCGTGTCGGAAGCCGCGCACGGCCGTTATCGAATCATGTGTGGAACGTGGGCACCATGCGTCGCAATACCCTTAATGCTCGGCCATTCGACGTCCACGCAATACCCGATGGCGGTCGTAATGTGCTGGTACTTGTTCTTTTGGTCTTCCTGAAACGTCGATCCTTCCTGCAACTGGACCGTTGCCAGACCTTTGTCGCACCACTTAGCGGTCGTCGGATTGACGAACAGGCTGCGCATGCCGTCTGCGGTGCGAATCTTCGTGCGCACCGCGTTCTGCCGATCCTTGATGGCCGGCGCAGCAGGCTTGACCTTGCGCACGAACCGCCAGTTATGCGCCTTCAGCACGCCTTCGATATCGGTGTAATCCGATGCGTGACCGTGTTTCTCACCAGCTCGCCCAGCAGGATCGCCATAGATCAGCACTTCGCGATTCTGGTGATTGACAAACTTCTCGACAAACTCCATGGCCGATTGCTTGGAAATGGCGCTCGTCAAAACGATTTCATCGAGCAGATAAAGCCCGTTGTCGCGCCGCACGCCAATCGCGGAGGACAGCGGCGTAAAGTTCTGGTCATGCATCCACAGCAACTGTTCGTGCGGCTGAATGCGCGCGTCCGTGTGGTTTGTGCGGTCGTAATCCTCGTAGATGCGGCCCGTTGCACCCTCAAAGCTAGCCTCGTATTCCTGTTTGTACTGCTTGGCCGACATCTGGCGCTTTGCCGCGGCGATCGTGTCAGCCGGCAGGATTTCCGCACTCTTCCAGTGGAATAGCTTCCAGTCCGGATCGTTGCCCGACTCGGCGTACTGCGCCATGTCGTAATAGTGATTCAGCCCGTCAGGAACGCCGATGAGCCAGCACCATGCCTTGTATTCAGGGCGAGTAGGATTGAACGTGTCCAACGCAGGACGGATGTTCGCCTCCCACGCTTCAGCTTTCACGTCGGCGATTTCGTCAATCACGCCACCCGACCAGAACACGCCTTCGATGCGCTCCGGACGATCCAGGCCGATCAGTTGAACCTGCGTGCCGTTGTCCAGATAGATCGTGAGCTCTGTCTCGGACGGCGCCTTGGAACATAGGCTCGTCAGGCACAGCTTCTTCATGTCCGCCCAGTAGATCTTTTTTACCTGATCTCTGGTAGGCGCGGCAATGAAGTACATCTCGCCGGCATTCTTCATCGCCATCTTGGCAACGAAGCGCTTGGCTCGTTCAGTTTTGCCTGATCGCCGGCCAGCAGGAACAACCGGGAAGCGAACGCCGTTCTCTACGGCATGAATCAGTTCCGTCTGCACCGGATGGTCAATCAACTTGTACCAGCGGGCCAATTCACGCTGTGTTTGCAGGTTGAGTGCCATCAGTCGGGGAGGTGAGCCGCAATCTCCTTTAGAAGTTGCGCGTTGTCTTTGACAGGCTGCGCCGCCGCCTCAGCGATGCCGTATGCCTCACGTTCGAGAGCGACCAGCACCTTAATCGTGTCGGCCATCTTCTTCATGCTGTCGATTCGGCCAGCACTGGAAATGACCTTCTGATACAGGTCGTTGCGCTTGTCTTGTCCCTTGTCATCCTCGGCCCTGAGCATTTCGCCCAGTTCGTGGAACAAGTCAATGCTTCCCGTTTCAGCTTCCAACTCGGCAAGCAGCGACATCGCAAGCGTTCTGGCACGGGCGATATCTTTGCGCTGGGTGAGTTTGACCGTCGCAACAGTCTCGGCCCCCGCGTCGATCAGTTCGCGCTCCGGGATCGCACCTTCTGTGCGAACCTTGCTGCGAACCTCTGCGGTGCGAACCAGTGCGTCTGCCTTGGCCTGTACCTTTGCGGCAAGGTCTCGAACCCATCCGTCACGCTTGGCACGCTTGCGGATTGCGGTATCGGTAATGCCTTGCGATGCGGCGATCTCGCGTATGGATAAGATGCCGACCCGGTAGTCGGCTTCGATCCGCTCCCAGTCCGGCGCCGCTTTATCTGGCTGCGCCATTGCTTGCCTTTGAGTGATTATTTTCTTGTGGCTCGGGCGACGTTGGAGAAATCTACTCAGAAACTGCGCATCCCCGCCGCCATTCCCTGGGGAGGCCCCAGGAGCGCCACGTGATGCGCTGCGCCGGTTGTTTCAGGCACTCAGCGCTTGCCTGGGCAGCGGGCGCAATGATTAGCCTATGCCCAGGCGGGCGGAGCGGCTGAAATGCGCCGGTGCTGCGCTTGTAAAAAAGCCCGCTCTAGGCAGGCAATCCGGCGGCTCTCGCCAACTGGAGGAGATTTGGTTTCTTAATCTACAGAGGCGCGCATGTGACCGCCGGGGATCAAGCGGTCCGCCTCTACGACCGCAGCGAGCACATCACGCGCCCATGCCATGCCTTTTGTGCAAACAATCCGGCAACTACCGCCGTCAGCGAACTCAAACCCCTCTACGGCGATCTCAACGCCCTTAGCCGTGTAATCGATGGTCACGCGCCCGAATTTTTTCAGGTCGGTGTAATCAATGTCGGCGGCGGGAAGCACCATGCCGGGAAGTGATTTGATCATGCGCCCTCTAAATGCAAAAACATCTTGACGTTACGCGCGTAACGTATATAATAGATTCATGGGTTCAGCAAAACCCGCAACCAACCGGAGATTAAAATGAACAACGTCTCGATCAACACCACTGTCACGACTACTCCCGATTTCAGCGGTTTCAAGTTTTATGTTGAGGCTGGTCAGGCATTCGATGCCGATGACTATGCTGAATATACAAGACTGAACCGCGCCGATCTGAACGCGCGCGACGTTCACGCTGCGCAGGATGCCGCATCCCAGTTGCGTGACGGCGAATGGTTGGAAATTTCTCACGAAATCGGCGATTGACCTTATTAAGGAGGAAGCACCATGTCCAAATTTGCCGTCATCATCGCCGACCTTAACAGCAGCGAGCTCGGCTACATTGTGAGCACGCATCGCAGCGAGGGCGCAGCCATCAAAGCACAACCTGACGCGCCGGGCGCTTATGTCGCCCACCGCAAGCCGGATGGTGAGTGGGAGCGCTATCTTGATGCTCGTGATCGCCGCGAAACTCCACCCGCTTTCACTGCCGCTCAACGCGTCCGAAAATCCGAATCTGCTCTGCGTGAGCGTGGCGGTCGCCGGCTTCCGGGCGGCTCACTGCAACCCGACGCCGCCGCAGCACTCGATACTCTGCAGCGATCCGGCTATGCAGCTAGCGCTACTGCGGTCATTGCGCGCGCGCTGCTCGAAGCAGCAAGCAAATATTTTTAATATTTATACACACAAATATCTTGCATTCTTGTTTTGTGTGTATATAATAGAGTCATGGATGCAGCGAGGTCCACAACAAACCGGAGAGACGAAATGACCAAACTTCAAGCCCTTACCGCCGAATTTCCGATGCTCGCGGTCTTCACCGAATGCGCTGAATTCACCAGCAGCACCACTCCTGAAGCAGCAGTCGAGGCACTATCTGAGCAAAGCTTTGGTTTTCTTCGTAGCCGCTTGACTCGCCTCGCCGCGGAAAAGACCAAGCCGAAGTTCGTAGAAGCCATGTACGGCGCACCCACCCGCATCGCCGCAGACCATCAAAACGACGAATAACACCGGCCCTCCGGGACTCCCACTGGGGAATCAAAATGACCATTCGCATCGCACACGCAGGCCATGAAATCGTTGTCGTGGATGAAGACCAAACTATTTCCAATCAATGCAGTCCAGGCGATACCGCAATCACCAGACAAGAAGGTGGGTATGTAGTCTCGTTTGTGGGAGAAGACGGCGAAGTGAATAGCTGGGAGGATGTCTTCGACGCGGTTGAAGAAGCAATTCACGCCATAAAAAGCATCTGAGGCATAAAAATGTCTAAATTTGCCGTAGTGACCTTCGACCCTAACTCGGATGCGTTCGGCGACATCATCAGCACGCATCGCACCGCAGCTGCCGCCGAAAAAGCGCTCAATAAGATTGATTATGCCCGTTGGATATACATCGCACGCCAAAAAGTGGGCGGCGAGTGGGAAAGACCCGGCGAGGCACGTGATCGCCGCGAAACGCCGCCGTCACTCGGACGCCCCCCAGAAATGACGGGGGGAAAGCGTGTGAATGTCTATCTTGATGCCGCTAGCGTCGCTAAAGCGCTAAAGCGCGGAAACGGCAATCTCAGCGAGGGAATTAGAATTGCCCTCGCTGATCCACTCACTTGATTCAAATTCATGGCTGGCATCGGCTTCGACTGACGCAAAATTCCGCTCAGTACCAAAAGTTTTCCCCGATGCCATGCATGAATTTTGAGCCAGCCGTTCGTAAATCTTTTCAACTTCCGCAGAATGTGCCATTCTTAGCGTTTCTGCGATGCGATTACAGCTAGTCACGTCTGAATCGGCTTCATTCAAGCGTCCTGGACAACGATTATTGCCCATCCACTTCTTCAGCATCCGCTGAAAATAGCGCTTTGATGCTCGATGGACGCAGAGCGACTTTCTCAAAGTCATCATTCCGGCACCACGGATTTTTTCTCGGTACATGAGCTATCTAGCGGATTCCGGCATATTCTTTTGCCTCGTTGCCGGCTCTCAAGGAAACGCGCCGACATGCGACTGCGCACAAAGTCGTCGGCGCAAGTACTGTGCGCTTCCTTGAAAGCCCTCGGCATGGGGTGCTGGATTCGAACCAGCACTGCACGGTTTTGGAGACCGGCCGGCTACCGTTGCCACAACCCCAAGCGGAAAGCCCTCGTTTCGTGAGGGGCCGGCCGCGCAGCGCTACGCGAGCACCAATTAATTACACACCCGACTTTACGGGCACCTTGATCGCGGTGTTGAAGAGAGAATCCCCTATCGCCGCCGTTATATGGCTGATGCGCTTGACGGGGCGGACTACGGTGGTTCCGTTGCAGGTGAAGCCTCACCACGCACAGAGGCCGTTTGGCAATGTGCTGACGGGTCAATCCGTGGCGCTGTCGCTCTCACGACTAACCCCGCTTCCACCATCACCCCCAAGAGGTTCTTGAGGCTCAGTAAGCAGAATCATGCGTGAAGGCTGCCGCTACCGGCGGCAAATCGCTAATGCTTCGGCCCAAACACCGCGTCGGCGGCATCGATCGGGTCGATATCGGCTTTAAAATAGGCCTCCATGCGGACCAGAATCACATCGCATGGACTCCATGGTGGTGTGATGTAGCCTCGATCTACCGCCCAGTCAAAGACGCTGTGCGTCCATGCATGCAGCTTTTCTTCTCTGGCTGTAGGCATGGATCATGACCGGTAAACGAACAAAGCCCCGCGCGGCGAACCTGCGGGGCTTGATATTCAACATATGATCTAGCGTTGGTAAGCGAACTCGCCGTGAAACAGCAATGCTGCCGCTCGATATGCTTCGCCAGCTTCAGCCGCAGATCTGAATGTGCCAAGGTGTTTATTCTTTGGCCCAACACTTATGCGCGCGTGCCACCTTCTATCGCGCTTATTCCAAGTCACACCCTTAAACCCGGAAGAATTATTGGCTTGCGCCCCGCGGTTCTGTAAGTTCTGAGAGTTCGAGCAGACTCGGAGGTTCGCGCGTTGATTGTTGAGCTTATTGCCATCGATATGATCAACAACACGAACATCGTCGTACGATAGCCCAGCTAAAACACGATGCATCGAAATCCGAATTACTTTTCCGGATCCTGCCGATCGCTGCTCCGCTGCGGACGCGGTGCTGCTCGCGTATCCGTTATTGAGGTGCCATTTCCACACCGACAATATATTGAAGTCTTCGTCGTCGATTAGCGCAAATTTGCCTTGGGTAAGAGGTATTTCGCGCATCTTTACTATTCACTCAAGGCATTCACGGCAACGTTACGAGACTCGTGCATCCGCTCAATATTGCGGTCGGTTTTTCATCCATATCGCGCTCACGTTATTCGCGGGCGCAACTTGGCTACCCCCAAAATGTACCGGTTTCCGTCCCGGTTTTCACGATATTTCTGAAAGTTCATGTCCCGCTTTTTGTGGCACCGGTGGGGCGGGTTGATTTGCTACCACCTCGCGCCATTGATACAAGGTTGATGCACCGTTGACCGCGTGCGGCGGCCAGCGCTTCACCGAGCCGCAGTCAACTAGGGCGGCGATTGCTCGCTGAACGCTCTTTTTGACTGCGGCCCGCTCGCGGCCCAATGCTTGCGGTGCAACGTAGCGGATGATTTCACGCATCTTGAAATCGCGGCCAGGGTACGGCGCCATCAACTCTATAATCTCACGAGCAAATTTCATTCGAACTCCGAGGCGATGCGCTGGCGGGCGCGGTAGATCATGCTTTCGTATGCCTGCACGGTCACATTGGCGTAACTGGCGGCGCAACACAGGCCGTTGGGTGTCCAGCGCTTCGATTCGTAGGTGGCCACGTATTCGGCCTTCACCACGCGGCGCTCGACGATGGAAAGCGTCGTATAGATGCGCTGCACCTTGAGCGCGTCGTCGATGTGGATCGGCGGGGGCGGCCTATCGTCCGGGTCCGTGGCCCATAGCCCTTCCGGGATATAGTCACTCTCCAGCGAACCGCACTGAGGCGGCAGCGGCCCCGGCGCCGGCCCAGATCGGCACCAGCGCACCCAGTTGTAAATTACGTGATCCAACCAATTGCGCGGCTTTTCCATTGCTATCCCCTTTCCGAATACAAATCACAGCGCCTTGACCGATGATCCTCAAGCCAATATTTCTTCTCATCGAGCTTGCAAGTCGTGTAGCAGATATCCGCCACGCGTCGCTCGATATAGCTTGCGCAACCGATGCATGTTCTTCCGCGTGCCGACATTTCTTCCTCTTGCCGGCGAATCGCTACGCTTTCGGCTGATTGGCTGCGCTCCCATTCGCGGTTACCCCAGTCATCGCGGCGGTTGAAAGTCAAGTGCGCACTCCAAGTTTTCGTTGCGTCGCCAGCGCCTTCTCACACGACTTGCAGCGCGGGTAATTACCAGGCAGGAAGAGCGCGGCTTCCGTCGCTAGTACGCGGGTGCACAATGACTGCCGCATCCCTGCATACTCATCGCCGAACCAGTGAACCTTGTCCCCAGCGAAGATCTTCTTGGCCCACTGTGGAAAGCCACGACCCTCGGCCGCGCCTCCCCCGATGAATCCCTCGCGAATCTTTCCGTCGACGAACACGACCGGCTGCATTTCGCCGGGGATAATCGGTGTCAGGCGAATGACTCCTTTCATCTCAACTCCCGCAATGGTTGGAGTCGGCCGGCGCACCACACGCGAGACACTGCCGAACCTTGGTCGTGTCCGGATGGAACGCCGCACAAGCCTCATCGCCGCCAGTCGTCTGGAATCGCGGACTGCTGCGATTCAGGCAATCGTCGTTGAAGCTGTCGAAGTATTCGCAATCGCCGCAGGTTTTCATGCCACCACCCCAAAGAATCCGCCATCATAAAGCAGCCACGCGAGCACGGCGATATCGAAGCATTTAAACCAGGCGCTATGCAGGCCGCGCGGCTTACCGTGTCTTGCGGCGGCGATTCCAAGCCCGATCGAGCAGAGGATGATGAGTGTGATTTGTGGCCAGTGGAATGTCATGCTGCCTCCATAGATGGATGGTTGCGGGACTCGGCGCGCGGCACCATTAGCCACTCGTAGTCGAATAGATAGTTGTGTGCATTGCCCTGTAGGTTGTAACGACTCCGCGATATCGACACCTTTGCGAAAGTGCGCATACCCGGTTCGATCTGGGCCGGGGGCCGGTGGACAACGGTGCCGTCCAGTCGCAGCAACGTGTGTTCGCCGTAGGTACAGATATTCTCTGACTTGGCCTGCGCCTCCATCTGTGCCATCGATTCGTCGCAGTCGTCGCTCAATTCGAATGGCTGCACGCAGAATTCCGTAGGCGCGCGGTCGCACCAGACATAGTTAATATCGTCGGTGCCAAAACCGTCCGCATGCCAGCCGGGTCGATTAAAGCACCTGTCGCGGTCAACATGAAGGTGCTTGGCCGTTAGATAAACATGTTCGTCTGGATGCGCAAACATGCATGCGACCTCAACCATGGGATAGAAGCACTTCAGGTTAGGCGGCAAGCGAATATCTGACCCCGGCATGCGAACCGGCATGTACTGCACGAACAACATCTCCGGCGGCTCAATAACGACTCTGCCCATAACATCCGGCGCGTTACCCGCGATCATGGCCGCGCCCTTTCGAACACGTACATCATCAGTTCCATCTGCACGAAAATGGCGCCACAGCCCAGATAGCGATATTCCTGCAAGATGTCGATAGGCATCTCTGCGCCGGTCTTGAACAGGTAGAACGTGCGATCCTCAGTCGGGGCCGTCGTCTCGACAATCGCCCACGCCCAAAGCGCTCCATCGAGGCCATCGATACGGATAATTTCCGCTCCGCATGGCAAATCAATAGTCGAGACTTCCATAAACGGAATGCGGTACTTAAAGATTTTCTTCATGCGACCTCCATCTCAGGTTGATTGATTGCCGCCTTCTTGAGCTCCCGAACCTTTGCTCGGTAAAAAGCTTTCATTTCCAATATCTCCGCCAAGGTGAGTTTCAGCGGCGGATGGTCTTTCTCCAATTCCTCGACCGCCTCCAAACCGATTCGCTTGATGAGGTTGATGCGATAAGAAATCGGCGAGCCATGCTGGTACAGATTGCATTGCCGACATTGGAGCCAGCAATTATTTGGCATGAAGCGGGTGGCGGCACTCGACCCAACCGATCGGTAATGCCCGGCTTGCATATCCTGGCCAAACCGGCCACACGAGATGCAAGGCTGCCCCGCGTCTCTTGCGCGCACCCAACCATTGAACGCCGCCTGCAACTCCTTCAAATGCGCGCCGCGTGTCTTCGCCTTCTCCAGCGCCTCGCGGAGTGATTTTCGCTCGGCGCGGTTCGCTCTCGCCGCCTTTTGCGCTGCGAGCTTTTTGGCCCAGGCTACGGCGCACGGAACGGAGCACGCGGACTGCATCGACCGCGCCGGGACGAAATTGCTTTTGCACACGCGACATGCGCGGGGCTTTAGGTCGCTTTTGCGAGTCAGAGGCATTTCGCGACCTCGATCCATACGGTGCGCAGAATGTACGCACTGACGAAGACAAGAAGCGTCCATTCACGCGCCCGGTCCCAACGGGTGCGCCGCAGCTCATCATGCATATCGATAACCTCGATCGCACAACGCATCAACCCATCGTCTTGATAGGTCTCGGCGATTTCGGCGATGCGCACTGCTAGGGGCTTTTTGGGGGTCATTGCGAACCTCCCGCCTTCTGCCCAAACTGCAACCACTTCGAAAATGGGATGCGGAACTTATCGTGGAAAATCTGTGCCGCTTCCGGGTTGTGGTCGAGTTCTGCGCACGATACGACACCGCAAACTGTGCGGATAATCCTAACGGCGTCTTCCTCGCACTCGCAACGGCACCATTCCCAAAACTTCGGATCGTTGCGCCACAGGCCGGTCAGCTCCGCAAGTGCACCGCCCTTCTGTTTGTCTTCCGGTTGCTCGGGTTGCACCGGAAGTTCGTCATCACCGATCTCGACGAGTGCCGCCATAAAGCGATGGCCAGCAGTATTTCCTTTGCGCACAGTCAGCGCGCGGAAGGCTTCGAGCTCGGCGGCGTCGGGCAGCCAGAACGTGACCTTGCAGCCGCCGTTGTGCGTCTCGCTCCAGCCCGCGAGCTGCAACTCACCTTGAAATGCTGTCTGGATTTCGCTCATTTCGGCTCTCCGGTAATCAACCAACCGATGTTCGTGCCCGGCAGCGCATTGATAATCACGATCAGCGTGTCGAGACCTGGCTTGCGCTGGCCGGTCAGGATGTGAGAAAGGTTCGGTAGCGAAAATCCCGTCCGCCGCGCGAATTCGCTCAGCGAGATTTCATGATGCTGCGTGATCGCAACGCGAAGACGATTCCCGAAGCTCATTCGATCACCCTGTACGCAACGATGTCGCTCGAATGGTTGGCGTGGTGCCAGTGCCAGGTCGACGCCTCGTAATCTTGGCCGAAGCTGCCGTCGCGAAACTGCACTTGGTGCTCGATGCCATCCGCAATCGGACATTCCCCGCCACTCCAAGGGATCCAGCCGTCTGTGTTTTGGGGGTTGGTCATTGATCGCATCCTCGCCCGACTTGCCCGGGATCACCGGCAGCCGTGAATTTCTTCCAGTGGATAAAACCGGTCGGACAGAGGAATCCCCACTCGCGCACGCGCGGCCCAGTTACGAATAGAGTCCAGCAGTCGCCGTCAGTGAGCTCGACGCGGTGCGCCGCAGCGCCCCACCGGAATTTGACGTCGCCCGCGTTACGATCAACAAAGTCGGCCGCGCCGTCACCGAACCATTCGCGATACCGGCTACGTAGCAGCCAGCTCAGATTGAAGAGCCAAGGATGCGTATGCCGGGCCCGGTCGTCGTCGCTGCGTTTGAAGCAATGCAAGTAGACGTTGAAGAACCGATTGCGCGGGATGATCCACCAGCGCAGCAGGTACGGATTCTCCGCACCGCCAATGATGAAATCCGGCTCCCGGCGCGTTACGCGTGCGATCAACCGTTCAGCGGCGCTCATCGCGCACCCCGCCCAAGCCGCGCCAACTCCTGAAACTCCCGATTGCGGCGGTCATACCCCGTCAACTCGCCAACCTGCCAGCGATGCACTTGCGGCGCTTTTTCCTCGACCTTTTTCGGCTCAGTTCCCGCCACGTAATATCGCGTCGAAATCTTGTAGCCGTCGCCGATCTTCACGCCGACGATCTGCTTTGTCTGCATGGCTGCCGTGAGCGTCGGTGTAACGCCCTTGGCGTTTGTGCCGAAAAGCTTCCCGAGCTCGGTCGTCGTGTACGACTTGCCGCGCGTCATACGCTCGACTAGGCTGCCTGCGGATAGATCAGCGTTCATGCTGCGACTCCCATCGTGAGTTGGTTGACCAGGGCGGCAAATCGATGCGACGGCTCAATCACTGGACGACGCGAGATCGCTCGGACCGGGACATACTTCACGTCAGCCAAGTGCCCAAGCGCCCAAAGAGCGGCCGGTTTGCGTGCGGTAACGCGCCAGCCCTTCACATACACGCCGTGGCCGTGGTGCAAGTCGATCAGGCGTGTGCAAGTTGCCTTCGCGCATCCGGTCTCCGCCACTAGGTCGTAAATCGACATGCCGGGCTTAGCCGTTAAAGCACGGTGTATCGCAGTCCAAGACTTGCACTCGCGATATGGCACGAACCAAGAAGGTCTACTCACCCCAAGTTTCTCGCGATGCTTCCTGATTGCATCGAGCGAATGGCGCGGGATCTTTGCGGCGATGTCGATCATCTGGTCGCCGGCTTCCCACCGCTCGCGCAGTATTTTTTCTTCGCTGACCAACCAAGGTAGCTGCGGCTTAATCATGATTTGCTCCCTTTGCAGGATCGGATGCGAGGCCGCGCCAATAGCGGTTTTGCAAAGTGCAGTCGAAGCTATTTCCGGCATTTCTCCAGGCGGAGCCGTTCCAATACCAATTAAGGTCACTCCATTTGCATTCGTATAGCCCGATCCTGGCCGGCTTGATCTCCGGCGGGAACCACCCCGTCAACTTACCCATGATTCACCTCCGGCTTAGTCGCCAGCCCGCGCCAGCGTTTGTTTTGCGAGCCAATACCCTCACTTCCGGCGGCTATAGCCTTGGAAAGGTACTGATACCTCCAATGCACTCCGTCCCAGCGCGAATAACCGAGATCACCGCGACCGGCAGCGAACTCGGTTTGGTAGACGCCAGAATGAACTGGCTTGATGTCCGGCGGGAACCAATCGGTCATTTCCATTGCGTCTCCTTTGACGGTTTGATTGGGGGTGGGGTTGGTGGTCATGCCTTGAACCCTCCGCGAGACTGTTTTTGCTGCGGCGCTTCAGGCCAGTAACCGACGTGATCACCGAAGCGCACGAACTCGCCGGCATAAGTCAGGCCAACATCGGTTGTTCGGCCATGCCGGAATTTGGCGATGCGCAGTTTGGCAAATCCTCGGAACTGGTCGCCGCACTCGGGGTTAGCAATTTCCTCGCGGTGCAAGAACATCACCACATCGGCATCCTGCTCGATCGCGCCTGAGTCGCGAAGGTCGGATAGCTTCGGCAGGCCCGGGCGATCCTCGGCTTTGCGGTTGAGCTGGGCCAGCACCAGGATGGCGATACCCAGCTCTTTGGCGAGCGTCTTGAGCCCGCGTGAAATGCCTTCGATCTCGGTATTCCGATTCGCACCGTCGCCGGACATAAGTTGGATGTAGTCGATCACCAGCAAGTCAAGCCCGCTCTTGCGTTTGACGAGGCGCGCCTTGGATCGCACATCCAACAGGCGTAGGCCCGATTGGTCATCAATAAACAGATTCAGGTCTTTGATGGAGCCGCACGCCTTGGTGACGCGCTCCCAAAACTCGGTGTCGCCCTCTGGGGCTTGCATTACCTTGTCGAGTGCAACTTTGCCGAGCGATGCGATGTTGCGATCGTGCAACTCAGATTCCGGCATTTCCATCGACAGGAATAGTGAACTGTGATCGATCGCCACGTGGTCGGCAATGTTCAGCGCGAGGGCCGTTTTACCCATCGCTGGCCGAGCTGCCAGCACGACCACCCAGCCAGGACGCAGGCCGCCGTTCAATGCTTTGTCGAGATTTTCCAAGCCGGTAGAGATGAGGCGCTCCGACCGGTTAGACCGGCGTTCGAGCAAATTCAGGTGCTCGGACAGACCGACCGACGCGCGGCGGGGTTCGGATTTTGTCTTGACCTGTGTGAGCGCTTCGATTTTTGCCGCGGCACGGTCCACAAGGTCTTCGGCCGAATCAGCCGAGGAGCCGACCGAATCCTCAATCTCAGAAGCCGCTGTGAGCAGCCAGCGCTTCTGCGCCCTATCAATCACGATCGATGCATAACGTGCGATATTTGCCGAACTCGGCGTGTTGTGCGCCAAGCTGTGCAGGTATTGCAAGCCGCCCATATCATCGGCTTTGCCCTTGGCCGCCAAGCGCTCAAGCAGCGTGATCGGATCGGCACCAATGCCACCGACGATCATTTCAAGCAGCTCGGCAAAAATGGTGCGGTGATCGAAGCGGAAAAAATGATCCGCTTTCAGGTCGCCGATACGGTCGATCGAATCGTTGTCCATCAGCAGTGCCCCGAGTACCGATTGCTCGGCTTCGGCGCTGTGCGGTACGGTGCGTAGGTTGTCTCTTGCGCTCATGCTGCGTCCTGATGTTCACGTTGCACCTGAATTCCTCGGGTGGTGAGGGAAAAGCCATCGTCTTTTTCAAACCAAAGGCGATACCAGTTTTCGCGGACAGCATTGCGAAAGTGAGCGCGCCAGTCTTTTTGCTTCTTTCCGCCCTCGATGCTTTTTCGCCTGAACTCAAGCCATGCATACCGAACAAAACTCATCGGAAGTTTTTGCTTTTCGGCATAGTCGAAGATCGGATCGTCTTCACGAACCAAGTCCTCGCCAGCCGCTTTGCAGGAAGCAACCCAGTCGACAAATAAAGCCTCGGTCCGAGCGACGCGAACTTTCTTTTGAGTTTCTTTTGAAAGGTTTTCTTTTGTGTGTCCTAAGTTGGGACTACCGACCTGTCCTAAGTTGGGACTATCTTTGTCCTGATCTGGGACTAGTCCCGATTTAGGACTACTCAACTCCTTGGGTAAAACGACAGGGTCAACACTATCCTTGGTAGTACCGATTCGGGACAGGGTGTCCTTTTTTGGGACTACCTTTGCCCAGCTTTTATGGTTTTTGTTGATACCGAGTGTGAGTCCGAATATCCCTGGCGCACGGGTGAGCACATTCAATGCAACAAGCTGCCCAATCACCTCGGTAACGTGATTGCGACCCGTGTTGCAGATCTGCCCTATTTGTGCCGCTGACATGTCGTCCTCTTTTTTTCCATACCCGTACGTCTTGCGAAGCACGGTCAACAAAACCAAAATCTGTCGTTGCGTGAATCCATAACCCAAAACCGCCTCGAAAAGCTCGTTAGCGATCCGGGTATATCCGTCTTCGAGTTGCGGGGAAGCATCTTGCACGGCGCGCCTTGGCTCATTTGCTCTTGATCATACGAATCAGCGCTTGGCAAAGAAGATGCGCTTGCTGCCGTTTAGCTTTTTTGTCGCGGAGCCGCCCGATGTTCTCGGCCATGCGATCAAGATTGGCGTCTTCAAGAGAGCGCTGTTTAAAAAGGTCTGGCGTACGATCGTTCATGCGATCTCCAATGCAAGGCCGGGCTGGCGCAATCTGTCGCGCTGCAGCGGCTCGTAAGCAGAATTCAGCTCGCAACCAATCCAGTGGCGCCCGAGCCGTTGCGCAACTGATCCGGTAGTGCCGCTGCCAAAGAAGGGGTCAAATACGATGTCGCCGGGCCGACTGCCGGCCATTACGCACGGCTCGACCAGGGTTTCTGGGAATGTGGCGAAGTGCGCCGCAGCGTATGCTTGAGTAGGTATCGTCCAGACACTGCGCTTATTGCGTGTCAGCACGTCCCAATCGCTTTCCACTCGGTCGGGCCGATGTGTGCCGACAGATTGGCCGGGAATAGCGGAAGCTCGCTTGCTATTATCGCGCTTGAAACTATCGCGCTTGCTGCGGCCGCGCTGTTGGATCCGCTCGGGGCTATCAAATCCATGCCCAAAGCCGACGCCCGATGGTGTCGCGCCGAATGATGCTGGCTCTCTAATAGCCTCAAAATTGGAGAAGTACTGTTCCCGCTTGCTCAGGAAGAACAAGTACTCGTGCGACTTCGTGCAGCGGTCCTTGATGGACTCCGGCATCGGGTTTTTTTTCGCCCATACGATGTCTTGCCGCAGGTAGAAACCGGGCTCAAAAAGAGTGGGCGGCGCAGGGTAGTCCACATCTGTCGCAATGCCGTTGTGCAAGTCCATCATGGCTTGATGCGCAGTCGCCCCAGCCTCTCCGCTTGACGGGCAGTTATAGATGAGCCGAGCTTGCTGGCGCTTCCCAACCAGATGCGGATAGACCTCGCGAGCCAGAATCTTCACCTCGTTCGGGGCGAGCCTCCACCGATAAATGGTCTGCTTGCGCCGATTGTTTTGCGCGGGGCTTTGTGTGGTCATGGTGCCGAACCCTGCAATCTCCTGAACGCGATCGATGATCGCTTTCTGTGTGTTGCATATCTCCAACCCAACCCCGTAGGTGTCAACCTTGCGAACATAGTTCGCTTCCGTGCCATCGGCGCGGGTGAACCGAGAATGTGCGCTGGATCCAGCCTTTCGCTTGTGAATGAAAAAGCAGCCTTCCCCGTCGATCATCGCGCCCAACCACGCGCGGTCGGCTTCCCTCTTGATCTTGCCGGCGTAGTAGGGCTCCTGCAGGGCAATCGCGAGCCGGTGAGGCTGAACCGCCAACTGCTTGTTTTCCAAATACGAATCGCCCATGTTGACCCACATCGTTCCGTCGTCGGCGAGCACTTCGCGACAGAGCCTGAAAACCTCGACCATGCCGGCGATGAACTCGCGCAACGTCGGCTCCATGCCGATCTGCCCGTCAACGCCGTAATCCCGAAGGCCCCAATACGGCGGCGACGTAACGATCGTTTGCACCTTCACGCCATCAGCGATCATGCGGCGCATCGTGTCGCGGCAATCGCCGAAGTGACATTTGTCGAGCCAATCGCTCATGAATCCATCCCTTTCGACGCAACAATAAGTAACGCGCTCATCAGCGTTTTATCAACAGCCGCGGCGAGCGCGACCTCTTGCCGAACGTCATCCGGCGACCGACCCGGCTTGGCCGCGCGCGCGAAAGCTTCAGCGCAAATGCGCTTGGCCTCGGCATAGTTCATGCGCTTTTCCTGGCGTCGAGAACCTCTTCCATCAGCGTCAGTTCGACTTGGCGCACCAGAAATTGCGTGATCGCGCGGTTGCCGAGCTCGCCCTCGCTGACCGCGATTTTCTCGGCCGGAAGTGAGCGGCGCGCGCGACCGTCGGCGTGCGTATCGGTTGGGCTGAAATAGTCCGTGACGTGCGAGGCGTACAGCCCGCAGCGCTCGGCAAAGGTCGCTTTCGTCATGGCCTTGATGCGGCGATGGCGCCACGCAAGGCGCACCGCATCACGGAACGTCACGCATTCCTTGATCTGTGCGTCCGGCAGGAAGGCCGGGGAGCGCATCATTCCGCCCATCATGTGAAGCTCGTCGTTACTGGGGCTCATATAAAAATCCAATCGAATTACCTGTTGAATTACCTGTTGGGCTAGGAGCCAAATAAAGGGGCCGAATAACCAGCCCCTCAGAAAACTTAATGCCCTACTTACCCCACCAACCGCCAAACAGCATCAGCCGGAAACATCGAGGCAACCAGGGCAAACAAAACGACCAGCTCGGCGAACGTTTCCAGATCCACTGCATAGAAGAGCGCGCTCCAGAAGATGGCCCCGAGCACCGCGACGAAGCCAGCGATCAGCGCCCAGTCCGCGAGTGGCTTCGCTGGGCGAGCCTCGCCGACCTCTCGCGCTACGTCGGGGACCAAAGCGCCGAATCCACCGATGGATTGGCGGGTAACGTCCTTGCTCATGTCCTTTACTTGAATCATCGTGGCGGTCCTCGTGTCAGCTTTTAAGCAAAACCGGTGGGAATTATGAAATTAGTACTACTTAGGGGTGTCTTCGTCGATTTCGCCAGCGGTGGGCGGCTGTGCGTCATCCGAGGCGATCGCGCTATCTACAGCGTCCTTCCCTTTGATTTCACGATCCTTGTTTGGCTCGTAAAAGAAAGCTATCAAGTCAGCTTTGCTAAACTGCGCGCCGAACTGAAGGCAGGCCTGGTGCAACCACTCCATTCTCGTCGGGCTAGGAATTTTTCTGGCGTAGACCAGATGCGTTTCGATATACCGAACAGTAGTTTTGGCCGCCTCGGCAAAGGGTTTCTTGGCGGAGGCGTCTAGTGAGCGGTAAAAGCTCTTGAAATTGGCGGGTTCGGTCGGTCTCATGACCAAAATATATATTACCCGTACGGTAGTTGCAAGCGGATTTTACTACCCTGCTGGGCAATTTACCTATTGGGTAACAAATGGCCTAATATCGACATGAAATCAAATGAAGAGGTGCGCCGCGAAAACCTGCAAAAGGTGATCCGAGAGCGCTACGAAAACAGCCAAACTGCCGCGTCTGACAAGCTCGGGTACGACCGGCCGACCCTTGTGAATCACTGGATAGCTGGGCGCAAGGCGATCAGCACGGCGTCAGCAAGGAAAATCGAGAAAGCTTTTGGGCTGCCTGACTTCTGGATGGACTCTGACCATAGTTCAGGGAAATTCGATCCGCCAAACATAGGGCGTAACCACGGCATAATTAAAGAAGCGCTTAATTCGCCCGGGGATACGCTAGATAAACACGAACGAAAAAAGTTCGACAAAAACGTAGACCCGGCGCCGCTGGGTAAACGCGAAGTACCGGTCATAAGCTATATACAGGCGGGGATGATGACCGAAGTTGTTGACCCTTACGCCTTGGGCGACGGGTTCGAAAAAATCATGACGGACGCGGACGTTTCGGAGGGAGCATTCGCGCTCGTTATCAAGGGGCTATCGATGGAACCAGAGTTCCGCGAGGGCGATAAGGTCATTATTGACCCTGCGGTGGCGCCCCTACCCGGCGACTTCGTGGCGGCCAAGAACGGCCATGAAGAGGCCACTTTTAAGAAATACCGCCCGCGCGGATCCAATGAGCACGGAGACCAGGTATTCGAGCTGGTGCCGTTAAACGAGGACTTCGCCACCCTGCAGAGTGAGCGTGACAAAATGCATATCATCGGCACAATGGTCGAGCATCGGAAGTATCGGAGGCGTTGAGGCTGCGCAACCAACTAAGCCAGTTGTGTCTCGCCAGGAAGTGGTGTAGGAACACGTCACATCACTATAAAAAGTTGTGTATCATGGTGAATATACGCAACACCTACACTAACCGGAGAGCCATATGAACACCAAAAACGCGAAGAGGACTTTCGTCGGTGATTCTGCTCGTCCGATGATCACCCCCAAAAACATCGTGCGCGTCGCAAGCGAGTCCGATCGCCGCATGGTCGTCACTGCGGCCCGCGCCGTCATCAAAGAGCATCACGACGTAATCAAGGCACTCGCGAAGCGCTAGCGCATGTTAGACGCGGATTTTGTCCTGCAAATCCACGACGAAATATTGCGCGACGAACCAGGGCTCAAAGGTTTCGCTGGGCCGGGATTTGCTGGTCTAGAGAGTGCTTTGCTGCGTGTGGATAACTGGGCCACCTATGCCGACCTCACAGACGTCTTCGGGGTCGCATCAATATACGCGGTCGCCATATCGCGAGGGCACATTTTCAATGACGCCAACAAGCGCACCGGCCTCGTAGCCGCCCTCACCTACCTCAAGCTCCAGGACATCAATGTTGAGCGAAACGAGGGCCTTGAGGATTTAATGGTTGAGGTCGCAGAAGGCGCGCTAGACGTTCAGACGTTCGCGAATATCCTTGCGGAGATAGCTTTGTAGGCCGGTAACTACGGCGAGAGCCAACCCGCAACACCTAGCCCGCCCCGAGCGGGCTTTTTTACGCCAATTCCAGCAGACCCGCCGACCGCGGGTATTTTTTTATCTATCGCTACTACCCTGGCAGTAGAAATAATTCATCGACTTTATTACCCTAAGGGGCTATCGGAATTGCTACCCGTGGGGTAATATTATTTCCATCAGCAGCACACATCGCTGCATCCAGATGGAGTGAAGAATGCAAGCCACTGTCACCAACAACATCGAAGAAGCCGCTAAAGCATTTGCCGCCGGCCGCATCGTGCTCGGCGCATTCGAGGGAAGCAAGTTGGTTGACTTCGTGAAGTTCGACAAAGAGTCGGACATGCGTGCCATGAAGTCGCATCTGGAAACGAATTACCCGGGTTGCGTGATTCGGCGCAAGACTGCCTGAGTCCGCCATGACCCTTATCGACCAAATAGACGGAATCCTCGCAGCACTCGTTTTTGCTTTGATGCTGGTCGAGATGGTGCGTGGGTTGAAGTTTTGATAATTGCGGCATGGTGCCGCTAACTAGGGGATAGGAATGACCATAAGACCCATCACGGACACCCTGCGCCATATCGGCGGTGGCGTGTTCATCGATACAGCCAGCGACAAGATGAACGAGTTGGTTTCGGCTGTTGATGCCAGCGGCAAAGCCGGAAAGCTCACGCTTGAAGTGCTGGTCAAAAAAGCTACGCGCGGTGGCGCCATGCACATCACTGGCAAGGTCACGCTGAAAAAGCCGGCCGAAGAGCCCTTCGAAGTCATGTTGTTCGCCACGCCCGAAGGCAACCTGATCGCTGACGATCCGCGCCAATCCAAGCTCGATTTGAAGCGCGTCGAAGGCGCTTCCGATGCAGCGCCGTCCGCCCTGAAAACGGCATAACTTTTTACAGACACTAGGACTGACCACCCATGGACCACGAACAAGAAAACTTAGCTCAAACGCTCGCCCAAGAAATGAAGGCGCCGACAGAGCTAGTCAGCAATCAGACGCAGCGGCGCGTTGCGCTGCCGCCGAACTGGTTGATCAAAGAGTTTGACGACGCCGCATTGCAGCCTGCGCCGTTGCGCAAAAAGGCCGTCGTCTCCCTGCGCGACAGCGACAGCTTTATCAGCTACGTGAAGCGCCACGGCTCGCTGACTGACAGCACGGTTTGGTGTACCGCCGACTACACGAACGGCAAGGTCGACTTCACCGCGATCATCAACGATAACGGCGAAGACCCGGAAAAAGCAGCGTGGCGCGATCACAAAGCATTTTTCTCGCCCGAGTTCAGTGAAGAGTGGCGCCGCTGGATCGGCAAGAATAAGCATCCGTTCACGCAAGCCGAATTTGCCGCGTTCATTGAGGAAAACCTCAAAGATATCGCATCGCCCGATGATAGCGGCTTCCCAGCCGGCTCCGCGATGCTGGAAATGGCAATGTCGTTCGAAGCCAACCAAGACATGCGCTTCAAGAGCACGATCCGCCTGCAGAACGGCGGCTTGAATCTCCAATTCGTGCAAGACGATGACGCTCAGACGCTGCAGAAAATGCAGGTGTTCGAGCGGTTCGCGATCGGCATACCGGTTTTTTGGGGCGGCGATGCGTACCAGATCGATGCACGCCTGCGTTATCGCGTTCGAGACGGCAAGCTCGCGTTCTGGTTTGAGCTTATCCGCCAGGACAAAGTGCTCGAAGCGGCCGCCATTACCGTAATCGACCTGATTAAGGAAAAGACCGGCAACCCGTTCTTTTTCGGCAAGCCGTTTTTCGGCTAAGACGTAGACAAGGCAATCGCAGTACTCAGCGACTTCAACGAGGTTGCTGACTAAAGCGATTTAGTAGTACCCGCACCCGCCAGAGGCGGAATTGCGAACGGTCTTTAACAATCGATTATGCAGCGGCCTCCCGAGAGGGACTCGCCCTGCCGGCCTTATCAGGTCGTTAGTTGGGAGATGCACCTCACGCTAGGCCGAATTTTGGCTACTGAGCAGATGCATCGCCGCCCAACGAAGAGCGCAGCGGACCCGGAGCCGATTCAATTCGGGTGTCGCCAGGACGCTGCGCTGATTCACCAGATTCCATTCTATTTGAGTGGGATGCGGTTAGTCATCCTAATAACGGGAGCCTGAAATGCGCACCATTCTGATTCTGCTATCGCATGCGTACATGGAATACGTCACATGGCCGCATCAAGTTTGGAGCGAGCGGCTCGGGCGATATGAGCAGCCTTCGATTTACCGAAGAAGTGTTTCGTACGAACAAATCGTGTGGTGTTGAATTTCCAGTAGCTGCATAAGGATGAACTTAATCGAGATCGAAATGAGAGTGCGAGTCAAGGATCTAGCGGGGCAAAAATTCGGCCGCCTCTTGGTTGTCGGGTTTGATCGAATTGATGAAAAGCAGAACGCGCGTTGGTTATGCGAATGTGAATGCGGGAAGTCGGTGGTGATGCGCGGAGCGACTTTGACCGGCGGGAGATCGAGGTCGTGCGGGTGTCTGCAGCGAGAAGCTGCCTCGGCCATGAACACAACGCACGGCGCCACTGCCGGTGGAAGAAAGGTCAAAGAATACTCGGTGTGGGCATCAATGTTTGCTCGATGCCGAAACCAAAGTGACCCGGCCTATAAGGATTATGGCGCCAGAGGAATAGATGTATGTGCCGAATGGGCTAGTTTCGAGCAGTTCATTGCAGACATGGGGCCGAGGCCTTCCGGCGATTATTCAATAGACCGAATCGACAATGATCTTGGTTACTGCAAAGCGAACTGCAGGTGGGCTACTAGGGCACAGCAGGCAAGAAACAACCGCAGAAATCGTTTCATAAATACGCCATGGGGCGTGATGGTTCTGACGGACGCCGCCGCTTTGGCTGGAATACATGTGGGGGCCGTGCGAAGCCGGTTGCGTCGTGGGTGGGCTGAGAGCGATTTGCTTAAACCTGTCGAAACCAAGCGCAGCACTTAAAGAAAACGACCGTCTGGTCTGGTGCTGATTTAACAACCATAAGGAGTAGTCATGCAACAGATTCAACCGCCTCCGCTTGCCGACGGCGAAATCCTTCTCTTCTCCATCGCCGACCATCGCGGTGAACTATCGTAGGAGGATCAAATGAACCTCGCCCAAACCGAATCAGCCGCTGACTACGCCAGCGAGGCAATTTTCGCTGCCGCCGAGCGCACGAATGCGTTGATTGAAGCTTATGACACAGAACATGACCGACTTGTCAGGGCTGAATTCTTTCGGCTGATGTCAGCGCCTACAGTCCAGGACTTGCAGATCGCGATGGAGTGCTGGGGCCTGACCGAGGCCATCGTGTTTCATGCAGGTTATACGAGCTTCGGTCACGACATCGGCACGCTTGTGATGCCGGTTGGTGAGATGTTCAAGATTTCGTTTCAAAAAATGGCTGACGCGAAAGCAACGGCAATTATGGATGCGAGGTTGACATGAAAAAATTTCCAGTCGGAACAATCGCCATCTTGCAGCGCGGCAAAACAGCGCAAGCGGCGTATAACGGCACGCAATGCAAGATCGTGATCGGCTATGGCGTACATAAAAAGATTCATCAAAGTACGGGCGAGGAATTTACGTGGCTCGGCTACGGCATTGAATCATGCGATGGGCGCATGTTTGCTGTCGAGCCGCATCATTTGCGCGAGCCGCTGCCGTCTAGATTTGATCGCCTGATCGATCAGATTGTGCCTTGGGATGATCAGGTCCGGGCGATTGCGCATGGGGTGTCATTGTGAGCGATATTTTCGATGCCGCCTTGCTTCGTGAGCCAATCCCGTTGCATCCACTAGAGCAGCACATGACGGCAATAAAGCGGCGGGAGATTGAATCGCGTCGAGCAGCAGATGAAATCGAGCGGCTGCGCACGAGCAATGCTGATCTGATCAGCGCCTGCCGGAAGGCCATTGTCGCGATCAAAGGTCGTGAGCATACGGGATTTTTGACTGAGGCAATTGCTCGCGCGTCAATATTGACGAATCAATTCAATGAGGTGAACGCATGAATCTCTCTCCTAACGTCGATCTGAAACGTATCCGCCCGAGCTTGATTTACCGCTTCAACGCTTGGTGCGATAAGCACCCGAAAACCTCCATCGGCATGGGCATTGTCGCCTGCTTCTTGATCCTAATTTTGAAGAAATACGTGCAGCATTGAAAGCCGTTCTGCTTCTATCGGCGCTTTGGATTGTAGTGCTGGCTTGGTGGATTTTTCAGTAGGTGAATGTGAGTCGACCGGACATCTCACTAACAACTTAGGGGATCGACATGCGAATGCAACCGTCCAAACTTTTGAATATCTGAGCCTGCATCGGCGGCCTGAATGGCCTTGTAAAGGCGCGCTGTAGTGATATCTACAGCGCCACGAAAAGCAAGAAAGCGACATGCCGCTTTAGCATGGACTGAGAGCGGCCCGGAGCGCTGATCCTCCGGGACTTTCAGGGCTGCGCAGCGTGGAGCTTAGGGTCAGCGCGAAAAATCCGGGGTGCGTCGCTGGATAACTGATCCGATCTGAGAAGCGCTTTAAATCCTGCGGACATGACAGGCCGCAGGACGCAGCCCTGAAAGCATCACCCAAACAACGATAGGAGAAGGAAATGAAGATAGTCATTCGCGGATGGCTGTATGCACAGCCGAACATATTTAACCCGGACGAGCCGCAGATCAGTTTCTGGAGCGGCACGGAAACAAAGTTTTGGGTCTCGGAAGGCTATGTGCCGCTGTGCCAGCACACCATCGAAGTCGATGCGCCCGATGTCGATATTGTCGAAGGACAAGTGCAATGCTTGCTTGCCAAGCGCGACAAACTGGTTAAGGAATTCGAGGCATCCGCCGCCAAGATCGACGATGCGCTGTCGAAATTGAAATGTCTGACGTTCGACGCAAGCGGGGTGGCAGCATGAGCACCACTACGCCGCAAATCGCAATGGATGCCGTCAAGTCGTCGCAAATCCACAGCATCGGCCACGATGCAGAAACGCAGACGCTAGCCATCCGTTTCAAGAACAAGGACGGTGCGCCAGCGGGCTTGTATCACTACCGCAATTTCACGACCGACGATCTCAGCCAGTTCAAGAGTGCCGAGTCGATCGGATCGCATTTCTATCGCGCAATAAAACCGAACAAAGAAAAATACCCTTTCAGGAAGATCGATGAAAGCAAAGAAGATTAGGGCCGGAGTTTATTGTGATCGAGGAATACATCCACTTGCGCCATGGCTGGGAAGACTTGACCCGCGAGCTGCAAAGCTTTCTGTTCGAGAAGCTTGTCAGTGTCGGAGAGGAGTTGGTCGGCGCACCGCTGTAGGAGGTTCTTATGGACACGGGCAATGGAGCAGATTGGCGGCAACAGGAAGAGCTAGACGAGCAATTTCAATCAAACAAGGAATCAGAAAATGAGCATCGCAACCTTAATCATCGGCGAGAGCGGGACCGGCAAGACGACCAGCTTGCGCAATCTGGACCCGAGCCAGACCCTTTTGATTCAGGCGGTGAAAAAGCCGCTGCCATTCCGATCTGGCGCATGGAAGCCAATCGTCAAGGGTAAGGGTGGTTCTGTCTACGTGACGGATAACAGCGCAAACATCGTGGCCGCCATGCAGCGCACCGAAAAGGAAATCATTGTGCTTGATGATTTTCAATACTGCCTCGCCAACGAATTTATGCGGCGTGTGACGGACGTTGAGACGGGTAATGGTGCGTTCGCCAAGTACAACGAAATCGCCCGCCATGCCTGGGACATCCTCATGGCGGCGAGCTCGTTGCCGGATCACAAGCGCGTGTACATCCTCAGTCATACCAGCACCGACGACTTCGGAAAGACCAAGATCAAGACGATTGGCAAGCTTCTGGACGAGAAGATCGTCATGGAGGGACTTGTCACTATCGTTCTACGCACTGGCGTGACGAACGGCGAGTACACGTTCAGCACCAGGAACAACGGCCAGGACACAGTAAAGAGTCCGCTGGGCCTTTTCGAATCCGACCATATCGAGAATGACCTCGCGATGGTGGATGCAGCCATCACGGCTTATTACGACCTCAAGCAAGCAGCCTAAAGGAAATCAGACATGTATCAACTCGACAAGCAAGCCGCGATGAATGCCGACTCCACCGGCAAGTGGCTCAACGAAACTGGCAAGTACATCGGCAAGATTCTCTATGCAGAGGATATCGAGGCACAGACGGGGACGCGCGGCATTGTCCTTAACCTGCAAGCCAACGATGGCCGGGAGACTCGCCAGTACGTCTATACGATGAAGAAGGACGGCGAAAAGCTGTCTGGCTATGACCTGCTGATGGCTCTCATGACGTGCCTGAAGCTGCGCGGCATCAAGCCTGTTCCGGGGCCGGTGAAGCGCTGGAACAAGGATACGAAGCAGGAATACACCGAGCAGGGCCAGGTGTTTCCTGAGCTGGCCAACAAGCCAATCGGCTTCCTGCTTCAGAAGACCGAAGAGGAAAGCCGCAAAAATAAAGGTCAGACGGCATGGACCGCGAAACTCGTCGGCGTGTTTGAGGCTGGCACGGAACTGGTGGCGGCCGAAATCCTGAACGGCAAGACGAAGCCTGAGGCGCTTGCATTGCGGGTTGCGCAGCTCGCTGACCGCCCGATGAAGAAACGTCCCGCTGCGGCATCCCATCAAGATTACGACTACGGCGATCCGCCAGCAGACGCAGGCTTCAATGATGACGTGCCATTCGCCCCGGCTTACGCGCGCGCAGCCTGGTCAATCATTTAAGGAGGCGATAATGAATGTGACTCTGGACATCGAGACCATACCCTCGACCAACCCCGCCGTGCTCGAAGCCATTCGCGCCGATCTGCGCGAGAACTTCAAGGCCCCGTCCACGCTGACGAAGGAAAAGGCTTGCGCTGACCTCGGCATGACTGACGCGGACAAGATCAAGTACACGTCGAAAGACAGCGCGATTGCAATGTGGGTGGAACGCTTCCGCGATGAAAAGCTCGAGGAGTCCGCGCAAGAACAGTGGCGCAAGACCTCATTCGATGGCGGATCCGGTCAAATCGCCGTGATCGGCATTGCACTGGACGACGCCGAGCCGGTCACATTCTATTCCGAAGACTGGGCGCATGACGAAGCCAAGGTGCTGCGATCCGCATTCGACGCGATCAAGGATGTGTACACGCCAAGTTCCGACCGTCGCCCGGTGTTTATCGGCCATTATGTGACCGAATTTGATCTGCGCTTCATCTTCCAGCGTGCGGTCGTGCTGGGCATCAAACCGCCGTCAATCATCCCGTTTCACGCACGCCCCTGGGACGATTACGTTTTCGACACCATGACGCGATGGGCCGGGTTCAAGGGATCAGTGGGGCTTGACCGGCTCTGCGACGCGCTGGGCATTCCCGGCAAGACTGACGGTGTGGGCGGCTCCAAGGTATGGGATATGGTCGCTGCCGGCCGTATCGCCGAAGTGGCCGAGTACTGCGCAAACGACGTGCGCATGGCTCGCGCCGCATACAAGCGACTGACGTTTCAAGACACCGCCCACCTCGAAGCCGAACACGCCTAACCCCTTCGGCGCGCAGTGTGGCGCCTCTTATTGAGAGAAGAAAATGGATCTCGCCCACTACATCGCCCTCACTTTCTGCCTCCTAGCTGCCGCAGTCGTCATCTATGCAATCAAACAAGCGCTTAAACATCCGCGATGGGACTTGATACAGGCTGGCGACGCGCACGAGGAATTTGTAGCGAGGAAGGCAATGCATCCGGTAGCGAGCGGGGATTCTATGGAAGATTTGGTACGGGGAGAGGTTAAGTGAGTTGCTCTTGTGATTACGACGAATATGCGGCCGTTTATGTTGCAAAACGCATTATTGCGCGCAAGCAGCATAAGTGCAGCGAGTGCAGCACGCCGATCCTGGCGGGCGAGCAATACGAGCGCGTTGGATCGTTCTTTGATGGCGCGTGGGGCACCTATCGAACTTGCTCGCGATGCTTGGCGTTGCGCGACTTTGTAGAGGCGCATGTGCCATGCATGTGCTGGCAACACCACAGCATGAGAAGCGACGTTATCGAAACGGCTCGCGAATATGCGCACGAAGGACCGGGGCTGTTGTTCGGCGCATATCGGCGAGAGGTCCTGATCAAGAGAGCAAGATTGCTCGCTCAGTCGGCGGCTAAGGGAGGTGCGTGATGAAACTGACTCGATCTATCGAGCGTTGGGCAAAATGCTCACCCGATGTCATGAGCGAAATGTCCACCGCTGCGATCTGCTTTGCCTTTAAGGATGCGAAGCATGATATTGCCGCCCTCGCCGCCTCGCATGCAGCACTACTAGCAGCGCTTGAGCGAGTTCGCCAGAATATTCCGGACACGCAAATTTGCTGCGAGTGCCCAAGGGCAGATGGTTTCGATATGGAGCCCCAGTGCTGCAACGAGCCCGACAGACTGCATGACGTGATCGACGCTGCCATTAAGGCTGCGAAGGGGTTGGGATGGATGAGCGAAGAAGTTCTGACCGTATCGGACCTGCGAAGGCTATGGCACATGCTCGGTGCTGGTCCTGATAGACCGATGCGGAACTGGGGTTATCGAAACCACTACGCGTCAGGGATTGTTGGCGAGGCATACGAATCGATGTGCCGGATGGAGCGCCTCGGTCTGGTTGTGGCGGCCCAGCGTGACGGCAGCATGACGTTCTTTCACGCGACTGAGGCCGGGTGCCGAGAAGCCGGTCTAGACGCGAAGCAGATTAAACGCGCACTGGAGGATTGAGATGCTGAACTTTGATGCTTGGTTGCGCCAGCCGATAACGACAGAGACCACAGAAGAAGACGTTCTGTACTTGCATTGCATCGGCTGTGGCAAAGACGAAATGGTCACCAAGAAAGCTTTAGAAAACGGCGATGCCTGGGCCACCGAAGAACTGTGCGGCGGCTCGCATCTGTGCTGTCCATAAAAAGGAACAATCATGAGCAACGAACTTAGCGATAGCCGCGAGGCGTTTGAAAAAATCGAAGCGGCATCGGAATTGTCGCGTGACGAAACCGGCGATTACTCGAATCCTTGCGTTCAATCTGCATGGGAAGGGTGGCAAGCCGCTCTCGCCCACAAGAGCGAGGGGGCTGTGCCCGTCGCTGCGCCGGTAGATGCGAGCAGCGAGCAGGCGACCAGCACCGGGTGGGTGCCCGAAATCTTGGAGGGGCCGGGTGAGAATGTTTGCTACACGCAAGACAACACTCCGCGCGCCGAGCGCAAGGAAATGGTGGTGATTTCAGCGGCAGACCACGACAGACTCCGCTATTTCGCGTCGATCGACGAATTTTCTTACGCCGAGGAAACCAAGTTACTCAGCTCGATATCGCCGACAGTCCTTATCGGTCAACTGCGGAAATTGCGGAAAGATTTAAGGGCAGCAAAAAAGGCGATCGACCCTGCGCCCCATAGCGGTGAGGCTGCGCCCGTGGTGGCAGATGCGCAAGCCGAGGCGGATTTGAACGCCGTGTACGACGTTTTTGCCATCGGGGCGAAGGCGCGCACGATTTCGACGCTACTTGTGAACTGCCAGAACGCCTCGCGCCGTTCAGGTTGCCTATCGGCGATCGAGCGTGAGTTTTTCACGACGGAAGCACCTGCCGAAGACCCCGAAGAAGAAGGCGATACTATCGAGGTGTGCCCGCTGAGCTGGGGCTCCAACCGGACTGAGTACGTTGAACAGATGCGCGGCGCGCTCGCAGAACGCGAAAGGATTGCGGTCGAAGCATTCAAAGCCACCGCCTCATCGCAGCACGTGGCTGTGAGTGATCCGGTCGGCCACTTCATCGATGATGCAGCGGACGGCGAGAAACCCCACTATTCGCAGGTCGCCGAGGTGTTCAAGAGCGCGGCCGATGTGATCCCGCTGTACCGTGCTCCCCTTCCTCGCGCCAGCGATGCGCCTATCGGTGAGGCTGCTGTTTCTGACGACAGTGCGCGCATCCAAGATTATGCCGAGCAGAACATGCTCACGCTTGAGGAAGCAGCCGACGAATTGCGAGCAGCGCCACGGCATGACCGCGCACCTGCTATCGGTGAGGCAGGGGGAGTGGTGGCGGAGGAAGTACTAGCTGCCATAAAACTGGCATGTGAATCACGGGATATTGAATTTAATGCCGACACGCCGCGCGCAACCGTTGGGAGTCTATTTCTCTGGGAAAGAGACAACGCCGCCCAGCCGCAAGCAGCGCCGAGCGGGCTGAGCATGGACCGCATGCGTGAGCTAGCACGCGAAACGCTAGACGAAGGGTTCTCAGGCGGATTCTACGAGGAAACGTTGACCCGGCTTATCGGTCGAGCTATCGCTGCTGCTCAGGCTGCCGGGAGCGGAGCGTGAGCGACGTAGCCGAAAAGACAATTCTCGACCCGTGCTGCGGTGGACGAATGATGTGGCTTGACCGCCAGCACCCGAGCGTGATCTTTGGCGACCAGCGTCACGAGGTGCTGACCGTTACTGACCGCTCGCATGGTAACGACAGCGGCACGCGCACGCTCCGCATTGAGCCTGACGTGATGCTGGATTTCCGTGCTTTGCCGTATTCGGACGGCGCTTTCAAACTGGTTTCGTTCGATCCGCCGCATTTGGTGCGTGCTGGAGCCAAGAGTTGGTTGGCAGCTAAGTATGGCCAACTCGGTCCCGACTGGCGCGACGACCTACGCAGAGGCTTCGCAGAGTGCTTTCGCGTGCTCTCCGTGGATGGCGTTTTGATCTTCAAGTGGAATGAAACGCAGATCAAGGTGAGTGAGGTTTTGGCGTTGGCTGAGGTCAAGCCGCTCTTTGGCCATCTAAGCGGCCGCAAAGGGCTCACACACTGGCTCGTCTTTATGAAGACCGCTGCGCATGGAGATAAATCATGACCACCCCAACACCCAACCCCACAGTAGCGCCAACGGTCGAGCAGGTTATGCTTTTGGCCTTTGAATGCGAGACCCTGGCAATTCCTCTGATGGGCTACGTTCCTGGGGCTGATTCCAAAAAGCACCGAGAAGCAATAGCGAAACTCCGCTCGGCGGTCGAGGCGCTAGCAGTTGATGCAGAGCGGTATAGGTGGCTGCGCGATAAGAGCGAGCCGGGGATATGCGCATTCTACCTTTCAGTGGGAAAGGCATTCCATGGCGTTAAGTTCAAGCCGGAAACCGTAGACGAAGCTATCGACGCTGCCCGTACCAAAGGATCTTGAAATGGAAAACAAACTCGCGAATTTTACGGTCTCCGAACTAGAGATGGAATTGGCTCGGCGGCGGAATTTTGAAGACTTCATGGACCACAACCGCCATTGGGGTGGCCTATATACCGTGCAATCGCCAGAAGATATGCAGCGTGTGCAGAACCAAGGGCAGCAAGCTGGGCCTCCTTATTACGGAGCAGACCCGAAATGAAACCCCACATCCAAGCTGCAGGCTGGCACTACAACTCGCTGGTCGGGATGTTCAACTGCAACATAGGCGGCGGAGTGCTTGAGTGCACAATCCCCGGCGATGATGTTGTAGGTACGGGCAGCACAGCCGTCGAAGCCTACGCTGCCTGGAAGTTGGCGAAAGAGCGGCGTGGTGATCACGAGACTTGGGAAAAGCGGCGCGCTGAAACGTACGCCAAAGACGACCGAATTTACACCTTCGTTAGATTGGGCTTGTTCGCCCTGCTGGCGATACTTATATGCTGGGTACTATGAAATTCTGTAAAGATTGAATTTACTACAAAGCGTCATCATCAGGCGATGGCGGCATTCTACTCCCAGGTTTCGCATTTTTCGTCGCTGCGCAATGCATGAAAAATCCTACCCCTGTGACCTATAATCCTGTCGATGGAACTAAGCGTGGTGGCTTATATGAAACATGTGATCAGCAGCGACTCGAGCCGAAGAAATGCGGCATGGAAGCAAGGTATTTTAAGCCGGCTAATCTGGATGGCCGGTTGGCAATGCTGCCACAAGATGTCTGAAAAGGGACTCCTATGAAAGACGACGCAGAGCTATGTATCGGTAAGGTGCCCTTCGAATCGCTCGAAGCAGCGAAGAAGGTCACAAACCGCAGCAAGCACCGGATCCATAGCCTGCGCCGCGTGCCATATCGCTGCCACGTCTGCGGGAAGTACCACCTTGGCACTAAGACCAAGGTGACTAAGACCAACCATCGTAAAGCGGATATACGCGCCCTAGACGTTGAGCGCGGCGAGTCGGACGACTGAATGGTATGATTTTAGTGCGGCTAGGAGGCATCCGAACAGCGTCTAGTCAACGCTTGCCGCACACCACAGACTTCCTTGACCGGAGATCAAATGCTTACTCAAGAACGCCTAAAAGAAGTCCTTCACTATGATCCCGAAACAGGGATATTCACTTGGGTCAAGCCTTCCTCTAATCGTCTGAAGCCTGGCGATCTAGCAGGATCAATAGAGCCGGATGGCTACAGAAAGATCATGGTCGATAACAAAAACTACAAGGCCAACAGGCTCGCCTGGTTATATATGACCGGCGTCTTCCCTGAACATGAAATAGACCATCGCAATACCTGCAGATCGGACGATAGCTTCTTTAATCTGAGGCATGCTACACACTCGCAGAACGCCCAAAACGCGTCGATTAGAACTGATAACACTTCTGGAATAAAAGGAGTGTTTTGGCATAAATACAGTGCGAGATGGGTAGCTCGACTTCAATCCAATGGGAAGCAAAAATGCGTGGGATATTTCATATCGAAGGAAGAGGCTGGCAACGCTCTTCATGAGGCCAGGGAAAGACTTCACGGAGAGTTCGCTAATCACGGCTGAATCTCAACCAGAGCAGACAAAAGCAGCGCCAAATCTCCAGGCGCTATCTTGTTGCAAGGCGCAATCAACGGCGGAACAATCCCGCTTTTCTCAGTGCAAGCAGCGCCCAGCTCAGAGCAGTACCAGTCGTTAGGATCGCGCCAATTCCGACCCACCACAAAGGCGGCAATGGCTTCTTGGTCATATGGCTTCCCCACCTGTTCTTGAGCATAGGCGTAGAACGCCGCTTCCTGCTCGTCTGTGCACGGCACCGACACCCTGAGAACTGATTCCCCGTCCACATAACTGGACGGGCGAATCTGCACACCTGCCGGTATGCCTAGAATCATATCGTCGCGGGCGCCTAGCAACGTGCCGTCTCGCAAGACGAGATCGACATGAGAGTAACGGTCGTGATCAAACCATTCAATTAGAGAGGAGCTGAGGCCCCTCCCCTCGACGAATTGGAAGGTTACGGCACCCATGGCTTAGCTCGCTGCGATACCGGCGACAGCAGCGGGTGCTGGAGTCGCAGCAGCCGTGCCGGTGATGTCGTTGCCAATTGCGGTTCCCACCGAAGTCGGGGTGAGCGCGCCGGGAGCCGCTAGCTTTGCGCTGATGGCGGCGAGCGCGGCACTGATGAGCTGAGCAGCGGCCGGAACAGCGGCGTTTTCGATGGCGGGCAGGGTAGCTACCAGATTCGCAACGAATGCGGTTCCTTTGATCGTGGCGGATGCAGGGTTCACCCATTCTGCGGGATTGGCTTCGATATCTGCCAGCGTCGAATTGACGAGCGTCAGCACAGGCGGAAATGCTTCCGATGCGGCGAGTTGCGCGAGTTGCGCGAAAATCGATGATGCAGTGGTGCTGGACATGGTGATCACCTCTTTACTAGGGTTGGACTGCGGAAAAACTTTTTTGCCGGTCTCGTCTATTTCTGCGCACCGGCCTGGGCCAAAGGGTCTGGCTCGACCGCTTGGAGTTTAGTGATTGCTTGGTATGCGCCGTGGAAGCCCAGCAAGGTGGCTACACCAGCCCCTAGCGCGATCGTAAGCGGTTGTGAGTCTGCCTTGCCCAAGATCACGAGAGCCGCCCATAAGCTATATAGGAAGCAGGAAACAATATATGTTGTTATGGTTGAATTCATGAAGCAACTCCGACCGATAAAGTGCCGCCAGCCAACTGATAGGCTGACATAAGCGTCGCGATAGTGTTCTGATGCTGACCGTACCCATTTCCGGGCAGGCTAGCCCAAATATTCGAGCACAAAGAAACTGCCTTCGGGAAATTACCGGCATCGATAAATGGAAGAGCGCCTCTTTCCCTGATCTGCTGCAATGCAATCCTATCCTGCGAGATCGGGCTGAAGTCGGGCAAATTGAGGTTCGCTTGGTACGCGAGCCAGTATCGATAGAGAAGCTGATACCGGCCCGCAGCAGTAGATTGAAGTCCGCTGGTATTTACTGTCACCAGCACGTCAGGGTGCGACGCGTAGCTATCGAACCGCTGCGGTCCATTCATACCAGTTACGAGTACATCATACCCATCGTCCAGGGTTGCAGGATCGGTCACAGTGCCTTCGCTCCCTGCGACCATATCCAAGAATGCAATTCGGTTCTGGCCTCCTGCCAGGTCGATTGATATTCTAGCCATGAGTCGTTACTCTGTGGCCTAGAAGTGAATCCAGCTTCGTTTCAAAGCGCACCATCGTTGCCGATAGAATCGTCTCCATGCGCTCCACCCCCGAGACGCGTGCAAACGTTTTTTCGACGTATGTCTCGAAACGCAGACTCTCTTCCTTGAACCTGTGCATCTCTTTCAAAAGCTCTATAACTTCCTTGCGGGCCTCATTCGCGTCGCCTTGTGCATTATCCACATGGCGCCATATGAGAGCACTAGCGCCTCCCACGACGATCACTAGGATGCCTGATATGATCAGGGCCCATCCACCGTCTAATGTCATGACTTCGCTCCGTGCGGAATATCGGTATGCAGACGATCGTTCGGCGTTAGGAACTCAACGCGAATGACAGTCACGCCATCCTCTGCGAATTCTAGCGCCTTAACATGCGGACAAATATCGCCGTGGAAATGCGAACACCAGCGGCATGGAATCGCTTGATCAAGGCTCATTTTGCTTCCTTAGCGAATACGTCGAGCAGCAATGTATGCTGTTGCAGTCAAAGTGCTAACCGTAAACCCTGCAAATCCAACTACAAAAACTGTAGTTGGAGAAGAAATGTTGACGCGGGTAATTGGCAAAAAAGAAGACTGCTGATTGCCAGCTATGCTTGGGTAATTACTCACGGCCTTCAATGGTGAACTTGGAAGAGTGGCGGAAGTAACAGAAATTCCAGATACAGACTGCACAAAAATCGTCGTGCCAGCCGGATCATACTCAACATTCCCGCGAACATCCCAATCGCCAGGAGTTAGCGGAATGCTTATGATATTTGTCGATGTCGATGTCGAGAGAGAAACTGCCCCACTCTGTGCTGTTATGACCTCTCCTACGCTTCCAGCTGCCGCATTTGATGTATTAGTTACACCGATAATATTCGGAGTCGTGATTGTCGGAGATGATGCGCCAACTACCGCAGTCCAAGCCGGCGCGCTCGAAGCTCCGGTTGAAACTATTGCCTGTCCACTTGTCGAACCAACCGGGCTTATCAGTTGGATCGGGAGATTTGTGGCAGCATGTGCACAGATCGATGCTGCACTGAACAGTGAGATAAATAGTCGTTTCATTTTCATCCTCAAGCGTAGACCTTCTTCACTTCCACTATCCAAGTGCCAGTACCGAAAGCTGCGGATGCAGCGCCGTTGACATTGGAAAGCATAAGCTCAACCTGATTGCTGGTCGTTACGAAGCCACTAGCGATACAAAATGGTATCGCATATGGCACCTTTACTGCTACGGAAGACCCTCCTACCGCGCCAGGCACTGTAACTGTTCCGGGAAACAGAACGGTACTATTGCCGGGCACAGAACCTGGCGCCCAAGACACGCTCCCAGTCAGCTTTGAGTTCTCGTAAGTTGCGATAAAACTTGATGCTGGAGCGATCGACAGAACGCCAGAATTGGAAAGATCATTTGCTCCGCCGTAAATCGTCCCGCCATTGATCGTGAGTGCCCCATCTAGTAGTGTCTGCCCATTATTCATATGGACTTCGGCATTGTTCACTATCGATGATCCGGAGCTAGTGAGGATCATCTTCAATTGCGCTCCGGACAGCGTATTAACCTTTACCTTCATGCCATCGTGAGTGGTGCCCGATGTGTTTAGGATATATGCCGAACCTGTCAGGCCCGCCGAGGTGCAGTCGAATACGAGGCCTTCTGTATTTCCGGTAAGTGCTGCGATTGCTGGGAATGATTCAAAATCCCCAGTGAATCGTATGTTTGAGCAGTTCTGGTAACCATCCGCCGATGACAAAATCGTCATGGCTGCGGCTATGGCGCCGCCTAGAGCGCCATTTAGAGACCAATTGCACTGATCAAATGTGGTATCGGCCACTCCCTGTAAGAAGCAGCCCGTTCCGTTCCTAGCCAAGAAAATACATTGCCTAAACGTTTTGTCGGTATTGCTGAACGTAGTGTTAGCGACTGTCGCGTACGTTGACACGAAACTTAACTCATTCGCCAATGTGGAAGCATAAGGAGTGTCGGAAAGAAACCAGCACATATCGAACAGACAATTTTCCATGCAGTTGTCTGCTAGCGCGATAGACCCCGCGCTACTTCCTGAGCTTGACGGCAACTCAATGATCATCTTGAACATCGAGTTGAATATGGCGAAGCCGACTACAGTTGACCTCGCGTACAGACAGCCTAGCGTCGAAAAACCAGTCGCGGCGCCATTGGAAAACCAGCGCATATGCTCTAGATGTAGGAATTGACAGCCAGTCATATCGGCCATCCATGTGCCCGTCTGGAATAGAAGCGTTGTCCCCGTATTTTGTTCTAAGTATCCCCCGTCGCCACTTATGACTAAAGGCACGCTCCCACGATTCGTGAAGTTGAGCGTCTTGGTAATCAGATAGGTGCCAGCCGGCACGCTGATCCGAGTGGCGCCCGAGTTGATGGCGCTCTGGAATGCTGTCGTATCGTCAGTTGTACCATTGCCGGTTGCCCCGAAATCCTTTACCGAGACCGAATTTGAAAGCCGTGCCTGGACAGTTTCAGCGACGGCGCCAGTGTAGGGCGCAGTATAGGAAAGCTTGGATGCCTCGATCCCTGCATTGGCGGCTACGGTGGAATCTGTAACTGTCCCTGTTCCGGGTGCACCAATACTGACTGTAGTGCCTCCTTTTATGTAGATAGCTTGAACACCAATGGGGATAGGAGCATTGAAGGTCAACGTGAAATTATTGAGGCCAAACGTATCCTCTCCCTGCGAGGCAGCATCGAACTGGATCCATAGATTCGACTTGCTGCCATAGAAACCGACCAGGGTCAGGACCGTGCTGAATCCAGGCGCAAACTGATCTGTGCCTGCCGAGGACATTGGCTCAGAGGCGACGGTTTGCGGTGTGCTGACGGTCCATGAGGTACCGGCCCCCCCCGTGATCGTCGTTCCTGCGGTTACACCAGCGCCGAACAACGTCTGACCAATGGCAACCGATCCGGTCACTCCGCTGATAGTCAATGCAGTTCCAGTGATGGAACCGGTAAATGTTGGTCCGGCCAGGAATGGGCCTTCGTCGGTCATGCTGCCTGTTTCTGCCCCGCCGCTTGTGACATTTTCGGCAACCCAAATTTGATTTCCGTGTGCATCGAATAGCGTGAAGGTATAAACGACCGCATCGAAAAGGAAAAGCTGACTCGATACACCGGACGAATTGGAAATCTCGCCACGGGAGTTCAAAGGGATCGGATTAGGCAGCGGAGTGCTACCAGCAGCATCCTCGAATGTTGGATAGTTGACGCCGCCAACCTGGGTTAGCAGACTTCCACCGACATTTGGTAGCCCCGCATTATTGAAAAATTGCAATATTGCGTCAGGTGCCTGAACGACAGACGTTCCCATGATATTATCCAGAAACAGTATTTATGGTTAGGAGCGGTAGATGCCGAATAAAAATACACGGATCCAACCGGGCGAAGTTCATGGCGAACTGACCGCTATTCGAAGAATTCCTAGGGGATCGGGGGATGGGAAGTCGACGCAGTGGCTCTGTAAATGCTCTTGTGGAAACGAAAAAATCATCAGTGGTTTCCGGCAAAGCGTGCTCATATCTTGCGGATGTGTTACTCCGACAGGAAGGAAGTATATTCGGAGCGGAAAATCTAATACGCCTCTTTATTGGGTATGGCGAGCAATGATAGATCGCTGCAACAATCCGGAAAATCCAGCCTTCCATTGCTATGGTGGCAGGGGAATAGTCGTCTGTGATAGATGGCTGAATTTCCCATATTTTCTCGCTGACGTCGGAGAAAGGCCCGGGAATCTCGAAATTGATCGCGTCGATAATGATGGGCCATACGCGCCGAATAATTTCCGTTGGGCGACCAGAAAAGAGCAACTCGCTAATAAGCGCGGCGGAAGAGACGAAAGAACGGGCCGCTTTACAAAGGCATAGGGAAACCATTAAGGATTCCCCTTTGTTTTATTGAGTAATTGATTGAGCGGAACCGACTTAAGTCCGGCACCCGGCTCAAGCGAGCTGGCCACGGATTTTGCATCAGCACGCCTTGCGAGTGCCTGCCGGGTCCATGTTCCAACGGGAATCCCATGAGCCGCAACGTTAGCCGCACCCTCTGCCGATGACTTGGCAGCGTTTGCGACCGACGCAACAAATGTGTTGCTGTTATTGACATAGCTGCCTCGCGGTTGCTCCTGCGTGTAGCGCGCAACATTGCCGAGTTTCTCGACCGTCTGCGATGCCTCTGGACCGAGCACAATGCGCGTCTTATCGCCCAAGTTTTGAAGGGATTTATTCAGGCCCGCTTGACTGATATTCCCCGACCCAGTGCGTAGGTCGACACCGGCCTGGCTCCTGATATGGTCCATCAACCCGGAAGCGACGAGCTCCGAATTGACCGGATCATTCGACAGGTTCTGCATCATGTTCTGTACGTTTGAAGTCTTCCCGCCAGCCACGTACTTGCGCACGAAGTCATCGGCCAGCGCAGAAGGCTCTCCCGCGGGCGCTATATCGTTCACTGCGGCTTTGTAGGCTGGGTCCGAGTCCATCGCTTGGAAACGCGCTCGCGCACTCGCCTGCGCGGTCTTGTACGCTGCGAAGGCGTCCGATCCCGCCGCCGAAGGGTCAAGCTGAGAATTCACGACGCTATCGCGCAGTGCGCCGATGTCGTGCCGAACTGAACCATCCGTGGCGCCGCGCATGGCTCCCGAGAGCGTTTTATCGATATCCATCAAGTCGCCGACATTCATCGGACGCACTGACGAACCGTTCTGCTCGAAGCCAGCCGGGAGAGATACCTGATTGGCGCTTGCGTCGCGGAAGATCTGTTGAACGTTAGATGGCAGCGCATTGAACCGTGTGGGACCGATCTGCGAAGCGAAATCTTTCATCTGCGGCGCAGCGTTGACCAAAGCGGGTGTGCCGTCGGCGCCGCGTGCCTTGGAATACAGATCAGAAATCTGCTGCGTGATCGGCGCGTCCATCTGCTTGTATGCATCAACAAGCGCTTGTCCCGTCGGCGCGCCAGAGGGAACATTTACGTTTGGCGAGACTTGATCCCGGATCGCACTGAGGTTGTCAGCGATCTGGCCATTCTGCATATTGAAGCGGTTCGCCAGTTCAGGGTTCTTTCCTCGAGCATTCAATTCGTCGGAGAGTAAACGCACGTCGCTACTCGCTTGTCCGGCAGTCAGATCGATCGGAACTGGCAAAGAACCGGCCTCGATGTGCCGGCCTGCTGAGACGGGGTTCAAGGTGCCACTCTTTTCCGCCGCGGCAATTTTCCCGACAAGCGCATCGGGAACGCCCTCGGCCGCAGCCTGCTGCGCGAACGAGGTTCCCGCCGCGCCCATACTCGGACGGCCTGCAGCACCAGCGCCTACAACAGGTATAGATGCTTGCCCAGCAGCTTGCTCGGTAGCGACTTGTTGAGGCGTCTTGATCCCAGTCGCCACGCTGGTCGCGTTCTTGAGGTCGCCCGCTGTCTGCCCAACTGCTTTCGCGGCATCAGACGCTGCATCTCCGACAGCGCCAGCCGCAGCCTTTATGCCTTGGCCAGCAGCAGAAGCGGCGTAGCCGATTTCGTTCGCCACGCCTTTCGCTAGCGGAGCAGCGAGGTGAGCCGCACCGGGGACCAACATCGATGCAGACCCCACCATATTGGAAACGTCTTGCGGCGGTAGACCGGTTGCACTGGCCACTGCATTAACGCCTTTCCCGACCACATTGCCTACGGCCTGCGTAGCTTGCTGTGATGCTTCATTCTGGTACTCGGGCGTGTTGGTCACGCCGAAAGCGTTGCCGACAGGATGGACTGATCCGCCGAAGTCGCCTGCGGAGCTCTGCTGCGCTTGCTGGGGATTCTGTCCAAATGCACGACGAACAGCGTAGTCAGCGGCGCCAGCAGCAGCGCCAGGAGCGCCTAGCACTGTATCTGCGAGTCCAGCCGTCGACCGGCCTAGGCCAGCGAGAAATCCGCCTTGCGCCGGAGGCTGCTTATCAGGTGCGGGCGCGGCAGGTTGCGCAACCTTCGAAGGTTGCGATGGACCCTGCTGGAGCGTCGAGAATAGATCCGACATTGGACCCGAGTCGCTCTGTGGCTGAGCACCGGAGTTCGACTGCCCTGGAATCGTCGGTGCCGGCGCGCTTTGCTGGCCCGTTACACCGCTCATCGCCTTCGCGACATACTGTGTAGGGTCGGCGGTCTTGAACCCGCCATAGGCCTTCAAAGCGCCTTCATAGCTGCCGCCGTTCTGCCCTTTGAGTTGCTGCAAATAGTAGTCGGCAGCATTACGCGCTTCTTGCGGGTCGAATGGGTTGAACTTGACGCCCTGCTTTTGCAGCATGGCTACAGTGGATGGGGTGAATTGGTACGGACCCATGGCCTGGGTTTTCGGGTTAATAGCATACTGGTCGCCGCTGCTTTCCTCGCACGCGAGATTGTCGAGCAGCTTTGCTGGCGTGCCATAGCTCTGGGAGGGACTGAATGCGCCACTAGCCGACGACGCAGCCGGCGCTGGTCCGGCCGGCGACGCGCTCGGGTTTCCGCTTTGGATCGTGGCGAGCAGATCGTCCATTACTGAGAACCGCCAGTATTAGACAGTTTCTGGAGGTTCTGAGCCTTCTGCATCATGTCGTTGTAGCCTTTTGAGTTCAGGCCGCCCAACTGCTTAACGATAGCCTGCTGCTCGCCAGTGTCACCAGCCTTGATCGCGTTGTAGTACTTGAAGATGTTCGGGTCGAAGTTCGCGCCCCATTGCTGGTCGAACTGGCGCTTGGCGATAACGCCAGCAGACGGATTCGCAGCGATGGCGCGTTCTAGGCCAGGCTGATACGCCTGTACGCCAGTCGTAAGAGCATCGTTCAGCTTCGTCACTTCTTTGATAGCAGCGGGCGTATAGCCAAGCGAACCGTTAGCCTTGATCTGCGCGTCTAGACCAGCATTTGTATTCGGCCCCATCGACTGTGCTGCCTGCAATGCGGAGCGCTCCAAGCCCTTACCCACCAAGTCATATGCAGTTGCCGCATCGGTATCTTGGCCAAGCCCAAAGACGTTGAGGGCGGCGCGTGCCTTCTGGCCGACAGCGCCGGTTGCCGCAACGTTATCGATATTCTGCAGGACCAGTTGATTGTTGGTGTGAGCAGAAGGAGCGCTTGTGTATGCATTGCGCGCCGCCTCGCGCTCGGCAGAGAGTCCGGGAATCGCTTGTGCGTCTCCGGGTTGCGGGACGTAGACGTTCTGCGTCGGCGCATTCGTGATCCCGGTAACTTGCCCCTGTCCATTCTTGTTGACCACAGTGGGGCCACCGGTCAGTGCATTGGTGCCGACTTGCGAACGCTCACCCAGCGGGATGCCCTGCGCCGTTTCTGGTCCGACCGCGCCCATTGGGACAGCGGAAAGCGGATTAGTCTGTACTGCCTGGACGCCGCCGCCTGGGCCGGTTGTAGTACGTATGCCCGGTGTTTGTTCCGCCACCGTAGTAGCCGCAGGCTGGAATTGCTGAGCCAGACGCTGGATTGCCATATTCCGCTGATCCATAGGCATCTGCGGATTGAGGTTTTGCGATAGTGCTTTGACGCGTGAGACCGCACTAGCAGCAGTTGGATTCTGCTGCGCATACGCATCCAGAGCCGGCCCAACCGTCGCCACAGGATCGGGCGAGCCGACGCCTGAGCGAATGATTCCGGATAGATCATTGTTCACGTTCTGGCTCAGTCCGCGGATTGAGTCATTCAGTTTGATGTGATTATCCTGCGTTTGGATGATCGACTGCAGCACACCTTGCCCCGTCAGAGGCAGCGATGTATTGGCAAATTTCGACATCGCAACCGGATCAATCTGGCCGCTAGAGTCTTTTACTGAGGTTCCATCTGGCGCCGTGCCACTTGCTAACGTTTGCTGCAATAGCTGCCGCTCCTGCATCTGCTGCTGAGCCTGCTGCGCTTGCGCTTGCCCGACCTGCAACTGTTGCTGCTGATTCTTGAGACTCAAGATCCCGGACAACGATTGTGTAAGCTGGTTAGGGTTCGGCGGTGTTATACCGGTAGCGACTGGGGAGCCGAAGTCGGGCATGATTTCTCCTTAGAATCCAGCGTCTTCAGCAGTTAGGCCGGCAGGAGTGGCACTCCCCTGAATGGCACTCCCTCCCTGGTTAGCGCTCAATATGCTATTCAAAGCAAAAGCGTTACCCGCGCCACTTATTCCGGCTCCAGCGGCATTTGCCGCACCCACGGTACCGGCCGCCTGTGCCGCGCCGCCTGCTGCAGTCGCCTGAGCTGCACCGGTTCCCAGTTGCGTCCCTGCCGTCCCAACATTGCTCGCCGCATTCTGTCCCAAGCCAGCGATGCCGGAAAGGCGTGAGAAAATATTATTCTGCGCAGTCTGCTGAGTATTAAAGTTCGTCGTGTATGCGCCCAACGCTTGATTGTAATAATTGTTGTAATACTGCTCGGCGTTACCAGTTGCATAGTTGGTCAAAGCTTGCAGGGCAGGTCCAGACAGCGCCCCAACGTTCGGCGCTATTGCGTTCTGCGTCTGCTGCAATCCCTGGCTTTGAGAAAATTGATACCCGGGCGAACTTGTGATGCTCGATGGATTGAATGAAAACGGCGCTGGCCCAGCTTGCGACAAGTAACCATTGCCAGAGCCACCGGGCGTCAGTCCAAGCAATTGCGACAGTGAATTAGTTGCGCTGACCCCAGCCGACATGAACGGCTGTTCCTGCCCGTTGATGGTATTGAACATCGCCATCTGCTGAGCAGAGGCAGCGCTATCTGCGCCAGCCTGCGTATTAGCAGCAGACTCAGCGCCACTTGCAGATATAGCAGCGCTGCCAACCGTAGCGGCCCCAACTGCGATTGCAGCACCTACCATGATTTTTCTCCTAACCACTTCTCATGCGTGGTCTCGACGGGTTCAAAGCCCAGATACTTGAATAGCGCAGATGCATCGTGATCTATCTTGCTACCCACCGCCCACCGCACTACGCCGCGGCGTCTAAGTTCATCCTCGACGAATCGAAACATCCGGATGCCCAAGCGACCCTTGCGTCGATCTGGCTTCACATAGAAAATGTCTGGCGAGCAGGTCAGGCAGGTTTCATAGTGGAGCGCGGAAGCGATAAAGCAAAAGAAGTACGAGACGATATCACCGGCTTCGCGACCAACCACAATCATCAATGAACCATCAGCTTGGCGATCCTCGTATACCTGCGTTCTAGGCTTTAGCGGAACGCCATGCGCCACGTGGGTGGAAATTTCCACATAGTGCTCCTCTAGCAACGGCTTCATCTCGCCGTACACGTCGGAGAACCGCTCGATGGAAAAGGTGATCACGAAAACCTCAGATCGATGATCATGTGAATGCGGTCATTTGCGCTGTTATTCGTGACCTCATGCTCAATAGCATTTTCGAACCACCATAGTTCGCCAGGCCGCATGTGCACTTGCTCGTTGCCACATCGGAAAACGTTACCCGGCTCCGACTGCAGAACTAGGTGATAGCGGTCCCAATAGTCCGCGTGCCATTTCGTATCTGCATGAGGAAAAATATGCCCGCCTGGAGCGATGCGGTTAATCATGCAGCGCCCTAGCCGAGTTGCTCCCATACCGCTCATTAGAGCGCTGATATGTGTCCGCGCCTCCGGCAACTCATTCATTTCTGGTCGCCACGGACATTCGTGGAGGTCATGGCCTGCTAGGCGATTTTCTTCGTAAGCCTTAACTTCCGAATCATCAATAACCTGCAATTTGTCTTGGAACCGAAGATAGATCGTATCTGTCTCGCCAAACGGGCCTTGTGGAAACTTTCTAAGGAAGTCATCGGCTTTCCATAGTTCGGGTTTTCGGTACAGCGCATTTAGAAGCGGCGCGACCGTAACACCTTCGAATATTTTTTGAAAGTTCCGCATGATCGCCTACTGGATCAGGACGCCGGAAGCGGTGAATGACACAGACGTAGCGGCGCTAGAGAAGGCGCGTAGCTGTGAGCCTGCAGGGATGACAGCGCCCGCGAGTTCAGGCGATACGTAGGATTCGCCGGGGGCAATAGTGCGTGCAGAGATCATTGATGTTGCTCCGAGTGCTCCACCGGTAGAGATACCGGCAGTGATTGTGACTGCACTCGCCGTGGTGTTGGTGAACACCGCGCGACCAATTTGGGTCGATGTCTGCGTACCGGAAGTATATACGGACGTGTCGACCGCCGCTAGTTGCTGTGGCGCGACAATTTGAACCGGCGTAATCGTGGTCATGAGGTCTCCTAGTCCGGCAGAAATACGACGAGAGGCAATCCGGTATACGTGATACGAACTTGATCCAAGCGCCGCAATGGAATTAGCCCACCAAGCGAACTGAGCGTCGAGGGAACGGCACCTTTCACGAATACATTCGCGGTTCCGACTGGAATCGGCGCGTTAAACGTCAGCGTGGTGCCGCTCAATGAATAAGTATTTGGCCCCTGCTCAGCCGCATCAAAGGCTATCCAGAGATTGGATGCGCTGCCATAGGCCTGGGAAAGAGTGAGAGCGGTAGTCGTGCCGGGAGTGAAATCGGTGCCAGCCACAAAACCAGGCAGGCCACCAGACCCCTTCTCATCAGTCAGAGCGCCGATAACACCTGCGCTGGAAAGCGTTATTCCGGTAGGAACAACAATTCCCTGTCGGATAATTACGATCGATGACGCGACGCCATTGCTCACGGACAGGGTTCCGTCATGAAGCGCGGTATAGGTGAACGGAGATGCACCGACAGTGATATTCTGTGCTGGCTGAGCACGTGGCGAGGGGTCTACAAGAGCGCCACCAGCGATAAGCGTGGCCAGATTTTCCAGTCCTCGGTATGCCTGCGGGACATCCGCACCTTGCGCGAATAAGTTGGCCGCATCCAGTGCGTCGAACGGAGAAACAGGTGTAGTGCCGCCGCCCCCGGATCCAGTCCCCAGCACCTGTACACCTAGGTTATAGAGGAACAGATACCAGTTGATGTTCAAAAATGCAGGTGCACCCTGGCCGTCGACCGAGATAGGGACGCTTTGCGGAGGAATGAGAGTAGGCAGACCGCTCATGCTGAACTGAATGCTTTCATCGTTGCACCAACAAGGTCGCGATTCACTGGATCGATCACTTCCAGATCGACCACATTATCCCGGCCCCAGCCTAGCTTGCGCCACATCGTGCGTGTGCGATACTCACCTATTGCACCCATCGGCGCATACATACGATCGCCGAATGTCCTGCCGCCATCGCGAGAGATCGAGAGTCCGCAGCGCGGATTCGTACCCATGCCGCTTGGGTTGCCGACCCCAACGTTAAAATCGAGTTGTAGGCTTTGCATGAAAACACGTCCGCGTTGCCCGCCGTCCCAAATATGTGGTGCGCGTCGCTTTGCCAGCAGTGGCCAGCCAGCATCGGTATAGGCGGCTCTCGTAAGTTGGTACAGAGCCCCGTTTTGATAGTCGCCAACGACGCGCATACCCTGGAAGTTCATGAATGCGTTCGAACGGTGGCGATGGAACTCCTTTGCATACGGATCGTACGAAAGGCGCTTGTGCAGCAGCCCTGATTGCCCGTCATAGCACCAGCACGTGTCTGCGGTCGGGAATATCAGCACATAGAATTCATGCGTGTCTTCCTGATAGGTGTATCCGATTGCGTCGTCGGTGGTCGCGTATGTGGCCACCTCCGCACCGAAAGAAGGCGTAGATATGACCTGATCGAGAAAGCCTTGCGTCCGCACGATCACATTCTCGCCGCGCTCCGACCGCCCGAACCAGATCAACCCTTCCTGACCCTGGGACCCATAGCGAGCCACCGAGTGTTTAGCCTTGCAACCGACCTGCAAAAGGGTGCCGACAATGCGCTGAAAGGCAAAGGTCGCGCCTACACCACCTGGCGCGCCGCCAGCGTTGTACCAAATCTCTGTCGTCTTATCGCCTATCAACCACAGCAGCTCTTTGTTCTCGATCACGGCCACGAGGTTGTCAGCCGCGGCATCCTTGAGTGCGAAGAACAGCGCATTGAACGTCAGGCTATACGGCTGCGAGTTCGAATAGAACGTCTGTGTGCCCGGCTTGTTGAAGATCCACCAACCGTCGATATAGGCAACCGTATCTGAGCCTAGAAAACTCGGATCGTTGATCTGAGTGAAGGCCTGCGTCGCTATGTCATAGAGATAACCGTTCGGGCCATCTACGATCACGGCGTTGCCGCCGCCCGTATTGTTGTCGCGGATGTGCACGGGGCCGGTGCTGGTTTGGAGCGTACCGACCGAAGTCAGAGACAAGGTGGGAAACACGGTGGGCGCCGTCATTGTCGCAGTGACGAGATAGCAAGTGTTTCCAATGACCGCTAGGGCTGTCGTATCGACCGTGCTACCCGTCCCGTTCGGCACCGTGTCGTTATTGGCCGGAAGCTCCCACAGCCCGCGCACCTCCAGCGAAGGGCCGGAGTACGGCATGGGCCACACGGTCATTGTCGAAGTGAATCCGGGCGCACCGGCCCCGGCGACAGGTGCGGCGACAAGTTGGTTTAGGCCTGGGCAACCCAGCAGACCAAGCACCTCTTTGGAGTTGCCCGGATCGACCTCGGCGTACATGTTGATGCACATCTGATCGTCTTGCAGATGGTTAGGCGCATTGTCCTGACCGCCAGCCAGGCCAAAATCACCGAACAGGTTCAGAGGTCCGTTATTACCGCCTGGCATTATCGGTAACCTCCATGAGTCACCCATCCGCCATCGGGCCTGTTCCCTCGCGACAGCTCACGGTCATAGTTCGACACGTTCGCCGGCTTCGCATTGAGCGCTTTTACAAACTCTCGCGCCTCCTTCGCATTCAACGTGATGGCCGGAGTAAGCGGGAAGCCATACTCCGCACAGATTTCTTTCGCGAGCAGCCACTTGAGCATTCGGCTGTAGCCCTGAGGCATGACAAGGACTTGCTGCAACGTAAGATTTTGTAGGATCGTATCCGTGAACAGATGGCACTCTGTGCTGTTACCCGGGGTCTGGTAGACATTCAGAAGGCCATACGGGAACGTATTGTTGTACCATGCCACGGTAGGCCACGGCCCAGGCTGGGCCTTGTATAGGAATTGCGTGTACTGTGTTTCCGTAGCGTAGACGTCAAGCGTGAAATCGAGCGCATTGAAGCGTGTGAATCCGTGCGTGATGCGCAGCGGGCGCGGAATCGGCAAGTCACCGGGGACTGTGAAGGTGATGCTATCCAGGCCGGCAGAGTTTCCGATCGCCGGCGCAGACATCGTTATGGTCGTCGGCGTTACCGACAGCACTGTGGCATTGACCGGAATCAGTCCCTGCGCATCTGACAGGATCGAGCCGGAGCCAACCTGAAAAGCCGGATTCTGTCCGGAGACAAGCTGCGGCGGCAGGTTGGTAATTCCGGCTATGACCGGTGAGCCTGCCGTTAGAGTCCCGGTAAAAGGCTGCAGTCCGAGCAGGGTGCATACCGGATTGCCTATCTTGTACAGGCGCTGCTGCGCCGTCCACGAAAGAATGTTTTCCTGCGAGCCAAATATATGGTCTTTATCCAGGCTGAGCGAGTCGAGCAAATCGTTCAGCGTGTCCAAACAATCCGCAGCGTCGAACTCCGCGAGCTGCTCGCCAGACTGATACGAATTGATGCGACGCAGCGCCCCTTTGATGAGGCTCTCTGCCGTAGTGGTTCCAATGGTCATGAAAAAGCTCCCGCGGTGAACTGGCTGGACACGGCCATCTTCGGCGCATTGACCGTAAGCGTTATTGGCGGCGTGTAGGCTTCGCTCACCGGAGTCGTGTTGGTCACTGTGACCGGTTGCCCTGCTGCTGGCGATTGCGCTGTTACGACGTCTACCGGCGCTCCGGGTTGCCACACGATGGCCACCGGCCAAGGGGAGAAATATCCAACTGTCGGCGCAGAAGTCTGAGCGTTCGGCACAGAGCCATCGTTCGGAACGATATTGGCCTCGATCAGCGCCACGGTAGCCGCTCGATAGTTCAGGCCAACCAGATTCGGCATCGTCGCCATACCCATTCATCCGAAAGAAAAAGAGCCGCCCTAAGGCGGCCCCAAGGCCCCGAGGCCACCCGAGGAGACTCGATTACCAGTCCATCTGGTTGCCAGAAGCGGGCTTGATCCAGTTGGGTTGGACGCGCAGAACGTTGACCTGATACGTTTCAGCGGTGGGCGTGATCGGCGATGCGGTTGCGTTGATATAAGTGATCGCAAGCGTATCGACTGCCGACACGCGAACGTTCACGATACCCAAACCAGCTTGGAAGCTCGGCTTGCTCACATCCACATTGTCGGTAACCAACAGGCCAATGCCGGTTGCAGCAAAGGTCTGTTCGGCAGTCGTGTTTGCCGCCACAGCGGTGGGCGTCAGAGCGATGGAGAAAATCCCCGTCTTCTGGACGTTACCGATCGGCGACTGGACGGTATCCGGCTGAGTCGCTACGTTCGGCCCAGGATTCGAGCCATCGACGTTAGTGCTTGAAGGGAATGCCATGATATTTTCTCCTTAGCCCGACACGCGGCAAGCCAGCGAACGATAGAGGCTCGAAAATCCGTATGCCACATCCATACGTGTCGGTTCCGCGTCGTTATTGATCGTATATTGCGTTGCAACCCGGATCGATAGACCGAGATCTTCATCGAATGCTCGACTTGCTTCGACCGCGGTGCGCGGCAGCGGCAAATCGACGAAGGCCAGTGCGAAGGCATCCCGATGGAAGTACAGATTTTCCGTCGAGGAGGTCGCCGCTGCTGCGCCGCCGTTGATCGTCACAGCCGGGTTCCCAGTGAATGCAGCACGCGCTTGGCAGTTCTGGAACTGGCCGCCCGTGATCACGCACTCGCCGATCGTTACCGACAGCGTGCCGGTACCGCTCGACGTATAGACGCCGGTCGTTGCGTTGAACGTGCCAGCCGCGAGCGTCGCAGGAGCGAAGCCGGGACCGCCAGGCGCAGCCGACCCAGTGAGTTGCGCGTAGCCGCCCGGAGGAAGCACCACGAACTGCTTGAGCGTGGTGCCGTAGCTGCCGCGGTTCTGCGGGTTGACCGGGAAGATACCGGCGATCTGGATCGTGTCGCCGACCGTGCACTGAGCTGCAGTGTTGGTCAAGCCTTGGATGTTCAACACACCCGTCTGCGCCCAGCCCGAAGTGAGCAACGCCGAACCAGCAGAAGCCGTAGTCACGCCAGCCAAGACCGGCGTACCAGTCAAGGTGCCAGTCGTATAGTTGGCGATGTTCGGATCTTCGAACCAGTCGGCGCCGGCGGTCTTCAAGGCGATCATGCCCGTCTCGAAGTAGTCGCTGATGTTCGCTTGCGGATTGAAGAGGCCCGACAGTGCCGGCGTCAGGAACGCATTGGCAATTGGGTGCATCACGGCGGTCGGGATCAAGCCCTTGGGCATGCCTTCCGACACGAGGATAGCGCGAGCGTTGGTGAATGCTTGGAGCGCCGCCTGTGCGGTCTGGCCGCTGCCGGGGGGCGTACCGGGCGTGCCTTGACGGTTTGCGGTGTTCTGCAAAGCGAAGTAGGCGCCGTCCGAATCGATGCGGTTACCCACTGCGACGCAAGCCGGGTGGATGAAGCGCTCTTCGAAGTCGTCGATGTCCAACAGCATGTTGATGGTGTTGAACTGGATGTCGACGTGGAACTGATACAGGATGTTGACCGGTACGTAGTTCTCCGTGCTGGGCTCGACATTGAGCGCAGGGCCGAAAGTACCGAGGTAGCGCGGGGGCAGGCGGACGTTACACGTCGCACCGATCTTGCGGCCCTTTTGCCCGAATTCTTTGTCGTACTGGCGGTTGAATTTGTCCGTCAAAACGCACATGTTTGCCAGAACCGGGAGTGCCCGGTTGGTGATCTGGCTGATCGTGAGTAGCTGATTTGACACGTGTAGCTCCTAAGCGCGCCATGAGGCGCAAAGCATCCGCAAAAGCGCAGCTTAGGGACCACCGGAGATGCGGCTTAATGCCGCTTACGTGAACCGAGATTGACGCGGTTGCGCTTGGCAAAGTCCTCGATTGATTCCCGGATGTTCATATCCTTCGAATCTTTCGAAGCTGCTGCGTTACCGCCTGCATCTAACGGCGCGAACACCGGGGCCGGCTTGCTGCGCGGCTTGCTCAGGTCAATGCCTGTATTGGTGCTCGGCTCGGTCTTGGCGACCTTCCCGTTGGATGCTTCTTTGCTCGACTTGCTGTCGTGCTCGGTTTGAGTGCTACCACCGAATGGCGTGAGTGTACTCTCAATTTTTCCGATTTTCACTAATTGGGTGTGTGGCGACAATTTCAGTAGCGAAACTAATACATCCGGGTTCTTGGCCAGATAGTAGGTCAGTTCGGCCACCATCTCGGATTCTTCGAGGTAAGTACCGATGGCTGGCGACAGCGTAGAGTCGTTGCCCATGATCGTTTCTTCGAAGTCTGGCACCAGGTCTATGGCCTTCACAATGCGGCCTTTGGCGGTCTCGATACGCTCGTCATACTCGCGCTTTTGCGCCGCAGTACGGTCTTCTTCGGCCTTTTCAGCCAGGCGTTTGTCGACGCCGTACTGAATCATTGCGTCCACCCAATCGTTCTCGCTGGAGAAATTCTGGCGCAATGGGGGTACCGGTGCAGTGCTTTCCACCGTCTCCGGGGTACTCCCTTGCTTGAGCGCCGCCAATTGTTTCTCAAGATTCTCGGCGCGCTGCTCTGCAAGATGGCGCTGATTGTACTCGGCCTCGGCGAACTCTTCGGCTTCCATGCGCTTGCGATGCTGCTTGCCGACGGCCCTTTGCATGCGCTTCGTGAGCACCTCCTTATCGGCGGCACTCAGACCTTTTTCATCTTCGTCGTCGTCTTGGTCTTGATCCTGCTGCTGCCCGGTCGGCTTGCTGGCATCCTTGCCCTCGGGCTTTTGCGCTTGCACTTGCTGATCACCTTGGGGCTGATCCAACTCGACTCCGGCATCGGCCAGGATTCCAGTCAGATCGGTACTATCGAGTACGGTTACGGTCATTTGCATTCTCCAACGAAGAGTGGCGAATATTTACGCTCGAAAACCTCTTTCGGATTGATATAGACATACCCATCCTCCTGAGTTACCAGATAGTCACCTTCGATCGGAAAGTAACGAGCCGTCATTTCTTCGGTGATTATCGAGTTTGTACCATCTCGGAGAGCCACGTCGTATGAACCGTTGTTGTGCGCCTCATTGTCAATGCTAACTATCTCGATAGCTCGTACCTTTACTGGTTTTGCCGTATGCGTAAAGTTCATTGCTGCTCTCCGGTGGGCTGCTGAGGTTGAACGGCTCGGTCGGCCGCAGATTGTGATGCATCATGCAAAAGCTGTTTTTCGAGCATCCGCGCATCGTGGCCACGGTCGGCGTTTGAGTCGATGATCTTGCCGCCGGCGCGGATTTCTTCGACTTGCAGCGACGTAGCGGCACGTGTCTCGGTGTCGTGCGCTTTGACGACAGCCGCCATATGCGCCTTCTGCAATCCCTGCTTGATCTCCGTTGTCACCGCCTGGAGCTGCTGCTGGAGCGTCGTGATCTGGTTGGCCTGCGCCTGAACGATGCTCTTGGCGCGGCTCGATAGGCCCTCCATGATCTTCTTCAAGCCCTCGGGATTCGAGGCCATCAGCCGGTCGGCCAACTCCTGCATGTACGGATGGTCTATCGAACGGAATACCAAATCCGGGGCAGTCTTGGCGATAATCTCTGCTAGCGGCGGGATCTTGATCATCTCGACCAGATTCGATGCACCCTCTTCGCGTTTCGTCTCATAGCCTGGACCGGTGTCCATCACGACATCGTACTTGCCGATAGAGAGGTCATTCTTGACGCGCTCGATACCGCCATCGTCGGTCTCTTTGTCGTTGACCTTGACCATCTGCGGCGTCGAGTCCTCGCCGATCACGCGCTGCATGCGACCTGGTTCTGAGTAGTAAGTCGGAATCCATTCGACCATAACGCGCCAGCACTGGGCGATGGCCTGCGTCAGGTTGTCGTAATACTGGAAGTGCGACTGATCTGAGAGCCACTGACGACGGTCTATGGCGCGGCCAGATACAACGACACCCTGCTGATCCTGTCCGGGCTCGTTCGGCATGCCAGCCACAGCGACCAAGTTAGACCTCATACCCTGCACGAACTCGCTGAAACCCGCCTCGATTTGTGCCGGTGGCTGACGTGCTGGCGCTGGGATCATGATCGGCAGACTGCCGGTCTCGATGACGATCGGCTTGTATGTCAGTACCGAGTATGACTTTTGGTTTGCATTATCCCACTCAGGGTGGCCGTCAAGCTGCCCTTCTGCTGCGACCCACGGCGCTTTAGGCGCGAGCCCTAGACGCTTGATCTTAGCCACTTCGCCATAGTTGACCATGCGCTGAGGGTCCATCATCGAATCGACCATGCCCTTGCGTCGGATCGCACCGTCCACATCCATCGTGTTGCCATCGACACGAAACACCGGAATCATGCTTCCGGGCAACTCCTGGCGCTCGACTACGACCAGGCCATTGAGCCTGAACCATTCCACCTGGCGCTTTACCGAGTCACGCTCGTTGACAATTCGAATGCCTGCCTGCGTTAAGCTATCGACAGCATCTTTCAGCGAGGCCACTGAGCCTGTTATCCGCTTCAACTCCGACTGGTAGACCATATGCTCTTGGCCAGTCTTGTCGACGATCTGATAGAGCTTCTCTGGCTTCTCACGGATGCGGAAATACTCGGCGAGCCGGATTTCCTCTTTGTCTTCCCAGTCGATGCGGCTCTGCTGGCGGTCGATATCGTTCCACTGCACATTCTTCGCGTTCGGGTAGCGACGGCGGTACTCCTGCCGCTTCATCTTGACTGATATCAAGCACCAGTTCTGGTCAGCGCCGCTAGGCATCATGGCGCTCGGGTCCATGTGCACACTGAAAATATTGCGGATCGGCAGGATGCGTAGATCCTTCTGGAACGAGCGCGGGTCGACATACTCAGCGACTAGCCGGAAGTAGCCCTCGCCTGCATCTACAGCACGCTCGGCGGCCAGATCGTAGGCGATCGACGCTTCGGAACGCGTTTCAACATGCCGACCGATGCCGTTGATGATTTCGGCGAGCTCGACATCGGCGCCATCGCCTACCGGATGGCACTTGCCGCGCGGACGCTGCTGCTTGATGTTGTTCACCACGCGGCGCACGAATGCATCGGTGAGGTTGATGGTCAGCTCAGGCGAATCCTCGGAAGCGCTCGTGCCCGTATCGTGGTCCCACTGATCGCCGTCACGGAACAGCATCGCAGCCTTAGCGCGTTTGCGGTTATCGGAATAAGCTTCAGCCGCGATCTGCAGGCGGTCTTTTGCTTCGAGCCATATTTCTTCGTCAGAGATCGCAGCAAACTCGCGATCCTCTTCGGTGCGCTGGGTTGGCTCGTTGGCGCCGTGTGTTACTTGGTCGGTCATGATCTCATCCAGCCTGTGTTTGACCCAAGGCGCCGATGAATGAACTGCGGCTTTGGCTCTGGTTTAATTGCTTCCGGCTTGGCCAGCTCGGGGAATAGATCGGTCATAGCCCATATCATCGCATCGGCACGGTTCGGGCTGTTCTCGCCGGTATAGCCATGCGTGGTCATTGCGCATAACTCGTCTTCCATCTCTTGGAACACGCCAGCTAAGCGGACCTTTCCAGCGTCTACCAGGGCTGATATCGGCTCGGCTCGGATGACCTTGCCACGCGTCGCGGTGACCGGCCTGAACGGTACATTCGGCAGCGCCGTGCGTACCACGAACTTGACCATCGCGCCGCCATAATTCACCTCACCGACGATGCGATCGCCGCCCCAACGCTTATAGGCATCCGTCGCAACCTTGCCCCACACAGCAGGACCAGCCTTGCACGTCAGATCCTCCAATACATACCCATTCCCATCAATTCCGAGACCAGCCACGACAATTCCGATTTCGTCATTGTCGACGTTGTCATCATCATCGGCGCCTGACGGATCGACTGCCACGACGATACGCAACATGTCCGGCAGTTCGTCATCAATGTTGCGCCAACGTTCAAACACTTCTTCGGAGAAAAGTGCATTAGGCGAGGCATCGCGGAACTCTCCTTCGAGGAAGCGCTTGCGCATCCGTGGCGACATTTCGGACAGCGTCTTCAGGTAGTCGGCGGACAGATTCTCTTGGTTGTCGCGAGGATTGATCTGCATGAAGGCGTAGTTGTCGGGCTCGCTCAACGATGCACGCGTTTCGGGACTCACCTTGGTCTTAAACAGGCGATAGGTCCAATGCCCTTTGTCGGGCGGATTCTCGTCGTAATACATCTTCATGATCAGATCGTTGCCCGTCGCATTGTCGCGTACCTTCTGCGCCAAGCGCGTCATGACCATTTCACGCCCCGAATATGGAATCTGAGAGCACTCATTCAAAAAGATGTCGGCAAACTCTGTGCCGAGAATCTTCTCAGTGCGCTGCTTGTCATCGAGGCCGCCGAACCACAGCTCACTGCCACCGGGAAACGTCGCATAGCCCAGCGACTTATTCACGTCATATGGGACGCCCGGAAAGCATATGGACATCACCTTAGGAAAGGTGTCCAGCATGATTGAGTTCTTGACGTGACCAAAGCGAAAACGAAGCACAGCGCCGCGTGAGCCGGGCGCCTTAAGACGACGTTGGACCTGCTTCCTAATAATTAGCAGCGTCTTTCCGGACCTAGAACCACCCGCAAGCATCACGTGCTTCGCCGGCCCGTTCAGCATCTCCTGGGCTTCGGCCTGCCTAGTAGTGAGCTTGAACTCAGCCATGTACGTCTGATCCATTGAGCACGAGCTGCATCGGTGCTTCCGGATCGCCGGTATGCTGCACGCTATCGCCAAACTTCTTGCGGTTGCGTATCTTCAGCTCCCACTTACGAGCGTCCATGCGGTTCTTTGCGATCGCCGAGTCCTTTTCCGTATCCGCGATATAGACGATATCTTGCAGGCAAGAATCTTCGTAATCCTTGTAGGCCTGATCGTACTGAGCTTGCAGTTCTGGCGCACGCTTGCGCCATTTATTAAACGTCGCCCGGTCGGGCATGCCCTTCAGTTCGCACGTCTCGCGCAAGCTCTTGCCGTCTGCAATAAGCTCGCATATCTCATCGAACAGCTTCTGAGAGAACTCAGTACGCGGCGCTTGTCCTTTCTTACCGGCCATCGTTACGCTCCTGAGCCGATCTTGATCTTCGTGTACTGCGGTTCAGCGCCGCACGATTTGCGCAACTCACTGATGCGCTCTTGACGGTCCCAGATGTCCTGGCTTTCCTGCATCTTCACGAAGAATTCCATCGCCTTCCGATTGATCTCACTTATCGAGAGCAACCCCTTCGAGTTGCCGAAATTGATCGTGCCGTCTCTATTGATCGTTGCCATCTCAGTGCCCGCAACAGGGTTGAGTTTTGGAGCCGCATGAGATGCAGGTACGAACCGAATCCTGCGCGATATCGTAGCTGTGCTTTGCTATAAATCCCGCAGTGGAATGGCGGCGTGGAATGGCATCCCGAAATACAGCATATTCTCGGTCGAGAGCACCTACCGACTCTTTCAGTATTAACATGCGAAACGCTTCGCTGATGATTGCCATCATCTCGCCCTCGGGTCATGACTCTCGCGGGCATACCAACCGGAAACGAACGCCTGGCACAGCCCGTGATTCGGAAAGTGAAGCGCGCGCTCGGGTTTATCGTGGTCTAGCTCCTCGGGATAGAGCGTGACGACATATTCCGGCCCGTAGTTGCGCACGTTGAGTAGGTTGCCTTTGCGCCAGTCGGACGGGATGCTGACGTAGCGCAGTTCGTCGCCGGAGTCATCGATTAGCGCCTGCTCGCTGGTTTCGGTAGGCACGTCATCGACGGCCTCGACTGGCAGCGCACCACGCTTGACGTTAGCGCGCTTCATTCTGCTTTCGCGCTTGGATTTCGCGTGCATAGCAGAACAGCTTGTCACGCATACGGCGATCTTCTGTGTTGATATACAGCGCGTCTTCGATCCAGGCGCTTTGAGCAGCGATTGCTGCGGCGATGTGCGCACGTTTGCGCAGCTTGTGAAGTGCTTTTCCTGTCATCTTGATCAGTTTTTCCTTGGAAGCAACGAAGTCCGATGTTTCATCGATCCAAATCTTGTCGAGCGTATTCATGCTGCCTCCTGTTCGACTATCCCGCTCACATCGGCTTCACGGCACATGATATGCATCGTGTTTCCCCAATAAATTTGCTGAAAGCTGTAGCCAACATACCGGCCTTCCAACTGCACCGAGCCGAGCTCAACGATATCGCCCACCTTCACCTGGGTTGGCAAAAATGTCTTGCTGCGCCACATCTTCGTGCGACGGTGCTTGTCCGGGTGGTCATATCGCAATGGAAAGTGGCCAGGCCCAACAGCCTTCACGATCCCGCGAACCGGCTTGATCTCTTCGACAACAAGCAGAATCTTCGAATGCTCTATCGGCAGCGGCTCGACCACGATGTAGTCGTGAAGCGGCTGGATCTTCTCGTCGGGCGCAACGTAGGTCTTCGTCTCGTAAGACAACTCCCCGCCAGCGCCATTGGTCTTGAGGTTGACGCCCATTATCGAATCCTTGTTTCGGCATTCAAAAGAAGTTGTCGATGATGGTCATCCAGATGGCATGCATGGTCCACGACGATGCCCTCCAAAATCTTGCCGTGCCATCCATGGTCTAGCCACGAAGGCTCTACGATCCTTAGGTCTTCCCGCAAAATCTTCGCAGCGAGCTTGCGGACATAGTCGGTGGCGAAAGGATGCGGAGAAACATATACGGCACCGCGCGGCGCAGCCTTCATTTGCTCTGTCGTGCGCCCAGTTCCACGCTCATAATCGATAGTCATCAGCGAAATCTCCGTATGTAGCGCTTGTGATACCGCTGAATATCCGTAACCGACTCAAACGGCATATCCCATGCCATAGCAGGTCCGAATGTGCGCAGCACCCACTTCCCAGCCTCGCAAAAGATGTGTGACTTGCGCTGCGGCGGACTCACAATCGAAGGTAGGTGCATCATGTCAATAAGCCTCCAACCCATAAATCTTCCTTACTCTGGCATCCTCATCCGCATCGTATTCAGTCGCAGCAGCATGGCGCAAAGCCCCGAAGAACTCCTGCGGCGTTACACCGTTCTCCAGGCAGATCCGATCGAAGTCCGCGGCCATTTCTTCCATGGTGATAAGCTGGTTAGGCATCAGTGGCGCTTCCTGCCGTATGCCGGCTCAGGCTTCGTATAACCCGGCTTAGCGCCCTTCTTCTCGGTCACCTTGCCAGCATCCGGCGTCTTACCACTGCCAGCCTGCGCTTGCTTGGTCATGCCATCCGGCTTGTGATGAACGCCAAGGTGCGTAATCTGCAACTCGACATGGCGCTCTTCATCGCCGCCCTCGCGCTTCTCTGCACGAGCGCCGACGACATGCGCCTTCGAATGCATCGTGACCTCGCTACCGACCTCGGGCATATCGTTCATGCCCATCTTCTTCATGCTGTCGTGGTCGAGATGCACCTTTAGGCCGTACGGATACTCGGGGCCGTCAGAGTTGGTCATGGCATTGGTCGCGCCTTCCTTCTTCGCAGCGTTGGTGCGGCGCATGTCGGTCATGTTGACCGCGCTCATGGTCTCGTCGCCCTTGGCCTTTCCTTTGACGTCACGGGGCATTATTTTTGCTCCTTGCGATCGTTGTAGGCGTCTGGCGACTTGCGTACTGCGCCGCTCTGCTGGCCTTGGCTGGTGCCATTCCGGTCGAAGTGCCCAGTGGGAAGCCTAGGCTGCGATTTGGGTTGACTCGGTTTCTGTGAGATTTTGCTCATGCTGCCCTCGCGAATTGGCCATGGAATTGCTGCGCTGCTCGCATATAGGCGGCATGCGCCTCTTCTGCGCTATCGAATAGGCCGAGGTACTTGAGGCTCCCCTCAATCCGTATGTCGGCCCTGAATCTACCTATTTGCTTGTGGAACCCGACACCCTTGAGCCCACTGGTGTTACGCAAAGAAATCTTACTATTTGCATTGTTTTGGGACCTTGTTGCCTCGCGAAGATTGCAGGGACGATTGTCATCACGTACTCCGTTGGCATGGTCAACGTGCAAATCTGGCCAACGACCATTTGTCATCGCGAACGTGATTCGGTGCTCATAGATGCGCGAACCATCGATGTAGACCCGGCGATACCCATCGCTCTTCAGGCTTCCGGCGCGATCGTCGGCGTGATGCCCTAAGCTAGCCCCTCGCCAGCACAGGAACCCGGTCGCTTCATCGAGGCGCAACAAAAAATGTAACCTAGCGATCGCAATTCGTCTCATGACCTAACTCCTTTCTTGGCCTGCTCTCTGGCTTCCGAGTAGCCCAAAGCAAGGCGCTGCTTGACGTTCGAGTACTTGCGATCCTCACGTTTCGATGACACAAACCGCGAGAGGAAGTCGGAAAGCTTCTCGCCCTGTTTAGCTGCTGGCATGGCGACTCTCCGAAATGTTGATGGCGGTATTCATACCTCAATCTTGATGATTTGGCAAGATTATCGGGTGTGGACTAGCCAAGCACCCGCGAAAACGAGCGATGCAGCCACCGGATGGACGAACAGTCCGACCAAAAAGGCGACAAACAGCGTGCAAAGGCAGAATTTCAGCATGATTGCTCCAGGGTTGATGTGAATCGTAGCGACTGCCGAACGAATTCGGGCATGAGATGCGCTAAATCCGGCACAGGAGGCGGCGCTAGCCGCGCCTGTGCCTCTGCGTATCGCTTGGCCGTGTAGGCGCTTATCCTGAACTCGGCAGCGTCGCCAAGGGGCTCGCTAGTGCGGAATAGACGAGTTTTCTGCGCTCGACCTTTGCGATCACCACGCAGCATGCCCAGCTCGATAAGTAGTAGCGCCTTCTTGCGGATCGCGTCCGGCTTCTGGCACATCACCTCGGCCAATTCATCGAACGTGGCCCCTGGATTCGCCTCGACCGCCAGGCATAGGTTGCGATGACTATCCTTCATGATGATCTCTCCATTCGATGAACGGCTTGCGCAAATGCTCGTGAAACCGCTCAGCAGCGGTCGGATTCGTGTCCAGCTCGCGGCGGCTGTCTATGCCGCATACGACGCGCACGACCTCGGCAGCCTCTGCCGCATCCCCCGGATTGAAATCGGTGTCGTGCACGAGCCATTGTCGAAACACAGGGTCGCGGCAGAGGATTGCTGAGAGGCGTGCGAGGGACTGCATGGTTAAACGAATCTCGTAAACGAAAGCGCCAAACAAATCGCATTGAACTCCCGAGACGCAGTTTCAACGGCGATCATGTAATTTTCTTGCTCTTTAAGCATCGCTGAGTGCATCACCGCGTTCTGCTCCACGACAGCCATCTGCATACGCAGAAGCTCACGCGCTACATGCTGCGTGCGCTTCTCCCTCAATCGTTCTGGCGTCATCACAAAATCTCCAACGAATGTTGAGCCACGGCATAACTGATCGGCGCGAGGCTGCTCATACGAAATGCCTCTGCGCATACCTAGCGATCAACAGAGCGTCAGAACGCCCATGATGCTTCTTGAGCGGACAGAATGCAGAGCCGAACAGCTTTCGCGCATGGGCAAGACTCTGATCTTTGGTATCGCTGATTTCGCTCTTGCGGATGCCATACCATTTCTGCCATGCCTGGGGCGAGACGAATAGCGTGTCTACACCGCACAGTTCGAGCACTGTGCTGATGACAGCCTTCGTAGCCGCCAGTGATGCCATCGTCTGCACCGAACCGCCAGCGAAGGTGTTTAGCACCTCCATGACGCATATGGCGCTGCGATCAGCTGGCAAGCGTTTCAGCAGAAGCGCCTTCAAAGCGACGGGGTCGATCTCGTTCTTGACCTTGCTCACATCTCGCTTGAGGCGGATCGGCAGGTCATCGACGTAGACGCTTTCACCGTCGAGAGTGGCGAGAGCACCGGTTATGCCAGGGTCGATACCAATGACGATAGTCATGCTTTAGCTCCATCGCGCACGCGTGTGCTGGTGATCATGGTGTCTCCCAAATCTTCTGCCCAGTGGCCAGTTTCAAAGCCCTGGCGATCTGGTACAGGTTCGTGTATTCCTCGCGATCCTCATCCGCACAGTTCTCGAGCACCTTGCGTCCAGCGCTCGAAAGCATCGCGTCAGTAGCGCAGCGACGGACCTCATAGGTGAGTGGCAAGCCAGATAGCGACATCCCACGCCGAAGCAGCTTAAATGCCCACTCAGCGGTCGGCTCGGGGTTGGTCAACCGCTTGAGCAGCGGTCCAATCTGCGCGATATGGGCATCAACAACACTCGGCGTCGATTGACCTCCGCTTTCAAGCCGAAGCGTATGGCTGGCAGATTCGTAAAGCCGCGTCTGCTTGCACAGGCCGAAGAACTCGGGAAGCGTCGGCGGAAATTTCAGCGTAAGAAGCGCGCCAACCCCGGCTTTGAGCTCAGCGTTCGATAGTTTCGCGAGTGCCCTGCCCCACTCGACCTTAACGCCTTCGAGGTCAACCCCGCGCCACTGGTCGAGGAAACGAGCGCCCCACGTCCTGGCCATTTTCTCGAACAGACCCGTGACCCAATGCTCCGGCGCAGCATCCTTCGGCCAATTGCTCGGCGCTAGGGGGTTAGATGTCGATGATGTCGCTGGCAGGTTCATGAGGCGTGTTTCCGGTGAGAATTTCGTAGGCGCGTCTGCGATCGTCATGCACGTTCAAAGGCTTAGAGGGTGATGCGCGGGCCTGTGGCGCAGCTGCTTCGGTGGTCCATCGCTCGGCGATTCGAAGGACGTACGCCGGCGCTATGCGCTGACCTGGCTTAGCGGCTTTGGCTTCCGCACATGCGGCTTCGACCGTTGCGACGGAAACACCGGCATCAGCCGCTGCGATGATTCGGGGATCTGCGGGTTGCGCTGCGATGCTGTATCGACGCATTGCAGCAGACAATTCGGCAGGTTGCGCGCGAGGTATACCGCTATGCGTACTTTTTCCGCCTGTTGCTAAGGTTTTAGGTGTTAACGGTAATGGTAATGGTAAAGGGCATTCCTCAAGCACCTCTGGGGCATCTACTTGAGCAATGCTCGGAGCATCCTTTTTTCCCCATCTCGCTTCCGCTGCCTTCCGTGCCTTTTCGCTCGCTGCCCCTTTTCCCTCAAGGGCAGCAGCGATTTCCTCATCAATTATCTTGTGATGCCATGCACCATCATGGACATAAAATAATTTCTCTAGAACAGGCCGCGTTTTCTTCCAAAGAAATGCAGATAAACGCGTGACGTTTTGCAGAATTTCATCATCGTCGGGCGGCGGACCAGAGCGCCAATAGTCCATCATGAGCAGAAAATATGCCCCATGTTGTTCGGTGGTCAAGCGAGTTGTGTCCGCCAAATAGTTACCGATATAAATCGGCATCCATATGTCGGCCTTGTTCTTCTCAGCGCACGCCATGATGCTCTATTCCTGCTCTTCTCGGCCATACCAGAGGTCTTTTAAGACAATCGGTAAGTTGCGATCTTTCGCAATTTCGATGATGCGACGATGGTGCTTGCCCGGCACTTGCCCTCCTTGCGGATCTTTCGGGCGAGGCCTGCGCCACCGGCAAACCGTTGCTGAGCTTATACCCAGAGCTCTAGCGAGTGGCGCGATTCCATTGAATTCTTTGATGACAATCTCAGCGGGGGTCATAGCAGTCCTCTTTCCGTTTCGTTGATATTAGCGTATCACCAAGAACACCTCAAGGGAATCTTTCCTATACTTCGGTGGTCAAGTTGTCATTACCCCACTGGAGTATCCAATATGCGACACATTGACCTGAAATGGTTCCGCGCATTGCTCAAGACCCGCAAGATGTCTCAGAAGGAACTGGCGGACGCGATCCATATGAATCCGTCAAGCATGTCCCTCACTCTCAGCGGCAAGCGAGAAGTCAGGCTCGGCGAGGCTCAACAGATAGCCCGAGTGCTTGATCTGTCTATAGAAGAACTCGTCGCACACTTCGGAAATGGCGACGACAACCGCACATCGATTGTCAAGTTCTCCATAGTCCGAGGCCGCAAGCGGAGGAAAAGGACAATACCGCTATTGCCATGACGCAAATATTTATTCAAAAATCATTGGCAAAATGCATACGTTGAATTATAGTTGATTCCAACGCAGCACCACGAACAACCGCGAGGCCGTCATGTACCACGTAATCGATATCCGAACCGGTGCTGACGAAGGCGGCTTTGATACGCCTGACGACGCCCACACTTTGGCTGATCGGCTGGAACAAGCAATCGGATACGTGCGGTATGTGGTGCGCTGGCTCAATTTCTAATAACTGGAGAGGAAGAGATGAAACTGACACTGGAAATGCTCGATGCAATCGCCCTGAATCATGGCGGTCACGGCTCGCCCGACGATGGTCACTGCCTGCTCGAAGTCGTGAGCATGTTCGCTAACGAACCGTTTGGCGACACGCCGGAATGCGTCGATCCGGTGCTTCGTTCTTTCGGCATCTCGTGGAACGACGGCATGCACTGCGACGAAGAGCGCGAGCAGCTCAAGCAGTACATCGTGCGCCTGGTTGGCACGAACAAGGGTCCCGAACTCTCCCGCAAGCGTTCTTGGATGGCGATGGACTGGTTGGTACGCGTGCATACCGCTGCCTGGCTCACTTTAACGCCGGCACTCATGCCCCATGCTAATGCGCTGAAAGCGCTGCCACCCTTAACGTGCGAGCAAGACTTGCGTCTTGCGATGCCAGCACTTGAAAAGGCAAAAACCGAAGCCGCAAACGCATGGGCCGCCGCAGGGGCCGCCGCAGGGGCCGCCGCACGGGCCGCCGCATGGGCCGCCGCAGGGGCCGCCGCATGGGCCGCCGCATGGGCCGCCGCAGGGGCCGCCGCATGGGCCGCCGCAGGGGCCGCCGCACGGGCCGCCGCACGGGCCGCCGCAGGGGCCGCCGCATGGGCCGCCGCAGGGGCCTACAGTAAAAACCCTCCAAGCCTCCGCGCATGAACTGCTGTCGCGGATGATCGACGCCGAATAGCGTTAAGCGACGGCCGCTCCATACGCCGCAGCGGTGGGACGCCGCACCACTCTCAGAGGTATCCATGAACTTAGCCCGTACCGAATCCATAGCAGAAGCGCGCCACGAGCAAGCTGCATCGCATTACACGCGCTTGCTGGGCCAGATTGAGGCATACAACGCTGAGCACGAGAAGCTCGCTCGCACTGAATACGAGCGCCTCTGTGCAGCTCCAACCGGCCTCGACATGCAATGCGCTGTCGAATACTTCGCGCAAGCTGAGGGCACGATTCTGAGCTGCGCATGGGCCGGCGACGAAGCGAATCGCGATGCGCGTCTCGGCTTTGCTGTGCGCACACTGCTGGCGACTGCATTCGGCAAGATGGCCGACAACAAGGCAGATGAGCTGATGACTGCGGCTGAGAAGGCTGCCGAGCGAGGTGCAGCGTGAGCGAATCCAAAGCTTACGCCGAAGCGATGGTGCGCGGCGACACCGACGCCTGTTTGCGCATCGAGCAAGCGCATGGCCTCTATGGCTATCCGCCTGAGCTTGTGTCCGCTGGTTTGGCCGCGATCGACCAGGGCGGCGACGCTCACAGAGCTATCGATGCAATCCTCGGAGATGACGAATGAACCTCTCTCCAAACGTCGACCTTAAACGCATCCGCTCGGGCGCGCTATATCGTGCTCGCAGCTTCCTGCGCTCAACCTTTCGCCGCTTCGTCGCATGGGATCGCGCACACCCGGTCTGCGGGATGGTGCTGGCTACTCTTCTGGCGATTGTTTCGGCTTATCTGGTGGTGCTGTTATGAACGCACAAAAGCACTATGGGGCGCCGAAGATGGTGAGCCGTAAATGTGCATGGTGTCGAGACCCTTTCCAAGCGCGTGAAGCAGATGTTAAGCGCGGCTGGGGCTTGTTCTGCTCGAAGTCGTGCAAGGCAAAGAAGCAGGAAAAGCGCACGGGCCAGAACGCGGCATATATCGAAGGCTTCGCCGCGCGAAACGATTACGACGATGACCAGAGTTGGGATGCCCATAAATGAATGACTCCATGTTCCCCGGTAGGGTCGTCTACGACCTCTCCATCGAGAAATACCATGCCGATCGCGACAGCATCTCGAAGACAGGCCTCGACCTGATCGACAAGGCGCCAGCAATCTTCCATGCGTGGCAGTCGCCCGATGCGCCCGCTCGTGTCGCTAAGCCCGGGCAACTTGAGGGCCACCTTGCGCACTGCGCGATTCTTGAGCCGGAAGAGTTTGGCAAGCGGTACGCAGTACCGCCGAAGAATGCGCCACGCAAGCCCACCGAAGCCCAGTGGAATGCAAAGAAGCCGTCCGATGACAGTATCGCGGCTATGGAATGGTGGTCTGCGTGGGCCACTGAGAACCAACAGAAGTTGCCGATTGCGCTCGGTCAGTACGAAGTGGCGATGCGGCAGGCTGAGAGCGTGCGCGCTTTGCCGGAGATTCGTGAGTTTCTGTCGCGCGGTCGCGCCGAGGTGTCGGGCTACTGGACCGATTCAATCACCAACGTGAAATGCAGGTGCCGTCCTGACTTCGTGCGTCCGCTCAGCAAAAGCTCAGTCGTGCTGCTCGATGTGAAAACCTGTGGCGACGCATCGAAAGCAGAATTTGCGAGAGTCGCAGCACGCAAGAACTATCACCGGCAGGATGCCTTTTACTCTGGCGGCTATGGTGTAGCGGCAAATGTTTCTGTCGAGAAATTCATTTTTATCGCCGTCGAGTCCGAATGGCCATATGCCGCGGCATCGTATGAACTAGGCAATGAGAGCCGCGAGGAAGGATTTCTCGAAGTCCACCGCCTGTTGGACATCTACGAGGAATGCCTGCGCACTAATGTATGGCCTGGCTATGCGGACAGCACCACCACGATAGACCTGCCGCCGTACGCATTCAAATCTCAGGAGGTTGAAATTGGCTACGTCTGATATCACAAATCTTCGCAGTACGATCGTACCGAAGTCGGATCAACTAAACGCCGATCAACTGCTTGACGGCGATATGACGATCACCGTTACAGACGTGCGCATGGGCAATGATGAACAGCCCGTGATCCTGCACTACAAGGATGATCAGGGGCGTCCGTTCAAGCCTGGAAAGACCATGCGCAAGTTGCTGATTTTCGCGTGGGGTGAGGACGGGCGCGAGTGGATCGGCAAGTCCATGACGCTTTACAACGATCATGCTGTGAAGTTCGGCGGGATGGTCGTGGGTGGAATTCGCATCAGCCATTTGAGCAATATCGAGCGCGAAATATCGCTGTCGCTGAATTCTACGAAGGGCAAGAAAGCGACGCATACGATATTGCCACTCACGGTCGTAACGCTCGATGACGTGCTCAAGGCAATCAAGGCCGCTACTGGTCGCAACGCGATGAACGCGGCGAAGGTGATGGCAATGAAGCTCACCTCCGAGAGCGACGTGCAGGCAGCTAGTGATGCTTATGCTGAACGCGCGAAAGAGTTGCGCGGCGGTGTGACGAGCGCCCAACCGCCCGTCGAGCCCCAACCTGCCGCACTCAGCGTCGGTACCAAGCACCTCATCGACACCATGAACAGCCGCATGGACATCGACGCACTCGACGCCGACGCCACCCTGATCAGCGAATTGCCCGAAGCCGACCGCGAAGAAGCGACCGAGCGTTACCACCAGCGCCGCGAAGAATTGCTAGGCGCATAACCAACCCCGTTGGGCGCGCATCCCCGGCGCCTCTTTTTCTTCGCTGGAGATAGGCATGCCAACCATCACGCAGAAGGGTTTTATCCACGCCGCCGTAGACGATTACACGAAGCTGCTCGAATACAAATTCGCCACTTACCAAGACATGACTTGTATCGGCTGGGTGTTCGTATGCGAGCACGAACTAACCTTTGAGGTTCCTGGCGAGTTAAACCCAATCGCTATCGAGACGCAGGCGCTGAAGCGCAAAAAAGCAGAGTTGACCTTGGAATTCAAGAGACGCGTGACGCCGATCAACAGTCGCCTGCAAGACCTCAAGTGCATTGAATCATCCGCCACATAACCGGAGTTCGCCATGATCGGATGGATATACATTTTCGGACTAGTCTCGCTGCTTGTTACCTTCTTGTGTGTATTCATCCGCGGTGCTGATGAGCGATGTTTGCGTTCAGAGCCGAAGCCCGATCCTTCAATTGAACGTACAGCTCAGATCATGCTTGATGAATACCACGCACAGATGCGCGCGGGCGGTGAGCCACATTTCCCACACTGGGCTGACGACATCGTAAGGAGCAAGAAATGAAAACCAAAGAGCTAGAAGCATTCATAGCAGCCGCGCATGATGTGATTGATATGAATCACGTGCGGCTCGACGGTGTCACCGTATATGGTATGGGAAAGCTTTGGTCAACATTGGCAGCATACGAATCGGTCGAGCTGCACAAGCCTGCGCATTTGCATCCGAAGGCGAGCGAGCAGACCGATGAGGTGCTCACCCAGTCGGCGTCTAAGGGAGGTGCATGATGGAAGATTTCGTGGTTCGCCACTACAGCGCTGACGAACGGCCAACCATCAAAGGAAATGGGTTCGATTGACTGCGTCTTGGAGAGAATCGAGAAGAGGCGCAGGTACTTACCGAGTATATCAACAGGAAGTTTGACAAATTGCGGCGTCTCTCTGCATCACATGCAGCACTGCTAGCAGCGCTTGAGGAAGCCGAAGCGATTATCGCCAAGAACACGTATCCATGCCCAGATAAGCCAAATAGCACATGGGGCAAGTTGGAATCGATGCGCGCAGCTATTAAGGCTGAGAAGGAGTTGGGATGAAAATCATTCAGATACAAGCTATGGGAGGGGAAGACGGAGACCTGTACGGGCTCGATGAGCAGGGAGGGCTCTACGTATATCGGTCTGCTATGGGTCCTCACACACGCCGCAATGGTCAGCTAGAGGATGGGTGGACGTCGGGATGGGCCCCGATGGACTGCGGCATCTCGGAACCAGTCCCACACCCGGAAAAGGAACAATCATGAGCAAAGAACTTAGCGATAGCCGAGAGGCGTTTGAGAAATATTGGGCTGACAACTATACCGGCCCACTGATGGTCGATGACTACCCATCGACCGAAGCGCAAATCTGCTGGCTCGGCTGGCAAGCAGCTATCGCCCACAAGAGCGAGGGAGTTAAGGTGCGGTTGACACAAGACGTATTGGATCATTGCTGGGAAATGTACCAGCAAGGTCAAATATCGGCCGATCACACCGCTAAGCAAGTGTTCGAGGGAACACTTCTAAGCTTGGCAGTATGGCTTGCGAAACACAATCTCGTCGCTGTCTCCTGCAAAGCATGTGATGGCTACGGTTCGATTTGGACCGGGATAGACGAAGCGCCTGCTGACTTGTGTAAATCGTGCTCAGGAACGGGAACAGCACCTGCTGCGCCCGTCGCTGTGCCGGTAGATGCGAGCATTCCACCGATTATGTACAACGGCGATACGAAGCGCGACCCGGCATTGAAGGCGCTGCTTAATGCGCAGATTGCTGATCGGCTTTCCATGACGACGGGCCAAGTCAAGCAATTGGATGCGGTTCTAGACCGCATATTTGACGGACCTGTGATAGTCCCTGCGGCAGCGCCGAGCTACTCGAAACAGATCAAATGGCCAGAGGGGTATTGCCTCGACCCGAACGGGGCTATGACGTGCCCAGCAGGAATGCATGAAGCATGGAGCTTCGGATATGACTTGGGCTATGCAGACGCGCTGATCGCCAAGGCACCGCAAGTAGCATCGAGCACGGACGATTACGCTGCAACCCGTTTGCGTGGCATCTGTAAGACGCTGGGTTTAGAGAGCGCTATTCCAGCGGACGATGCTGAACTGCTTGACTCTCTCTTTTCGGTGCTGGGTCAGATCCGCTTCCAGATAGAACGGATGCAAGCTAGCGCCCCCGTGCCCCATAGCGGTGAGGCTGCGCCGGTAGGAACGGCAGGCCCCGAAGGAGGCGCACTCGTGCAGTTTTCGAAGTGGTATGCCGCACAAGACTTTTCCGGGATGCCGGCAAAGGAAATTTCTTCGCTGTCATTTGATGCGGGGCACCTGTTTTGGCACGAAAAAAACTTAAGCGAAGATTGGATTGAAACGGCAAAAAGCCTTGCTCGAAACTGGAGATTATCCCGGCGCGGTGCTGAGTCACAACAGGCATTCGCAAGATTTGAGAATCACCTTAAAACCCACGGCGCCCCTATCGGTGAGGCTGGGGGAGTGGTGGCGCATGTTCCGATTCATCCGACGCAAGGGCCGTTGTGGGCCAACACGGTGCCATTGCTCGATGTCGGTGATCGTCCGAAGCATTACCCGACACTCCCTCTCTATTTCGCCGCCCAGCCGCAAGCAGCGCCGAGCACTGATACTCGGCACGTTGGCGATTCCAGGTTCGAAGGTTGGTATTCGGACTACCGTGCGCACGGCGCGAGTCCCAAGCAGATAGCGCGGGATGCTTACGCGGCTGGCATGGGCGATCAGACAGCAGCGCCGAGCGGGCTGAGTGATGCGGTACGCGATGTGCTGGCCGAGCGAGTTCGTCAGGTGAATGTTGAAGGTTGGACGGTCGAGCACGATGACGAGCATACAAATGGGGAGATGGCGAAAGCTGCCGCAGCATATGCACTGAATGCAGGAAACATAGCGATCGGATGGCCCAATGATCCTATGCGTGCATTTTGCGAGCCTCCTCCATGGTGGCCTTGGAGCCGCGAGTGGTGGAAACCTGACACGCTGCGTTGGATGCTTATTAAAGCCGGGGCATTGATCCTTGCCGAAATTGAGCGCATCGACCGCATCGCTGCTGCTAGCGCTACTGGGAGCGGAGCGTGAGCGACGTAGCCGAAAAGACAATTCTCGACCCGTGCTGCGGTGGACGAATGATGTGGCTTGACCGCCAGCACCCGAGCGTGATCTTTGGCGACCAGCGTCACGAGGTGCTGAC
>Ga0302226_10000058_pt1 | contig 98784 bp, 71 predicted proteins | sample II_Palsa_E3_3_FD_193524 | JGI IMG/M metagenome (GOLD analysis project Ga0302226, IMG submission 193524) | Peat permafrost microbial communities from Stordalen Mire near Abisko, Sweden - II_Palsa_E3_3 | ecosystem: Environmental > Terrestrial > Soil > Palsa > Peat permafrost | place: Sweden...
GATCGATTCCGCAAATGAGCCTGGACGCTACGATCAAGAAGTCTTCCTGGCGCTGCGTGAATGGCAATACTTTCTGTCAACGATGGATCAGGACGAGATGGAGGCGGATCCCAGGGACCCGATGCCCGAAAAACCCGCCACTCCAGACCTGCGACCGAACGGACTCGAAGTCAGCGCTCCTCTTTACTCGATTAACGACAAGCTGCTCGGAGCAGGGGAACCGCTCCGCGTGCAGTCGGGTCAGCGCGTCCTGATACACCTACTCAATGCCAGCGCCGCCCAAATTCATCGCGTGGCTTTGCCCGGCCACAAGTTTCAGGTAATCGCTCTCGACGGCAATCCCGTGCCGGTGCCTCAGGCGGTCGATGTGATTGAGATCGCCCCGGGCGAGCGTGTGGACGCGATCGTGGAGATGAATAATCCGGGCGTCTGGATTTTAGGGGAGATCCGCAATGCCGCGCGGCAATCCGGAATGGGCATCGTGGTGGAGTACGCCAATCAAAAGCAGCGCGCGCTATGGACTCCGCCTCCGAGGTCGCGCTGGGACTACACCATCTTTGGCACCAACGCGCCGCATCCCGCGCCAGACCAGACAATCGACATGGTCTTTGAAAAAGTACCTGGCGGACCCAATGGTATCAATCACTGGCTCGTCAACGGCAAAGAATATCCGCATGAACGGGAATTCGTGTTGCGACAGGGACGCCGCTACCGGCTGGTGTTCCACAATCGCAGCGACGATTCTCACCCCCTGCATATCCACCGGCACCTGTTCGAGCTCGTCGAACTCAACGGCAAGCCGACTGCCGGAATCAAGAAGGATACGGTGATCGTTCCAGCATTTGGGCGCGCGACGGTGGATCTCGTCGCCGATCAGCCGGGCCTGACGCTGTTTCACTGCCATATCCAGCAACACATGGACTTTGGATTCATGGCGCTGTTTCGCTACGCCTAAAAGCAACGCCTCGCCTGCCAACCGGTCACCACGATCGATGACGCGTTTGTTTACGCGAGGCTCCGTTCTCCTCGGTAGCATCACGCATTTTGTCTTGCGGGTGGCATGAACGATCCTTCCAAGAAGCGGACTGCGCTTTTTCACACATTTGTCATACAAGCGCAACGTCGGAAGGCTACAAACGGAAGGCTGTAGCAACCATTTAACACAAGTCAGAATAGGAGAAATCGCATGGAGACGATTCGGAGAAAGTTGCGGGCCGCGGTGCTCATGGGGGCGACCGCCTCGGTCATGGTATTTGCAGTTGGGGCTAAGGCGCAGAACGAGAACTTCAATAACAATCAGTGGTGGCACAGCAAGGGCTGGTCAAGCGGCAATTGGATGCCGAACGACAATCCGTGGCCGTACAACAGGCTGCAAGGGTCACCGGTGTTGGCGGTGGTGGGCGACGTTGCCTGCCAGCCAGGCGAGGAAGAGAGTGGTGAGAAGGCGGGAGAAAACTGCAGCGGCGACACGGCCCAGAATCTACTCGCATCCCAGGCGGCCACTGCGCAACAGATTGAGAATATGAAACCTGACCTTGTCGCGCTCCTCGGAGATGAGCAATATCAGGTAGGCCAATATTCCGACTTTGAGAACTCCTACGAGACGACGTATGGCGCTTTCAAACTGATCACGCGGCCTGCGCCCGGCAACCACGAGTTTTATACCGAGCACGGCGCGATCGGCGTTGCAGGCTACGGATACTTCTCCTACTTCAACGGCGTCCAGCACAATACCGATGGAACCGTAATGACGGCTACTATCTCTGACAACCCTGACACCGACGGAACCTTCACCCAGCCCGTGCCGCATTCTGATGGACAGGCGGGGCACTTCGCACAGTCGGGCGGACTCGGAACCAACAGCACTGGCGGCCCAGTCGGGGTCGGAGATGGCTGGTACTCCTACAATCTGGGTTCGTGGCATCTTATCTCGCTCAATATCGAGTGCGAGACGCAGCCGGGCGGCTGCACGGGCTCCTGGATTGCTTCCGAACTCGAATGGCTGAAAAACGATCTCGCGGCGAATCATTCCGCATGCACACTCGCCTACTGGCATCAGCCCGTGTTCAGCCCTACCAACGGAATCGCCGTACCTGAAGGCCCGACCGCTCAGCAATTTTGGCAGCTCCTCTACGAGCACGGAGCCGATCTGGTTCTGAACGGACACGACCACCTCTATGGCCGCTACCGCCCGCTTGACCCCTCTGGAAAGTCAGATCCAAGGAGAGGCATACGTGAATTCGTCGTGGGCACCGGCGGCGAGACACTCGATCCGGTCGTCACAACCACTGTGACGTCCGGCGCAGGCGAAACAAACATGGAGGATCCTAGCGGCAACCCGAACTTCAACGCAGAAAATCTCGAAGCGGGAACTGGAGAATTCTGGGGCGTGATGGGCCTGACGCTCAATCCGAACGGCTACGCGTGGGATTTCGAGTCGGCACTGAAGGATCCTGCACAGACAACCGGACCGGCTTCGTTCAGTGACAAGGGTGTCGGAACCTGCCACGGTCCGGCCTTCCGGTAGCGACCGCATCGTCTCCGCCACGTTAGGCTTGACCTTGCTTCAGCACGCATTCCCCCTTCGCGAGAAATCGCGAAGGGGGATTTTTCTTGCCTAGCTCTCAGTTCCTGCTCGCTACGTTTCCTTACCTTACGATCGATAGATAAAGGTCTTGCACTAGCTGGTTAGATGAAGCCCGCACCCACCAGCGAGACGGATCATTTAGGGCGGGAACCCTGAATGAGAATGTCCACGAACCGCCTCGCCTTTTCCGGCCATTCGTACCTCCGCTTGGCAGATGAATTACATGGATTCGGCAACTCGAAAGGTTTCAGTAAGCCTGTGTCGGTAGGTGATAAATCGCCAATGCGCTCATTGAGGCATGATCGGCAAGCGGAGATCGGCTTCCGCCAGGGAGTTCCTTTAGCTGAGATCAGCAGCTCGTCTGCATTCATGATCTTACTGTGCCCCCGCAGATGAATTTTGCGCCCTCGCAGAGTGCTGGCTACATGGACGTTTGTCGTAGGACCGGTTGCGATCGAAATGACTTCGCGTCATCCAGGTAACTAAAGCGGCGGCCTTACGCACAGGCGCAAACTGTTCAGTTATTGTTCAGTTGAGTATTGCGAAATGGTTGCGGAGCAGGGCGGAGGGCTTACTTGCACGATCGATGCCTCAGTTGCAGGTGCACGAACCAGAGGAACTTATCTTCGTCGAGCAGACTCCCATGACGATGGGGGGCCCCGCCGATTTGACGCAGACAGCCTTGCCCGCGCTGGACGGTTCGACGCCAAGCGAGGTGCCAGGTTCCGTGGCTGGGGCATGATTGGTGCTGTCGTAGGTGATATCCAGCCTTGCCACTTGCGGATTCTTGATGGTGTATGGCCACTCAGTTGTGAAATTTCCATCGGGAAGACGCCCACGGTTGCTGGTTACCTTATCTCCAACATAGACGCCGCCCGAGCCACTAATGACGAATCCACTTGCCACTCTGGAGGATGCGCTGTTGTTGTTCTGAACGTACCCATTGGAATCCGATGTACAAGCAACGAACGAATTGTCGACGCCGTTATCGAAAAACCCATTGGTGTAATTATCTTCCGTCTCGACGGCCATGATGATATTGCGGTATCCCGCTACAAAGACGCCTGCCTCGCCATTAACCTTGGATCCATTCCAGATTACTTCTCCAGACGTGAATCGATCGTTCGATCCATCGACATGGATACCGGCTGTACCATTGCGTTCAATCTGGAAGTTGGAGAAGCCGCTGTTGGTTCCTCTGGTATAGAGGCCATAGACGCCGTTGTCGAAGGCGTAGATGTTATCGAAGAACAGCATGTAATTAAATTGGTTGATATGAATACCGTCAGCCGAGCAGTGCGTAAACATGACCTCGTCGATGTGGCCCCATTTTTGTGCATTGACGGGGGCGGTCTGCTTGTTGGCGGAGTTCCACTCGGCCGGCCCCATTGCGGTTGGAGCGACGGACAAGCAATTTCCGCTTCCACCTCGTGTGGAATTTCCGTCCAAGGTCAGGTCCTTGATGCTGAAGTTGAAGGCATCGATGGGTACGGTCAGAACATCCGATGCGGTCCGGGCCTTAAGGCGGATCACGGAAGTTCCCCATCCGTCGCCTTTGAGGTTCATATACGACCTCAGCGTCAGCCCCGTGGTGACATAAATGCCCGCCGGGAAGTAGAGAATGCATCCGTTGTTGGGGATGTCGCGGGCAGTGCATGCGGACATCGCGGAGTTGATCGCCTCGGTATCGTCCGTCCTTCCGTCGCCTTTGGCGCCGTAGGATAAGACGCTGAGCAGGGAAGGCAAAACACTTGCGATCGTGGATACGGCACTCTGGTCTTCCTTGCCCTTGGGAGACGGCGCTACCTGCGCGTGGAGGCAACCACCGCACGCGGAAGTTTGGAGCAGAATTAAGAAGATGTAACTGGCGAAGCGTCTCATGTCGGTTTCTCCGAAAACGGGGCAGGGCGCACATATGCAGATTAAGCGATTGCAGGATGTTGTGCCCGATCTTTTGTACCAGTCGCAGTTAGGGTAGCGCGGCCGTTGAAGGGCTCAGTTCTCTTGTCGATTGCGGATCAAATTCAGCTGCCTAAACAGGTTGACCCAATAGTGCTCGAATCGGCTGGCCAATTGTGAGGTTTCTGACGGTCACAGGTTTGGCGGGAGCCCAATGACTCTTGAGGCCAGACAATCGGCGGCGGCGATGGACGCATGGCGCCACTTCGGGATCCTTCCTTCCGCGGGCCAATCCATCGTCTCTACCTCTTCGATCCAATCGTGTGCGGCCTTCCGCGCTTCCTCCGGGCCGTACCATTTCTCGATCGCCTCATAAAAGGATGCTAACTCCCTTTCCGCTGTCAGCAAGAGATCGACGATCATCTCGATAGATACTTGTTGAGTTTCAATACTGTAGCTCGTTTCTTTCGCGCACATGGGAATCTATCTCCTGACTGGAACGGCTTCCGGCAATGCCGGCTTCATAATAAGGTGTGTCTCTAGTGCATCGCTTCCCCTTTAGGAACCCCCTCACCGGGCTTGTTCTTATTCAGGATGAAGGCGCACACTATCATGCCCAATGCCATCCACGAAAGCAGACGGTAGATGTCCTGATAGGCCATCGCGCTCGCCTGTTGATTGAGTTCCCGATATATCTCAGCTCGTGCCATGAGGCCCGGCCCTGGCCCTTTTCCGCTTCCCCCAAAGTAAGCAGTAAGCGCGTTTAGCCGGTTGACGAAGGCAGGATTGCCCGGCCGCATGTGTTCCTGCAGATGCGCCTGGTGAAAAAGTGAGCGGTTGGTGACAATCGCTCCGGTGACGGCAATAAAGATGCTGCCGCCGACGTTGCGGACGAAGTTGATGATCCCTGAGACCTGATTGCTCGCCTCTTTCGGGAGTCCGACATAGGCGGCAGTGGTAATAGCGATGAACGCGAAAGGAATCGCGAACATCTGAAGGATGCGGAGCCAGGAAGCAAAACCGAAGGTCATGTCGAGCGTAAAGTGCGCGGAGGTGTAATAGAACGCGGCGGCGAAGCAGGCGAACCCGAACGCCGCCATGTTCCTTGCCGGGAACCTGCCGGTAGCCACCCCTGCCAGCGGCATCATGACGAGCAGGATAACGCCTCCGCCCGCGAGCGCTTCTCCGGCGCGGGTTGCCGTATAGCCCAGCAGTTGCTGCAGGAACTGCGGCTCAAGCACAGTTGCAGCATTCAAGACGCCGCCGACCAGGATCATAAGCAGGCAACAGATAGCGAAGTTCTTGTACTTGAAGAGCCGCAGATTCATGATGGGGTTCTTGGCCCGCCACTGCCACCAGATCAGACCAGCCATCCCGACAACAAAGAGGACGCCGCAGGTGCGGATCAAGTCGGAGGCAAACCAGTCATTCTCTTCACCCTTATCGAGCATGATCTGCATGCCGCCCATGGCGACGGTCAGGAGACTCAGGCCTATGTAGTCCAGCTTCTTAAGATTGGCGCGGTCGGCTTTGATCCACGGAGGATCCTGGACCAGCCGGCCGACCAGAAAGAAGGCGAGAATGCCAACCGGCAAATTGATATAGAAGATCCAGCGCCACGAGTAATTGTCCGTGATCCAACCGCCGATCGTCGGGCCGAGGGAAGGCGCAAGTACAGCGACGAGGCCATAAAGCGCGAAGGCCTGGCCTCGTTTTCTGGGTTCGAACGAATCCGCCATGATGGCTTGCGCCATAGGTTGGAGGCCACCCCCTCCAATTCCTTGAAGAACACGAGCCAAAAGCAAAACCGAAAGTGTCGGCGCGATACCGCACAAAAAGCTGGCGACGGTGAAGATCGTGATACAGAGCAGAAAGAAATTCTTACGGCCGATGACACTCGATGCCCACGCTCCAACCGGCAGAATGACGGCGTTGGAGACAAGATAACTGGTGAGAACCCATGTTCCCTGACTGGTGCTGGCGCCAAGGTCGCCGGCAATATGCGGAAGGGCAACATTGGCAATGGAGGTATCGAGCACCTCCATAAAGGCTGCCAGCGCAACAGTCGCAGCGATGAGCCATGGGTTGACGTGAGGTTTCCACTGCCCACCACTAGATACCCCTACTGCCATCGCGCTCCTTATCCATAAAAAAGAGACTTTCGGTACTGGCTCAAAGACAAACTGTATCTGAAAGCGTATTGTATGTAAAGTTGGATTGCAGGAGCGACCGATGAAGGCTCACACAGGCACAGGCCGGGTATCGACAACTAGGAACAGGTCTCCGATTCATGGCGATGCGGGTAGTCGCTATAAAGACGTTGGTCGCCTCGATCATGAGCGACCATCAAGTGCGGAACAGGGGACGAAGAAGAGCAGGAAGGAGGCGCGAAAGGACTCTCGATTCGGGCTGATTGTTGCTATCGAGCAATGGATCTGTCTGATACTGGGCGTCGTCTGTATCGCGTCAGGGACCTGGGGAGTCTTTCTAAACCTCAGTCAGAATGCCCTTCCTGCATACCTTGTATGGCTAGCCATGGCGTATGTCCCGACATTGCGAATCATCGCAGTCGCGTGTCTCGTTATGGGGTTAGTGCTCGTACGCCGTGGATTGGCGGGGTTCTGACTCCACCCTGCGAACACCTCGCCTGCGCAAATGGCTAAGGAGGAGCAGTATGAAAAACGACATTGAAGACATCCCGATGGTCTATCTGCTGTACGTGCTTCTCGCCATCGCAGTGATGGTGGGCATCGCAGCGATTCTGATCGTCAGCTTGATTCCCGCCTAAGCGCGGTCGCGGCTATGATCGTATCTGGATGCAGAGTGTTCCTCGAACGCCGCATCGCCGATGGCCCGCGACGGCAATCATTGGAAGGAGATTGTTTGTGACGACCGCAAGGCCGCGAAAGCGGCTTACCCGCGAAGAAAGCCGAGCTCAGACCCGCACCGCACTGATCGCCGTGGGGCGCAAGCACTTTTTGCGTTTCGGGCTTGGCGGCGCGGTCGCGGAGAAGATCGCCGAAGATGCCGGATACTCGCGGGGCGCCCTTTACGCCAACTTCGACGGAAAGGAAGAACTGTTTGTCGCTGTAATCCGTGAGGAACAGGCAAGACGCGTGGATTTCTTCCGGTCTCTGTTGAAGGACGAGCCGTCCCCTAAAAAGCGTGTGGAGAAATTTCGGGACGCTCTTGCGGACCTGGTGACGGACCATGATTGGATTGTGCTTCGCGCCGAATTCGAGGTCGGAGCTCTTCGAAGTGAAGCCATTCGAAAAAGCTTCGTTGAAGCGCATCGGCAGCAGCGTCGCGATGGTGTTGAGCTTTTCAGGGACCTCTTGCAATCTCCAGATCTGACTTCGAGATTGACCCCGGATGAGTTTATGACGGTGATGATCAATCTCTCTCATGGCCTCGCTGTCACACAGAGAATCCTTGGAGCAGAACTCTCTCAGAAGAGCGCACGCAACCTGATCCGATCTCTGTTCGATGGTTTGATATCGCCGGCGTGATCAACTCCTCTCGGCCGTCCATCCGCGTTTCAGTATCCGATGCCCATGACGGTTCCGGTGGTGCGTGCGAGGAAGTTGTTCTTGAGGTATTCGTGGGAGCCGAAGAAGGTCTCGGTTTTGCCACCGGTGGCGGCCCGACTGGCGTCGATGGCTTTCTGGCCGTCGTCGATGCCGGCTTTCAGTGCGTTCTGTATCTCCGGCGAAAAGGACGAGGGATTGAAAGGCTTGCCGGGTTCGATGCCAATCCGTTTGAAGCTCTGGCTCAGCTCTGTCTCGCTGGGATGCGGCGGGACACAGAACTGGAGAAGAAAGGCCATCTGGCCGAAGAAGTCTAGCGAGGTTTGCTGGGCTGCCGTGATCGGTTTGGGCCAGCCGGGAGCGGGCCGCGCTGGTGGCACGGCCGTGTGCGTGAACTCGTGGAGCGGTTGAATTTTGTATCCCGCCTGGGCCGGTAGTCCTACACGGCATTCCGCTATTAATTCGGCCAGGCTCCCGCGAAGTCGGGTTTCTATGAGCAGGTGGTTTTGTGTCAAGGGGCTTTTATCGTTGTCTTTAATAGCGTCTTTTGTCTTTGCGGCTGCTGGTACCGGTTGCTGTTGCCTCTCCACCTGGTTTCTATTCGCACTTTGAGTGAGCCGTACGTGGCTCTGTGACGGGATGGGGTCAGATCGACATCCTAGGAACGGATCACGCCACCACCGGCACAATGCTAGAACTGTAGACACATGGACCACACTGCCGTCCCCGAACCCCTCACCCGGAAATCCGCCGCGCCCCGTTCGCGCAGTCCTTACACCATCACGGTCGCTCTGATCGTAATCAACGTTCTGGTCTTCCTGGCCATGGTGGCAAGCGGCATCTCCTTCACCCAGCCCACGCCTCTCGATGTATTCAAGTGGGGCGGCGACTTCGGCCCCGCGACCGTAGGCGCACACCAGTGGTGGCGTCTCCTCACCTCCTGCTTTCTGCACTTCGGCATCATCCACATCGGCATGAACATGTACGTGCTCTACCTGATCGGGCCGTTCATCGAAACCGTTTTCGGACGCATGCGCTACCTGCTCATCTACTTCATCGCAGGCCTCGCAGGCAGCATGGTCAGCGTGTGGGTCCATCCGATGGCCGTTAGCGCAGGCGCCTCGGGCGCTATCTTCGGACTCTACGGCGCCGTGTTCGGTTTCCTGCTGATAAAACGGCGGACGCTCAATCCAGTGGCGATGAAGAGCATTGGCAAGTCGGCGGGAATCTTCATCCTGTACAACGTGGTGTACGGTTCCATGAGCGGAACGACAGACCTTTCCGCCCACCTGGGCGGCTTGCTCGCCGGATTTCTAGCAGGGATGGCGCTGGTGCGGCCGCAGCCTACCGCCTCGTGACGTGTCCCGGGCAGGCCCCCTTCTCACCCAACCTCAGAATCGCCTTCCCCACGTCTCGCTTCTGAGAGGCACATTAGTTGGAAATCTGGCCGACGAGATTTAAATCAATCGCCACTTCATTCTCAGCCTTCCAGATCAGAAAGCTCGGGTTCTTGAGACCCCATTGCACATACGGAACGACGAAGTGGGCGTTCGCCGATGCTTTTGTTCCTTCCATATGGATCTGTAGGGGAATCGTCAGGTCATGGGGTGTTCCGAGCAAAGTGAACACCCCACTGACCTCGATGGTCGAGTCGCCTGCAGGAAGAATAGTTCCCGTATAGCTTCTAGGGGAGAAACAGACAGTCGCGAATTGGTCCACCTTGAGAATATCTTTGTTCATCTTTTTGTCGCGGCTATCATTTCCCGTCTTGCCGCTGCCGGCTGCGACGATGATTATCCCCGAGATACGGGAGGCTGATCGCTCATAATCGACTGATCCCGACTGTAGGTGGAAGACGCCGTTTACTACCTCGTGGGTCGTGTTCAGCTTCATCGTGACCTTGCTCGCATCGGCGTTGATGGCAAAGGTCTGATGTTGTGCGACCGCGACTGGCGCGAGTATGACACCTAGAACCAAAGCTGCGAAGAATTTCATGGCATTTCCCTTGGAGGGTTTTGACGCAGAGCGTCGGTCCTGGCGAAATTCGACTTCAACTGGCGAATGCCGGGGGAGCAGTAGCTGCGGGCTGGGTGACACGCGTCAGCCTGGCCGTCACGCGCATCGCACCAGGCCAAACTCTAAGGCAGAACGGCAGTACAGCGCGAGCGAGTGCGTTATTCAGACCATCGGCGGCGAGCTCGGCAAGACGCATCTGGGGCAGCATGGCGGAGCGCAGCTTTGGCTGGAAGACGGGCGCCGGCTCCGAGGCAAGATAGGCCGCTGTGGCGCGGCGGGCTGTATTCAGAGCGATGGATATTCCATCGCCGGTGAATGAGGGGATGACGGCTGCCTGATCGCCGATGCAGTAAAGACCATCCGCAGTAGCGCGGCGGAGGTACCCGTACGGTATATGAGTGATGGTGATCGGTTTGTCGAGCAGCGGCTCGGCACCGTCCAGCCGCATCGCGAGGTGGGGACAGTCCTGCTGCATCTTCGTAAGGAGAGCGTCCCAGCGAAGACCCGTGTGTGCAAAATACTTTCGTTTCACCACACAACAGAAATTCGTAATGCCGTCTTCCACGGGTTGGATACCGCCGTAGCCTCCGGCATAGAGCGTTAGCTCTGAGGCGTTCGCCAGCTGGGCGGTCTGGGCGGCAGTCAGCCTGTAATACATCTTGAACCCGACCCATTGGTGCGGGTCCTTCGGGCGACCGTGGCCGCGCAGATCGTGCTTGCCCGTGGCAAGGAAGGCGGTAGGAGCTTCATAGACGGTGCCGTCGTCGAGCGTAGCCTGCCACAGGTTCGCGTTCGTGCGGCTGAGCGACTGCACGCTGCGTCCACGCTCCACGCGGACTCCCGCGGCGATAGCATCGGCGATCAGCGCAGTATCGAGCGCCTTGCGCGTGAGCGACGCCGCGGGAAAAGGTAGCGGAGCCTCCGCGGCGCGTCTCGACGCGGCCAGTCGAACATAATTTATGGGCACGGCCCCAAGCGATGCCACGTCGATACCCAACGCATGCAGGTCCTCAAGAGCCTCACCACTTAGAAACTCTCCACAGACCTTATGGCGCGGTGTGGGCTCGCGTTCAATCAGCGTGACGCTTCGTCCGTTTCGAGCGAGCTCGATGGAAGCGGCACAACCCGCCACGCCACCACCTAGGATAAGTACTTCGTCGTACAAAGCGTTACTCCTGTTTCTCGGGATATTCAATCTATCCTTAGCGAGAGGGCCTACTTCTATCTAACCTGATAGACGTACAAGGAGATAATTTGGGACGTCATTCTGTACGAAACGTCATCTTGAGACAGGGAAAGAACCGGTTCCTTCAGGGGCGTACTGCGTCTCATAAAGTTGAACCTCGGGATGGGACCTTTGATCGAACGACGTAGTTTCTTTGTTACCACTCTTGCGTTGATGACATTGGGCACGTCAGCACTGGCGGAGTCAATTTCAGTGAGACACATCCAACGCCCCATGCATCGGTTTATGGTGGCACGTTCCGAGGCTGGAAATATCATCGCCCGCGGTGAGTTTTCGCAGGTCGTTCAGGGGGATGAAGTGACGATGCGTCTGACCTATCACTTCGTTGATGGATCGATTGATGATGAGACGACGACGTATCGGCAGGGGGGCACGTTCCAGCTTGTACGCAATCATCACGTTCAGAAGGGGCCGTTTTTTGCGAGACCAACCGACTTTGCGATGGAAGCCGCCACCGGCACGGCGACCACGCGCACGACGGACAGGAATGGCAAAATACGGGCCCAGAGCGAGCACATCGACCTGCCAGATGACCTTGCGAATGGGTTCGTCGGAACATTGCTGCTAAATGCGCCGCAAAACTCGACGTCGTTTCGTGTGGGAATGCTGGTGCCAGTCGGTGGCGGCCGATTGATTCGGCTGCTGATCTCGCGCGACAGCGACCAGCCGTTTCATACCACGGACCAAACTCTGCATGCGGCGGTTTTTCGCATCCATCCTGAGTTGGGCGGGATCGTAGGCTTGCTTGCACGGCTGATCGGCCTTCAACCGAAAGATGTGATGGTCTGGGTATTGGAAGGTGACGACCCCGCCGTCGTGAGAATCGTTGGACAGCTCGGTGGATATGGGCCCTTAGTCAATTCAGAGTTGGAGGGGACCAGCTTCGGGAAATAGGGCAGTCTGCAACTGTCAGGTGCGGCGCGTCGTCAGTTCGTGCCAGTTGAGGCCCAGGTCGACGAGAAGAATGGAAGCCAGGGTAAATGCAATTACGCCCACCGCCGACAACACGTCACCCAGGTGGCTCCAGTAGGCTGGCACTAGATTCAGAACACGACTCGAGACGAAGGTAAATGTGACCGCGTACGAACGGGCCATCCACTGTCGATGTATGGAGATCTGACGGTTGCGCGCGGCAATCACGGCTGCGGTCGTGCAGATGATCCAGGCGGCCCCTTGCATGGCGGTCCCTGGCAGGCCCGGACGCCCGGCAGCAAGGGCGATCCCGGTAAAGGCGCCAAGTATGACTGAGACAAAATACATGCGGCCCAGGACTCGATGGACCTTCATGTGGCGCTGCCGAAAGCGCGAGGAGAACTGTAGAGGGCCTGACAACAGCGCAAATGAACCGCAGAGCGTGTGCGGGATGAGCAGTCCGCGGTCGGCTATAACCTGCAGGCGATAGGCATGGTACATCGGGTAATCGGTGACAAGAAGGACCTCTGACGTGACGAAGACAAAGAGAGTCGTAAGACCAAGCAATATCCAAAGAACAGTCTTGAATCTGGAGCCGGCGGGACCAGGCGCGGGCAGAGTGGAAGTTGACATGATTCTCCTCTTATAGGGTTAGACGCAGCGCGGTGAGCAAGGAAGCCAATGCGCTCATCCACTCCCCGCCGCAACAGCCTGTCCGGACGGCTCCAGCGGCTCCCGGGCGCACGGCAGGGTAATTACCAGCCTCGCGCCGCCTTCGGCCCGGTTCGAAGCCATCACTGTTCCTCCATGCGCTCGCGCCACCGCTTCCACGAACGCCAGACCAAGCCCGCGTCCACTGGAGTCCGGCCCCTTCACGCGCCGCTTAAACAGGGCATCCTGTATCTCTGCGGCGAAACCCGGCCCATCATCCTCCACAGTGACCACCGCCGCCTCGTTCTCCGCCTGCACGCAAATCGTCACCATACAGGAGGCTGGCAGATGCTTCAGCTCGTTGTCGAGTAGGTTGGCCACCGCGCGGTGTACCAACGCCGCGTCCGCAAACACCTTCACCGCGCCACCGCTGCGCAGCTGCATTCGCACTCCGCTCTCAGACATACAGGGTTCGTACAGGTCCATCATCACGCGCATCATCTCATCCAGATCGATCTCCGTGCGCGTCAAGCGGAGAGCATCTGCCCTGGCCTCGGCAACGTCCAACGAGGTGTTCAAGAACTCAGTCAGCCGATCCAATTCCTCAATCGCAGACACGATCATCGGTTCCCCCTTGGCGCTTGCGCCGGCCTCAGACAGCGACATCTCCAGCTTCCCGCGTATGGCAGTCAGTGGGCTCCTCAGGTCATGCGCCAGCGAGTCCGTGATCGTGTGCAGCTGATGCACCGAGCTTTCAATTCGGTCAAGCATCCGATTCAACGTGCGGGACAGTTGTCCAATCTCGTCGTTATGCCCAGTAGTGGGCACGCGCCGGCTCAGAGCGGACTCGCCGATTCTGGATGCCGCCTCCGTGATCTCTCGTACGTGACCCAACATGCGCCGTGTTGTGTAGAACACGATCCCAAATCCAAATAGAACGATCAGCAGGCCAAGCCACAGGAATCGTGCTCGAAGATTACGCAGCACGCGCAACTCGTCGCGCTCAGACAGGCCCAGGTAGATGGAACTTCCATCGCTGATTGGCGATGCAACCACCCGAAACGGTATAGGAAAGCCTTTTACGTTCAAATGGAAGGGGACATCCGGCACTACCTTCTGATCCCGAATGGCCGCAAGGTTCGCCTCGCCGTCACCCGCACCTACCCACAATCTTGCCGGCCCTGTCGGACCCGCCTGCAGAAAGAAGACCGAATCATTTTCCTTGCCTTGATTCCGCGATCGGTTCGGAACCTCTCGACTCGCCAGCTCCGCCACCTCGCCGACGACACGATGGTACAAACGATCCTTCGGCGTACGCTCCGCCACATCGCCCAGTGTTCCGACCTCACCCGATAGCCATGCATCGCTGCGCCGCTGAATGTCATTCGCGACAAACTGGTGCAGTCCCGCGAACACCAACAACGTCCCAAGCGCAAACGCCAGCGTCGCCCACAGCGAGATCCGCCAGGCCGCGCTGTGAAACCGTTTGCTATCGCTCTTTGAGGACATAGCCGACACCTCGCAGCGTCTTGATGAGCGGCTCCCGCCCCTCAACATCGACCTTACCGCGCAGCCGGTAGATATGCACGTCCACCACGTTTGTGTCCGGCTGAATCCGCATGCCCCATACCTCCGCCAGTAGCATGGATCGCGTCACCACACGCCCAGCATGCCGGCATAGATATTCCAGCAGCACAAACTCCTGGGGGCTAAGATTCAACACCTCGCCGCCGCGCGATGCTCTGCGCCGCAATAGGTCTAGCTCCAGGTCTCCCACCTGCAGCGTCGTTGGACTCAAGCTCGCCGCTGCGTTTCGTTTCAGCAGATTGCGCAGCCGCGCCAGCAGCTCTGCTAAAGCAAATGGCTTCGTCAGGTAATCATCGCCACCCTGTTCCAATCCCGCCACGCGATCATCCACCGACCGTCGCGCCGACAGGATGATCACCGGGCTACTCACGCCCAGTCGCCGCAGGCGCAGAATCAAATCGATGCCATCCTGGTCCGGCAGTCCGAGGTCAACAATCAGGGCGTCATAGACCTTGGCCGACGCAAGCTTCTCCGCTGTACCTCCGTCTCCCGCGACATCCACCTCATACCCCGCATCGGCAAGCGACGTCTTCAGAAAACCCTGAATCTCGAGTTCATCTTCCACCAACAGCAACTGCATGAAAAAAGCATATTCCATTGACTGCATTGGGGAGGCATCCATATCGCATATCGCGCCGGATGAACAAATCGTCATCACGATCAGGCCCCTTCACAGCTTTCAACAAACAGAAAAACACCTCTTAATCTAGAAGACGTGCAATTCCAAGATAGGCTCCCTGGTAGAACCAGGCAACTCGTTCTGCATCGCGTGTTACGGCTATTTAGTCCGGGAAAGGTTTCCTTTTTTAGCGATGAAGTGCGCCACTACCAGCCTCTTGCTCTCGCGAAGTGACCGTAGCTGTTCCCGAAAAGTCACATTTTCGGCAACTTCAAGTTCGACGTTCGCTAGACGTGGGGCTGAGACAAATCGCCCGTAGTCGGCAGAACTCGCCAGGACCGGCTTGCCCGAAAGAATGGTAATTTTCATCCGGCTGGAGCGCTGCTTGTGACTGGTAGGGCACGGGCTCACATCCTGAATGTCGCTATAGGGAATGACCCGGCGCATCAACAGCACCTTGCTCTCAAACAGTCCCTGTGGTGTCAACTTCCAATACGTGCCCCAATAGGTCATGACGTTGAGGAGCGTAATCGAGCCCCAGCAAAACGACATGATCGTGTGTTCCGTCGAGGGATGGCAAACAGCACTTATAGCTGAAGGCCAAAAATCACAAGGTTAAGCAGAGGCAGCAAAAACCTGACCTCGCGGTCCTGTGAATAGAAAAACGCATTGATGAAGTTTATAACTGAAATGAGTCAGCATCTGATGCCTTGGACCGCTCGATGACCATCGTGGTCTGCGTTGCTTATCTCTGGTCTTTCCACTCCGTCCGGGATACAGCACGATTCCGCCTTGTCCCGAAGGTGTTAACGAAGTGGAAGCTCTGAGACTCTCCCGGCAGGAGTTTCTTGATCTTGACGAAGCTTACTAGCGGCCATTTGCGGAGCGACATCCTCAACCTCTGTAACTCGAACGTTCGAATCTTCTTCGTCTCAAGACCCTCACCCCACCTGTCGGGAGGGGCGACGGTTCGTAGTAAGATTGCGAACCAGTTGTCCAATTTGTAGGAGCTGCTGCCGATGGTTGGTCTCCCTGCCCGCATTCTTTCTTGCATCTTCGCTGTCGTCCTCTTTCTGCCGCTGCATATTTCCGGCCAACAGACGCAGCTGCAGACCGGAACGCTTCCATACAAGAATCCCGCGCTTCCGGTGGACCAGCGCGTCGAGGATCTGATTGGCCGCATGACGCTGCAGGAGAAGGTCGATCAGATGCGCGATCACGCTCCTGCGATCCCGCGCCTCGATGTGCCGAAGTACGACTGGTGGAATGAGGGTTTGCATGGTGTGGCGTTCGCTGGCGTGGCCACCAACTTTCCGCAGGTGATCGGCATGGCCGCGACGTGGGACGCAAATCTGGTTCACCATATGGGCCAGACGATCTCCACCGAGGCTCGCGCAAAGTACAACGAAGCCATGCGCGAAGGCGACCATGAGATGTTCTTCGGGCTTACCTTCTGGGCGCCCAACATCAATATCTTTCGCGATCCCCGCTGGGGGCGCGGACAGGAAACGTATGGTGAAGACCCGTTTCTCACTGGACGGATGGCCGTAGCGTTCGTGACCGGGATGCAGGGCGACGATCCGAATCATTTGAGAGTCGTCTCCACACCAAAGCACTTTGCCGTGCATAGCGGCCCGGAGCCTTCGCGGCACCGGTTCAACGTGGACCTTTCGCCCCACGATCTGGAAGACACCTATCTGCCAGCCTTCCGTGCCGCGGTGACGGAAGCGAATGCGCAGTCGGTGATGTGCGCCTATAACGCGATCGACGGTGTACCGGCCTGCGCCAGCACGATGCTGCTGCGCGATCATCTGCGCGATGCGTGGCATTTCAACGGGTATGTTGTAAGCGATTGCGCCGCTGTGGCGGATGTGAACACGGGCCACCACTATGCACCAGACATGGCCCACGCCGCGGCGGATGCAGTTAAGGCGGGCACGGATCTCGAGTGCGGCTTTGGGAACGGGCAGGCGTTTCCGGCTCTAGTCGACGCTGTCCACCAGAATTTGATCACGGAAGCGGAGCTCGATACGTCGTTGCGCCGGCTGTTCCGCGCACGCTTCCGGCTGGGGATGTTCGATCCGCCATCGAGTTTTGCGTACGGCCGTATTCCCTATAGCGAAGTGAACTCGCCCGAGCACCGCGAACTCTCGCTGCAAGCTGCGCGGGAATCGATGGTGCTGCTCAAGAATACAGACGGGATCCTTCCGCTGAAGCCGGGCATGCGCAGCATAGCCGTCATCGGACCAACAGCTGAACTCGTACAATCGTTGCAGGGCAACTACAACGGGCCGCCGCAAGCGCCGGTTTTACCCCTGGAAGGAGTGGAAAAGCGCTTCCCTTCCACGACGGTGAGGTATGCCCAGGGTTCGAGTCTTGTCGAGGGCCTCGCGATGCCGATCGAACACACGGCTCTGCATCCGGCCAGCGGTCACGGCGAAGGACTTACGGGCGAGTACTTCGACTCCAAAGACCTGACCGGTAAGCCCGTGCTCACGCGCACCGACCGCACCATCAACTTCAACTGGGACAAGTTCGCGCCTGTCGAAGGTCTGCAGCGGAACAACTACTCCGTGCGCTGGAGCGGAACATTTACGCCGCCTGCATCCGGAGATTACAAGCTGGGTGTCCATGTGAACTATTGCTATGCCTGCGAGAATGCGGAGGGCTTCCGACTGTATCTCGACGGCAAACTCTTGGTCGAAAGCAGCAACCAGAAGACAGGGGAACGGGGCGCCGTGATCGACAACTCCATACACTTCAGCGACTCCAAACCCCATGCTATCCGTCTGGAATACTTCCATGGCACGGGGAGCGCGGGCATCGATCTTACGTGGCAGGCTCCTGCCGCTGCGCTGCTCGATCAGGCCGCCGCTGCAGCCAGGCAGTCCGACATCACCGTGGCTTTTGTAGGGCTCTCTCCCTCGCTCGAAGGAGAGGAGATGCCAGTCAAGCTGGATGGTTTCAGTGGCGGCGATCGCACTTCCATCAATCTGCCCGCTGTGCAGGAGGAGATGTTGGAGGCAGTTGCAGCCACGGGTAAGCCGCTGATCGTCGTACTGCAAAACGGCAGCGCCCTGGCTGTGAACTGGGCACAAGAACATGCCAACGCCATCCTTGAGGCGTGGTATCCCGGAGAGGAAGGCGGTACTGCCATCGCGGAGACACTGGCCGGCGACAACAATCCTGGAGGACGGCTTCCGTTGACGTTCTATGCCTCGCTGGACGAGGTTCCGCCCTTTGTCGATTACTCGATGAAGGGTCGCACCTACCGATACTTCTCAGGAAAGCCGCTCTACCCCTTCGGCTTCGGGCTTAGCTATACGAGCTTCGCCTATCGGGACCTCAAGGTTCCATCGGCGTACGTAAAGGCCGGCGATCCCATCACGGTGGAAGGCGACCTGAAAAACACGGGCTCCGTGGCCGGCGATGAGGTCGTTGAACTATACCTCACGCAGCCGAAGGATTTTGAGAATCCCATCCACAAGCTTGCAGGGTTTACGCGCGTCCACCTCGCTCCGGGCCAGTCAACCCGTGTTGCTTTCACACTCGACCCGCGGACGCTGGGTCAGGTCGATGACAAGGGAGCACGCGTGGTTCTCCCGGGAGTGTACGAAGTCTCTCTTGGAGGCGGGCAACCGGATGAAACGCTGCATACTCAAAGTGCGAGATTCACGGTCGTGGGCAGCGCAAAGCTCCCGGAATAGAGGAATAAACAAGCACTCTCGCAGGCCGCTTGTCTTTTTAGAATGAGGGTGCATCCCGAACATGTTCCGAACTGTCCTGACCTCGACAGAACGTTACATGCATCAGCGCTGGTGGTTGACCAACTGTGCGGATTCACTCTTTGGATCAAGGATGGGAAGATTGATTTCTTGTAGGGTATCCACTCGGCGCAGATTCATGACCGGATAACGAGTTCTTCATCGCGATCAGTCTGAATGAGTCCTAACGAAAACCACTTCCTGAAGTCCGATTTCGGCAAGTTGGGGTCGGTAGTTTCCGGAAACACCGTTTTGGGGGAACGTGTCCGATGCTGGATTTGTCTAGCAGTTTTAGCTGACGAATAAGAGGTGCGCTAGTGATCTTTCAGGCGGACCCCAATCTCCTTCGTGATTAAGTAATCACCGAGGAAGCGAACTATGCCGAACCATGCTGTACAGGACACTAGGAGGAACATTATCGCGCCGCCTGGTTCCGGCATGGCACACGCTACAAAAGAGCTAAGCGCGACCCAAAATAGAAACCACAAGAATGCACGACGTCGATTGACGCGAACTACGACTTTCGTCGATCCCACGCCCTCGGACTCGCATCGCACCTCAGTGCCGCTGATAAATGTGAACTGGATATTGTTGGTTCCATTGGGCAGCTGTGTGTGTTGCCACGCGGCTTCGACTGCACGCACAGCGACATGCTGCGAGAGCCTGTACTCGAGTCCGCCGCCGGCTTGGGCTGCGAGGCTGTTGGCGCTGGTCTGGGATCCTCTGACTGTCGGAAAGAGGCTCTTGAAGCCATTCCCCTCGCCAATCAGGCCTTCGACGTAGAGCGAAACGCGGTGGTCCGCATGCCAACGATAGCGGGGGCCGAACGTCGTTGTGACGATGGATAACGGAATGGCGGTCGCACCGATCGAGCTGGTGTGGGCACCGGTGACATTCGCAGCAACGCCCAGACCGCGCCAGGTATTGGTGCCAAGCTCGATGGAGCCACCCTGCGTCCAGAAACTTTCGGGAGTTGCGGATCGGAGGGAGCGCTCGGCGTCGAAGGTAATGGCGAGACCGCGATGCTGGGTGACGGCGCGGTATGCAACGCCTGCGCGCGCATGAGCAACGCTGGTGGCAGGAAAAGGAGACAAAACCTGATGCGGGAGATTCTCGGCAAGTGCAATAGTCCTCTTGTGAACTCGTGTGTTTCCGCACGGGTTACCTGCTGGACGTAGCGACCTACCGGAGCGCATCGCCACGTCGTCCCACTCAACACCCGACCGTGCGGAACCACATGGGTATGCCGTGCAGTGGTACACGCAGTCGCCATGTAACGACACGGATGCTTAGGGAAATAAGTAACGCCTATGATCAGACAGGCACGAGATAGAAAAGCAACTGATGACGATCCTAATCGTGGAAGACAACCCGGCTATTCGAAGGCTGATCCGGCGCGCGATCAGCGATTTTGCCGACAACATTTTTGAGTGTGAAGATGGAGCCAACGCATTAGCCGCGTACACAGAACACCGACCCGACGTGGTGCTGATGGACGTCAGGATGCCGCGCATGGACGGCCTTTCAGCAACGCGGCAAATCCTCCAGCAGTATGCCGCGGCACGAATCGTGATTGTGACGGATTACAACGACGACGCCCTTCGCAGCGCAGCTCGAGAGGCGGGAGCCTGCGCCTACGCGTTGAAGAACAATCTCACCGAACTCGACATCGTGCTCAGGGACGCTCTGAATAGCTGTCGCGCCCAGAACCCTATGCCAGGGCTCCCCTAAAGCAGTCGCTCATGCAGCGCAGATCGATGCTGCAAAGCGAACCGCGCGAGCGCATTCGCGCCTTCGATGTTTAGTTTTCGGCACATGTTAGTACGGTGATTTTCGACTGTTCGATAATGGATAGACAGCGCACCACCAATCTCCTTGCTGGAAAGGCCATCCGCGATGAGGCGGAGAATCTTCTTCTCCGAGGGCGTCAGGAGAGTGATGTCCAGCGGCTGAACGCCCCCGGACAACTCGGCCTTCTGATTCAGCAGAATCGCTGCCATCTTGGACCCGATGTAGGTTCTGCCTGCGCACACGGCGTGTATAGCCGCTCCTACCTCGTCGGTCTCGCTGCCCTTAAGCAGATATCCCTTTCCGCCAGCATCCATTGCGGCGCGCATCAGGTCCTCGTCGGCGTGGAAGGTCATAAACACGACGTGCGTCTCGATCTTCTGGGCGGACAGCTCGCGCGCCACTCCCAGTCCGTTGAGGCCGGGCATATCGATATCGAGGATCGCGACCGCGGGCCGCAAATCGATGATCTGGCGCAAGGCATCGTTGCCATCCGCAGCCTCCGCAATCACGCGCAGGTCCGAGTCTTCCTCAATTGTCGCTTTCAGCCCTCGACGCACGACAGGATGATCGTCTGCAAGCAGAACTTCAATGAAGTTGCTCATCGTACGCGCTCACTTTCCAGGGGGAAGTGGATCACGAACAGAGTACCATTCCCGTCCTCGCTTTTGATTTGCAGCGTTCCTTTCATCAGCATGGCGCGCTCGCGGATACCGGTCAAACCAAACCCTCCCGCACCGGACTTCGGGTTGCGTGGTTCGCTCGGCAGTCCCCGGCCGTTATCGGAAATTGTCAGCACAACAGAAGACTTCGTCCGGTGTGCTGTCACAGTGCCCTGAGTCGCATGAGAGTGCTTCACAATGTTGTTTAGGCCCTCCTGCACGATGCGGTAAAAATTTATGCGCAAGTCTTCGGGAAAGGCGTCGTCGATGTCTTCAATGTCGGCCTTGAGTTCAATCTCTGACGCGCGCGCTACCTTTGTCACCATCGCCTGAATCGCTTTCGACAGTCCCAACCGGTCGAGCTGGAACGGCCTCAGTGCATAGGAGATCGCTCGAGTTTCCTCGATCGCCTGCGTGGCCTCCGCGCTTATCTCTTCTATCGTTTGCTTCTTGTCTTCCTCCGTGACGGATTTGCCCTTCATCTTTAGCAAGAAAAGCGCGAGGTTGTTGATGATAATCATGCGCTGGCCGAGGCTGTCGTGCAGTTCCGCGGCGATGCGTCTCCGTTCGCTTTCCTGAGACGCAATCAGTTCGCGTGAGAATGCCTGCTGCGATGCCTGCTCTCTCGCCACTTCTTGCGCGCGGCGATTCCAGGCCAGCCATAGAATTGCCAGTGTCGTCAAAATGATTAAGCCGAAGAACCACCAGCGGCGATAGAACGGTGGAACCACTGTCACTCGCAAGGTACTGTCCGTCAGGCTTGCGATCCCGTCGCTGTTCCTTGCAGCCACGCGGAAGATATAGTTGCCGGGGGGAAGATGGGTGTAGTACGCCGTGCGCCTATGTCCCACTTCCTGCCAGTCGTCATCCACGCCATCCAGCTTGTAACGGAATGAGATCTGTTCCGGCCTCGAGTAGTTCAGAGCCGTGTACTGTACTTCGAGGTTCGTCTGGGCCGGCCGCATCACAACCTGGTTGACCTCCGTCTGCAGCTTGTGTTCAACGGATGCTGATTCGATCACGACTCTTGGGGGCAACTTGTCAACGGATACAGACCCTGGATCGACAATGGCGACACCCTTCTCGGTTGGGAACCACAGGAATCCGTGCGCGTCTTTGGCTCCCGCCGGCCAGACTCCACCATTGCACTCCATGCTCAACATTCCATCCGCTCTTCCGTAGGCGACAGAGTCGAGCCTCTTTTCCCGCCCTTCCGCCACGTTGATCAACTGCTTCCGGCTTACGCGGTAGATGCCCCGGTTGGAGCTGATCCAGAACCGCTCCTGGCTATCTTCAAGGATTTGGAAAGCGCCATTATCGTAGAGCCCTGAACTCTGATTGAAGACGACCCATTTACCGTTGTTAAGCCAGCCGATACCACCGTCGTAGGTTCCCACCCAGATGTCGCCTGCGCTGTCCTGGTCAATGGCTCGGATGTTATTGCTGGGCAAACCCTCGGACTCTGTCCAGCGGGTCATCACTCCGTTGTGGATGCGCGTGAGGCCGCCATATCCGCCGACCCAAGTATCTCCGCTGCGATCTTCAAGGATCACACGAACATCGTCACAAGCCAGGCCATCGTGCGCCGTCATCCAGCGCGAGTTAGATCCAGCGAGTATATAGATGCCCTTAGGAGTTCCCAGCATGATCCCTCCATCCTGCATCTGGTGGATGACTTGAACGACCGGCAGGTTCCCTTCGGGTATGCCGGGGGGAACCATCAATCGTCCGTGGGAAAATGTACGCACCCCGTTATGCGAGCCCACCCAGATGTTTCCCGATCGGTCTTCGGCAAGCGCTGTCACCAGTCCAGGCACACCGTCCGCCTTCGTGAAGGCCGTTACCCGGCCGTCGTGAACGCGCGTCAACCCCGCCGGCCAGCTTCCCACCCACATGTCTCCTGCGCTGGACTCCATTACCGGATAGACGCCGTCACTCGCAAGGCCTTGCGTCGAAGACAACGACTTGATCGATTGTCGCTGCACGCGGAACAGCCCTTCGTCTTCCGATCCCACCCACAAGTTATCCTCGTCGTCGGCAGAAACGACGTTATAGGGGATTCCTTTTTCTATCCCGTCAGACGGGAAGACGACCGTGCGTCTGAAGTCCGGGGCAATTTTTTCCTTCCAGTTCTCCCTCGTCGAGCTCAGCCAGTCAGCCGTAACTGTTCCCTTTTCCATGACCAGGGATCCGTCGACCAGTTTGCCCAGACGGCCATCCGTAACACCGATCCACACGACATCGTCCCCTCCTACCGCGACACCTCGAATGCGTGCCGGCGTCAACGTCTTCGGCAGCAGATATTTGGTCAGGTGGCCACGCGTGAAACACAGAAGATTGCCGTTCTGAAGCGCCCAGAATCCTGTTCCGCCCCACCACAAAGGAATGAACCTCGTGTCGTCTCGGTCGAATGCTTCCCTTTCGAAGCGCCCGGACTGGGGTGCCCAACGGTACACCCTGTCGTCAGAGTCCACCCAGACGCCACCGCGATGATCGTAGGTAATGGCACCAACCGAATGCTGGCGAAGTCCGTCTTTCTCTCCCATCCCTTCGAAGTGGCCAGCATGATATCGAATCAGGTTGCCGTCTTCGCTAGCCATCCAAAGATCGCCGCCGTCTCCTTCAGCCATCGCGACAAAGCGGTTGGATGTGATGCCGGGCGTGTTGCTCTTGTTGAAGACGGTAAATCGAATGCCGTCGAACTTTGCGATTCCATCCAGTGTGGCCACCCAGAGGTACCCGTCTGTAGCTTGAACGATGCCGCGAACGCTGTTTTGCGGAAGGCCGGAGTCAGCCGTCCACTGGGTTGACCGATATTGCGCCCAGACGCGCGTGAAGGAGAAAACGCACAGCGCGACGAATGCGATGGACAGCGCGCAAGCTGAAACGGTTCCATCAGCCCGGTCGTACCGATCATGTGGCCACTGCTTCATGCTGCACACTTCCTTGACATGATCCAGAGTTGGAGCGCGGGCGGTGTCGAAATTGTACCCGTTCCGCCACGTCCACTCTACCCTCGATCCATGCGGAACCACATGGTTTCTTATGTAGCGCCGCACGCGACGGCGTGTAGGGTCACGGATTTCCTTATGGGTTGCGGCCGCCTAACCTAAGTCTTCAAGGAGACACACTATGAGCGCGAAAAAGCGCACTTCCAAAGCTCTTGCACTACTCTTACCCGCGGGCGTAGTCGGCATTTCCGCCGCATTAGCCGCGACGCAAAGTCAAGCGGAAGCGACCACCCACACCGCCTCCAACAACGTGACGGTCGCCGACCGCCTCAGCGAAATCCGCGCCGAGGTTTCCTCGGCCAACGACGTCGTTTTCAAGAGTCCGTCCGGCGCCCACCTCATGCTTGCCGACTGGCTGAACGGCGGCTTCGGCTGGCGCAACGGCGGCTTCGGCTGGCACAACGGCGGCTGGGGTAATGGCGGCTGGCACAACTGGGGCAACGGCGGCTGGGGTAATGGCGGTTGGCACAACTGGGGCAATGGCGGTTGGCACAACTGGCATAACTTCTGGCACAACTGGTAGCCCCTGGCTGAATTGCTCACGCGAAAGGACACAGGCATCATGCAAACCTCAGAACCGCGGATTCAAACCATCGTTTTGCAGCCCACGCCGTTTTGCAACATTCGGTGCAAGTACTGCTATCTGCCGACTCGCGACGACACGTCGGTCATGGACATCGAGACCGTTGTTGCCAGCTTTCAGAGGGTCTTCGACTCTCCCTATGCGGGGGCGCAGATCACCGTCATCTGGCACGCGGGCGAGCCGCTGGTGCTTCCGGTGTCGTATTACGAATCCGTGTTCCGTGCGATCGAAGAACTTCGGCCTTCTTCAATAGAAATTCGCCACTCTTTCCAGACCAACGGAACCCTGGTCACGAAGGAGTGGTGCGACCTCATCCGTAATTGGAAGGTAGGCATAGGCGTCAGCATTGACGGTCCTCGGCATATGCACGACGCAAACCGTGTCACCCGCTCAGGCAAGGGAACCTTTGACCGCGCAATCCGCGGGGCGCGCCTGCTCAAGGAGGAAGGAATTCCGTTCCATGTCATTTCAGTGCTTTCCAAGGAAGCGCTGGAATGTCCCGAGGAGCTCCATGCCTTCTACGTTGAGGAAGGAATCGAGGACGTCTGCTTCAACGTCGAAGAGTCCGAGAACGACCACGTCTCGGAGCTCATGACGCTGTCGCGTGACGCCATGCGGGACAAGTTCAACGCCTTTCTCCACCGCTTCTGGACCATCGCCCGTCAGAATCCTGGAATCAGTTTCATCCGTGAAATTGACGGCCTGATCCCACGCATCTTCCGTCCAGAAGAGGCGCCGCTGAGCAACGAGCAGGTCGAACCCCTGGCCATGCTCAATATCGACTGCAAGGGCAACGTGTCATCTTTCTCCCCCGAACTGCTCGGATATAAGAACGAGCGCTACAACAACTTCATCGTCGGCAATGTCCACCAGCACACCATAGAACAAATGCTGATGAGCCCTGCAATGGAAGCCATGGCCACCGACATCCGCGCCGGGGTTGAAGCCTGCCGGAAAGAGTGCGGATACTTCTCACTCTGTGGAGGGGGCGCCCCGGTCAACAAGCTGTCAGAGAACGGTACCTTTGCCAGCACGCAAACGTCATTCTGCAATCTTGTTCAAATTACACCGGCCAATCTGATCCTTTCAGCCTACGACCAAATGGAAGCAATGCTGGCGAAGACGAACGACGCGGTCCAGTCAGCCCAGCTTTTCGCAGTCTCGACTGCGGAAGAGCCCGAACTCGCTCAAGCCCTGTGTGCATAACCCAAAACATCTCCAAAGACGAAGGAGCAACAACTCTATGCAAAATAAGACCAAGGTAACTGCACTCCTCCAGGCTGCGCTGGTGCTCACTGGCATCGGCCATGCTCAAACCAGCTCCCCGCATGCCGTCAACCCGCCCAGCGCGCAGGAGGCAGCGCCCCCGCCACAACAGGCGTCTGCGCCATCCCAGGATGAAGCTCCGAATACGGCCCCCGTCTTCTGGGTCACCAGCGTCGAAGTCCTGCGCAGCTCGCACGCTCCGCAGTTGGATGTGGTCCGTGTGCGCGGCCTCGTTACTACGGAAGGCTGGGAGTCTGTCGAACTCGTGCCCCTCACCAAGGGCACCCCTTCCGACGGGATCCTTGACCTCGCCCTCGTCGCCGAAGCGCCCTCCGAGAATTCACCCTCGACAACCTATCCCGAAGTCGAGGCCATCTTCACGATCGAGTCGGGCCATCCCTTCAACGGCGTGCGAGTGCACGGTGCAGCCAACCGAGTCGTCTTGAAATCGATGCCCGGCTATGCGGAATCCGCTGCTCCACCCAGGAACTGCGCCGGTTGCGTTGGTAAGCTCTTCGTCCCTAAGGGACAGGCCGCGCCGGCCGGACGATCGCAGGACGCCGTCGTTCGCGAAGAGGAATTGCCGAGCAAGCTCCGCGTCATCCGTGAGTCTGACGGACTCGGTACCCTTGACTCTGACCCAAATCGAATCACCCTCCTCCTCAACGAAAAGGGCGAGATCGTCATGGCAATTTGGGACTAGCTGTTGAAGCGTCCCACTGCAGTACAAAAGGCAACACACAGCGCATTACTCATTCCTGCATAAAGGAGAACTAACTTGAAACGCCGCAATATGATCGTCACCACCCTCGCCAGCGCATCGATACTATGCGCCATGGCACTTGCCCAGGGTGTACCACCGCCCTACGTCAATATCGACCGCTACCGCCATGGCAATCTTGCCGCCGCGCAGGACAACATTGTCCAGGCCTTCAACTACGTCAGCTATGCACAGAGGGCCAACGACGGCCAGCTCGGCGGCCACGCTGCGAGAGCCAAAGAGCTCTTGAGCGAGGCAAACGAAGAACTCCGCCTTGCCGCTGATGTCGCCAATGAGCATCAGGATCAGCAGCCCCCGCAGTAACGATCTTGCGTTGAAGTTCGCAGGCCTGCATCGCGCTCGCGCACTGCAGGCTTCACTTTCTCCCCCATTCGAATTCCTGTAGAACGACATGGATGCGTGTGTGAAGACCTCTATATATATCTCGAGGCCGCGCACTTCTAAGCTCAAGTCATAACCAAGCCGAGGATGAAATGAATCACAGTTTCCCATGGACCCTAGGAGAAACTGTCATGAAACTGAAACGCGTCGTGCTCTTCCTGCTTTCAATCGTAACGATGCTTCCTCTAAGCTCCGGCGGGTTATCCGCCCAGGACCTGCAGCCAGCTCCCAACATTGCCGGCAGTTGGACGATCTACGCCTACAACGTCGATAAGCCTGGCAGCTCGCTCAAGGCTATCCAGGTAAGCTAGAACAGTAACATCGTCTTGGGCACCTTCCACAGACCGCACCAGCATGGCAAGTTCCAGGGCTGGATCAACGGCAACCACATCGAATTCTGCACCGACACGAACGATGTCCTTACCTTCCGCGGCTAGATCACACCACAGGGGATGACGTGCGAGGGCCGCGAATTACATTTCGCCGACGTTAGCGGCTGCAGAATCCAGAACGCTAGAGAGAAAGTTTCGGATAGAACCCGCCGAGTCCCGGAGCGAACTCCGTCGAGGTCAATTCTCGGAAAATGTCTCACCGAACTAGAGTCTTCGGAATCAGCCTGGAATTGTCTTGCGCGAGTGCGAGGACTGGACCGTCGAAGACAGGAACTCAAGAAACGCGCGCGTCTTCGGTGCGAGGTATTGGCGCGAGGGATAGTAGGCATACAAGGGGAAACGTTCCTCCTCCCAATCAGGAAAGAGGCTCACCAGTCGTCCACTCGAGAGATGAGCGTCCACACCGAGTTCGAGGACTTGAGCGATCCCACATCCTGCCAGGCACACGGCGTGCATTGTGGCAACGTCACTTAGCATGAGCTGGCTTTGCGTCTCAACCCTGATCTCCTTTCGTCCTTTACGGAACACCCACTCGAAGGGACGGCCTGTCTCCGGGTCTCGAAAATCGACCATCCGATGTCGTTCCGTGACCAGTTGCTGCGGGTCGGTAGGGTGGCCGTGTTTCTTCAGGTAGCCGGGCGAGGCTATGGTAAGAACTCTCGTGTCCAGCAATTTTCTGGCGACAAGAGTGGATGGGCGCGGCTCGCCAAAGCGAATTCCCAGATCGTATCCATCCGAGATCAGATCTCCGAGGCCCTCCCGCGTGACCAGGTCCACCTTTAGCTCCGGATATGCTTTGAGAAATCCGCTGAGTTGCGGGCCTAGAATGAGCTGCGAGAAGTAAGGGTCCATGTTGACGCGGAGTCTCCCCCGGACGGTCACTTTCCCTTCGGCCAAAGCGGCGGTGGCGTCTTCGAGCGCCGACACAATCGGGCCGATGGTCTCGTAAAATCGCCTGCCTTCGTCCGTGAGGGAGACGGAGCGTGTCGTCCGCTCCAACAGTCGGATTCCAACCTGCGCCTCGAGCCGAGCAACTGCACGGCTAATGCCCGGTTGGGAGACGTTCAAGGATCTCGCCGCGGCCGCGAAGCCGCCTGATCTCACCACGGCTGCAAGAGCGCTCACGCCATTCAGAAGACGGTCATCGAAACCCATGCGCTTATGCTACTCGGTTATAAGTGAAATGCCGAGAAGATTGGTTCCGAATCAATCCCCGTGAGTCAGATACTTGGAAGCACTGAAAGGGATGGGTAAGGAACATGGCGATTCATAGAATATGGGCGATGCTGCTCGCTGCAGCGATCTTCGGCATGAACGGCCAGGCGCAGGTGCCAGCACATCAGGGACTTACATTCAGCGGCGACGGCGCGTTGCGCAACAACCAGATTCATTGGCCCAGGGGATTCGAGCCCGAGCAGGCGGACCTCTTTGCGCACAATGAAATCGACATCCAACCCGGATGTGAGATAGTTTTCTCCAATCTTGTGGATGCAGAGGCCTGGCCCTCCTGGTACTCCAACTCGAAGGACGTTAAGGTTCTGAACACTCCGGATCATCGGCTCCGTAAGAACGCACGAATCTCCTGGGAGACCTTCGGATTCCACATCGAAAGCCGCGTGTGGGAGTTCAAATCGAATAGCCGCCTCGGGTGGTTCGGAGATGGTAAGGACGTCCATGCTTATCACACGTTCCTTCTTACCAAGACCCCTGAGGGATGCCACGTCGTCACAGAAGAGGTTGTGAAGGGGCCTGGTGCGATTCAGTTCCGTGAGCAGCAACCGAACGGCATGCACGAGGTGCATCAGCTTTGGCTGACGAGCTTGAAGGACCGGTCAGAGAAGCACTAACACTCGCTACCAATCATTTCCAAAAGGAAAGGATCAAGACAATGGCACGTATATTCATCACCGGATCTGCTGACGGCCTCGGCAAGATGGCAGCGAAACTGCTGATTGAGCAGGGTCACAGGGTCGTCCTGCACGCCCGAAGCCAGGCCCGCGCAAACGAGAGGAACGTTCCGGAGGCAGAGGCAGTCGTTATCGGAGATCTCGGCACAATCGCCCAGACTCGGAAGGTCGCAGAGCAGGTCAACGAACTCGGCGCGTTCGACGCCGTCATCCACAATGCCGCCGTCGGTTACAAGGAGCCGAAGCGAATCGAAACGGAAGATGGCCTCTCGCATGTCTTCGCGGTCAACACCCTTGCTCCCTATATCCTGACGGCCCTCATCGCAAAGCCGAAGCGACTCGTCTATCTCAGCTCCATGCTGCACCAGAAGGGCGATCCGACACTTGAGGACCTGACCTGGAAGGCCCGCGCATGGAACGGAGAACAAGCCTACTGCGATACGAAGCTGCATGATGTGCTGCTCGCGTTTGGTGTCGCACGACGTTGGCCTGGAGTCCTCTCTAATGCACTAGAGCCAGGCTGGGTCCAGACGAAGATGGGTGGCGCCGAGGCAACGGATGATCTGAACCAGGCCCATCGCACCCAGGTTTGGCTGGCTGCAAGCGATCAACCGGAAGCACTCGTCACTGGAGAGTACTTCTATCACCTGAAAAAGAAGACCACCCTTCCTGCTGCCCATAACGTTGCCAAGCAAGATCAGCTCCTCGCAATCTGCGAACGCCTCAGCGGTATCTCTCTGCCCGAGTAACAAGCTTGATACGAATTCCTTGGTGACGGACGCCGCTTCGGGCTGGTCGATGTCACCCATAACGACAATAAGAAAAAGGAGAAATCCATATGTACGCAGTCATGGGAATCACAGGAAATGTAGGCGGTGCCGTTGCTCGCGAGCTTCTTGCAAAAGGTGAGAAGGTGCGAGGAATCGTAAGAAATCCCGAGAAAGCGGCGGAGTGGCAGAAGCAAGGCGTGGAGCTCTTCAAAGCCGACTACGACGACGTGGATGCGCTTACGGCAGCGTTCACTGGCGTCGCTGGTGTGTTCGCAATGGTTCCCCCGAACTTCGCGCCGGCACCGGGCTTCCCCGAAACCAAGGCAACGTTGAAGGTCCTGCATCAGGCGCTCTCAAAAGCTCGGCCGCCGAAGGCGGTTTATCTATCATCCATAGGAGCGGAGCAGACCAGTGGATTGGGCTTGATCACAAGCTCACATCTCCTCGAAGAGACGTTGGGTGATCTTCCGATCCCCCACGCATTTCTGCGCGCCGCCTGGTTCGTTGAGAACTCAGCCGGTGACGTAGCCAGCGCACGGAATGAAGGGAAGATTTGCTTTCAGCTCAATCCGCTTGACCGGAAGTTTCCTCTGGTTGCGACTGCGGACATTGGCAAGGCGGGTGCATTGACGCTCACCCAAAGCTGGACCGGAACCCGCCATATCGAAGTCGCGGGCCCGGAAGGCTACAGTGCACTCAACATAGCAGATGCCTTCGCGAAGGCTGTTGGGCGCCCCGTCGAGGCGATCGCCGTTCCCAGGGCGGAATGGGAATCGCTATGGGTCTCACAGGGGATGCCGGAGGGGCGGACGTCGCCTCGCGCGGAGATGGTCGATGGATTCAATTCCGGTTGGATTCACTTTGGCGTACCCGGAACAGAGCATTTTGTCGGAGTGACGCCGCTTCGTGAGGTGATCACTCAGCTAGTGACTCGCGGCTGACTGCACGGTCCTCAATTCAACTCTGAGGACCGCGTTCCTTATCTCGCAATTTGACTGGCTCTACAGTTGAGCAGAATTGCCGGGCGGCATCGACGAGTCTTCCGCAGCAGGGTCTTGCCATTCGGAAGATTCTATTCTCGCCAGTCCAGCTCGACGACCTGCAGCGGACAATGATTAGTCGCCCGATCATCGTCATAAGAACAAACAACAATCGCGAATCACCGACGAAGAGTCCAACGTAGCGTGAGATACAAAATACATCTGCGGGATGAGAGCCCCACGAAAATGCCTTTCGCCGACTGGCTTCAGCACCGCTGATTCGCTTCGACTCAACTTGCCGCGAGCAACGATATTCCAGTAATCAGGAGGTTTTATGCCCTTGTTTACCGTAACGATGAAGTTCAACCGATCGAACAACGAGAAAGACCGCCTTTCCAGAGCTATTCATGCTGCAAGCATTGCTGCTGGATATCCAGAGGACGACCTTTTTCAACGCTTCCTCTCCTTGGAACCAAGCGACTTCAGGGTTGATCTGCACTATCCCGCACTGCCCAAGCCGCGCACCGACCAGACGCTGATGATTGAAGTGCTCGTATCTTCAGGAACGGACACCAACCGGAAAAGAGATCTTGTTGCCGCACTGGTCGAGAAGCTTGGCGAAGCAGGCACCAACCCAAACGACATAATGGTGTTCTTTTTGGAGACCGATCGCGCGAACGGATCATTCGGTGGCGGCCGGTTCGCACCACCTGTTACCTTCGCCTGACCACTGCCCATCTGATGGCCAGTCCGCCTATCGCCGGCACAAAATGAGATGCTTCTCGAATCTTCTTGCCTCAAGGCGGTCTAACGAACTTTTCCGAAACGCCGACTTCGCAGGAACTTCGATCCCACAGCTACTCCCCTTGATTAGAAGGAAGGCGTTTCTCACGCGAAAGCCTCTCAAGTTCGGAGCCGGCAAGCAAGAACCCCCCTACCCCATAGACATAGCTCGCAGACGGCTTGAAGATGCCCGGTTGCCCGTCGATAGGCTGGATTGAACCTAGTCGCCCGTCAGCATAGATATGACCCAGCATGCCGGCCCACGAGCGCTCGATCACGGGCAGATATTTATCTTGTTCAAGGATGTGCTCGTTGATACCGTAGGCGATGGCATAGGTGAAGAAAGCAGATCCGGATATTTCGGGGAGAGGATAAGAGTCGGGGTCTAGCAAGCCGGAACGCCACAAGCCATCCTTTCCTTGAATGGAAGCCACTTCTGCGGCCATATCGCGAAACTGTTGGACGAACTCTGGACGTCGGGGATCTGTTGTCGGCATCGTTTGCAGCACTTTAACGAGAGCGCCCATCACCCATCCGTTGCCGCGAGACCAGAAGATCGGTTGTCCGTTTTGCTCTTTCCTGGTCAGATAGCGAGCATCACGGAAGTAAAGATGATGGCTCGGGTCGTAAAGGCTCTTGGTCGTAATCGTCCACTCGCGCTCCATGAACAGCCGATATTTTGGATCACCGGCGGCGATGCTCATTCGCGTAAGCACCGGCGGAGCCATGAACAGTGCATCACACCACCACCACAGGTCTTTCACAGGATCATCTGGACGCTCTACCAACCTGTCGAGAATCGCTTTGGTATCAGCGATGCGTTGGGGATCGCGTTGCGCGGGAGGGTCTGCCAGATAGAGGTCGACGTACGCCTGGCCGAGCGCCATGTCGTCCGCATGAGGAAAGCGATCGTTCACAAGCTTCCATTGCTGTTTCGTCGCATACTCAACGACGGCTTGCCGGTAACGTGGATCTTTGGTGGCTACCGAGGCAGCAATCAAGCCGTCGTAGAGCGCGGCAAACGTCCATTGCGAATTGAAGTTGGGCTCCGCGACACGCAGTTGCCAGTCGGCCACCTTCTTCATAGCGCGGCGGATGTCGGTGGGCTCTAAGGCGGGCGAGAGATCAGTTGCCAGCGGCCCCGGATCGTCGGGTGCATCCCCTACAACTTCGCGATTCACAGGTGAGGCCGCGGGAGCAGGAGTCTGCGGTGTCTGCGAATGGGCAAACGGCGCAGTGATCAAAGACGCGCCTAGCAGTAGATATACGGCGGTGACGCTTGAGGGCTTCATCGTGGACTTCGTTTTGACCTCGAAGGCTGGTTTACCCATAGCAGCGGTTGCCGAATAGGGTAGTTGCGAATGATTTCCGGGTCGCCCGGATCGGGATTCAGTTTGGTCCATAACTGCAAATACTCCTGGTGGTGGCAAGCCAAACCGCTGAAGAGTAGGCCGGGCGATCGGACCGGCAACGAAGCGAAGTGCTCAATGTCCTGCTTGTACGGCCATGTGCCCTTATCCCGAAGATAGGGGTAAAGAAACGCGGCAGCTTTGCAAATCCCGCGACCATCGGGCAAGACAAAAGAATACAGGCTCGGCCCGTCGCCTTGGAGCGATTGGCAGAGCGTTGCAAGGATATCGAAGTTAAAGATGGAGTAGCTATAGGGTTTGGTGCGTGCAAGCTCTTTAGGAAAGCTGCCGTCGAGAGCCATCTGGCCAGGAACGAAGAGTGTCTTGAATTGCGTGCGCACCTCTTCCCTCGTCTCTTGATCGTCGATGAACCGGGCGAACTCCGCAGCCTGCAGTGCCCAGCAAACTGCATGATTATTAACAGTGTCTCTTTCAGCAATGCCCTTCTCACTGGTTTTCATCCAGTGCAGGTACGCGCGAAACCAGTCGTGCAGTGCCTGCTGCTCAGAACTCGTGAGGATGGTGGGGGCAATGATAGACGCGGCGCGAGCGACTTCCACGAGATGCAGGGTATCGATGATGCCATAAGAGCGCCCTGTAGACACGCCATGAACCCCCTGGGAATATTCAAGGTTTGGATTCATGCGGGTATCGGGATCGATGAACCACGCGCGGAGATGGTCACCAGCCAGTTGCCCGTACCGCCGGTCTCCTGTGAGCACCCATGCCGCCGTCAGCGCCGGCATCTGGATGGATAACGCGATCATTGCCTTGCGATGATCGTTGAAGTTGTCAGGATTACTCTGTCCATCGCGATTGATGTATTTGCCACCTGGGTCCTGCGGATTGGGCCAGAAATAATCCGCCTGCGAGAAGTAATCGCGTACGCCGCCGGGACTGCGCGACGTTGGATAACTGGTGATCGTGCGCGGTGGCATGTCCAAGTAGCGCGTTGCGGCGGCGAGGATGCGCGCGCGATCTGTACGGGCGACGAGAGTATAACCGCCGGTCGGTGCAGGTGCATCCGCAAATGCGAAGTGAGTAAAGCATGCGGCGGCGGCACGGCAGCAAAAAGCGCGGCGGTTGAGTTGCATCATTTCAAACTCCCAAGCGTTGTTGTCCCGCCCGCCAAGGTGATGAAGGCCGGAGGGAGATCTTGTGCGGTGACGCCGACCACGCAACTTGCTTTGTTTGCAGGCGCGCTATCTGGACCCATGTCGACTGATATGGATGCAGTTCCGTTGCTTAGTTGTAGCACCCGGGAACCGTGGGTTGTTCCCATGTTGTCGATGAGCTTTCCTCCGCCGGCAAGGGTGAAGCGCACCTGGTTGCGTGCATCCAGGCAAAGGACATTCGCTCCGTCATGGAGACTTGCCGTGACGTTGACACGGCCATCCTTGCCCGGCGTCTGGACCAACCGCAGCTCGGCTGGCGTTCCCCACGGATCGGTCTGGTAGGTGAGATCAATCTCGTCCTGCAAGGCCACCTCCCCGGTTTTTGCGACCACCCGGAGGTGATTCCTCCCGCTCAGAAAGATCACTTCCCAGCGCAGCCCGGCCGCCGGAAAATTCTGGCTGTCACGCCTCTTCACTCCTTGCGAAGCGCCATTCAAAAAGAGCTCGGCGTGCTCACAGTTCGAATACGCCTTTACCATGCGAGGCTCGTCGGGCTTGCCCCAGCGAATAGGCCAAGTGTGTCCATACAGATGAACCATGGGTTTCTTTGACCAATAGGATTGAAAGACGAAGTAAGACTCCTTCAAGCTAAGATCGCGCTGGACCACGCCCTTCTGATTCACGTTTGGAATTCCGTCGTCGGCGCGAAGTGGAGAGGCGAAGTCTTTGAATATCCATTGAGCGGAGCCTGTGAGCCAGTCCAATTTTTCCTGTGTCTTCAGGTGCCAATCGAAAAGATTGCAGGCGTAGGTCTCCGACCAATCGCCATCTTTGGAGACCCTAACATGACCATCTTTGTTGAGGTAGGCAAGGCCACGTTCTTCGGTCCCCTTTCCAATGGGAACCCTCCGAAGTACAGCTTCTGGGTCCTCGGAGTGGCGGCCCGCCTGGCTGTCTGCTCCCCATTCAATGTGGATGAACCGCTTGACGAAATCGCGTTGCTTAAGAAGACTGTCCTCGTACTCGCGATAGTTCCCACCGTACCAGCCTGCCCATATGGAAGGCGAATAAACATCCGGGATGTCGCGTGCAAAGTCGCAGCGGCGAATCGCTGTAAGCCTCGAGCTATCGAGCTGATGAGCCAGTTCGCGCATCTCGATCATGAACGCGCGAATGGCGGCATGATCAACGCCAGGGTATTCGTCCGGCCAGTCGTCTTCATTCCCAAGACCCCAAAGGACGATGGCCGGATGATTGAAGTGCTGTTCAATCATATGGGACAGCATATCCTTCGCATTCTGCTGAAAGGACGCATCGCCAACCCCCGCGCGGCACCACGGTGCTTCCTCCCACACCATCAGTCCAAGCTCGTCGCAGAGATCGAGTACCAGGCGATCCTGCTGATAGTGAGCGAGCCGAATAAAGTTCGCACCCATCTCGCGAATTAGCCGCATCTCTTCCCGCACTTGGTCATCGCTCATCGCTGCCGCAACGCCAGCGTGATCGGCATGCCGATGCGTTCCCTGCAACAGAACGCGTTTGCCGTTGAGCTTGAACGGCCCATGCTCTACGAATTCGACATGTCGAATCCCAAAACGCTCCTCCATTAAGGACGTTTCGGTCGGCGTCGAAAGCGTCACATGGCAGCGGTACAACGCAGGAGTTTCAGGCGACCAGAGTCGTGGGCTAACGAGTGTCAAGCTAACCAGTTCATTGAAATCGCTCCACGTCGGCATCGAGCTGGACCACTGATGAACAGAGTGGCCCTGAGGATCAAAGATCTCTACGCGAACCTTGCAGCTCGTGGAGAGGTTGCGTGGGTTGTATAGCCTGCCGCGAATGGAAACGTTAGCCGAACCATTCGGGTTGACCGTTGGAAGAACGTGGAAGGTGTCGAGTGCGAGTGCAGGCAGGTACACAACGTTTACGTGGCGGTAGAGTCCGCCATACAGGCAAAAGTCGCTGAGTTCGGACGGGACACGCTCGGGGTCTGGACTGTTATCGCAGAGAATCGCAACCGGAATGGCTTGCGCACCACCCTTGGTCCGTTGAAAAGTCAATACGGCCTCAGTGATGTCAAAGACAAATTCGTCATATCCACCCTTATGCGTTCCGATGAATGTAGATCCGATCCAGAGGCTGGAGGTCTGCCCCGCGCCTTGGAAGTGGAGGATCGTCCGGCCGCCTTCGAATGGATTGCCGATCGTGATGGTGGTGCGATACCAGCCATGACCCTGGTAGTAGGTTCGATCCGGATCGCAGGCATCCGCGTGATTGAAACAGTGGGGCAGACTGACCGATTGCCAGAGGTCGGCCTCTTCTTCGCGCCAGACCTCCCAGATGCCGTCCAGCTGACCCTGCCGATATTGCCAGTTAGCGTCGAGCCGCGTGGGAGCTGCGATGAGATCTCTGTCGGGTGACGCAATACGAGTGACCGCTTGCAATGACGGCGCAAGCAGGGCCGCACCCCCAGCCGACATAGCTCCGAATAAAAATTGCCGGCGGCTGCTCTCAAACATCTCGACACTTCTTCCTCGGGCGCTCGAACAAGTTTCTCTCCAGTGATAGCACTGACAGACTGAGCAAATAACCGGGGTGTGACAAGTGACTCACCGTTTGGTTCAGTTCTAATGCCATAACTTATTTGAAATGTTGAGGAAACCGGCGTAAAACGGATTGTGTCAAACGTGCCTTGCCCGTCCCCGTAATGGGTGGGTATTATCGCGATACGCAATGAGCATCTTGAAATCAAGCTGGGAAACGTGGCACCCCAAGTCCCGACAGGACCAGGAAGAGATTCTGCAGGAGATGGAGGAAGTCCTCGCCAGTCCTCAATTCTGCAACAGCAAGCGTTACCCGGCGTTGCTTCGGTATGTCGTTCAGAGCACGTTATCGGGACATAGCGAACTGCTCAAAGAACGCACTCTTGGCGTCGAAATCTTCCATCGGCCGCCAGACTACGATACCAACGCCGACACCGTCGTCCGATATACAGCGGGCGAAGTGCGCAAACGCCTCTCTCTCTACTATCACGAACACCAATCGCGCCTGCAGATTTCACTTCCAGCGGGATCCTACGTTCCAGAATTCCTTTGTAATCATGATGAGATCGACCCTCCGCGCGCACCGTCGCGCCAGGGTCAAACCGATGGGCTGCCAATGGCAAGCGCAGCCTTCGAGATCACCGCGCTGGAAAGGATAGCGCACGCGCAGACCGCAGATCAGTCCACTCTTCTCACCGCGACCCGGCCCTGGTACAGACGGCCGATTCTGTGGATCACCGCCTCATCGGTCATGCTCCTCCTGCTGATCGGCGCCTTCGCATGGCAGCATGGACGTTCGTATTCGGAGAACGCACTACAGGATTTCTGGGCTCCGGTTTTGAGCGAATCCAACACCACACTTATCTGCTCAGGAGGCGTGGTGTTTGCGCCGGAGAGATTCTCTGGGGTCAAAACTGCCGGGCGCGACATCGATTACCCCTTTGTCTCCATGCAGATCGCCACCTCGATCGCGCACATCAGCGGGCAGCTCGAGCGTTTTGGTAAAACTGTACAAACGAGCTCATCTGCATCGACCGTACTCACTGACCTTCGCGAACGCCCCGTGGTCCTGATTGGTGGCTATAACAACGACTGGACGATGCGCCTGCTCGAACCCCTGCGGTTTCGCTTCGTGCCCGGTCCGGCGGAAGCTATTGTGGATCGAAATCACCCATCCGCAAAATGGGAACGAGATCCGACCCAACCCTATTCGAGTGCGGACGACTACGCGATCATCGCTCGCTTCCACGATCCAACTACGGGTGGCATCGTTGTGATCGTCGCCGGGATCGGTCGGAACGGAACGGAGGCTGCCGCCCAGTTCGTCACCAGCCCCCACTATATGGAACTGCTGCGAGAGCGCGTCGGTGCAAGCCTCGCGACCAAGAATATTGAGGCCGTCTTAAAGGTGAACGTGATAGAAGGAAAGACCGGTGCCCCGTCGATTGAGGCGGTTGATGTCTGGTAAGGACGTCTCCTTTCTACGCAACTGAATTGCCACCTCTAAATCCCCTAGGTTGCCATGCCGAGTCATTGCATGCGCCGATTCAGCGGCTCTTCAGCATGTTTGTCACAAGCGCACATGCCAGCATAACTGCTTCATTTACAAATACCTACTTTCCAACCGGCGAACCAAACCGTTAGTCACTTGCCAGCGGCATAAAGCAGGGCTGACGGTGTGCGTGCCTCTCAAAGAACAAATTCCGCAGCCGGAAAGACACTTCGCAACCGGAATTGCGCGAGGCCGCAGCACTTCAGGAGAATCGCCATGACGTCACAGAAGCAAACCGCCACGAAGCGGAATGTATCCCTTACCGGACACGCTAACGGCCGCCGAGGACATGAAGCAGCAAATCGTTATCAGCGACCTTTCCTCTGTTTCCTGGCAGCGGTATTACTTCTCCTCACTGCCCCGGCCCATTCCCTGGCACAACTTTCCACCGCGACGGCATTTGGTAATGTCACCGATTCGTCCGGTGCGGCAGTTCCGGGCGCGACCATCGTTTTGACCCAGACGCAGACCAACTTTACCCGCACCGTCATAACTGACAGCCAAGGGGAATATCGCGCGGAGTTTCTGCCGCTGGGGCCCTACTCGGTTAAGGTGAGTGCGCCCGGCTTTACCGAGATCCTACGGAACGGCATTGTGCTGACCGGCACTCAGGAGGCTGCTCTGAACTATGCCCTCAAGGTCGGCAGTGAAAACACCGTAGTCACGGTTACAGAGACGGTACCGCTCGTGAACACTGCGAACTCCGTACTTGGCCGGACCATCTCCAATCAAGAGGTGGATAACCTCCCCCTGGTCAGTCGCGACGCTTACCAGCTTCTCAACCTTACAGCCGGTGTGCAGAACGTGCAGAACGAAAACTCCATCGGTCTGCCCATGGAACACGTCATCATCAATGGTTCCTCAGACAACATGGTCGGACAGGTGACCTACTACCTCGACGGCGGCATCAACATGACGGGCGTTCGCGACACGGGAAATTTCATTCCTAACCCCGACGCCATCGACCAGTTTGACGTCCAGACCAACAACTTCAGCGCAGAGTATGGTCGCACCGGAGCCGGCGTTGTTTCAGTCCTGACCAAGTCCGGAACCAACCAGGTGCATGGATCCGTGTTCGAGTTTCACCAGGAAACGAACTTCAACTCGGATAGCTATCTCCAAACCACCAGAACGCCACAACATATCAACCGGTTCGGCGCTACAGTTGGCGGGCCCGTCCAGAAAAGCAAAATCTTCTTCTTTGGAAGCTACGGTGGGCTGCGAGAGGTGACTCCGCAAAACTACAACACAGTTGTACCCGATGACTTGCAACGGGCAGGCAATTTTTCCGAGAACCTTCCCACCTCTACCACGATCGCGCATGGCCTCGGAGCTTGTGCAACCACCCTTTCAGCAGCGGATAAATCTGTGACATCGTATGGCGGGCGGTTCATCGTCTGCGATCCAGTGACTCATCAACCTGTACCCGGAAACCGGCTCGACCTGGATCCAAACTATGTTCCCGATCCGGTCGCCGCCGCCGTGCTGGCCAAGAACGTTCCGCTGCCCTCGCCCAACCGGCCGACACCGGATAATCGCTTCGTCGGAAACCAGGGCCTGCCCCAGGAAAACAACGAATTCCTGATCAAGGGTGACTTTCAGACCTTCACAAACCATCGCATTACGCTTTCCTATTTCCAGGCGAACGGATCGCAGATCGAGCTGCCATCCGGAGGCACGCTCCCCGGATGGGCGCTCTCCAACTACGCCTTCCGCCAGCAGAACGCCAATGCCAGTGACGTTTGGACAGTGACACCACGGTCGGTCAATCAGGTCTGGCTGAACTTCTCGCGCATGCTCGCTGGACGCATAAGTGATCCCGCCGAGTCACTTTCCGCATACGGTTCCGACATCAACGTGCAAGGAACCCCATCCCTGCCAGATATCAGCGTCTCCAACTTCTTCACACTTTCGAATGCCATCAGCGGGCCGTTAGCGGGCGATAACATCTACGGTCTGCGCGATGTATTCAGCACCACCCGTGGCCGGCATACGATCAATATCGGAGGAGAAATCTACCTCGAAAAAGACCGTCTCGAGACGCTGCTGAACAACTATGGCGTCTTCAACTTTACGAGCGCGACGGTTCCGAGCACCGCGTCCGGGCAATCAACCTACACCAGGACCGGCGTCGCCATCTCCGACTTCCTCATCGGCCACCCCAACACCATGAGCCAGGATTCGCCCGACGATGCGAATGAAAATTACTGGAATTACGGCTTCTTCGCTCAAGACGACTGGCGTGTGTTTCCCAGGCTAACGGTGAACCTTGGCATCCGCTACGACGTCCAAACCGCGCCCACCGATACCCAGCGACGCATCGCCGTCTTCGAACCGGGTGTGCAGTCGACCGTTTCACCGAACGCAATGCTTGGGCAACTCTTCCCCGGAGATCCCGGAGTCCCCGCCGGTGGTGTCGACACCAACTACAACCATGTTTCACCGCGCGTCGGCTTTGCGTTTGACCCCTATAACAATGGTCGAACCGTCTTCCACGGCGGTGCTGGACTCTTCTTCGATACCATCTCCGGAAACGAATGGATGCTGTCTCAGAACTTCCAGCCATTCGCCGTCCGCGAAACCAATGCATTCACGCACGTCGTAAGTTTGCAGAATATCTATTCGACGGACTGCCAGGACTTCGCCGGTTGCACGTCTCCATTTCCATACCTCTACGACAAGGCAAATCCTCGCTACGTATCTCCGGCGTCACTTGTCTTCGTTCAGAAAGGAATGCGCTGGCCATATAACGTTCAGGCGAACTTTGGCGTGCAGCAACAACTCACTCGCGATATTGCCCTCGGTATCGCGTATGTTGGCGAGTTCAGTCGCAAACTTCCCCTATTCATCGATGAAAATGCCCCGATCTACAACACGGCTAACCCAGCCGCGAACACCACGGGCGACGTCAACTGCCGTCGACCCTATGATGCAATCCCCTTCGCCACTGTGAATACCTGCGCCAATCCAGCCGTCGGCTCCAAGTACATGAGCAATGCTTACGTGATCACGGATGGCCAGACAACGAACTACAACGGACTGCAAGTCACCGTCGTAAAGCGCCTGAGCGAGCATCTGAGTCTCAACGGGTTCTATATCTGGAGCAAGGGGCTTGCCAGTGCCTCACTCCAGACAACTGGCAACATAGGCAACAGCGCGGCAACAGAGCCCGAAGATTACCACGACCTCTCCCTGGAACGGCAACGTGAAGACAACGATATGCGTCACCAGCTTGTTGTCTCGGCGGTCTGGAAGCCTGACTACTTTGGGCATTCCAACGCGGTGGTGCGAGCGCTGCTCAATGGCTGGTCGATCTCGGCAATCATCAATCTGCATAGCGGCAAACCCTTCAGCATCACGACGGGCACGGATGACAATTTCGACGGCGACACGAACGACCGCCCCAATATTCTTCCCGGACAAACAGCCCACCTGATTCCCTACCAGCGATCCGTCTTCACCGCGTCCACGGAAAAGTGGTTCAACACTGCCGCATACTGTAAGAACGGTGCAGTAGGATGCCCTGCAGGTGCAGGACCATCCCATCTGGATGGAATAGTGCGCGTCAATGCCCTGGATGCGCCGGGATATCGGGACGTCGACGCAGCCATCTTTCGCGACTTCACGATCCACGGACGCATTAAGTTCCAATTCCGTGGTGAGGCGACAAATGTCTTCAACATGGTGAGCTTAAGCGCCCCCGCGGGGACGTTTAATAGCGGGACCTTCGGCACGATCACTGGCGCATCCGCCATGCGCGTCATCCAGGTTGGCGGACGACTCCTCTTTTAGAGCATCGTCCAACCACGATCCAGTGCGCGGTGGACCCTTGCGGGCGAACGATCGATGGCCCGACAGCTTTTCAGTGCCTGTCCCCAGACGATGCCAGACTACGGCCGGGACAGATCCAGCAGCACCAGGTCAGAGCGTTTCTGCACTCGTTCGAAGACAACTTCGCGGCCGTCCGGCGAAAGGTCGAAGTCGCGTACATCGAAGTCGGGCGGGAGGCTCGTGAGCTGCCGCTCTGCCCCTGTGTCGAGATCGACCAGCCACAGATCCTTGTGTTGAATCTCGCCCCGAAGGATGACGACGGACCGCCCTCCAGGCAGGAAGGTGATATGTCGGGCCCCGCGCGTGAGAGTCAGGACCGGCAGGAGCTGCGGCGTTGCATCGGCTGTCACCGCTTTCAGCGAGAACGTAGTGCCGATGTCGGGCCCGGAATAGACAAGCAGCCTGCCATCCGGCGACCATGTGGGATCGAGCGAGTACTCGCGGACGAAGGAAGCCGGCGAGCGGCCGTTCACGGGAACGCGGAAGAGGTGCGGGACACCGTGATCGTCCACCGCCGAGACAATGGATCGCCCGTCGGGCGCCCAGGCCGGAGCGCCCTGCAGATCGAGCGAGTCAGCCAGAATATGTGCGTTGGTGCCGTCCGCCTGCATAACGTACAGCAACGCCTTCCCATTCTGCCGAGCCGAGAATGCGATGGATCGACCATTCGAGGAGATGGATGGGCCGCCGAAGACTCGCGCCCCCTCACCCCGCCACAACTCCGTGCTCACTCCGTTGGCAAGCTTCCAGATGCTCTCCCCCGTGCCCGTTGCGGAGACATATAGAAGGTAGTCAGGTCCCAGCCGCGGCGAGAAGCCCGAGCTGGTCGTCAGCGGAATCTGATCCGCCGAGGACACCTCTTCAGGGGAATCCCCAATGCGGATCCGAAACAGCGTTCCATGAAGTGTAGTCCGCGTAACTACGAGGCGACGCCCATCCGCAGTGGCGGCCAGTGATGTATATCGGTCAAGCCCGGAAGTCAGCCGGTGCGGTAGCCGATGCTCGACATCCATGCTGTAGAGCGATGGCCCTAAACCATCCTGGTCGCCGGCAAGATACAGCAGCGTCCGCGGGTCGAGCAGGACCGGGTAAGTGATCTGGTCATCCTGCGACGTGATTCGTTCCGGAGTCCCGCCAGTAGGACGAATGCGCCAGACGTCGAGTTTGTCCGGCAGTTCTCCCAAAACGAAATAGAGGAAGGCCGCATCGGGCGCCCACAGCGGAAAGTGACTGTGCAACCCTGCGGAAGCAGTGAGGATGGGCCGGGCTCCTGGTCGCACGCTGCCGTCGGTAACGAACAGCGGGTCTCCCGAACCGGGCGTGTGGTAAGCCAGCCGCGATCCATCGTGCGACCAGTCATACTCGGCTGCCCCTTCCAGGTACGGTCGGGGCTCGCCGCCGAGCGTAGGCACTGCCCAGGTATCGATCGTATCGCCGCTGGAATCGCCCGGCTTGCGAACCCAAAATGTAACCAGCGAACCATCAGGCGAGAACCCCAGAGTTCGTATGGATGGATTTACCAGCTCGCGGACGCTTCCATGGGTCAGGTTGTGGAACTCGCCCGAATTAACCTGGGTGACCCAAACGTCCATCGGTCCATCCCGGTTCGACAGAAACGCCACCAGGTGGCCATCGCGTGAGATCGCTGCAGCCTGCTCCAATCCATCGAAGTCTGTCAGCGTTTGGAAGCGCGCATCGGAGATGGGGCTTCGCCAGAAGTGATCCGCCCTCTCAAGCCACAGATAGGTGGCGATTGCCAACAAACTCAGCGCTACTAGCGGGCCGATGAATTTCCACTTGGATCCAACCGTCGACGTCCGTTGTGATGCGAGAAGGGCTGGCATCGCAGAAACGTTCCCATTTTCCTCTCCGACGGGAAGATTTCGACTGCGCACCCACGCGTCGAGCTCCACCCGGGAAGCGTAGACCGAGCCTGCTTTGTCATGCAGGTGGCGGCGGACAGGCATTGCCTCGCGCTTCTCCCAGCGCTGGACCGTGGTCACGTCGCGCTGGAGGTAGGTCGCGATCTCCTTCCACGAGTCCAGCCGGTCACTCGGCCTTGTCTCGGCTGGCCGTGAACCCAGGGGTTGTTCGCCCATCGCTCTCTCCAGTTTGGGGTGCGATCGTGCCCCATGCGGAAAGCCAAATTGTACCGCTACCTTGCCAAGGCACGGCAAACGACGGCATTGGATAGCAAAGCGGGGAAATGCAGCCACTTCTGCCCTTTACCTCTTGAAAATGCACGCCAGCGGAGCGGATGGTGTCCCTGAGTCTGAACGTCAATCGCCACAACAGAGGTTTTTCATGAAAAGCAATATCCTCAATTCCGCGGTACGTGCATTTTGCCTGCTTCTATTGCTTCCGGTCACCTTCGCTTTAGGCCAGGAGCGTAAGCCAGTGCACTTCAGCGGCCTGATCAACGACTATTCGCCCTTAAGTGCGAACGTCAAAGGCAGCCCATGGGAGATGCATGGCCAATGGTCGATGGACCTCCGGTCGGACCGGGGAACGGCCGACTTCTCCGCCGATATGACCATGTCTGGCTTTGGAAAGACACCGGAGGGCGCGGTTGATCCGACGCAACCCCTAGTGAACCCTCACACCCACCACATTCGGCTGACGAACATCAAGATCTCCTGGGACATGATCGGATGCCCCACGTACTTAACTCCCGCCCCCAACAACGGCTGCAGCGGGAGTGGCGCCGCGAAGAAGCCGTCGACAAAGACCTCCACTTCCGCCGATGGAAATGCTGTGCCTTTCATCGGACAAACGGCCAGCGCGTCGATTGACATTTGGTTACCAAGTTCTTACAGTCAAGTGAATCCCTCCCAGCGTCATCGATCGAGTGCCATCTCACACAAGCTATCGAAAGAGGTTTAGTGATGAAACTCTCAGAGTCCGCAGGAAACTATCCTCAAACTACAAAAGTTGTCTCCATCGCACGATTTCAAAAGAGGCTATTTCTCGCGATCGCTTGCGTTCTTGCCATTGCGGCCACGCCATCCGTGCACGCGCAGGCTACAGGAAGCTTTTCCGGGACCGTCTCCGATAAGTCCGGATCTGCTGTCCCGGGAGCGACCGTTGTCGCCACATCGGAAGCGACGGGTCTGGCTCGCAACGTGAAGACCGACGCTTCCGGGCATTACCTGCTCCCTCTTCTTCCCGTGGGAAACTACACCGTTCGCGTCGATGCGGGCAGCTTTCAGAGCGCTGAGTCAAAAGGCCTGAATCTGCAGGTGGACGAAGCTCGCGAACTCGATTTTTCGCTCGCTCCCGCCACCGTCACAACCACCATTGCGGTAACAGGCGATGCCGTCGCCGTCGAAACCAATAATTCCTCACTCGGCCAGGTCATCACCTCACAACAGGTTTCGCAGTTGCCATTGAATGGCCGCGACTTCGTCCAGCTCGCCACCCTCACTGCCGGCGCCACCGCCGAGACCAACCCCAATAGCTTCTTCACCTCCGGTAGCGACAGCGAAATAGCCGCGCGCGGTCCTCTCTCTCTATCGGTCGGCGGCTCCCGCCCCAACAGCACGGACTGGATCCTGGACGGTGTCGACAATAACGAATTAACCGGCGGCGGCATCGGCATCTACTCCTCCATCGACGACATCGCGGAGTTCAAAGTGTTGACCTACACCTACTCGGCCGAATACGGCACACGCGCCGGTCCGACGGTACTGGTCACAACGAAATCCGGAACCAACCGCTTCCATGGCTCGCTCTTCGAGTTCGTGCGCAATACCGATCTCGATGCCAAGAGCTACTTCGCGACTACGCCGGAGAAGTTCAACCTCAATCAATTTGGCGGTTCCATCGGCGGTCCCATCTTCAAAAACAAAACCTTTTTCTTCGTCGACGGCGAGCAGAAATATCAGCGCCACGGCATCCTTTTCACTGGCCTCGTGCCGTCGGTCGCCATGCGCAACGGTGATTTCTCCGACGACCCCTACGGCAATCCGATCTCCGGAACATACAACAACAATGTTCCTGTCCCCGCCATCGTCAACCCGAACATGATCGGCGCATCGTCGAATCCAGCCGTGTATCCGAACGTATATTTCCAGTGCGACAGCTCTGGAAACCCCATTGCTGCGAATCCCGATGGAAGCCAGGCGCAGGGTACGCCGTGCGCAAAGGTACCCTCAGGCCTGATCAACAACATCGGCCAGGCCATGATGGATGTCTACCCCACCCCCAACGTAAACATCGGCAGCGCCAACGCCAGCTATAACTACGTCAACGAGCCCGTCCGCGTCCTGAACAACACAAAGTTCGACATTCGCGTGGATCAAACCATATCCACCAAAGACAATGCCTTCGGTCGTTTTAGCTATGACCAGGCGTTTTCCTTCGTGCCCGGCGGCGCACCGGGGCTTGCTGAACCCAATGTGTTTGGAAGCAACGAGAACATCATCAACCACGCACGCAACGCCGCCATCGGCGAGACCCATGTGTTCTCCGCCGCGATGGTCAACCAGGCCAACTTCGGCTACAACCGCATCTTCGACTACATCCTGTCGCAAGGCAGCGGAACCTGCGCATCCAACACCATCGTTCCTGGCGGCATTCCCGGCGCAAACCTTGGCTGCGGAACCGGCGCCAAATGCGCTCCTGGCGCCTACAGTTGCGGCCTCGTCGCGACCATCGTCGCGGGCGGCTATTGGGCAGTCGGCGATCGTCCCTACTCACCCTTTCAGGGTGGAACCAATATCTACTCCTTCAAAGACACGCTCGCTCTCATCCTCCGCAAACACAATCTGAACTTTGGACTCGACTTCCGAGCCAATCAAATGAATGTTGGAACAGAAGCGTTTCAAGACGGCTTCTGGATCATTGGCAACGGTGGAAACTTTAGCGGCACTAGCGCCAACGGAGCGAACGTCGGCGGCAACGCAGAAGCTGACTTTCTCTTAGGCCTCACCGGCCTGGCCATTCACGACCAGACATTCCAGGGTGCCGTCACCGGTCGCCGCTGGAAGATCTATCGCCCCTTCATCGAGGACGACTGGAGGGTCATTCCATCCCTCACACTCAATCTTGGTCTCGCCTGGAATATGACGACGCCGATCACCGAAGAGCACGGCCGCCTCGCGAACTACAACACCACAACCGGAACTCTCCTGGTCGCAAATCAAAATGGCGTAAGCTCTTCAGCCAACGTGAAGATGGATTGGACAGCCCTCGAACCCCGCATCGGCGTGGCATGGAAAGTAGCCGGTAGCGAAAAGACCGTCCTCCGCGCGGGCTACTCTCTCTACCACGACTCTGCATGGAGTCAGGGCGCCCAGGGCCTTTGGCAGAATCCTCCCTTCCTCGGCGAGTCCGATGCCTTCGCCTCCGCAGGCTGCGCCTTTGCCACGTCCTACTGCGCCGCTACCCTCGGACAGACGCCCACAGGCCTCAGTCTCTCAAGCGGTTTTGAGATACTCACCACGCCGCCCACCGCTGAATCGTTTACGGGTTCCTTCTACACTGAACCCACCAACATAAAGCTCGGCCAGGTTCAACAGTTCAACGTCAACGTCGAGCGTCAGTTGATTGGCAACCTGGTCCTCACCGCTGGCTATGCCGGGTCCCGCGGCACGCACATCCTGGTGTCCGGGAATAACCTCAACAGCTCAAGCCCCTCCGCCTGCGGCACAGTCACTGGCTATACCATCGGCTGCCTTCCGGGTGGCGCGCCCTATGTGCCCCCATATCTCACCTTCAACACGATCTTCCTCTTTGGCGACATCGGCAAGACCAACTACGACTCCCTGCAAATCAAGGCCGAGACCAAGACCGCAAAGTATGGGCTCTACGCTCTCATCGCCTACACCTACTCGCGCACCTATGACAACGGCTTATCTGACGGCCTCGGTTCCCTCTTGAGCGCGCCCTACTTCCCTCTTCCCAATTGGCAGAATCTCGACTGGTCTCTCTCCCAGATCAATTTGGATAACAGCTTCACCGCCAGCGTCATCTACGACCTCCCCTTCGGCCGCGGAAAGCAGTTCGGGAGCGATTGGGGTTCCATTACCAATACCCTTTTTGGCGGCTTCCAGCTGACCATGATCGAAAGAATCTCGTCCGGATTCCCCGTTCCCTTAATTGACAGCAGCAACCAGTCCGGCGTGTACTTCCAGAACGGCGGCAACGGAAACAATTGGAACCGCCCCAACCAGGTCTCCGGCTGCAATCCCTACGGCGGCAACCACGCCAACCACCAGTTCCTCAATCCTGCCTGCTTCCAGACCGCGCCCATCGGCGAGCTAGGCGATGCAGCACGCGTCCCTGTCGTCGGTCCTGACTTCGTCAACACCGACTTCTCCGTCATCAAGGATTTCGCTCTGCCGCACACCGCGGCCTTGCAATTCCGCGCCGAGTTCTTCAACCTCTTCAATCATGCGCAATTCGGTATGCCCGTCAACGACATCGGTCTGGCTTCCGTATCGTCCAGCGGAGTCATCACATCGCCCAACGGCTTTGGCGCGCTCAACTCCACAGTGAATAATCCTCGCCTCATCCAACTGGCTCTGAAGCTTACCTTCTAGAGCCAGCCCGCGCGGGCCAAAGCTTTCACTGCCTCTCGACGCTCCGACCGCCGACCAAGCCTGGCCGGACAGACTCCCGCGTCCGGCCGGAGGTCGGACAGGCCCGCTCCGACGCGGCGAAACTCCCCCGATGCATCTTGTTTCTCGCTTCTCCCGTCTACCTGAGTGGAGCGAGAAATCGTGTTAAAGACGCGCCATCCAGAGAGGCGACCATGAAACATCCACCCTGTTCCATAGCGGAGTTGGAAGACCCCGCCGCAACAACCCCTGAGGAGCGTGAAACATTAGACGCACCTGTCCCCCTAACACTTTCGCGTCGAGGGTTCATGAAATCCGCCGGCGCCCTCGGTGCCTCCGTAGCAGCCGGCCTTCCCCAGTTAGCAGGCGCGCAGGCTGCTCGTGAAGCAGCTGGAACCGCCGCGAAACATTCCGACGTCACGCTCTGCGTCAACGGAAAGACCACGCAGCTATCCCTCGATACGCGAACCACGCTCCTGGACGCCCTGCGCGAGTACATGGGCCTGACCGGAAGCAAGAAGGGATGCGATCACGGACAGTGCGGCGCCTGCACCGTGCTCGTGGACGGGCGCCGTGTCAATAGCTGTCTCACGCTCGCACTGTCGGTCGCGGGCAGCGAGATCATCACGATTGAAGGATTCGCAAAGGGCAACGATCTTAGCCTTGTGCAAGAGGCCTTCGCGGAACACGATGGCTTCCAATGCGGCTATTGCACTCCAGGGCAGATATGTTCAGCCACTGCGTTAATCGACGAGGCCAAGTCTGGCCAGCTAAGCCAGGTCTCGTGGCGCTCCGCCAAGCTACACCAGCCTGAGATAACGGACAACGAAATTCGAGAGCGCATGAGCGGCAACATTTGCCGCTGTGGGGCCTACCCTAACATCGTTGCAGCCGTTCGAACCGCGCTGGGCAAAGGAGCTTCGTCATGATTCCCTTTGACTACGAGCGCGCAGACTCAACGGAAAGTGCCATGAAATCCATCGGTATCCGCGGCGCGAAGTTCCTCGGTGGCGGCACTAATCTCGTTGACCTGATGAAGCTCAACGTAGAACGCCCATCCACCCTCATCGACGTCACCAGGCTGGACCTTACCAAAATCGAATCCTCAGCAAATGGTGGATTGTTCGTCGGAGCCCTCGTCCGCAATAGCGATCTCGCCAATCACCCACAAGTGGTAACGAACTACCCTCTCCTGTCGCAGGCACTTCTCAGCGGCGCCTCACCGCAGCTTCGCAATATGGCCACCACCGGCGGCAATCTCCTGCAACGGACCCGCTGCTACTACTTCACCGATACCGCCTTCCCCGCATGCAACAAGCGCGAACCAGGCAGTGGCTGCGCAGCGATCCAAGGATTCAATCGGATTCACGCAATTCTCGGGCAAAGCGACCAAGGGCCCACGAGCCCACACTCTTGCATCGCCACAAATCCCTCCGACATGAACGTGGCCCTCGCCGCCCTCGAAGCAACCGTCCATGTCCAAAGCGTTCAAGGCAAGCGCAGCGTCTCCCTATCAAAATTCCACCGCCTGCCTGGCGCCACTCCGCATCTCGATACAAACCTGAGACCCGACGAACTCATTACGGCCGTCGAATTGCCGCCCTCGCCCTTCTCGAAAAACTCGTGGTATCTCAAGGTGCGCGACCGGCAGAGCTATGCGTTCGCTCTCGTCTCAGTTGCAGCCGGACTCGAGATGGACGGCGGCACGATCAAGTCTGCATGCCTCGCCCTTGGCGGCGTCGCACACAAGCCGTGGAGATCTCTAGAAGCCGAGAAGGCGCTCGCAGGCGCGAGTCCTACGCGAGAGTCCTTCCAGCACGCCGCTGACATCGCCCTGAAAGGCGCGAAGGGTTATCAATATAACGCATTCAAAATACAGCTCGCCAAACAAAGCATCGTTCGCGCCTTCACGTTGGCAGCGCGCGGCACCACCGCAGGAGTAGAAGCATGAGCCCGACCGCCACTGAGGAACTCAAGCAACAAGAAGCACCAACCGATACCACCGGCGTCTCCAAGGCCGGAGCCAAACAGCTCTCCGTGCGCTACGACGCGCACGCCAAGGTGACAGGTGCGGCGAAGTATGCCGCAGAGTTCAAACCGCCCACGGATCCGGTCTACGCCTACATCGTCCAGAGCACCATCCCCAGCGGCCGTATCGTATCCATCGACGACGCTGCCGCGATGAAGTCCTCCGGCGTCCTCGCGGTCATCACTCCCTTCAACGCACCCACGCTTCCGGTCGCCAAGCCTCAACCTCCCGCGCGGCGACACGTCACCCTGCTGCAGGAGCGCGACGTTTTCTACAACGGCCAACCCATAGCCGTCGTCATCGCACGTTCTATGCCAGAGGCGATGCAGGCCGCTGAGCTGCTGCATATTCAATATCAGGCTTCTCCCGCGAAGCTCAACTTCGACAAGCGTCTCGCAGAAGCGCGCGCTCCAAAATCTCCCGGCCGCGAGCCGGCCACGCAGACCCGAGGGGACATTGCCGCTGCCATAGCCAAGGGCACGGTAACCATCGACCAGACTTACACCACGCCCTACCAACATCACAATCCGATGGAGCCCCATGCCACGCTCGCCTGGTGGGAGGGCGAAAAGCTTACGGTGCACGACAGCACGCAATACGTCACCGGCGATCGCATGACCATCGCAACCAATCTCGGAATACCACTCGACAACGTTCGTGTTGAATGTCCCTACACCGGTGGCGGTTTCGGCAGCAAGGGTTCGACGTGGTCCCACGTGGTCCTCGCAGCGATGGCCGCGAAGGTGGTGCAAAGGCCAGTGAAGCTCGCGTTGGAACGAACGCAGATGTGGGGACCCGTCGGCGGGCGTCCCACCACCGTCCAGCACATCAAACTTTCTGCCACCCCGGATGGCAAGCTTACCGGCGTGCAGCACGACGTCATTGTTCACACTTCCGTGATGGAAGATTTCCTCGAACCCTCCGCCGCGCAGACGAGGATGTTGTACAGCAGCGAGGCCTGCGAAACATCGCACAAGCTTGTCGACATGAACCTCGGTGTCGCAACCTTCATGCGCGCACCCGGCGAATCCAGCGGCACCGCCGCGCTCGAAACGGCAATGGACGAGCTGGCCATCGCGCTCAAGATGGACCCCGTACAGTTGCGTCTCGCGAACTACGCTGAGAAAGATCTGGGTAGCGATAAGCCCTTCTCGAGCAAACATCTGCGCGAGTGCTATGAGCGGGCCGCCGAGCGTTTTGGATGGTCCAAACGCAATCCCGTGCCTGCCTCGACGCGCGAAGGCAATCAGCTCATCGGCTGGGGCATGGCCACAGCGACCTACCCAGCGAACCGCTCCGCCGCGCAGGCACTGGTTCGCATTCTTCCCAACGGACACGCGCTTGTCGCCTGCGGATCGCAGGACCTGGGCACAGGCACCTACACCATCATGGCGCAGACCGCCGGCAACGCCCTCTGCATCGATCCGAAGCTGGTCGAAGCGCAGCTGGGCGATTCCACGCTGCCGAAGGCGCCCGTATCCGGTGGCTCACAGTCCGCCGCCAGCATTGGACCGGCGATTGAAGCTGCCGCGATGCAGGCGAAGCTAAAGGTTGCCCAGATCGCGATCAATGACCCGAAGTCACCGCTGCACGCTGCTCCGATCGCGGACGTCGCCGCAAAGGATGGCCGTCTTTTCCTGAGCACCGCACCCACCACATCCGACGCCTACGCCGACATCCTGGCCCGCAACGGCGGCCAGCCCGTCGAAGCCACCGGCTCCGCACAACCCGGTGAGGAGCACGCTGCGCTGAGCACTCATTCTTTCGGGGCTGTCTTCGCAGAAGTCGCCGTCGACATCGACACCCACATGGTTCAGGTACGCCGCATGGTCGCCACCTACGACATCGGGACGCTGATGAATGACACCACAGGCATCAATCAGCTGGAGGGCGGCATCGTCTGGGGAGTCGGCTTCGCTCTTCACGAAGAGTCCCACCTCGACAACACCTACGGCCGCTACGTCAATGCCAATCTCGCGGAGTATCACGTGCCGGCAAATGCCGACATCGGCAAGATAGACGTCACCGTGTTGAACATCCCCGACACGAAGTTCAATCCAGTCGGCGCCCGCGGCATTGGGGAGATCGGAATCACCGGCGCCGCCGCAGCGGTCGGGAACGCCATCTTCCATGCAACGGGCAAACGTGTTCGCAATTTTCCAATCACGCTCGATAAGCTGATGAGTACCTAGCAAACAACGCACGCGCCGATAGCTGAGTGCGTTCAATGCTCGAGCGTCGCTATCGGCGTCGACGATTGGCTGAGGTCATCGGTACCCGGCAGCCCATCGGTTTCCGTCAAGCGCGCGCCTAGTGATCGAGCCAGGTCAGGAACGTCATAGTGAAGAAGGACTCCGGGGATGATGTCCTCCGGCGCTCCGATCGGCATAGGGGCATCGATCAAGCTGCGATAGCTGGTGAGGACGTGGTCTACGGAGATGTGCTGCAGACGTGGGTCGAGGACAGCGGCGTGCAATAGTACCAGGCCCATGTGTCCACTGCCGGTGGCCGTGAGCCGGGCCGGATCGACATCCGGCCGGCTCGCCAAATAGTCGGTAATGCATGCGACGTCGTCGACGCGCATTCCCACCGGCGTGCGGCTAACCAGATCTGCCCGAAGGCTGAGTAAATAGAAAGACCCAAGGATAGGAGACTTCATATCGTCTGTCCCCGGAGGCGACGGACGCGGAGTGATGGCCAGCACGATATTGCCAGCAGCAGCCAGCGATTCGAATCGGGCCCTATTCGAGAGCGCAATGGGAGTGTTCCCGTCGATCGAATCGGGAACCAGGAGGAGGACCGCAGGATGACGGCCGGAGCCCGACGGAACGTAGAGATCTCCGTGAAGGTCTATTCCCGTGCTGGAGGGAAACGTGAAGTCACCCGTCTTTGCGGTTGACAGGGCTGCATCGAACATTGAAGTTCCAGAGCGGACTGAGGTCCCGGTAGCTTCCCGAATAGCCGCAGCCAATTTCTGTTCAGTCAGCGTTCGCGAACTGGGCGGAAGGATCGTAGCGGCACGCTTCCGATTGAGTGTGAAGACGGTCTCAGAACCGGGATAGCTGGTCGCGACCTGTCCCGTTGGGGTGACCTGCAATGCCCCCTTTGGAAGATTGGCCGGCGTGCCCATCGAACCGAGGACTCCGTTAGCGGGCAGAGGAAGGATGGGATGGGCGGCATCTGCTCCCGGCTTCAGGTTCCGAATAAAAAATCCCACGATGTCGCCCATGATTGGTCCTAGGGCACCGTGACGACCAGGACCCGTGATGAACTGCAGAGGGGCCGTGAGCGGAATTTGATTTGTAGTGTCGACATTCAGCGCAGGACCGTCAGGCGTTGGTGGAACCGTTGGGGAACCCGTGCCGGCTGGAACCCCAGCGTTGCTGCAATCGAAGAGTGAGTAGAAACGGCGGGCCTCGATGACCGTGGAACGCGCGCCCTCAAATGGGAACATGTCAGAATATGTCGCGACCACAGCATACGGTCGCGGTGCGGCGAGCTCAATCCAGTCCGGGAAGTCGAAGCCCGACGCGATGAAGTGTGGGATAGATTGTTCGCCGTCTTGCGGGCCCAGAGAGGGCAGCAGTGCATCGAACGACGTCGTGTAGCAGGCGACGGCGATAGCTGCCACCCGGCTATCGAGTGCTCCAAGAAGCGCAGTGATTGCTCCGCCGCCGGAACAACCGAAAGCACCGATGTGTTCTGAATCGACCTGGGGAAGACTGCTCAGATAATCGATCCCGCGCATAGCGTCCCAGAGCATGTAGCGAGATAGAGTATCTCCGATCAGCATGGGCTGGAGACTTGCTTCCCCATGCTCCCCAGTAGGACGAGTTGCCAACGACCCATTTGGATCCTTGGGATTTGGATACTCGAGCCGTTCCCCCTGACCGATGGGATCGTACGAAAGAACGACAAAGCCATTGCGAGCGAAGATCGCTGCGGAGGCATAGTCACTGGCCTTGCCACTCGGTGCATGGCCGGGAGAGATCAGAATGGCAGGTAGCTTCTCACCCGCCGGATGTCCGTTTGGAAGGTAGAGTAAGACCGGAATGTGAAAGCCGGGCTGACTATCCAGAATCAACTTTTGAATGTGGAAGCCGTCGCCTTGGGTAACTCCCATCAGCTGGACGTTCAGCGCAGTGCGCTGCGGTAGAGTGCCAATCAGGGACATGATTTTTTTACGAACCATGGCTTGGCGATCCTCTGCTTCGGCGCGCGTGTGGATGGCGGCGAGCCTGGCATCGCGGCTCGCGATGTATTCGGCTGCGATGCTATCGAGGTAGCTGTTGAGTTGGGCCCGGCCGGTATTGGCGTCGTTGTGGCGGACGGGCGAAGCTGGCTGCGGGGTGTTCTGTGCGACAGCGAGCGGGAGAAGAATAGATGCTGCGGCACAGATGCGAAGAATTGAATGGATAGGTTTCAACATGGCACTCGGGGATAAGACTCGTTTGCTAGGCTGACCGTTGATGCGTGTACTCGTGTTCCATCTGCCGGCGTCTCAATGTAGCAAGGAGGGTTGGGCCGGTGCTGGAATGGGAGCGGGGATCTTTGTGGGTTCCAGAGGAGCAGCTTTGGCGAGCCCGACTCCCGTTACGTTGTAGGTGTTGAGCAGAGCGCCGCTATAGCCGGTCACTTCGATATTTCGCAGCACGGCGTGCTTGATGTTCGCAAGGAAAATCCCCTTGCCGCAGGTACCGGTTATGTCGGTGAGGGAGAAGCCGTCGAGCGGCTTGTCGGGATCAATGCCGACTCCATCGACCAGCACTGGCACATCCGTGACGCGAATCTTGTTGAAATTGAAGTCGCGTATGGTCGGAATTCCCTCTTGTCCTGGAACCGCAAAGTCATCCTGCTTGCCGCTGTTCAGGATGTTGAGGCGGAGAAACCCCTGCTCTGCTCCGGACACATCGAGGTCGTTCACGTAGATGTTTTCGATGAATGCGCCTCGTCCCGGGCGGCTCTTAATATAGATAGCAAAGGTCCGCGCGGCTATGCATTTGCACTGATCGATATGGACGTTGCGAATGCCACCGGAGGTTTCGCTGCCGATGCCGATGCAGGCCCAGTGCGAATCGGCGAAGGTGCAGTTGCTGATGCGCACGTCTTCGGTGGGTCGATGAATGGCGTAGCCTTCGGCGCCGCGGCCGGATTTGAGCGAGATGCAATCGTCTCCGGTGGAGAAGGTGCAGCTTTCGATGACAACGTGCCGGCACGAGTCGACGTCGATACCGTCGGCACCGCCGCGCACCGTGACATTGCGGAAGAGGACGTCGTCGCAATAGACGGGATGAATCGACCACATATCGTTCTGCTCGGTCACGCAATCTTCCACGCGGAGGTGGCTGCAGTTCACGAACTCAAGCAGAGCCGGGTGGCGCATTCCATTCTGCGCATCCACGCGACCTTTGATGGCGGGGCTCCCAACGATCCTTCCGCTTCCAGAGATGCCGATGTTGGTGGCATCGATGGCGGAGATCAGGCCGATGTAGCCCTTCACCCAATGGCCTTCCCAACGCACCTGGTTGAGCGGATAGTCGGCCAGGTTTGGCGAACCGAGCAAGGAAGCGTCTGCGTCAAGGTGCACGGTCGCGTTGGAGTGCAGTGTGATTGCCCCGATGAGGTACACGCCTGCCGGCACGCGGACCTGGCCACCGCCACGGACGCTGCAGCGATCGAGCGCCTGTTGAAAAGCAAGCGTGTCGTTGGTCTTGCCATCACCGACAGCGCCAAACTCCTTAATATCGAGACTGACTGAGCCGGCGGCAGCACCCGATGGCCCAGCCGAGGCCCGTTGCGCTGAGATCCCTCCCGTTGCGGGCCAGAGCGGAAGTGCGGCCAACGTTCTGACGGCGGTTCGAAGAAATCCTCGACGGTCTGTTTGCATGGTTCGCATCCTGCTCAACAAAGGCTCCTGTTCATTAATTTGACGACGATGTGATCGCAGCCAAGCAACACAGCAAGCGTTTGCGCGAGGGATCTGGGTGCTTGAGACTCATCGCGTCTCCTGCGCATGCCTGCCGCGCTGCGCGATCACCCAGCGAACAAGTTCCTTGCCTGCCGCAAAGTTGTCGCCTGCCGGATGGTCTTTGCGGCCGTCGGTGTACTCGTTATAGAGCCAGGGGTCTACCACCGCGAGGACAGTGCCCTTGCCGTACTTCGCCGTCGCGATAACGATGACGTCGCGATCGGTGACGAGAGCTCGGGCCGGCGCGGAGACGGAGATAGTGCACGTGTCCTTCATATAGAGCACGTGGGGTGAGTGAAAGAGATCGCCATCAGACTTCACAGGGATTTCCGCGGCGGCGTAGTCGATACCGACAACATGGTGGCTCAGGACCGCATTGAAGTGAATGCCGAATCTATCTGCGATGTTGTCGAAGTGCTCGATGTCTGCATTGGCCGGGTCATTTTCGAGCAGAAGAAGAATGCCTCCTCTCTGTACCCATGCTGAAAGCTCCGCGCCGTCGTGCGAGGTCGCGTAGTGCGGATGAGAATTCTTCGCTGGATTGTCTGGTGAGGCGATGATATAGATCTGCGCGTGCTTCAAGTTGGCTGCCGTTGGCGCGGCGAAGAGTGTGCCGAGCGTCGCACCCTCATACTCAAAGAGGTGTCCGAAGAGGGAGTAGCCATCATTCGAGAAGCCGTTCCACTTGTAATGGAAGGACTCTGTCTGTCCAGCGGCGTTCTTGCGCTGCTGGCTGTTAAACCATGCATCGACGAGCACGGTGTCCCCGCGGAGGTTGGTGGCCTCTGGCGCGTTCTCCATCTCCGTCGCGGCGAGGAGGAACGCGCCAACACCCCTTGAATCGTTGCTGCCGACCGGCGCGTGAATGTAATAGTCATAACTGCCGTCACGATACGGAGTGCCACCAAGACCAACAGCCTTGACCGTGCTGGTGAGAGTGAGGAAACCATTCGCACTGGTCTGCACAAATTTATCGAGAATTCCCTGCCAGCCGTGTTGCGCGTTGGCCGTGTAGCGCTCGGGAAGATATCCGAGCCGCACGCCTTTCTGGAGCGCATAGACAAACATGCACGCCGCGGAGGATTCGAAGTAGTTGCCGTCCTCGCCTGGCTTGTCCAGCACCTGGTACCAAAGCCCCGTGTGCTTATCCTGCACTCGCACAATTGCCTCGGCGGTGCGGTTGAGGATAGCGATGAGCTTGGCACGGCCCGGATCATTCTGCGGGTAGTAAGGAAGCGTGTCGACGAGAGCCATCATGTACCAGCCCATCCCGCGCGCCCAGACGATGTGCGATGCTCCAGTGTTGGGATCGGCCCAGTGCTGTTGCCGCGATTCGTCCCACACGTGATAGAGCAGGCCCGTCTTCAGATCGCTCGCATGCGCTTCGATCAGGGTGAACTGCCGAGTAATATCAGCGAAGTCCCGCGGCTCGTTAAACACCGACGCATATTCAGCGTAAAACGGCTCCGCCATGTAGAGGCCATCGAGCCACATCTGATTGGGATAGATCTTCTTGTGCCAGAAGCCCCCGGAGGCGTTACGCGGCTGCCCCGCAAGCTGGCTGCGAAGTAACACTGCGGCCTTGTAGTAGCGATCGTCCAGCGTCACGCGATAGAGCCGGAGCAACTCGCGGCCCAGCGCGATATTGTCGAGCGTGTTGGCCGAGGCGTTGTAGGTGGGAATGGATCCGTCGGGCAAGACGAGTGCATCCAGGGACTGCTTGATGGAGCGAAAGTATACATCGTCGGCAGTGTTGTACCAGACGGCGTCCATCCCATTCAGGAGCGTTGCAAGCTCGTAGTTCCACGTCAACGGAGCGCCCGGCTCATCGCCATGGCCGATATGGAGTGTGATGGCGGTGTCGGCCATGCGCTGAGACCACGGGGGCTGTTGTGCGACAGCCGCGCGACCAAGCGTGAGGCAGAGAAACAAGACGATCGTGTGGCGGAAGGTGATGCGGAAGAAGCGCATTTGGGTGGTCGCTTGCATGAGGGTACATGGTGACTGGACACTCATGATCGGGTGGGAAAAAAGCGGCGCGAAACTCATGGAGCTTCGCGCCGCTTTCGGGTTGGGGTTGAGTTAGAAGTTGATGTGGCCCGCGAACTGGAACTGGCGAGGATTGTTTGCCTGACCAGCTACTGTACCCAGACTCGCAGAACCGACCGAACTGCCGATGGAACCGTCCGCCGTGCTGGCCGGGCTTCCGAACCAAACGTGGTTGACTGCGTTGAAGACCGACGCGTCGAAGACGAACTTGACGCGCCCACCCTTCCAGATGCTGAAGGTTCTGCGCAGGCTCGCATCGATGTCGTAGTTGCCGGGTCCGCGCAGTCCATCCGGAGCGGTGCGTGCGACGTTACCGATGTTGGGTGCGGGAACCTCCACAAAGGCAGCGGGATTGATGTATTGAATCGTCGACAAGTTTGTACGGGTAGCGCCCTGCCCCCACTTGCCGTGCTGACGTGCCGAGCCGGTAAAGCCTGGAGCGTAGCCTGGCATGCAGGTTCCCTGTCCGGTGAGACCCGTGCAGGCAGCACCGGTCAGCGCGAGCGGATTGCCCGAGACAACCGTCAAGATGCCGGACAAACGCCAGTCACTTCCGATGGCACGTACAAACGCGTTGCCTGATCCGATGCCGTTCCTGCCGAAGGGCAGGTCGTAGTTGGCGGTCGCGACCAGGTTCTGTGGTTGATCCTGGGTGCTGACGGAACGCTCGATGCGGTCGATTGGATAAGCTTTGCCGTTGTTGGACAGCACGCCAGCCGGAATGGCGTAGCCGGTGCGGAAGGTACCCACATCGTCAATCGTCTTGCTCCAGGTGTAGCTGAGCATGAAGCTGAAGCCATGGCTAAAGCGCTGCTGAAGGAAGACTTGCAATGCGTTGTAGTTGGCGTTGCCGACCGCGGGGAGTTGATCCGTCACGCCGGAGAACTGCGGGAAGGCGGTGAGCGCACGGCCTACCGTGTATCCCTGAGCAGCCGTTCCGTTGAAGCTGGCGTAAGGCAGTGAGGTTCCCGCGGGCATGTTCGCGCTGGCGACTGAGCCAAGCACCGTCGTTCCGAGTGAGAGCCATTTCGGATCAAGTTGATCGCTCCAGTAGCCGCGCGGGCTGCCGGTCGGCACCAGGAAGTGGCCCTGGTTGCCTACGTAGCTGATGGTCGCAGTCATATCCTTGGTGACAAGAACCTGATAGCCTAGCGACCATCCCTCGAAGGTTGGCGTGCGGCCACCGTATACCGGATCAAGATACGCAAGCGGCGATAACACCTTGTAGGGCGCGACGGCGTTGGTAGAGTAGTAGGTTCCGTACGAAGCATTGAAGACCGGCGGCGGAGCAATCGTGCTGGTTCCGAATGCCGTGTTGGCAATGCCCTTGCCCGTGAAGTACGGGCTGTTGTTGAGATAGAAGGCCGGCTCCGATAGTCCCTGGCTGGCTGGACTGGGCGTTGCGGCATAGCCCAGTTCCATGGCGCTGGAAGGCAGCGTTGTCTGGCCGCCGGAGGTACCGCCGCCGTGGCCATAGTAGATGCCATACGAGCCACGCAGCAAGACGCCCGGGCTCATCTGCCAGGCAAAGCCCAGACGCGGACCGTAGTCCTTGTAGTAGGTCTGTAGCGGTGTCGTGCAGTGGCAGCCGTCGGTTCCACTGCCAGCGAACTGGAGTATGCCGGGCGAGCCGGTGACGGGGTTGGAGGCCGTCGGGTTCAGGAAGGAGAAGCGATCTTCCGATTCGCGGAAGGGCGGCATGACATCCCAGCGCAGACCGATGTTGACGGTCAGCTTGGGAGTTACCTGCCAGTCGTCGTTGGCATATATGGCAAAGGGACGGTAGCGAGAGCCGGTTTCCTGTGCAATTGGCGCGTACTGCGTGTAGCTGCCAGAGTCCACGGCACCGAGCAGGTAGCTTGCGTAGGGAAGGCCAGTATTGGACTTCGCCGTTGCCGAAGACCCGCTCACCTGCGCCGTTTCGTTCAGACCGAAGTTCAGTGTGGCCAGAGTGCTGCCAGTGTCGGCATAGAGATAGTTGTACTCCATCCACTCAACCTGACCGCCGAAGGAGAAGGAGTGACGCCCCTTGATCCACTGCATGTTGTCGAGCACTGTAAAGGCATTGGTATTGCCGACGTAGCCGGTCTGCGGCCCCCACGGAGCAAAGGTCTGCGGGCCACCGGAAAACTTCTCGTAAGGGAAGCTGCCCGAAGCCTGTCCGGCAGGAAGGTTGGTGATGCCAGCGGCCGTGGCGGCGAACTCGGGGATACCATACGTCGGGTTGTTGTCCGGCGAGTGGTACTGTGCCGCGCCGTACTTGAACTGGTTGACGAGATTGTTCTTGAGAACGTAGGTATCCTCCAGGATAACGACCTTCGAGATTGGCGAGTAGTTCTTGGCGTACAGATACGGCAGCGGAGCTACGTTCGTTGTCTGGCTGCCCGCAGGACCGATAAGCCCCTGTCGGCCCATTGCAAAGATAACGTTCACCTTATGCTTGTCGTTGATGTCGAAGTCAAAGCGATCCGCCGTGGACCAGTTGTTGAGACCCCAGGCGTACGAGCCGTAATAGTTATTGGTGAGGCTGGAGTTGCTGGGCGCCGGCATGAACTTCTGTAAGTACTGCGCAATGGGCGAAAGCTCGTTCTGAGGAATGACGTTGGCGATCACAGGGCCTGTACCGCAACCGGCGCTGGTATAGCTTGCACCCTTGAACTGGGTGCGCGAGTAGCTGGCCGAGGATCCGCTCCCGGTTTCGATCTGCGTGGTGGGATCGTAGATGGGTTGTCCGGCCGCGGAGAAGTCGCCGCACAGCTCAGCGGGCGTCGGGATGGTCTGCGCCTGGGATTTGGTGAGCGTTGAGAAGCGGAATCCGGCGTAACTGCCGAAGAAGAATATCTTGTTCTTCCAGATGGGCAGACCCAGGGTCATGCCGTACTCGTTCATGTGTTCTGGTGGTTTGTAGTAGGTGCCGGCAAGCTTCGGATCGGGATAGTTCGCGGGATACTGTGCGGGGATGAAGCCGGCAGAGTCGAGCGCCGTGTTGCGGAAGATGTCGTAGAAGCTGCCATGAATCTGGTTGGTGCCGGACTTCATGGTGAAGTTTTCGACGCCAATGCCCTGATACTCCGGAGAGTAGCCGGTTGTCTTGAGCTGAAACTGATTAATCGTCTCCACGGAGAAGGCCGGCCAGATGAAGCGAGGATCGCCAGCGGTTGAAGCCGACTCCAGCGGAACGCCTTCGACGTACATGGTCGTGCCCGCCGAGTAGCCATTGACCACCATCGGCTCGTCCGACTCGTTGTTCTTGATCTCGTTGTTGGTCGCGCCCGGCATCAAGATGGCGTAGTCGGTCACACGGCGCTGATCGGTGCTAACCCCATTGGCGCCGCCCATCTCCAGCGGGAGGGACGTGTAGGCCTCATGCTCCAGGGTGGCTCCGAGGGTCGCGTTTTCCGTCTCCAGCGGGGGCGGCGACGTGGTCACCGTCACCGTTGTATCGGCCGCGCCCGTTTGCAGCGCAGCGTCGAGCGCCAGCACCTGCATGCCGTTCAGTTCGAGTTTCTCACGCAACAGCGTCTTAAATCCTGTCGCGCTGATCTTCACGGTGTACTCGCCCACGTCGAGCGGCGAGACGTTGTAACGGCCGTCGGAGTTGCTGGTGCGAACCATCTCTGCACCCGTGGCGATATTCCGCGCCGTAATGTGAGCACCCGCGATTACCGCTCCAGTGGAATCAGTAACCGTCCCCTCGATCGTTCCTGAGCCACCGATCTGTGCCAGCGCTACTGCAGGCACAAAGAGCATCAGCACTGCACAAACAGTAGCGAGCCCCGCGAAACAGACTCGGCGCAGCTTGGTTGGCCAGGATCGGAGAATTCTTTCTCCGTACTCTGGAATGACCGGCGTCCCTCGCCGCTCTCTTATGGGTCCTGTCACTTCATCTTCAGACTTATCGATCTTTGGCATGCGCTGGCTTCCACTTTCATTCGAGTTCACCGTGTTGCGGCGAAGTTATAGTTGACGGATTCTCTATCTGCTCGGTAACGGCTGTTAATGCTGACTTCTAGGGCGCTACGATCCCCCGACGCATATCTAAATCAGGCCTTTCCGATGTGGCTGTCACCACACACCAAACTCAACTCGTACTTGCGTGGGACAGCACTTCGGATAATCTGGCAACGTAGCCAAATAATGAGCGGAATACTAGACTCACCAATCAGCGATCGTCAACAGCTAAATTTCCATTGAGGAAAAGTCGCTCGTAAACCTCTGCGCAAACCCATCAATCTCTCGCCATCCGAGAGGAAGCGAAGGGAATACTACGGTTTTCTGGAAGAAACCGGTTTGCATCCGCAGGAGGATCGAATCATCATATTGCCGGCTATCACTACGTGGACCGGCTTCTCCGTTGAGCCTGATGTACGCTCTAGCAGTTGCTGAAATGCAAGCCGGGCAAACTGCTCCGCAGGCTGCGCCAATGTCGTCAGCGGGGGATGGATGAAGTTGGCGAACTCCATATCGTCAATTCCGATGAACCCGATATCGCTGAGCGCGATGTGGCTGTCACGCAAGGTCGACAGGATGGCAAGCGTGACTGAATAGCTCATCGAGAGGATGGCTGTCGCCCGTTCACGCTTCCTCTGCAACGCTGCGCCCAACTCCCTTCGGAGCTGCTCCGATTCATGCCAGACAATGGTCTCTGCATGCTTTCCCGCCGCTTCCATCGCCTCTTTGTACCCTTTGAAACGGCTCTGCAGCGGCTGCAACTTGTACGGTGCGTTCACCGCGACGATGTGAGAATGCCGATGACCCAGTAGATGCTCGGTTGCCTCACGCGCTGCCCTGTAGTTGTCCAGCAGCACCGAATCGGTCGCACTGCCCAGGGAGCGATCAAATGCTACGACCGGCGTATCGCCAAGCAGAGCGCGCACCTGTGCGACATTGGTCTCTGCAGCCGGAACCAGGATGACTCCATCTACCTGCGAGCGCTTGAGCGATGCCAGTTGCTCCTGCTGCAGCTTCGCTTCCTCTTGGTGAGTAAGCAGCATCACTGTGAAGCCGCTGATGCGAGCTTCGGTCTGAATTGTACGAATGGCGTTGCCGAAGAACACATTGTTGACGTGCGGAAACAACACACCAAGCGTCCGGGTTCTGCCAACTCTCAGGCTGCGAGCTAGAGTATTTGGCTCATATCCCAGCTGAGCAATCGCAATCTCGATCCGTCTCGCAACTTCCGGACTAACCGATTTGCCCCCTCGCACGTGGCGAGAGACAGTCGATGACCCGACCTTCGCCGCGCGTGCCACGTCAATGATGGTAGGACGTTTCGTCTCTTTCATGCTGAACGATACTAACAGCCCTGCGCCTAATCGAGTACACGCGCGGACCTCGCCCATACATCAGCGGTTCCTTGACGTGGATTGTTTATGATTGCTACTATCGGCTGGATCTGGCAACGTTGCCACGGTTTGGTACCTAACGACGATACCCTGGCGCTTCTCGATGGTCCGCGCGGCAAACTGTAGCGCGGCGAAATTTGACAAGCACTCTGGTGCGCCGTGTGGACAAGCTTTGAGTTGCGTTTTGTTTGATTGCGAGAGTGCTGAATTGCTGTAGCGGCCTTTTTATCGAGGAGGGACCATGACGAAACCGATGCTGAGAGCCGCACTGCTACTGGCCGTTGGTCTGGGATTCGCGGGCAATGCGCGCGCTGCAAACGTTTGCGCCGTGCGACAGTACGGAGCGAAGGGCGATGGTGCTACCAACGACGCCGTGGCGATTCAGAAGGCGATCGACAATTGCAGCGGAACGCATCAAGGGACGGTTCTGCTGGACGGCGGGGTGGTGTTTGTATCGTCACCGCTGATTTTAAAGAGCCACATGACGCTGCGTATTGCGGAAGGCACTACGCTGGCGGGCAGCACCAATCATGCTGATTATCCTGACAAGGAAGAGTTCAAGGACAAGGGTAAGCAGGCGCTGTTGACAGCAACAAATGCCGAAGACGTGACTATCGATGGGACGGGTGTGATCGATGGAAGGGGCGATTCGTGGTGGGATAAGCCGCACGATCCCCGACCTCGGCTAATCGTGTTCGATCACTGCAAAAACGTCCATATGCGTGGGGTAACAGTGGAGAATTCGCCGATGTGGCAGATTGTCCCGTATTACTCCGACGACGTGACCCTTACGAATATGAAGGTGCTGGCGCCTCAGCAATCGCATAATACGGATGGCATCGATCCGTTCTCGTCCTCGAATATTGTGATCGACCACCTGACAATTGATACGGGTGACGATAACGTAGCAATCAAAAGTGGGCAGCCGGATTCTCCCGGGCCCGATGCGCCATCGCGTCATATAGTGATCACCGACTGCACGTTTCTGCATGGACATGGGCTCTCGATTGGGAGCGAGATCGCAGGCGGCGTGCAGGATGTTCGTGCAGAACGCATCCATTTTAAGGGGACCGACCAGGGAGTAAGGGTGAAGTCGAATCGGGATCGCGGAAACGCCGCGATCGGCCACTTCGTCTTTCGCGATATCACAATGGAAGACGTTCATACCCCGATCCTCATCAGCGAGTTTTATCCCAAGGTGCCGGACACGATCAGCGAGGAGAAGGTTACACGACTGACTCCATTTTTCGACGACATCACCATTGAAAATGTAACCGCAACGGGCGCTAGGCAGGCCGCACTGATTGTGGGACTACCGGAATCCCCTATTCAGAACCTGAGGTTGATCCACGTTCACCTTTCTGGAGAAGCCGGCGCGATTGTGCAGTATGCGCATGTGACCGCGACCGATTTTGCGGTCACTGCGGTGCATGGTGAAAATCTACAGATTGGTGCAGGCGTACACGGAAACCTGAAGTAACGCGAAGCAATTATGAAGTTGGGACTTCTATTTACGATCGCTGCAGTTGTCTCTTGGACCGGGACGACGTGTGCGCAGGATGTTCACGTGCGGGTCTCGCCTGAATCGAAGGGAGACGTTTCCAGCGTGGATGATTTTCCGACAATTCAGATGGCATTGGATCACGCGGCGCAACCTGGTGCGGGAGGGCGGTTGTATGTACATATTTCGCCGGGAGTTTATCGCGAGCGGGTGATGGTGACGCAGAACCGACCCCGCACAACGTTTCTCGGCATGGGAAAAGAGGCCGGGGATGTGGTGATTACGGCTTCGCAGAATGCAAAGAGCGCGGGCGGGACTTTTTTTTCATCGACCGTCGTCATCAATGGAGAGGGATTCGAGGCCGACAATCTCACGTTCGAAAATGCTGCGGGGAATACGGGGCAGGCGGTTGCAATTTCGGTTCGATCGGATCGGGCAGTCTTTAAGCATTGTCGATTTCTCGGAGATCAGGACACTTTGTTCGCGGATTGGGGGCGCCAATATTATGTCGCCTCCTATATTGAGGGGGGAGTTGACTTCATCTTTGGGAATGCTGCTGCAGAATTCGCGGACGATGAGGTTCATATCATTCGTGCCGGCTATTTGACGGCGCAGTCGCGAACGAGTGTTGATGAGGAAACCGGGTTTGCATTTCTTCATGTGCGCGTCACGGCTGGCGATCTCGACGGGAAACAATTCTCTCTTGGACGGCCATGGCGACCATTCTCACGGGTGGTTTTTCTGTCATCCGAATTGCCGGACAGCCTAAGTCCGCAGGGTTGGTCACCGTGGAGAAAGAGCGGCACACTGGGGATGGCCTTCTATGGGGAGCGGGACAACACGGGTCCAGGGGCTCGGACGAATGAGCGCATGCAAGGGTCGCACGCGTTGACTCCGGAAGAGGCGGCTGGGTTTATGCCGGAACGTTTCCTCGCTGGTAACGATCATTGGAACCCGATTGCGGAGGCCGCGAAGCTTCCATGAATCTTTCGTTGGATCGTCGAATTTTCGTTTGGTGCGCAAGCATCGTTGGTTAACGGTACACAGTAATCATTTTGCGTGATTCGGTAGAGGAGAAAGACATGAAACAAAATCTGACACTTCCGCGATTTTCGATCGGAATGGGGGACCGTTTTGGAATGCAGGCGAAGGCGCAATTGCAAGCCTGCATTCTGGCGCTCGATGCCAGGGTCGAAGTGGTGCCGGTTTGGAACAAGTCCAACCGCGAACATGTGATCATCGGCTCGGAGCCGGATGCGGTCCGGGTTGCCGCGGACATTGCCGTGAAGGAACTGCATTGGAGCAGGCCTTACTTTGTGGATGCCGATCACGTTCAATCGAAGACAGTCGATCGTTTTATTGAACCTTGCGATTTCTTCACCTTGGACGTCGCAGACATGATTGGGCAGCCGGCCGACACGGTGGACGTTGACGAATTTATTGCGCGCCATGGTGAATTGATCGGCAGGGTGGTGATCCCGAACGTGGATGCGCCATTCGAGGTGGATCGGGAGTATCTGCGGAGCGTGGCAAATAACTTTCTCGCGGCGGTGAAGGAGGCTGGGAGGATCTATCGCGCGATTGAGAAGAGCAAAGGCGAGGGTCAGTTCGTGTCTGAGATTTCAATGGATGAGACGAATACTGCGCAGACACCGGTTGAGTTGCTGGTAGTTCTTGCAATGATCGCGGATGAAGGCATTCCTATCCAGACCATCGCACCGAAGTTTACGGGTCGGTTCAATAAGGGTGTAGATTACGTTGGTGACGTGCCTGCGTTTGCACTCGAGTTCAGGGAAGATATTGCAGCAATTGCCTATGCGGTGGAAAGGTACCATCTTCCCGCGAATTTGAAGTTGAGTGTGCATTCAGGTTCAGATAAATTTTCGATTTATAAGGTGATCCACGACGCTGTCCAGAGTTCGGGTGCGGGTGTGCATTTGAAGACGGCTGGGACGACCTGGCTAGAGGAGTTGATTGGATTGGCGGAGTCAGGGGGTGATGGCCTTGTGGTTGCGAAGGAAATTTATGCTGAAGCGTTCGCGCACGCCGATGAGTTGACCGCACCATATGCATCCGTCATCGACATTGACCGTTCGGTGTTGCCGTCTCCGGACGAGGTGAAGGGCTGGAGTGGCGAGGAGTTTACGGGTGCGCTGCGACATGACGGAACGAATCCGGCGTACAACCCTAGCTTTCGTCAGCTATTGCATGTCGGGTTCAAGGTGGCAGCAAAGATGGGGCCGCGTTACCGCAACACACTCAGGGAAAACGAAGAGATTGTGGCGCGGAATGTGACGGCGAACTTGTTTGAGCGCCATATAAAGCCTGTTTTCCTGGGGAAATAACGCGATTGCGGCACAGGCCGAGCACACGATACCTTCTATTTTTGGCCGCGGAACCTGAACTGTTCGATCTGGGTGAGGGTGAAGGTGTGCATGTCTGAGCCAGTCTGCCAAGCACGATACCAGCCCACGAGCAGCTCGAGGGCCTCCTGGAGGTTCAGCTGCGGCGACCAGCCGAGGTCAGCATGGGCGCGGCTGGAATCCAGCTTGAGGTAGCCGGCTTCATGCAGGGTGGGCGCCTTATCGAGAACCCACGAGGCGCCGTTGCCCCAGAACGCGGTCATCTGCTCGGCGATCCAGGAGACGGGCCGGGCGTCTATATCAGATGGGCCGAAGTTATAGGCGGTGGCGTAGCGCGGGTTGTGCGTGAGAAGTTTTTCTGCAAGAAGGATGTAGCCGTGCAGCGGCTCGAGCACATGCTGCCAGGGCCGGATGGCATGCGGATGACGAATCCCGACGGGCCGGCCGGAAAGAAATCCGCGTACCAGATCGGGGAGGAGTCGATCGGTGGACCAGTCGCCGCCACCAATGACATTGCCGGCGCGCGCAGTGGCGATGGCGACGTTGTGTCCATCTTTCTGGCCGAGAGCGTGGACTGGAAAGTAAGACTGGCGGAACGCGGCGCTCACGATCTCTGCGCAGGCCTTGCTGCTGGAGTAGGGGTCGTAGCCGCCGAGTGGATCGGTCTCGCGGTACGGCCAGATCCACTCCTTGTTCTCGTAACACTTGTCGGTGGTAACGGAAACGACGGCGCGTACGCTCGGCGTTCTGCGGACTGTGTCGAGGACGCGTGCTGTTCCAATCACGTTGGTCTCGAACGTGCCAATAGGGTCTTCGTAGGAATACCGAACCAGTGGCTGCGCGGCTAGATGGAAGACCACCTCGGGCGCGAAGTCCTGGAGTGCGCGCTCGAGCGTCTTGGCGTTGCGGATGTCGCCGCGAATGTCGTCGACGACAGAGCCGATGCGCGCCACGGCGAAGAGGTTTGGCTCGGTGGCAGGATCCAGTGCGTACCCGCGCACCGTGGCGCCGAGCTGCGAGAGCCAAAGCGCAAGCCATCCTCCTTTGAAACCGGTGTGGCCGGTAAGAAAGACGCGGCGACCCTGCCAGGAAAAGGCCGTCGAATCGGTGGAGTTGGAGAGCTCTACCATGTCTTCCAGGGGGCCTTTCCGGAGCTCCACAGCTCTTCGAGTTGCTGGCGATCGCGGAGCGTGTCCATGGCCTGCCAGAAGCCGTAATGGAAGAAGGCCTCAACCTGATCGCGGGCGACGAGGTCGTTGATCGGTTCCTGCTCGAACATCTGGCTGTCGTCGTGGATGGCACCAAAGATGTCGGGCTTGAGAACGAAGAAGCCGCCGTTAATCCAGCCGCCTTCTTCATTCGGCTTCTCGCGGAACGAGAACACGCTGCTACCAGCAAGGCCGAGGGCGCCGAAGCGGGCCGCGGGTTGGATACTGGTCATCGTGACGCTCTTGCCGTGGGACTTGTGGAAGGCGATCGACGCGGTGATGTCGACGTCGGCCACACCATCGCCGTACGTCATGCAGAAGGCCTCGTCGCCTTCGACATACTTTGCGATCTTCTTGAGGCGGCCACCCGTGCCGGTCTTCTCGCCAGTGTCGACCAGGGTGACGCGCCACGGTTCCGCTACCGAGTTGTGCACCGTCATCGTGTTCGCGGACATGTCGAAGGTGACGTCGGAGGTGTGCAGGAAGTAGTTGGCGAAGTACTCCTTGATGACGTAGCCCTTGTAGCCGCAGCAGATGATGAAGTCGTGGATGCCGTGCGCGGAATACAGCTTGAGAATGTGCCACAGGATGGGCAGGCCGCCAATTTCCACCATGGGCTTGGGCCGTAACGAAGTTTCTTCACTGATCCTGGTGCCGAGACCACCTGCAAGTATCACTGCCTTCATTCGATGCGTTCCCCGAAATACGAATGAGCCGATTATATGGGAGGACGAGACCGGTTCCTGCCCGCTGGCAGGTGCGATGGGGCGGGTAGCGAACAGAAAAACCGCCAACCGTTGTGTATCCTTGAAGTACGTATGACGGATAAAGCAGCGGCCCTTCGGCAACAAATCCTCGAATTGACAGCGCAATTTCATGCGGAAGCCTTTCCACGGAAGGAATTTGTTCCGGGTGCATCCACGGTACCTGTGTCCGGCAAGGTGATTGGCGCGGACGACATCTGTTCGGTGGTCGATTCGGCCCTCGATGGATGGTTCACGACGGGGCGGTTTGCGAAGGATTTCGAACGAAAGCTCGCGCGGTTTTTTGGTTTGCGATCAGCCTCGCTGGTGAACTCGGGGTCGTCGGCGAACCTGGTGGCGCTAAGTGCGCTGACGTCGCCCAAGCTGGGCAACCGGCAATTGAAGCCCGGCGATGAGGTAATTACCGTAGCGGCGGGATTCCCGACGACAGTGAATCCGATCCTGCAGAATCGGCTGGTGCCAGTGTTTCTGGATGTGATGCTGCCCACGTACGAGGTGGATGTCACGCTGCTGGAGGAGGCGTACAGTTCGAAGACCAAGGCCGTGATGATCGCGCACACGCTGGGGAATGTTTTCGACCTGGATGCGATTACCGCGTTCTGCAAGAAGCACAACCTGTGGCTGGTGGAAGATTGCTGCGATGCTCTGGGCTCGACGTACAAGGGACAGAAGGTCGGCACGTTTGGCGATATTGCGACAGTGAGCTTTTACCCTGCACACCACATTACGATGGGCGAGGGTGGAGCGGTGCTGACGGACAAACCGGCGCTCCAGGTACTCATCGATTCGTTCCGCGACTGGGGACGCGATTGCTGGTGTGATCCCGGTGTTGATAACACGTGCGGCAAACGGTTCGACTGGCAGCTGGGCACTCTGCCCTGCGGATATGACCACAAATACACGTACTCGCATGTGGGATACAACCTGAAGGCGACGGATATGCAGGCGGCGTTGGGCGTTTCTCAGATTGAGAAGCTGCCGAAGTTTATTGAGCGGCGTAAGCACAACTTTGCGTATCTAAAGAAGGCATTAAAGCCGCTGGAGGAGTTTCTGATTCTGCCGGTGGCGACTGAGCACTCTGACCCCAGCTGGTTCGGATTTCCGATTGGCGTGAAGACCGATGCGCCGTTTACGCGCGACCAGCTGACGCGTGCGCTGGAGGCACAGAAGATCGGGACGCGATTGCTGTTCGCTGGGAATCTGCTGCGCCAGCCGGCGTACGAGGGCTACGAGTATCGCGTGGTAGGCGAGCTCACGAATACGGATTTCGTGATGAACCAGGTGTTTTGGATCGGCGTGTACCCGGGACTGACCGAGCCAATGCTGGACTTTATTGCGAAGACGGCGATCGAGTTTGTGGTTGGACAATCAGCGTTGACCGTACTAGGTTAGTTCTCAGTACTCGGCCCTCAGGTGGGTCTTTCGGAGGGACGTTTTATGCGCTGTCTGGTCACTGGGGCCACCGGGTTCGTAGGTGCATGGCTGGTCAAGCGATTGGTGGATGACGGGCATCGCGTAACGCTGCTTACACGTCCGCAAAGCAATCTGTGGCGAATCGAGCCGTGGCTCGACGACCTGACGATCGTGCATGGGGATCTTTCAGACGTGACGTCTATTCGGCAAGAGATCATAAACGCCTCTCCGGAGGGCGTCTTTCATCTTGCCTGGAGCGGCGGCAATAGCAGCGCATTCAACTCCGATCCGAACCAGGTATACAGCAACGTGCCAGGCAGTCTTGAGTTGATGAGAATCGCCGCTGCAGCCGGAGCTGGCTTTTTCCTGAACATGGGATCATGCGTCGAGTATGGCGTGTACCAGGTCCCTGTAAGGGAAACTGATTCCGTTCAGCCTACGAATCTTTACGGAGCGTCGAAGTATGCAGTCGAGTTACTGGGCGAAAAGCTCGGCCCGAAGCTTGGACTCCGCTTCGCATCCTTCCGATTATTCTGGGCGTACGGGCCGGGCGACGATGACGCGCGATTAGTGCCCTCGTTGTACCGCAAGCTCCTGCGCGGCGATCGCCATGCAATGACGCCAGGGGAGCAACTGTGGGACTTTCTCTATATTGAAGACGTGATCGAAGCGCTCGTGAGGGTGTCGACGACGCCCAACGCATCGGGCATCTTCAATTTAGGGTCTGGCAATCCGATACCGATTAAGGATGTGGCGCAGAGGGTGGGAGCGTCGCTGGGACGCGCCGAGCTGCTGGGAATCGGCGATGTCCCCTACGGGCCGGGACAGATCATGCATCTCCAGGCAGACACGTCACGATTGCGTGCGGCAACCGGATGGGAGCCGCGGGTCTCGCTCGACGAGGGCCTGCGCCGGACGACGGATTGGTATCTCAGCGGCAGCCCTCGGCTCCCCTAGAGACTGCGTGAGCATGGTGTTACGCAACACGCCTAGGAATCAATCAATGACATCATCTTCGCGGCGATAGCGGACGGGGACAGATTGTGGCTGGCATACATCGCCGCCTCGGAGCCAGCTACCTTAGCCGGCCGCGCCTGGAGATACATCGCCGCGAAGCGCGGATGGATCGAGGATTCAGCCAGCACCTCGGCGACGGCGCTGCCAAGCCCGCCCAGGCCATGATTCTCCACGGTGACAATTCTGCCGGTGTTTTTCGCAGCGAGAAGGATCGCATCCTTATCCAGCGGTGAAAGCGACGGCATGCTGAGCACGGTCACCGAAACGCCAAGCGCCGCTAATTCATTAGCTGCCTTCATGGCCATTCCGAGCGTGGCACCCGTGCTGATCACTGTGCCGGCATCACCCTCGCGCAGGACGATAACCTTCCCTATTTCGATATGCGGTTGCGAGGTATGAATGATCGGCTCGCCAGCTTTTCCGAGACGCAGATAGCAGGGCCCGGGCCGTTCCGCGGCCGCGATGGTGAGCAATTTCGTTTCGATGGGATCCCCGGGTGCGAGCACCGTCATATTCGGCAGCACGCGCATGATTGCCAGATCTTCTGTGCCGTGGTGCGTGTAGCCGGCCGACCCATACGCGAACCCACCCCCGACAGAGACGATCTTGACATTAAGATTGTGCGCACACACGTCGTTGCGGATCTGTTCAAGGCAGCGAATCACGGGGAAGTTTGCGATCGAATAGGTGAAGACCATCTTGCCCGAGAGCGCAAGCCCAGCAGCAACTCCCGTCATGTTCTGCTCGGCCACACCGACGTTGACGTAGCGATTAGGGAAGTTTTTTGCGAAGGGCTCAAGAACGGAAAATCCAAGGTCTCCGCACAGTAGCCAGATGCGTTCGTCCCGGCTGGCAAGATCGTTCAGAGTGTCGATAAACGCAGTTCTCACGATGTGTACCCAAGTTCCTTAAGCGCCTGTTCGAGCTGTGCCGGATTTGGAGATTTGTAGTGCCACTCCAGGCGATCTTCCATGAAGCTGACCCCTTTTCCCTTGGTGGTGTGAGCGATAATTACGGTCGGCTTGTCGCCTTCAAGAGGAACCCTGCTCAACGTCGTCTGCAGTTGCGCGAGATCATGGCCATCGATCTCAATGGTGTCCCAATGGAAAGACTCCCACTTGGCGGCGAGCGGATCGAGATCCAGAACATCCTTCACCGTTCCGAAACTCTGTATTTTGTTGTAGTCGACAATGGCGGTGAGGTTGCTCAGCCGGTTGTGCCCTGCAAACAGGATCGCTTCCCAGTTCGATCCTTCATCCAGTTCTCCATCGCTGAGAATGACGAACGTGCGGCTGGCACGGCCGTCGGCTCTCGCCGCAAGCGCCATGCCACACCCGATCGGCAGCCCATGGCCAAGAGAGCCCGTGGAGACTTCGACACCGGGCACGTGATGGCTCACATGACCCAGCAGCTTCGATTCATCCCTGCAGTAATCCGTGAGCCAATCCAGCGGAAAGAATCCGCGCTCTGCGAGGGTCGCATAAAGAATAGAGGTAGCATGGCCCTTGCTGACAATCAGGCGGTCTCGCTGTAGCCAATCGGGCCTGACAGGATCTACGCGCAAGATCTGGGTATATAAAACGCTGAGGATATCGGCAATGGAGAGCGCACTGCCAATGTGGGCGGCGCTCGCGCTATTCACCATCCGCAGAGCATGAGCACGAATTCTTGCGGAAAATTCCACCGCAAGTTGGGTTTCGGCAGACATATCCCAAGGGTATCGCAGATCATGGAGCTTCGCATGGAAGACACGGATACCGCGCAACTCCGGCACCGGCAGCGGGAGCCTTGGATACTTGCACCAACCATGCCTGCTGGTACGATAACGAATAGGGAGACACGCATGTCAGCTACCGCCAACGCAGAATTTGCCACTCGTTCTTCAGAGCAAGAGATGGATCGCCGCGCGAAGTTTTTGAAGACCTTTCAGTCTTCGCCCATTCCGGCAGCAGAGCTGGTGTATTCGCAGCTTTCGCTCTATTTGAACCGGCAAGAGCTGTCCCGCATGTTCGCAATGACCGAGTTATACCGTGATCATGTGCTCGGAACCAATGGCGTCCTCATGGAGTTTGGGACTTGCTATGGCCGCACGGCCGCATTGCTCACCAACCTGCGCGGCATGTTTGAGCCCTTCAACTTTACGCGAAAGCTCATTGTCTTCGACACGTTCTCCGGCCTAGCTGGGACCAATGAGAAGGACGGAAACGACAGGCTCGCTACAGACGGCGCCTACAGTTCAGGGGACGGTTATGAGAACCACCTGGAAGCGGTCCTCTCCTACCACGAGTCAGAAGCTCCCATTGCGCACCGCAAGAAGTTCGAGATCGTGAAGGGTGATGGAGCAAAATCGATCAACGATTACCTCGCCAGACATCCAGAGACGATTGTCGCGATGGCCTATTTCGACTTTGACATCTACGCGCCGACAAAAGCCTGCCTGGAGGCGCTCCGGCCGCATCTCACCAAGAGTTCCGTGCTCGCGTTTGATGAATTGAACTGCCCGGAGTACCCCGGCGAGACGAGCGCACTAGCTGAAGTATTCGGCTTGGGCAAGACCTCTCTAAAGAGGAGCCCCTTCTCTCCCTGGATGTCGTATACAACCTGCGAGTCGATCGTCGGCTAGGCCTGGCGTAGCGTCACAATCCTGACTCGTCGTAGCGCCCTCAGTGGGGTTCTGCGAACGTCTCGACAGTACCCGCGGGGCGCGCGGCTATAGAAAATCCTGGCGGAACGTCAAAGTTGATGCGTTCAAGTTCGACAGCGTATGGGCGATTTTGCACTTCGGTGTAGATCGCCCCTACGTACTCTCCCATCACGCCAAGGAAAAGCAGCTGAATCGACGCGATGAAGAAGATTCCGATGAGCATGGGCGCCAAGCCGAACGAGAAGGTGTACCAAAACGTCAGCTTGAGGATCAGATAGATCAGCGATACGAGAAACGATAGCGCGGCGCCGGCGAACCCCGCGAACGTCGCCAGTCGCAGCGGCACTTTGGAGTGCTTGATGATGCCCAGCATCCCAATGTCGTATAGGGTGTACCAGTTGTTCTTGGTAACGCCAAATTTGCGACGGGGCTGATCGTAATAGATCTTCTTGTAGGGAAGTCCAATATCCGCAAGCATCCCACGGAAGTAAGGGTAGGGATCGCCGAAGGAGCGGACGAGTTCTACGACCTTGCGGTCATAAAGACCAAATCCTGTGAAGTTCTGGAACGTTTCGATGTTGGAAAGCTTTTCGGCGAATCGGTAGTACTGCTTGCGCAGAAAAAACATGAGCGAGTTTTCTTCACTGGTGCGCTTGATGCCGAGCACCATGTATATTCCAGACTCCCATTCCGCGATGAAGGTGGGGATAAGGCTCGGGGGATCCTGAAGATCCGCCACCATGCAGAGGACCGCATCTCCACGAGCCTGCATAAGAGCGTGAATTGGCGAGCGAATCTGCCCAAAGTTGCGGGCGTTCACGATCACCTTGATATTGGGATCGGCGGCGGCAAGGCGGCGGAGAATGGGAACCGTTTCGTCCAGTGAGCTGTTGTCGATGAAAATGTGCTCATAGGGATACCGCCCAAGAGTCGCCATAACCTCGCGCACCTGGCGAGAGAGCTCTTCGACGTTGTCCTGCTCGTTGTAGCACGGGGTCACAATGCTGATCGTCTTCAAGGTTGCCTCGCATTAAGTGGAACTCTGGTAGGACAAGAAACAAGTGGAGCGTCGTTATGACCATCATAATGGTGCAAGCGCGGCTCAACGTCCCGGCGGGGCCACGTAGTGGACGACGTACAGTGTGCCAGGACTGGAGGCGAGCCAGCGTGAGTAGTGCACCGGGGCAAACGGAGCAAGACCGTAACATGCGTCGGGATCAAAGGAAACGGAATACAGAGGATGAATGTGCGGAGTCTCGTCGTAATAGGTCATGGAACACTTACCGGCCACGGGCGCAGATGTTGGGACGTACGCATGTGCAGGTAATATGATGCCGGGATTATTTTCATAGTTTGCATGGCGAAGTTCGACGAGGCCGTTGTACTCCCAACCGTTATCGACGAGCGTCTCCGGGACGTTCGCTTCGCGCAGCTCAGCCACCAGGGCAACGCGTGCGCGATCGAGTGCAAAGGTATTGTGGGTGATGGCCACCCCATAGACTGCCACGATCGCGACCACCATTGCGCCGGCCGTTGGAAGTTGAGGTTGGATCTTCTCCTGGAATTGACGAACACCGAGGATGAGCGCAACAAGTAAAAGTCCAAGAGAATAACGATCAAACAGAATCCCCGTATTGTCGTTCGCTACAGCGATGGCTCGGAAGACGAGCAGAGATGCATATGCGGCTGCGAACGGCCCAACAATGACTCCAAGCTCCTTCCACGAGATGCCCTGTGGGTCATCAACCAGTGGGTGTGCCTGGCGTGGGCGAAAGAGCGACAGAACAAGGACGATCACGCCCCCGAAGGATACGACGCCAAGCAATCCCTGGAGCCAAAGTGGAAGAAATAATTGAGGTATTCCATGGCTCACGCCCTCATACTCTCCGTTGACCGTTATCCAGTTATCGCCTGGAAAATCCCGCAGGACCGGTTGAAGAAACCAATTGAAATGACCACGGAGATGGGATGGATAGGCTGCGAGAACCATGACCACCACGAACGAACCGCAAACCAAAGCGATCGTGCGAGGCCTGCTCCTGCGGATGGCGAACAGGAAACTTGCCGTGATGGGTAGGAGAAGGAACGGAAATTCGAGAAAGAATTTCACGAACAAGGAAACGAGTTGGCGATACGGAATGCCGATGAAACTGATCGCAAATTTTTCCGGCGTCGTATAGGGCTGGTGTCTGAGCCAGACCATGCAACCCAGGATGAACAGGACGCCTGCGAGGTTGGCTGCGGCACCGGCGAGCAAAACGCGACGCCGAGCACGAAGCAGCCAGAGAGTGGATGGGACCATTACCAGTACGCCAGTCCATGCCAGCTGCCGGGAGGTGCCGCAGATGGCGTTGGCGGCGACGGCGAAGCATAGCCACAGAATGGCGCCGCGATCGGTCTCGGAGCGGAGGGCGCGGAGGCAGCCATAGAGGCAAAGCACGATGGCGAAGAGCCCGTGAATGTCGCTCATGAAGGTGACCGACAGGATGAGGTAAAGGGGGGAAAGCACAAGAGCCAGCGTGCCAATCGTAGCGTTGCGCTCGGTGATGCCAGCGAGCACAAGCGTGCGTTGCAGCACGAACGCCAGCACTACCGCTACAAGCAGCGTGCTCATCCGGACGGTGGTAAACGAAAAACCGAACAGCTTGATAAAGGCCGCGCCCAGATAGAGTTGCCACGCAAGCATCGCCGCCGACCAGCCGTTGTAGACGATGTGCCCGGTAGTCGCGAGTTTCTGCGCGACAAGAATATAAGGGCCGTCATCGCAGATCCCCATGTCAGCGAAGGGACGGCTGATGAGTTCGCAGACGAGCACCGACAGGGCACAGAACAGAGCTGGAATTCGGAACCTGCGGATGAAGTGCATGGAGCCCCTCGGAGAATTGTTTGTGTCGCAGGCGTAGGAATCGGTCAAGCTTGGCCGAGTTACGGGCATCGTGCTTGCGGCCCTCCGCATCCCAATTCTACGGGAGCAATGCCTGGGTGCCTGGGGGGCTGATGCCAACACGGTCGAAGGTGTGGGGCATTCGATTGGCGATCTTGTTGGCCACGTGCCTTGGAGTATTCGTCCTACCATTCCTCTTACCTGCCCCCTATTTCCAGGGTGTGTCTGCGTCGAACCTGGCCGGATTCAACAATCGAGTGGCTGCAGTGACTGCAGCAGTTTTCGGGACGCTCGTCTTTTTCCTCGCGCTGAAATGGCCGCAAATCACAGAGGCGCATGGTGGCACGCCGACAAGTGGTGAACTGCTCCAGCTTGACGAACACGCTCGGCTCTCGCGTCGATGGGTGGGTGCCATTGTTCTGCTATGGGGCGGCGCGATCTTCCTCTTCGGAGTGCAGATCATTCGGTCAGGGTATCAATTCACGAACGACTGGGGTTACTTCATCAATCGTGTCAGTATGCATGTGGATTTTGGCCGCAAGCTCTATACCCAGATCGAATTTCCTTATGGCCCATTGCTCTTTTACGGTCCGATCGCCGTCAGGGTGATGTTGAGCCCCTTCCACGTGTCCGCGGCGGGCGCCTATCTTGCCACACTCATGCTTGAGACCATGATCGGACTTCTGCTGGTCGCCTACCTGATCAACCACCTGCCGATGTCGAGGCGCTGGAAATGGGTAATCTTCACTTTGATTGCGCTGGGCATGATCGTCGGCAATATGGGCCTGAACTATACCTTTTTTCGATTTGCAACGCCGCTGGCTTTTCTTATGATCGCTTCTCAGCGTAAGCGGCCGTGGGCTGCCGCGCTTTGGATCCTCGGGGGCCAGGCGGTGTGTCTTGGCCTGTCACCAGAGATAGGGTTTGCCTTTTTTGTGGGCAGTTTCGCATTTGCAGCGTATCGCTACTTCACTCAAGGACGCATCTGGCTATTAGCGGTTGCGGCTCCAATCCTATCAACCATCGCCTTTCTCCTGATTGCGGGCCGACCCTATCTGCTGATGGTCCGCATGTTTTCCCACGGGGTCTACAACTTCCCCGTGGAGCCGTTGCCTCACATCCTGCTATACCTGTTCGCAATGGTGTGGCTGGTTCCTGCTTGTCTCGCGACCTTTTTCCGCCAGCAACGGCCAGAGGCCCCGATGTTCGCCGCTTTATATCTCGTGTCCGTGGCTCTCCTTCCCGCCGCGTTCGGCAGAGCGGACCCAGGACATATCTTCTGGAACGGCCTCTCGTTATTTCTATTGTCTATAGTGGCGATTTCCTCCAGGCGTCCGTGGCAGCAAATCGTCTGGGGAATTTGTATTGCGATCATGATTCTATGGATGTGCAACATAAACCGGCATACAAATTGGTTTGAGATAAAACCGGTGCTGCCTGCGAAAGCCGTCACCTGCATCAACACAATCGCAGGTCGACGGCCAACCCCAGTGCCGCAGAATCATGGAGGATTCAATCTCCGTAGCCTGCAGGCCATCGTGGGGCACGACCGCGTGGCAACTCCGGAGGAGGTACCTCTGCAGGTAGAAGAGTCCCTTCGAGCTTCGGGCCAATACACTCCGTCCTTTTATTACTATTCGCTGAGTCTCCTTGACGCTGACGCAGAAAATCGACTGATCCAGGAGTTCAACGAATCCAAATGGGCTTTGATCCCGACCGGGAGGCAGAAGGGATACGTCGAACGTCCGGAGCACCTGAAGTCAGTGCTCGGGCTTCAACTTCCTTATCGGACCAGGAGGCCGGTTTATGCCGTTGGGTTGCGGTTTGCAAAGAATCTACAAGAGAACTGGCGAGTCCGGGCAAGGGTGGGTAACTTCCTGATCTATCAGCACGTGTGACCGCCTGGGCGTCGGCAGCAGTGCTTGCAGTCTGGACGAAACTCATCTCCCGCTACATTTCCCGCAAACAGGAAAATTAACAGCGGATTCGCCATTTTCTGACCTGTGTGAGCTCTCCCGTCGGACCTAATGCGCAGAATTCATTGCACTTATGGGGAGTCGTGACAGATGGGAGGACGAGACGGAACAGGGAACAATTTCTCCGCATCAGGGAATCGGCTTTCCCTGTTCCGCTCCCGAAGCAGGATTTTCTAATGTCTTTTTCGTCAGCCTGTCGCGAAATGGCCCTGATTTTCCCCTATTACTCAGAAGCCAATTGAGCCCGACTCTTAGGGTCGAATCCTCGAGAGGCTCCTACCTACCCGAATGCCCCTGCGCCCCCGTGTTGCTCATTACGTCAACATGTCGACCGAACATCAGCAGTATTCGCCGGAAAACCGGGTGGACATCATCCGGCAGTATGCCAAGGACCACAACATGGAAATCGTGCAAGTGTACTCGGACCACGGACGAAGCGGCCTGAACATCGCCGGCCGGGAGGGCCTGAACCGGCTTATGGCCGATGTTGAGGCGAAGCGAACCGATTTCACTTCCCTGCTCGTTTACGATGTCAGCCGGTGGGGACGGTTCCAGGACGCAGACGAAAGTGCGTATTACGAGTACGTCCTCAAGCGGGCGGGCATTCGGGTTCACTACTGCGCGGTGCAGTTCGAAAACGACGGGAGCCTGTACACCGCAAACGCCGAAGTACGCTTTGCCGCCGACAACGTATCCACCAGGATCGCCTGCTCCACCGCCGCAAGGCCGCCAATTCCCTCGATTACCCACGCGATCAAGATGATCCCCGCGTCGAAGCAGCGCCGGACAGAAACGACATAGCGGTAAACAGCGCCACACGTGGAGGTCGCCGAACGAATTGATATCTATCAATCGAAAGTTACCGTTGCTCTCCATAGAGAACCCATGCAAATACCCTCAAGAAAAGCTTTTCACACCTGTATACTTGCTGTTGACGGGAGAGGTGCCTTCAATGAAGACAAGGAGAATCCTTCAAGCCGCCACGGTACAACAGAAACTCCTAAAACCACTCTTCATCGTGGCGCTGTTGGCGAACTCAAGTGCGTGCGGTGTGCTAAGAGCACAGGTTTATCCCGAGAACCCTACAGAAAAACGTGATTCTAACGTAGGCCAAAATTCGACCACGGCTTTTCCAACCGTGCTGTATGGTGCGGCGTACTACCATGAATACGAGCCCTACGAGCGTCTCGATCAGGATGTAAAGCTGATGAAAGATGCGGATCTAAACGTCGTTCGGATGGGGGAGTCGACCTGGAGTTTGTGGGAGCCACAAGACGGAAAGTTTGAATACGCGTGGATGGACCGGGTGGTCGACGCTATGGGGAAAGCGGGAATCAAGGTCATCCTGGGAACGCCGACTTATTCTATTCCCACTTGGCTCTACAAAGAGCATCCTGAAATCCTGGCTCGACCATTGGGTGGTGACAGTGTTTCTTATGGGATGCGACAAAACATGGACATCCAGAATGTCGTTTTCCGTCAGTACTCTCAGCGGTTGATAAAGAATCTTGTTGAACACTATAGGGACAATCCTTATGTGATCGGCTGGCAAATAGACAATGAGACTGCATCTTACGGAGCCTCGAACCCTGACGTCTTCGAAGGATTTGTCGCGCACCTGAAGCAGAAGTTCGGAACGACGGATAATCTCAACAAGGCGTGGTTCATGAACTACTGGGGCGAAGACGTGAACGCGTGGGAGGACATGCCGACTCGGGACAGCGCGCAGAGTACAGGGTACAAGTTGGAGTGGTCACGCTGGCAGCAGATGCGAGTGACGGACTATTTGTCATGGCAGGCACAATTGGTCCGCCAATATCGGCGCCCAGATCAATTCGTAACGACGGACTTCGCAGGCGGGATGAAACCGGATGTTAACGAAGAAGCCGTTAGCGGATATCTGGATATCGCCGCGATGAACGCCTATCACGGAACACAGGATCATTTTGACGGGTCGCAGCAAGCAATCGTAGAGGATTTCACCCGTTCACTTAAGCACGGTAACTTCTTGGTCACCGAAACCAACGCACAGACTACCGATTGGACGTCTGCCTTTCAATTTCCGCCCTATGATGGACAGCTTCGAGAGGACGTCTACACGCATATCGCGAACGGTGCTGACACTGTGGAGTATTGGCATTGGGGCTCGATTGCAGCAAACCAAGAAACATACTGGAAAGGCGTCCTTTCGCATGACTACGAGCCAAATCGCGCATATGACGAGGTTGCTCGTACAGGCAAGGAATTGCGACGCGTCGGCTCGGAACTTGTCGGGATGCGCATTCACAACGATGTGGCAATCCTATGGAGTCGCGATTCAATGAACGCCATCAACTTTATGCCTTTCACCTCGAGCGGGCCGCAGTGGTCGTTTGCACCGCCGACTGCGGGATACAGTTCATTGGTCCGACAGATGCACCATGCGCTCTATTCGCTCAACATAGGCACGGACTTTGTCTTTCCGGATTCAACAGACTTTTCGCAATATAAACTCCTAGTCATTCCTGCACTTTATATCGCCGATGACACCCTGCTGCAGCGTATTTCCGACTACGTAAAACATGGCGGCCACGTCGTGATGACATTCAAGAGTGGATTTGCAAACGAGAACTCCGCGGTACGATGGGTTCGGGCGCCAGGCCCTTTGCGCGAAGCCGCAGGATTCAATTATCAGGAATTTTCGAATTTAGAGGTACCGATTGCGCTCAAAGGAGACCCTTTCCACGCTGGCAAAAACAACCAGGTGATGCACTGGGCGGAGCTCCTTCAACTCGAGCACGCGGAGCCTTTAGCTTTCTACGATCATCCGTTTTTCGGACGCTGGCCTGCAATCACGAATAACCATTACGGTGCCGGCACCTTGCTCTATGAAGGCACGTATTTGAGCGATGAGTTGCAGGAAGACGTTCTCCGAGTAGCAATCAAGGAAGCGGATCTCGAAACCGACGACATGGTGCTCCCCGCAGTTGTGCATACCGTAAACGGGTCAAACCGCCTCGGTAAGCGACTGCATTATTACTTCAACTACTCGGGGACATCGGTTTCGTTTGGCTATCACCATCACGCCGGACGCGAACTGTTGACAGACCAACCAGTCAAGGATTCGCAGACCTTGACACTAGCGGCCTGGGACGTCGCGATCGTAGAAGAACCTTAGCGACAAACTAGTACGTCACGGAATAGACCTGTCCCTTAAGGGCTACGGGATCCTTTTCCGTCGATTGGAAGGTGAGCACTAGAGGCTTGCCCGGATGTAGATCAGAGCGCTTGATTTCACCTTCAGCCCAGGAAAGTCCGGCCCACACAACGCGATCATAGTCTTGATGAATAGGTAGTTCCTTGCCGTCTTGCTCTGCCTTCAGCAGAAATACCTTACCCATGTTGACTCCGCCGGGATCGCCCCCAGCCCACGTGCGCCTAAGACTTCCATCTGGAGAGAATTGCTGCATTACAAGCCGAAGATCTGTGGCCGGCGGCGTTTCGATCGTAGCTCGTATCAAACCTTTACCGATCGAGTGGAATTCCGTAGGCAACTGCCTTATCGTGTTTGGGATGACTACATCTTGCTGCGTGCCGAGATCGAACGATGCCTCAGCATACTTGCCAAATCCAACCATTGCCATCTGTCCTGGGCCGAGCGTTACGCTGCTTTGATTAAGCTGCGGCACAAAACCTGCATCACGAAATATTACCCGGCCTCTGCTGGATCGCTCTTGAGTCTGAGACAACATCGGCATCTCAATCGCGGTAATGGACTCTGTAGGATTCGCAACGACGTATACACTTCCAGTGGGATCCAGCGCACCAAACCCATATGGTTCAACTTCTCCCGGAATGCCCCCGAAAGACTTGATCCGCCCTTCTGATTGAAACTTCAGAAACAAAGACTGCACGCGGCCAAACCACGCGGCATCTGCGGAACTGAGCATCTCCAGATTCCCGTAGGTTGTGTTGATCCAACCACCACGGGCCATCATCAGGATAAGGGAGCCTTTCCATTCCTGAAACGCGCGACGGTAGATGGTGCTTGTTTTGCCTGGCATAAAGCTGGTGGTGTCGATGCGCTCAAGGGGCACGCCGCTTTGCTCGTATCGACGCATCTGGTGATCACTGTAGATATCGAGTGAGCGCCAGAAGTTACTCGTTGGCACATCACTGGGCCTGGGATCTCCGCAATACAGCGAGTCGAAAACCTCTAGCCAGCGGAGATCAATCTGTTGCTTGAAGGGAAACGGATAGTACGTAGTGTCCATGTCCCCGCCAAATCCATTGAATGCTTCGAGAATAATGTCCGGATTCTTGCGTCGGAAGGCGAGAAGCGCCTCGCGGAATGCGGTTGAATTGCGACGTACAATCTCCTCTTTGCTCAGCGTTGCTTCTGACTTTGGGGTTGCGGCTGCTAGATCCGCAAAGTCAAAGAGATACATGCGAATTCCTCGGTCGTACCAATACTGCAAGGTATTCATGAAGTCAGGCAGAAAGCCGCCTTCAAACATGGACATTGCGGTGCCTTGCTTGTTGAGCGAATCGCGCCACTGCGGCACAGCATTGAGGTGCACGAGCGTGTTTGTGCTAAACCAGAGGCCAGGACGAATGTTATTTTCCTGGCATCGTTTGATCCAATTGTCTGGACCCTCTGGCCAATTCGGTTTCTTCCAGGCGCGATAGCCACTGTCAGGGTCGAACCAGAAGGCATCCATTGCGTAATAGTCGAAGCGCACACCGGATTTTCGAAGTCGCAACATATTGTCAAGCTCTGCGATCGATAGCTTCTCTGTAAGCGGAACATTATCAGAGAGCTCGTCATAGACTGACCAGTTGTCGTATACGGAGATTGGGTCCGCCATGGTGGGCGACGCTAATGCACTTCTGGAATACACCGTTTGACCAAAGCACATCCGTGGCGCGATTAGAAGTGCTATCCCGGCGAATGCAATTCGACTCAAATTACTCATGACTTCCTGCCCCCATCTGCGCAAACAACGGCTCACCCATTGCCCGTCGCAACGCCAGACCGAGCACGACCGGTCCACTGAACCCCTCCCAATGCTCTACAACAGTGCCCGATGACACTAAGCTCGTTTTTTGTTGATCTTCCGCCATCTCCACTGTAATTCTCACGTCGTGTAGATGTAGATCGCGTTCGGCATTATGGAATGCCTCTCCTTCAAGGAGTTGACGGTTGTCAGAAGTAAGTTTGACTACCACTTCGAGGCCTTGCGCTTGGTATTGCTGCGCAAAGCTTTGCAGCGTCAAAAGTTGCTGCAGGGCGGAATCGTTGAGTAACCCACTATCATCGATCCACACCGGCACGCTACATTCGAGCCGCCACCCAGAGACTCCTGGACTATGCGACGAGCTGCCACCCTCTTTCGCAACTTGTCCTCCGATGACCTCCGCCCACGCGCCAAGAGGAAATTGCGAAAACTCAGTGCCTCCCTCTTGTGAGACAGCCGTCCGTAGTTGATTCAACGTATTGAAATTGTTCGTACCATACTTCCATTTCGCGGGGCCCGCGCCGTAATAGTTATATTGATTCTTCGTGAAGCTAAGCAGCTCGTTGCTCTGCACCATCCATGGAGAGGTTGAATAAATTGTATTGCGTTGAAACGTAGCCGTTCCCGCTTTGATCTCCGCATCATTCACAATCGCAGCCGATTCTTCAAACGGGCTGTAATAGACGGTGTTGTTCTCAACAGTGAGCCCATCGATCGAGCCGCCATTCCAGGAGAGAAAAAACATAGCGCCTTGATACTTCGCCATCCGGGGACTCCGACCGTTATTGATACATAGGTTCCCGCGGACGACGCTGTCATGCGTGATAAAACCGGCGCCGAATACCGCCAGGCAATAGCCCTGCGTATCATGCCCGTAATTATCAATTACCGAATTTCGTGTGTTGCCGTAGTCGATATCGAATGCGCCACCATCGACGCCAGGGCTATCAGTAAGGTAGGCCTCGCTGTTTCGCACGATGCAGTCCGTACACATCCAGGTCCATATAGCATTCGGAGTTCCTATTGACTCCGTTATCTGCATTCCAGTGTTCCATGCGACTGTGGAATCGATAACGCCCTTTCGAACTCGGAACATCACGATGCCATCGCCTTGCACATCGTGGACAGAAGAGTTGCGGATGATGACGTTACTGTTCCAATCCTGTTCAGGCGGATATCCGACATCGCCGCCGCCCACAAGAATCCCCACCCATTGATTGGTGTTCCATGCACTGACACCATCCACGACAACATCATCGAAATGTTCGCTTGTGCTGCTCGGCGAAATCGAGACGAGGCCACTTTCCTTATGCTTCACCGGTCCGCCAATAACGTCATGCACATCCAGATTGGATAAATGGATATGGTGCATGATGCCCTTATCCCCGCTGATGAAGACCCCATACGTTGTCCCCCCGGCGAGATCCAACGAGTCAACATCCCAATATTGTTGATTGAAGAGATGCAAGCTCTCTTCGGCCGAAGCTGCGGCGACGATGCGTGGTCGCGGCCCCTCGCCGTATGCAGTGATACGAATGACGGCACCCTCGGTACCCGACCCATGCGGAGTCAGGGATCCATGACATGCCGTACCTCGGCGAAACTCAATCACGTCTGCCGGCCCAAACGCTGCAGCGTTAACGGTCGCAAGATCATTCCAAGGGGAAGTTGCCATTCCATTTCCATGCCCTGAAGCAGTGCAATCCACATAAAATATGCGGCCAGCAGCCTGCGCCACCGAATGAGTCGTGGTCGCTCCGAAGGCAACCAATAGCAGCAGCCGTGCGACAATCGGGTTAGCTAAGGGTCGTTTCAAATTTCTCATACCTTCTTCGCAGGATAAAAACCTCTCAGTTCGAACTTGCGACGCTAATCAAATTCGACCTTCTCCGTGAGCCGTAGATCCGCGGACGAGCCTCCCACACGGAAGGTATAGGTCCCAGGGACCATTTTCCACCCGTGTTGCGCCACATCGAAGATCTCCAGATATTTCGAATCGATGTTCACGGTCACTTCTCTGTGTTGCCCCGGATCTAAATTCACTTTCGCCCAGGCCACCAGCCGTTTCGGCGGCTCGCCTGCGATGGAGGGTAAACAGACATAGACTTGTGCGACCTCTTGCCCGCTGCGGGTCCCGGCATTTGTAAGCGTGAAAACGACTGACGGATTTCTGCCTCGCTCAACCCGAAGATCGGAATACCGAAATTCCGTGTAAGAAAGGCCAAATCCGAAGGGAAACAAGCTGCCTTTGTGCTCCGCGTCGTACCACTTGTAGCCTACTTCGAGCCCCTCGTCGTACGAAATGCTGAAAGAAGGTGGAGTAACAGCTGTGCGCATCACTGCCCCTGCCCCTTGGGCGCCCGCCGGCGGAGTTGCGATCTGTCGTCGCGGCAAATCCGCCTCGCTGCGAGGGAAGGTGATAGGCAGCTTTCCGCTGGGGTTCACCTCTCCGAATAGGACCGCCGCAACGGCGTCGGCCCCTTTGGTGCCTGAATACCAGGCTTCTACGACGCCATCCACCTTGGATATCCACGGCATCAATACCGCGGTCCCCGTCTCGAGCACAACAATCGTATGAGGGTTGGCCGCCGCAACCTGCGCAATCAACGCATCCTGATTGTCAGGCAACGACAGATTTTGCAGATCCGAACCTTCGCTCATCCACTGGTAAGCGAACACAATGGCGATATCTGATTGTTTCGCGAGAGCCGCCGCAGATGCCGGCTTCTCACCGGAATCAAATACAACCCTCGCCGCAGGGGCTTTCGACATGATCGCTTTCATCGGAGACGTCGGAAACCACACCTGGTGGTTCCATTGGAACGCCGCACTTCCAGGAGGATCTACTTGAGCGGAACCTCCGCCTGAAATCATCCCAGAGTCCGCGTGAGGTCCGATGATGGCAATTGAATGCAGCCGCGCTGCGTCGAGCGGGAGAATGCCATTGCTGTTCTTAAGCAGGACGATGCTCTTCTCTTCAATCTTTTCCGCCGTATCGAATCCCGCTTGCACATCCACGACACTTTTTTGGATCGGATGATCGACGATGCCACTGGCAAACTCCGAGCGAAGGATGCGCCGTACATGATCGTCAAGTTCAGCTGCCGGGACCTTCCCTGACTGAACCGCCTCCTTCAACTTCATTCCGTAGAAGTCATCCGTGGGCTCCTCATTGTCCAGACCCGCAGCAGATGCCTCGACCGTGCTGTGCGTTCCACCCCAATCGGAAAGCACAAATCCTTTGAACTTCCAATCATCCTTGAGGACGCCCGTGAGCAGATGCTTGTTTTCACATGAATAGTCGCCGTTCACCGCGTTATACGCGCACATCACAGCACCAGGATCGCCGGTCTGAACACCGATCTCGAACGCAAGAAGATCGCTCTCGCGCATCGCTCGCTCTCCAATGCGAACGTTGACCTCGTCGCGGCCGCTCTCTTGGTCATTTAGGGCAAAGTGTTTGATGTTCGCGATGACATGTTGCGCTTGTTCACAACGAATGCGGTTTCCAACCATAGTGCCGGCCAGCACAGGGTCTTCTCCCATATATTCGAAGGTTCTCCCATCGCGGGGCTCACGCATCAGGTTAACCCCGCCGCCAAGCGACATGTTGTAGCCTTGCGCGCGCAACTCTCTGCCAATCAGAGCCCCATAATCACAAGCGGCTTCCGGCTCCCAGGTCGCAGCCGATGCGAGATTGGATGGCAGAGCCGTGGAATACCGTCCGTTCTGCGCGCTATCGCGAACACCGTAGGCAGCATCACTCATCTGGATAATCGGAATCCCAAGTCGTGGTACCCCCAAAACGAATCCCGCGCCGCCATTGCCCAACTCGGGATGCTGCATCGGCTTACCCCAATCGGGCATCCCTTGGCCATGAACCAGGTCGATCTTTTCGTCGAGCGTCATATTGGAGAGCACCATCTGCGCGCGCACATCCGGGGACAACCTCTGGTTCATCCAAGGCTGTTGTTCAACGTTGCTCGACGTCTGGCAGAACGCTGCAGCCGACGTCGCCATGGTGATAACGCATAGGATCTTGAAGGATGTCTGGATCATCTTGGCCAACACAACTCCTTCAGAGATGAATGCACAATTCTTATTGCTTTGCGGACGGATCATTCACTCGCTTCAACATGTAATGGTGTGCTGGTATTTTGAGGTCGGTCTCTGATCGTTGATCGAACTCCGCCTCGCCTTCGCGCAGAATCTTTTCACCCGCTCCACGATCCTCCACTTTCGTGCTCGCCGAGAGAATGAGGGAAGCTCGCTCTAGGTCAGAACGCTGCTCGACCTCCGCGTCATAATCACGTGCTTGTTGCCACATCGGCGTTTTCATTGTGCCGAGGTTGACTCCCATCGCTAACAGCTTGGAAGAGAAGTTCCCGATCGGGGTGCCGTCGATCGTCAGTTCATACGACCCTTCCGGCAGCTCGTTAATCTGCAATATCTCCTGGTCGTAAGAAGCGAGATCGCTGATGCTTAGCAAGAAACTCATCAGGCCATTGTCGAAATTGAATGGCAGCGGCAGCGCCTCATCCATTTGGCTCCATTGCAGAGACGTCTCATCGCCCGATAATCCGTCAATACTTGTCCTGCTGCTCTTCAGAATAGCTCGCGTCTTTGCTGAAATCACGACCTTGCTCACCACAGGATCTACACCCCATGCCTTCATGAGCGCTTCAGCGATGATCCAGTGAGATGGCTCCGCAGGATGAATTCGATCGGTCACCAGCAGAGAAGCAAAGGACGGATTCGCCGCCTTGGCGCGCGACAACAGTTCGACCATCGGCGAGTACGAGTCCACTACGGGAAGATTTTCGCGCTGGCCGAGCGCGGGCGTCGCATGCGCATTCTGCCCCGTCGTCGACATATATCCGCTGAACTCTGTCCCATGCGTGATTTCGTCATAGGGAGTATTCTCCAGCAACGTGATCTTGGCATGCGGCGCAGCCTCACGCAACATGCCTAAGAGCTTCTCGTATCCAGATTGATATTCCGCGAAAACCTTCGCGTCCGGCGACATGTAGTCTCCGTCATTCATTCCCAACATTACGGCAATCACAGTCGGATCCCAAGGCAGCACATCGCGGTTGACACGTTCAGCGGCACCGCCCGCATAGCCGCCACTCACCTTATCGCCCGGGACCCCGGCGTTATGGTAGGTCACCCTGAGTCGTGGGTAGCGCGTCTGCACAAAGTCCTGGACGTCACGAGTGTAGAACCTCTGAGCCGTGATGCTATCTCCATAAAACGTCACACGATCGCCATCGCGGAGATAGAAATTCTGGACCTGGCCGACCGCACTCCCGACAAATAGAAACGTGAACAGCACACTCGCACAAGACCAACGCATGCAAAGAACCCCTTACTACGGTCTAACCAAATGGCGAAGCAGTAGCTCCTAAAGTGCGACGGATCGCAGGGATCCAGCTCGCATCCTCGGCGGAATGCAAACTCTAGAACAGGAATTTCGCTGCTATCTGGAGAACACGAGGCCTCTGATCGGTGTTTGTAATCACACCAAAACTTCCTGGATCCTGCTGGTTCCCTCCCGGGTTAACGAAGTGCGGAGTGTTGAGCGTATTGAAGCTCTCTAACCGCGTCTGGAATGTATATCTCTTTGTGATGGCGAAATCCTTGAACAGTGAGAAATCGATGTTGATATAGCCAGGCCCTCGAACGATATTTCGCCCGGCGTCCCCGGCAATGATGTTGTTATCGGCATCAACATTTGGAACGAAAGCACCGGTATTAAAGTACTCCTGCAGAGTCCGCTCGTTCCTTGGAAGGGTTGGGTTTCCAACGAGGTTCGGTCGAAGGTTCGTTGGCGATTGCGGGTTGCTTTCATCCACGACATTGACAGGTGTACCGGACCGCATGGTGTAAATGCTGTTGATCTGCCAGCCGCCCAGAAGCAGGTCCGTCGTTCGGTTCCATGTATGGAAGAACGCTTGTCCTCGTCCGATCGGCAGACGGTAGAGTCCGCTGAAGACGAAATTATGACGCACATCATCATCAGACGACGCATATTCGGCATTCAGATTGTTGGGATCTTGGGGCAAATCGTTGTTGTTGCCGGCGTCGAATGGAGCCGCGCCATTATCGAGGTTATGCGAGTACGTGTAGGAGAGCAAAAAGCTCAGGTTGCGTGACTCCCTCTTCGTGAATTTCACCTGCAGAGAATTGTAATTTCCCGAACCAAGATCAGTGAGCTCCTGAATGATTCCAAGGTTCGGTGTGATCACGTTATTGACATTGATGTTCCCCAACGAATACGACAACCGATGGCTTACGGAGCCCACATAACCAGCTTCCAACGAGAGCGTCGACCCAATCTGGCGCTGCAACGTGAGATTGAACATCTGCGAATAGCCGGTAAGCATCGTTGGATTGACATAGTAGGTCGTCACAAGATTGCCATCCGGCAACGTTGCGGGATCGATGCGTCCGCTCGACGGTACGGTGATCGTCGTGTTGCGCGGAACACCGATATCATCCTGGTACGCAAATGGCAGCCCAGCGTAGATATTATTGGAAATTGACGTCTGATCGGCGTACGGCAAGTTCTTCGTAAGGAAGTCTTCACGACCATCATTTTCGGGCGAGTAATTAAGCCCGTAGCCGCCACGGATGATCGTTTTGTTGTCGATCATAAAGTCGAATCCAAACCGCGGCGCAAAATCATTCTTGCGTGCCTGTAAGAGCGATCTCGAGTTTCCTCCAATTCCTGCAATGAGAATATCTCCGCTAATCGGATCGTAATTGGAGATGTGATTATTCGCCTCGGTGTAAGGGTTCTGGTACTCATAGCGCACACCATAGTTAACCGTCAGCCGATGATTGACCTGAAACGTATCCTGCGCATATCCGTCAAGCTCCCAGCTTTGCGTGTGCGGATCGATAAGCTGAAGCCCCGTGTAGACGTCCAGTGGAAGGCCCAACAGCAGATCAGCAATGTCTGTACCGCCGTCGTAAAAGAAGCCGCCAGTGTAGGTCCCATAGTTAGGATCATTTGTGATGGAATACCCGTAGCTGCCAAAATACTGATAGGTCGTCGGGAAAAGGCTAAAGCTGGGATGCGAGTTTAGTCTCCGGTAGACAAAGCCAAACTTGAAATCGTGACGCCCCCGCTGGCTCACCGAGAGGTTGTCGTTGATTTCGAAGTTTTCATCATTGATAAAAAATGGCTTATACGACGAGCCGCCAGTCAGATATCCCGAACCCAAATAGATGTCTGGAAATCCAAGAGTTGCCTTGTAGCCTGGCACAGCGATGTTTCCATATCCGTATTTGGTTGAATCGTCCTGGCCATTCAGCTGGCTGTACTGCGCTTGATAATAGTGGGAGTATCCAGCGCGCACCTCATTCAGAATCTGAGGCGTCACAAGATGAGTTTCAGTTGCTGAGAGAGTTTGGCCTCGAACGATCTCGTCCTGCGCCTGATCGGCATCGCCTGCACCGGGAACGACTGCCTGGTTGTTCCACAGATCGGTCGTGTTGCTGTCCATATCGTTGTAGTGATAGACCAGGAACAACTGGTCCCGATCAGAGATCTTTTGATCGAAACGCCCATCAACATTGATGTTTTTCGTGACCCGCGGCTGGTGAAACGCATAGTTGTCGAACCAGCCGTTCTCAATACCCGGCAGGTTCGGCTTGGGGAAGAAGTCAAGCAGAGTGTTTTTGCCAGCCGTACTCACCAGGTTTGCCGGAATCACGTCATTTGTAGGAAACGGCGTCGCCGTATAACCGTTTGCGACATAGGCATACGGATTGAAGATCGGAACCACAAATCCGGCGGGTGGGCCGGTTGGATTTCCATTGCTGTCTTTGCATTGCAGACCTGAGCAGGGATCAACCATGTGAGAAAGATCGGCCGACCCATCGGGTAGAAATGAAACCATACTGATCGGAGGTACACTGTCCAATCCATTCGCAGCCGTGGTTTGATTCGATCCTTCATAGGAAACAAATAGGAACGAACGGTTCTTTATAATTGGCCCGCCAATTGTCCCACCGTAGTTGTTCTGCTTCAAATTAGAAGGAGTACCCGCGCCTGCAAAAGAGTAAATCTCAGCTGCGGTAGCCGTGGGCCTGTAAAACTCATAGAGGTCACCGTGAATGTGATTGGTCCCAGCCTTCGTCTGCACTGAAACAATGCCGCCGCCCGCGTTGCCAAACTCAGCGTTGTAGCTCGAGGTGGCAACCTTGAACTCCTGGATCGAATCTACGCTGGGCGTCACCGTGATATCTTGAGTCCGGTTCGTGGTCGATTCAATCCCATCGAGCTGAATCGAGTTTGAATACTCGCGTTGTCCGTTAACCGAGAAGTTGAACGTGTTGATCGTACCGGGCGCCGGCGCAACGCCAGGAACGAGAGCAGTCAAGTCCGTAAATTGACGACCGAGTAAGGGAAGATCCAGCACGTCACTCGTCCCGATCACTGTTCCTGTTTCTGCAGTCTGCGTCTGAAGAAGCGTTGGAGCGCTCGCCACCGTTGTCACCGTCTCAGCAGAGCCAGGCTTCAACGAGAAATCCTGCAACAGTTGCTGATCAATGGTCAGGCTGGCGTGAGGAACCGTCTCGCTCGAAAACCCGCTGTGGCTCGCGGTAATCTCATAGGTTCCCGGCGCCAGATGCAGCAGATCGTACGTTCCAAGAGCATTGGTTCGTCCATGAAATGCGATGTGTGTCTCAATGTCTGTGGCTGTTACGTCGGCGCCAGAAATAAGCGCTCCCGACGAGTCCGTAACCCGTCCAAGAATCGAGCCGGACGTAACCTGCGCAAGCGCGGGTTTCGCGCAGGGAAGGCCGCAAAGCAGCAGGAGCGCCGTGGCCGGGAATATGGTGAAAGCCCTGGCAATCACCATCCGGGCACTCTTCGCAGCAAATCGGAATGTAGATTCCGTGGGGTTTGAGATCGTCATAGAACGGCCGTCCTTGGTAGGGTTCAATGTTGAGAAAACGTTTCCGGTCTGCATAGTACGGACGCATGAACAACACTGTCAATATGTAATGCTTCAGCCCGCGCACTCCATCCGAACGAGCGTGCGGCACATTCGGTGCAATTTCCCTTCCAAATGGCCTGAAACTCTCAAACTGTCCGCAAGATCCGGCCATTCCGATGAGGTTCGCAATAGGTCATTCCATCGACCGAATTCGTTCGAAAAAAGGTTTTACTGTATGCTCTTTTTCAGCATCTTCGAGTGGCGCAACGCTAGGTGCTGCGACGAATTACGCTTTCGCTCATGCGTCCATCGGAAGAGTTCCTGTATTTGAACTGCCAACTCGCGCCCCAATTCAGGCGGATGACCGCGCCACCAGGGTAACGATCGTCGTCATTTAGAGTTGTTTTGGAAGATGGAGGACGGACGCGCTTGAGTACCAGAGCAAAACCATCGCGGGTCGCAACCAAGGCGACCAAACCGCTGAAACTCAAGCGCGGGATCCATGCGGTTGCTGATCTTGCGGGCGTATCCATATCCACAGTCTCGCGCGTCATGAACGGTGCGACCAATGTTGACAGTAAGATCAGCCGGAGGGTCTGGAAGGCGGTCTCAGATACCGCGTATGTTCCAAACCGAAACGCGCAGGCGCTCATCTCGGGGCGCACTCGCCTGATCGGGCTGCTGGTACCGGACATCATGAATCCGTTTTTCCCCGAGCTGATCCACGGCTTTGAACAAGCCGCGGCAGTTGAGGGGTTTGGGATTTTGATCGGTTCCACACACGACCAGGCAGAGCAAACGGCTGAGTGGGTACGGCGCATGTTGCAGCACGGAATCGAAGGTCTCGCCTTGCTGACGTTCAAGGAGGAGAGTGCCGAGGTGTACGGCCTGCTCCGCAAGGTTCCATGGGTCCAGATTGAAATCAGCGCGGATGCAAAGGGTCCTGGGGTGATTCCGATCGACTACGAACCCGGAATTCGACAGGCAGTGCAACACCTCGCGGCGCTCGGCCATCGCGATATCGTCTTCGCGGCGGGAGCAGCGAACGATTTTACGGCCGAGCGGCGAAGGAAAGCGTTTCGCAAGGCTATGCGTGAGATCGGTGTCTCGATTGAATCGATCGTATACAACGAAGACCATACGCTGGAGGGTGGAATCTCGGCTGCTCAAAAAATCCTGAAGCGCGAGGTTCTTCCGACGGCCATCGTTTGTTCGAACGACCTTATGGCGATCGGAGCCTTGAAGGTCTTGCATTCCGCTGGTCTTCATGTTCCCAGTGACGTGTCCCTTATCGGGCTTGACGATATTCACCTCGCTCAATTCACTTCCCCACCTCTCAGCACGATTCGATTGCCCAGAACGCAGCTCGCGGAGACTTGCTTCGAGAGACTTTTTCAGATGCTTAGGCCAAACACTCGGCCACCCCGCGGCGAACAGGTCTCCACCGATCTGATCGTGCGCGAATCAACGGGTTTTCCTCGGCACGCGTTACAAGCGAAGGCAACAAAGGCGCGCCAACTCGCGCAGCGTCTCCCGTAGCACGTGGCTCTCACCACCAGAAACCATTCGCGGCCACGCACGTGATCAGTAGCGCGCCCGCAAGGCACCAGACAGCAACAGACGGCTTCTGCCGGGTTGGCTTGATCGGGGAGATTTCCTGTTGGTGACGCGTCATACGCCTTCGACGCCAAAGCAGGGCGGGGGCGTTGCACACGATAACGGCGGCTGCAAAGCTGACGATCGCAGAATACAAATTCGCGCTCAGCCTGCTGCCGGAGGTGAGCCACCTCTCCGCGTAGGCGAATTGGATCCCGCCGCCCGCAACGAACCCTGCCAGCGCGCCGCCGATCGCGTTGCCCATGGTCGTTCGCCGCGACAGCGACCCTGTGAGAAGAACGGCGAAAAACGGAGCAATAAATAAGGAAAAGATAAGCAACACCAAGGCGGAAAGGTTTTCGAAGTTCCGCGTCCAAAGTGCGACCACAATTCCGATCGCGACAGAGCAGACGCTGGCAGCTCGACCGACGTTGCGATAGTGCGACTCGGTTCGATGGGGGTTAAGAAATGGGCGGTAGATTTCTCCTGTCCAAAGAGAGGAAAAGGCAGAAATATTTGACGCGAGACTGTTCAGTAGCCCAGCCATCAGCGCGGTGATGCCCACACCCACCAGGCGTGGTCCATACATTGTTGCGATCAGCGTGGGTATCGTCTCGTCCAGCGCCATCCCGAACCTCTTATGAAGTTGTCCGCTCATGAGAACTACGGGAACTACGATGACGAATGAAAAAAGTATCTTGCCAAATCCGGCTAACAATGGAACTTTACGCGCCGCTTCCAGGTTCCGCGCCGTGAGTGCCCGCTGCACCAGACCGTAGTCCGTGCACCAATAGGAGAAACTGACCACGCCGCCCAGGCCCGCCACCACACCTATCAAGTCCACTTGCGCTTTGCTGGAGACGACAGGTGTCGCGCTCCAAACATGCCAGTATTGGCCAGCATGCAGAAGGCAAACACCACTGACCTTGTGGGTGAAGTAGAGAAGCGGGAGCAGACCTGCGAACATGTATAGGAATTGCAGAATCTCGTTATAGACTGTCGCTCGAAATCCGCCGGTCAGCACGTATGCCAGCACTACGGAACCGAAGAGCACAACGGTTGAAAAAAATGACCAGCCAAAGGCGATGTCGGTGACTTCGGCCAGCGCGTAGAGGCTGATCCCGACGTATAGCGCTGTGCTCACCAGAACCGAAGCGGCATTTAGCAGTCGCAACCTCGGTCCAAAACGCTGCCCCAGGTACTCTGGCACACTCCGCGCGCTGCTTTTTACATAGACGGGGATCATCACAAAGCTCATAAAAATCAATGCCGGAATTGCGCCGATCCAGTAGAAGTGGAAGGCCTGCACGCCGTAGCGCAATGCGATGCCACTCAGCCCAAGGACGTCGAGGGCTCCGCAGTTGCACGCTAGGAAGGACATCGCTGCGACCCAGGTAGGCAACGACCGAGTTGCGTTTAGAAAGTCATTGGAACTGCGGCCTTGGCGCCTGGAGGCATACGCAATAACAATTGAGAGGCAGAAATAAATCGCGATGATCGTCGATGTCAGCTTGAACGTGAAGGTCAATTGAACTCCGCTTGGGCGGCGATTCGGAAGGTGTCTGATCCGGACTAAGCAAGTACATAATCTTAGCCCGACGGCCACGGCATCTGACAAACTTCGTCTGGCTCAGGCGCGGGCATTTTGACGAGGTTATCGAAAATGGGATGAGCAGGTTCTTCGGATTGGAGAGACTGTTCCCATGAAAAAGCTTACGCAGCACCTCATCGCTGAAGTACCACGCAGCAACTCGAAGGTTGAAATGACGATCGGGATCGACTTTGGGGATGTCTGGACCCATTACTATACGCTCAACCAGGACGGCGAAGTAGTTGACCGCGGGCGATTCCGAACGACACCTGCAAGCGTCGACAAGTGGTTTACCGATCTGTCCTGGGTCCGGATTGCGATGCGGTCGCGGCAATGCCTGTGGCGACGCGTCCGCCACGCAATTCCCTTCCGCTTGAAGCCGACTAGGTGCGGGTCCATCAATGAGGTACTGCACGTAAAACGGCGTTTTCGGAAACTTGGCGAGGTGCGGAAGCTAGGAACCACGAACTTGCCGAAAATCCGACTTTGCAGGCACTTCGACTACTTCGGACTGCGAGTGACTTATCCCCGGCCTACTTCTGCGCTATCCCTTTCGCTCTCGCGCACTCGTAGGGTACGTTCTTCAGGACAAGCCCTCACCGCTTAGTCCAACCGTCCGGAAATCTTATTCATAAGGGAAAAAAGCAACGCCGTTTCAGATCTATGCCGGATGCAGCGGCGGACTCAGGGCTGAGCGCGTTCGATACGTCGATCCACGCACGAGCGTCACCGCTCTTCCACCCATGGTCAGCGCGCCATCGGCCAGCGCTCCTCGTGGGTCGCTTACGTTCGTTCCAAAGTAAGGCAGCGAAACGGGTTAGGGGACAAAGTATCCCCCCACCCGAGCCCCTTTTGGGCTGTAAAGTTGGGCAAGCCAAAAGACTTTACGGGTAAAGTCTGGCAAGCATTGGGGTTAGGGCTGCGCGGGCGGTGGAGGCTCGGCGTGGGGTTTTTGGGTATTTGGGGGCTACTTCTATTGTAGCGGGTGGGTGGGGGTAACTATGCCAAGTTTTCGAAAAAGAAATCGGCAATGGGGGCGCGGGTTTTGGGGGTTTTGGGGGTCGGTGGGGGGTTGACAGGTTTTTGGTCCTGCGCGGACGGCGAGGGTTTTCGGTGGTGGTGCATGACCTAGTGACTCGGCACAAGCCGTATTGGCAGACGGTGGTGACGACGCGGCGATCCCGGCGCTGATGCCGTTGGCGATTGGGTTGAGTCGGACATAGGGGATGGGGAGGTTGTTGGGTGGGTGCTAACCTTCGTCTTCGCTGAGCAGTTCTTGCACCGGTAAGATACGAAGGCCTGCTTTACAACGCCCGCCTCGAGGTTCGGCTCTGAGATATCTTTGAAGAGCCTAAAACCGTTGCAT